>SWBY01004586.1_pt1 | contig 83316 bp, 59 predicted proteins | sample 4693071 | NCBI WGS metagenome assembly SWBY01 (sample SAMN10267273, study PRJNA491770) | bioreactor metagenome | isolation source: DHS bioreactor inoculated with marine methane seep sediment | place: Japan: Omine Ridge, Nankai Trough | collected 2006-05-06 | reverse complement strand
CCCCCCACCAGCACTCCGGCTCCCCCCACAAATACACCGATCAATACACCCACTAACACGCCGACCAATTCACCCACCAACTCACCCACATCCGGTCCCACCGGAACACCAATCAACGGTGATACCTGTCTGGATCCCATTGTGATTTCGTCCTTACCCTATATGGATGTCGGCAACACCTCCTTTTACACCGATGACTATGATGAAATATGCCCCTACACGGATTCCACAGCACCGGATGTTGTCTATCTTTTTGCGTCGCCTGTGACACATGCAGTGGATATTACCCTCTGCCAGGCTGTGACAGATTATGATACAAAGATGTATATCTATGAAAACACATGCCCGGACTCCGGCAGCCCTTTTGCCTGTAATGATGATTCTTGTCAATCACCGGAGTTCCTCTATGATTACCAGTCCCAGTTAGAGAATCTGATTTTCACCGGAGGAAACACCTATTACATCGTGGTGGACGGGTACGGTGGCTCCAGTGGTAACTATCAGTTAAATATTTCATCCGTCGGTCTGGACTGTATCTCGGCCACCACCATCAATTGCGGTGATACCGTTTCCGGTAACACAACAGGTGGAACCAACTATGCAACGATTTATCCCTGTGTTGAGACATGGCCTGAATTTGGACCTGAAGATGTCTATGAACTGGTGCTAACCAGCAACTATTCATCCATCACTGCGACACTCTCAGACATGGTTGCCGATCTGGATGTGTTCATCCTGGGAGGTTGCGATGAAAACAGTTGTGTGGCTTTCGGTGACTATAGCGCCGTACACATCGGAGCGCCCGAAATCCCGCCCGGAACCTATTACATTGTTGTGGACGGATTTTTGGGCACATCCGGCACATACACACTTGCCGTGGACTGTGTGCCCTATGCAACGCCGACACCACCGTGTTTCAATACCGGGGACGCCAATCTGGATTTGACCATCACTGCCGGTGATGCCCAGCGGGCTTTTGAAATTGCACTGGAGATGTATATACCCAATTACGAAGAGGCCTGCGCCGCTGATTGTAATGGGGATGGCAATGTTACGGCAGGCGATGCCCAGGCAATCTTCAATGTGGTACTGTTTGGAGGCATCTGCACGGATCCACTTTAGAGAGTTCCCGGTTCACAGTTCCCGGAACCTCTGAACTCTTCCCCCCGCCTCAGATCAGGCGCGCGCACTCTTTACACACACACCCGGCGCTGTCTTCCTGGATACATTCCGTGCAGAAATCATATGCGCAAATATCACAGGTGTGTAACCCGATTTTATCCGGATGATTGTAGCATGATACCGGCTCATCGGTTTCCGGAAACGGATTCCCGGAATCATCATGGATCAAGGTTTCTTCATCAGAAGACAGATCGTCGGTAATCCCACCGGCAGTGATGTTTTCCAGAGATTTCCGTGACAGCAACGTGGTCTCTACAACGGTGGTTTCCGGGGGTTCCTCAATGGCACTTTTTGTGGTTTCCACCAGAGCGGAATTCGCGGCATCCGATGGTGTATCCGGCAGGAATTCCGGTGCAGGAGACGCCTCTTCTGACGGGTCACTCTTTTTTTGGGGCGCCGGGTAATCGATAGGTCTCAGAAGCGTTCGATCCACCGGTTGCTCATCGTCCACCAGGAACTGAAACTCAAACACATCAAACGTGATTCGATCACCATTTTTCAGAGGCGTTTCCATAACTTTCCCGGGGTCGCTGAATCGGCGGTGATTGAGAAACGTCCCATTGGCGCTTCGCAGATCAATCAAATAAAACATGTTGTCCTTAAATTCGATGACCGCATGCTGTTTTGAAACGGTACGCTCAGGAATAGCAATATCGTTGAGTTTTTCATTCCGACCGATGCGAATGGTGGGTCTGGTCAGGTTGTAGATGGCCTGCCCCGTCACATTGCCCAGGTCTTCCAGAACCGCCGGGGACAATTTTCCCTCAGACCCCCCCCGTGTGGAAATGGGATGTGTGGGTTCTCTGGCCGGGGCAAGTGTCTCCTTTACTGGAGGGTCCGGTGTTTCACTATCCACGCTATGGGAGTCATCTGAATCCGGTCCATCCCACATGGGCTCATCTTTCTCCCCCACCGGCATATCCGGTTCCTTTTTCAGCGGAGGGTCTGCCTGTCCCGGACCATCGTCTTCCGGTTTTTTCCAGATGGGCGTATCGTTTTTTGGTTTTGTCCCGTCCACCGGAGCAAATCCCCGTCCTGTACCGGCACCGTTGTCATTTCCGGAAACAATAATCCGGGGTGTCGGTTGCCGCCGGCGAAAGAGCAGAATCATCAGGATGAAAACAATAATAATAAATCCGCCGATAATCAGGCCGGTTTTACTCTGGAGTTCCGCCAGGATCGCCACCATAAGATCTGCTGTGGATGGTGTTGGTGTCGTTGTCGCACCACCGGCAGTTTCCGTGGCCCGGGGAACAATTGCCCGGTATACCGAATCAAGGATGGTTTGAATATCCGCCACTTGCATCGCCCGATAATATTCACCGTCTGTTTTCTGGGCCAGGGTCTGAAGCAACTGGTAATCGGCGGATTCAGTAAAGGCGATACAGAACAACCGGATTCCGTTTTTCAAGGCATCGGCGGTGAGATTATCCGTAAGCCACTGCAACTGTTCTCCGTCCCGGGCCGGATCACCGGTATCCACCAGTCCGTCCGTAAGAAATATAATCATCCGCCGGGCATTTCCGGTGCCGGAATGTTTGAGTTCGTACAGCCCACGTTCTATGGCAGCCGGACTGCAGGTCCACTGTCCCTGATAGTTGAGATTATCCAGGCCCCGGGAAACCCGATCCCGAATGTCCGGCTCAGTCACCGATGTAAGTGGCAGGATTACACGGGTTTCACTGTCAAATACAATCATCCCCACCCGGGCTTCCAAAGAAACATTTTCGATGAATTCCGCCACAAATTTTCCGGTATGGAACTGGGGATCATTAAGTTTCATACTTCCGGAATTATCCAGAACAAACATGATCTCAAGCGGTTCCGAAGCCAATGCAGCCATGCCGGAAAGTGTGATGATAAAGACTGCCAGTATGAGTTTTCTCAAACAATTCACCTGCGTATCATACCCTGTTACAGGGAAAAATTAAACACACCTTTGAACCTTATGTTGTTACTGCGGATTGGTGGCAAACACGGTCAGTTCCGTTATAAACCCACGATCTTCCATTTCCAGGCACGCTGCCACTGCGTGAGCAATATCATCCGCCAGGAGTTTTGTGGGATTGAAGGACCGTCTCTCCCGACCTGAATTTTCAGTAAAATGCGTCTGCACCTCGCTGGGATTGATTAAAAACACCCGGATATTGTGTTTCCGGAGTTCTGCTCGCCAGCACTCTGTCATGGCTTTCAGAGCAAATTTCGTCCCGCAGTACGCTGTGCCCCCGGCAAACCCCCGCGTGCCTGCAGTGGAACTGATATTGACAATATTCCCGTGGTCCTGAGCAATGAAGATCCGGGCGGCTTCCTGAGCCATGAGCATTGCGCCGGCAACATTGGTGGCAAACACCCGGTTGAATTTTTCCAGGTCAATATCCGTCAACAGATCGAAATAGCCATAACCCGCGTTGTTGACCAAAACATCAAGACCGTTGTATCGCTCTCGAATTGTCTCAAATATCCGTTTCACATCGCCGGGATCAGAAACGTCACCCGGTATGGTGTCCAGACCATGCTCTTCCCCGGCCTGGGTGAGACGTTCTTCGTTCCGGGCCGTTATGGCAACCCGTGCACCTTTTGATTTCAATAAACGGGCTGTGGCAAGACCGATGCCGAGACTGCCTCCGGTAACAAGTATAATTTTATTTTCAAGTTTCATCGTAATCTCCTTTCACGATGATTACAGATTACCGTCCTGCCTTTGAAAAGGTCAAATGCATTGGCTGAAATTCTATTAATAATAATCGATTATACTGGCCTCGAAAGAAATATGTTGGATTAATTGACAATGTTGAATTTCTTTCCCTACACTAAGAAAGACGGTCGGAATCGTAAAGAATCCAGGACCGCCAATGGGGAAGCCGGTGAAATTCCGGCACTGTCCCGCAACTGTGATCGGGGACGAAACCTGCATGACCCACCGGGTAACCGGGAAGGAGCAGGGAGTAGATTGATCCGTAAGTCAGGAGACCCGTACAAAAATCCGCTGTTCCTCCGTGGGGTGAGGGATTCCGGAAATTGACAAGTCAGCCCCGGCGCTGACTTTTTTTATGGTTCACCCCGAACCGGAGAGACTGCCGTGACAGACGTCCCGGTCAGATCGTTCATTATTATTTTCGCTTTGTGTGTTCTGGTTTTTTCCCCGGTCACGGCGGAAGACAGTGGTGAATTCAGATACGATAAAGATTCCGATGCATATGTCTATGCAACGTCCATTACCGTGGAAGAAACACGGCGTACTCCGGATCATGGTATTGATGAACTTCCTGCATTTGTCACTCGGATTACGGTTGATCCTGATGTGCCGCGTTTTCAGACGGTTCCGGAAGTATTGAGCAGTACCGTGGGTGTCACGGTCCGGGATTTTGGCGGACTGGGCGCCCTGTCCACTGTTTCCATTCGCGGCTCATCATCCAGCCAGGTTCTGGTCCTCATGGACGGCATTCGATTAAATACGGCATCCGGACTCGGTGTGGACCTTTCAAATATCTCCCTGGATAACATTGAGCGTATTGAAGTGCTCAGGGGAGCAGATTCCGCCGTCTACGGAGACGGTGCGATGGGCGGCGTGGTCAATCTGATCAGCCGGACACCGGACCGGACCGGGTGGTCCGTCAACGGCCGATTCGACGCCGGGGAGTTCAACACATGGCGGACGAACCTGGAATGTCTGACCGGTGCACCGGGCTGGGACGTCCGTGTGAGCGGATACCACCACCGGAGTGACGGTGATTTCACATTTATCAACGACCAGGGAACACCGGATACGCCAGAAGATGATTTCGAAGATGTCCGGACCAATAACGCCATGGAAACCACGGGTGGCACCATGAGGGTCCGAAGAGATTTTAACACGGATTGGACGCTTACGGGCAGTGTTGAGGGGTTCTACTCCCGGAAAGGCATTCCCGGAATGGTCAGATTCCCCTCGGACCACGCAGAACAGGTGGATCGCCGACTGGCTTCGAGTTGGCTTTTACAAGGCCGTGCACCCGGTACAGATAACGGTAGCGTTTCCATTGAACTCAACGGCATGCGGTCCGGTCTTAATTTTGATGATCCGTTGGGGGAACAGACGGGGGTGCCTGTACATACGCGGCAGCGAACCCTCGGTCTGGACAGCCGATTCGCATACCGGAACACATGGGCCCGGCATGGCGCTTCATTCACCGGTGCCTACCGGTATGAATCACTCAATGATGATGACTTTGAGGATCCTCTCCGGCGCACATGGAGCATCGCCTTAAAAGACGATTTTGAAGCCTTCCGGGAGACCGTGTGGCTCACCGGAATAATCCGGTACGATGATATTTCCGATACCGGCAGTCGATTCAGTCCCAAACTGGGCATCAAATGGTTTCTGTCGCCTTCGCTGGCGGTAAAAGCCAATGCCGGTACCGGTTACCGGTCACCATCATTTAATGAACTCTTTATGAACATGGGATACATCTCAGGAAACCCGGATCTCAAACCGGAAAAGAACCGGAGTTACGATGTGGGGATATCCTTTGAAAAGACCCGATTCAGAACGGAACTGGCCTTGTTTCAGACGGATACCGAGGACCTGATTCAGTATGTCCTGGTGTCCGGATTTCGGTATAAACCTTACAATATCGGGAAAGCCCGGTCACGGGGTACCGAGTTGAATTTAAGCTGGAACCCCTGGAAATCCATCCATCTTTCCACGGCATACACCTATATGGAAGCCGTGAACCGGTCTGATAACAGAAACACACAGGATAAACAGATCCCCGGCCGACCGGAACACCAATGGTTTTCACGACTGGAATGGACCGGTAACCGGCTGACCCTGTTTACGGAATGGCGGTATGTCAGCGGCAATTACGTCACCGCATCCAACACAAAAAAACTCCCGGATCGGCGCACCGGGAACGCCGGTGTGCAATACCGGGTGACGGATTATCTGCTCCTGGGCGTCGAAGTGAAAAATTTTACCGACTCGCAGGTGGTGGATATCCGGGGATTTCCGTTACCACCCCGGACAGTGTTTGGCAGTGTGAGAGTGGTCCTGTGACGGACCGGGAGGCAGCAGCATGAAACAGGTTTTTCTATTCACTTTGATTATGGTGACAGCAGTGACTGTCATGGCGGACACCCATGTGATGCTGTACGACCTTCACCAGGGTGGCGCATTCGATGTCACAGGCTTTTTTCAACAAGCTGCCGGGATTGATGAGATCACCGGGATCACTGCCGTCAATACCGGCCGGGGGGAAGGCGATGAACTTCTTCTGATCACCGGCGATAACCATGTGGCGGTGGTGTCGGGAATATCTTTGACCCGGCTGGCCATGATTCATCTCGATGATTTCCGGGCGGTATTCGGCCTGGGACCGGGTACCGGACGGCTATCAACCCTTACAGCGCCGGAGCACACCGCAGATCAACTCCTTTACTACGATATGGAAAACAAGGAATATACGGTTTTGGATTTCATGGATAACGGCGTTCATCCCTATACCGGACCGGCATTGCCGGAGGGGTTTGTGGCGGGATTCAGTTTTACGGCTCTAACGGATAACGGGGTGCTGAATCATGACGGAACCGGGGCATGGTTTTACGAATCCTTTCAGGGATCTGATCCCGTATCCGTGGATTTCGAGGCCCTTTTTGACGGGTTGCCGTCTCATCTGACGGAATTTGAAATTACGGTGGGAGAAACGGTTTTCCGGTATCTTGTGGCCACCCTGCCCGGGGCGGGACCGGAACCAACACCGACTCCGGCGGCCACCGCCACACCAGGAACGGATTTCGATGCGGTTATTGCAATGGGACTCGATGAAAACCTGTGGACGGTAAGCGGCACGGATTACGCCACGGATACCGGTGTGGATTTCACCGGTTTGGCACCCAACCAGATCGTTGTTCGGGGAGATAACTTTTATGTGGTGAACAGCCGGTCGAATTCACTGGGTATTTATAGTTGTGCGACCTTCCGGAAAACCCGGGAGATTGCTCTGGGTGACGGCCGGAATCCGTTCAACATAGCGTTCCTGAACGATGATATCTGTTTCATCACCAATTTTCAGTCGAATACCGTATCCCGGGTCAGCATCAGTGCCGGATCCGTGGAAACTGAAATTCCCCTTCCCGCCGGCGGGGATCTTCCCCACGATGCCGGTATCACGACATATGCTCGACCGGAAGGTCTGGTGATTGTGGACGGTACCTGTTACGTGGGCTGTGGCAATCTGGATGACGGGTTTATTGCCGGTGGACCCGGCGTGATCTGCACCATCGACACGGCATCCAACAGTGTCACGGGATGGTTTGAGACAATGGGAAGAAACACGGTTTCGGTGGTGCATAATGAACGATGGCCGGACTGGATCTGGGTAGTCAATGCCGGTAATTATACACCGGGACAGGGCTATACCGGCGATGGGAACGTCAATATTTATAATCTCTCCCAGGGACAGTTCACCGATAATATTCCCGTAAATGATGCCCCTTTCGAAATTGCGTTCGGACCGGACCGGGCTTATCTTGCCAGTGCCATGGACGGCACCATCGCCCGGATAACTCTTGACGGGTTCGGCCTGCTGAGTCCGGTCACTTTGCCGGGATCCGGTCAGGGACTGAATTTCGTTTCGGGGTTGAGGGTGGGACCCGATGCCCTGGTCTGGGTCCTGGAATTCAATCATGACATGCTCTACCTGCTGGATCCGGCACAGGATGATGCCCGGATCATGGATATCCCGGTGGGTTCAGGACCGGATGCTCTGGCATTTGTTCCCCGGCAAGGTCAGTGAGATGAAGCGTGGCATTCAATCGATATTAGTTGTCTCTCTGTTTCTGGCTGTACTGCCCGGTGTATCAGCCGATCCGTTTGTGGATGCCGTGGTCTCCTTTACCCAGGGGGCAGGCGGCGGATTTGGTTCAGAGAATTTTCCCGATGTGATTTTCGGTCCCCCTCGAGGCGCCGGTGAGTTTGCTCAGTCTCTGGACGTCTTTTCACTGGGGGACGGCGGCTCCATTGTTCTGGAATTTACCGACAATACGGTGCTTAACGGGCCCGGACCGGATCTCATCGTTTTTGAAAATCCATTCTATGTCTCTCAAAACCCCCTGAACACCTTTTGTGAGGTGGCATTTGTGGAGGTCAGCCAGGATGGATCAACGTTTTACCGGTTTCCCAATGATTATGATCCCACCGGCGATCCGATGCACAACCCTGCCAACTGGACGGGGTTTGCCGGGGTAATGCCGGTGCTCTCCCATCCGGAGAATGAAATCGATCCCACGGATCCTCTGGTATCCGGAGGCGACACATTTGATCTGGACGATCTGGGACTGGACTGGATCCGGTACGTAAGGATCGTAGACACCGGGGAAGCACCGGATGCGGCTCATGATGATGACGGTGATGAAATATATGATCAGGGGATGCCCGGCGGTGTTTCAGCGGGTTTCGACCTGGATGCCGTGGCAGCCGTGCATGGGGAAGATCTTTTTACACCGACACCAACGCAGACGCCCACTGACACACCCACACCGGAAAACACACCCGTACCGACAGAAACACCAACAGCGACGGCAACACCCGGTGAGTTTGTCTGTGACTTGGTTCTTTCGGGTACCCATTTCAGACCCGGTGACCGGTTTATCCTGGATTCCCGGGTATGGAATCCCGGTTTCTTTAAGGCAAAAGCCCTGAATCTTATCATCACCCTTGAAATTTCGGGGGAATACTACTTCTGGCCGACATGGGGCCGGAACGTGGATGGCGAATGGCGCCTGTTTACACCGGGATTCACTGAGATCGGCATTTTAGACTTTATCTGGCCGGATTTTACCGGTCATGACGGTGAACTCACGTTCTGGAGCATCCTTCTGGACAGCTACGGAGAGATCACCGGGAATATTGAAATGGAATCATTCACATTTTAGTTAAATATTTAACCTTTTTCATCATTACACAGAGGAGTTATCCAATGAAATCACTGTTTATCGCGGCTGTTCTGACACTGATCACTCTGCCGGTTCTTGCTGTTCCCGCAGGGTATGAAATGAGCAGCCTTGATTTGGGACACACATGCAGCAGCGTCTTTCTTGTCGATGTTGACGGACTGGTCTATTACGGTCATCCCTCCCCCGTGGCCATGAACCGGAAAAGCAGTGACCGGGGTTCCCGGGCGCCGGCGGATGAAATCTGGGTTGTGGATCCATCATCAGGATCGGCAACTCTCCTGTATTCCGCCCTGAATCACAGCGGCGATACGCATCAGATCAAGAGCGCGTCCGGCATGGCTGTTGATATGTCCACTGTGCCGCCGACTTATTATATCGCCGATCAGGATCCATTCAGTGATCCCTGGTCTTACGGCGCGGTCTGGCAGGGTCAGGACGGCAACAGTGATGGGGATATCGATGATCCCGGTGAAACAATCATGGTCACGGCGGATACTGCCATTATCAACATCGAAGGTCTCATCAGAAATTCCGCCACCGGTGCACTGTACGCGTCTGCGGCAGAAGGTACCACCGGATCCACACTGGTCTATAAACTGGATGATTCCGATATCAGCAACTTCTTTGAACCCGGTGAAATCACACCCTATTTTCTGGAACCCTGTGATTGTTTCGGCGGTAAACTGGCATTCGACTTTAATAATGAAAATGTTATCTACACACTGGATACCACCCTGAGTGCCGTCGGTACAATTTACCGGCTGGAAGATTCCAATCTGGACGGCGACTGCCTGGATCCCGGTGACTGGACCGTCGTTACGAATTCCCTGGGCGGCGGATACGGCATTGCCGTGGATCCGGAAGGGGATATTTTCGCCACTGGTTCCAATTATGGCGCCGGTACTCATACCCTCTATGAAATTGTTCCGGGATCACCGGCCACTGTGACCGCCTTCGATGATCTGGCCGCTTTCGCCGGTTGGACCGGTCCCATTGCCATGGAACCGGGAAGTTCATTTGAACCCGAACAAGTGGATGCCACTCTCTATCTGAGCTATACCAATACCGGATTCGGCGATCCTACAGATCTTAAAACTTACCAGGGTAAAGTCATCGATGTGCCTGCCATGAACTGGTTCGGTATCGTACTGCTCCTGTCGGTGATTACACTGTTCGTGGGCCGGTTCAGATAGAATGGCAGCCCGGGGTTTCGACCCCGGGCCAGCTTGATAAATACCCAATAGATTTTGTCATGTATTTCATGTATGCTCACACCCGTGCTGTCTGACAGCGCTGGTTTCGGATCACCCTGTGGTTCGTTCAAACGAAACAATTTTGGAGATACAGATATGAAAACGAATATATTTACCGTCACATTCCTGATTACGGCACTCCTGGTTCCCATGTCCATGGTGTCATCACATTGTCAGATTCCCTGTGGCATTTATGACGATGAGATCCGGTTCACCCTGATGAAGGAGCATGTGACCACCATTGAAAAATCCATGAGAAAAATCATGGAGTTGTCCAAGGCGTCTCCGGCGGATTTCAACCAGATCGTCCGGTGGGTTGAGAACAAGGAAGATCATGCGGACAAAATGACGGAGATCGTCACGGCGTATTTCATGGCCCAGCGCATCAAGCCTGTTACGCCGGGAAGTGACGGTTATGATAAATATGTGAAGGAAGCAACCTTGCTCCACGGGATGGTGGTCACCCTCATGAAAACCCGGCAGACCACTGATCTTGAGCATTGCACTGCACTTCGCACTCTCATTGATGCATTTCACGCTTCATACCTGGGTGGTCACAAGCACTGATTCATTTTTGATCATTCCTTGACAAAGCGTACGATGTTACGTACGCTTATTATGGGAGGTTTGGAAATGACTGTACTTAATGTTACTGAGGCACGCGCGAGGTTATACAGTTTGATTGATGAGGCTACAAGCACGCATCAACCCATATTGATCAAAGGAAAAAGAGGCAATGCGGTTTTATTGTCTGAGAGTGATTGGAACGCTATTTCTGAAACATTGTATCTCCTGTCAATTCCTGGAATGAGGGAATCCATAATGGATGGGATGAAAGAGGATATTTCTGAGTGCTCCCGGAACCTTCAGTGGTGAGATGGAAACTTGTTTATACCAAACAGGCTCAGAAAGATGCGAAAAAACTCACAGCAGCCGGGCTGAAGAAAAAAGCGGAAAAACTCCTGGGTATTTTGCGGGAAGATCCATTTCGAACTCCGCCGCCATATGAGAAACTGGTAGGCGATTTATCGGGGGCTTACTCCCGAAGGATCAACATTCATCATCGACTGGTCTACCAAATCTACAAGAAAGAACAGACAGTCAAAGTGCTTCGGATGTGGACGCATTACGAGTAGGATCTTGTTGTCCTGGGAATGCCAGAAGGCGGGATCCGGGAATGGCAGAGTCGGTTTAAATCAGAATATCCGGCATAACATCGCAGGCTCGCACGGCCATTTTTTGATATCGTTTCAGCCAGTCCATCTTAAAATCCGGTACATGGGTTTTCACCAGGTCCAGAATCTCCATCTGGAGTGATTCCAGTTTTTCCAGTGAATCCTCCCCGGGATTGGCCAGGATATTTTTCATACGGTCCCAGCAGTGGTCCGGTTGAATGGGCATCCGGGCCAGTTCCGCTTCCAGCCACCGGGGTTCCTGCGCGGAAAACCAGACCCGGTTGATGGCGCCCAGAATACCCAGGAGTTTTTTCATCACCTGGCAGAGGCCATCGTGATAAAAGAGCATGTCATCCCGCCGAAAACCCTGATTCAACAGGCAGTCCGGCACAAAAAATCCCATATTGGAACGGATGACGCTGGAAACAAGTTCTTCCGGATAGGTTTTCAAAGGTTCCGTCAGGGTTTCATACAATTCATCACCGTACATAGGAATGGCATCAAGGAATCCCCCGATCATTTTCAGAACTCCCGCTTCCGGTGAGAATTCTTCAATGACCTGATTGACCAATTTATTCCACAGATCCACGGTGGCATGACCAAAATCCACTTTCAGAGTGTCGAAATAGTAGGTTTCAATATATGTTCCCTGTTCGCTGGTCTTCCGGAACGTCAGGTGTTCGGCACGGGTCTCCTTCAAAGGGATGGCTTCAAGAAAAGCGGTATCCACCTCATCCCAATACACAATAATGTCGAGATCCGACCATTGATCCGCGAGATTCCGGGTGGGGGATCCCCCCAGAACAATGAGTTTTACATGGGGGTTTCCAACATAATATTGAACCAGTTTCCGGGTCATTTCAATCCGCCAGGCACTGGCATGGTGGCTGTCTTTCATTTTTGAACCTCCTTCTTCAGTTTCCTTAAATATCGCTCCTGTTAAATGTATACGTGAATTTTGTCTGTTTTGTTGCATTGAGGGCGTATCTTTGAAGATCACTCTTTTTCCATCACCGTCCCGCAATATCCAACTTTGCAGGCAGATATGTAAAGCGGGTGACCTGCTTCCTATTTGGCTTTTTCCAGAATTTCAACCAGCCGTTCCAGACCCTGTTCCACCATTTCCGGATCGCCGCCAAATCCGAGGCGGAACGCCTGGTCGTCCCCAAAAAATCGGCCGGGTGCCAGATAAATATTATGGTCGATTTCCAGTGTTTCCAGAAAGGAATCCGGGTGTTTAACCGTCTTCATCTGCATGAAACAGATACATCCATGATCGGGAATTGTTCCGGTGAGAACGCCACGGGAGATCAGGGGGTCCAGGTATTTTTTCACCTGCTGCCGGTTGGCATTCACCCGGGAGAGACTCCGTTGCAGGAACCGGTTCAGACGAGACATCACCAGGTAAGATAACGATTCCAGATATATGGAGCCGATACCGTCCACAAGGACCTGCCGCCTGCGTACCTCCCGGCATAGGGACGGGTCCCCGCAAATCCATCCGCACCGAAGAAAATTCAGTCCATAGACTTTGGTCAGGCTGCTTACGGTAATAAAGCGGGGATCCAGGAGACACGCCGGAGATGGACGGGAATCAAGGAAATCAAGATAGACTTCATCTACCAGAATCCGGATTGCCGGATTCTTCCTGACTGCCATGGTCAGAATCTTCCGCAGATCCTCATCCCGGAGACATGCCCCGGTGGGATTATGGGTATTGGTGAGAATTATCAGCCGGGTATCAGATCCAACTGCTTTTTCAAATTCATCAAAATCCACGATACCCGTACCGGAATCGCGCCGGAAAAATTCTACTCGTGCTCCTGCAAGTTCCGGTGTTTCCCGGAGGGGTTCGTAAAAAGGATGCTCAACAAGAACGTGATCACCGGGTTTGAGCAACGTCTGGCATAGCAGGAAGATCGCGTTTGTTGCACCTTGAGTCAGAACAATAGTTTCGGTCTTCCCGGAGTATTTTTTTGCAATAATGGACAACAGCTTCGGATGACCCCATGGGTTTGGAATTTTCAGGAGTCGTCGGAAATCCATCTGGTTCTGCGTTGGAAGTTCATGTATCAGATCCCAGGGTTCCGGCACACTGCTGCTTAAAAACGATATAATTCCGGGGCTGCCGTGAATCCGGGGCATCCGGGTTTTGTACCAATCTAGATATCGGCTCCTCATAATAATAAATCTCCATTCTATAATGACAAAATGGGTGAGTAATCCACTCCTTCAAATATAGATCTGATTGCTGGGAATCTCAAAGCGTGAAAAAAAATAATGTCCGTGCACGAAAACGATACGGCAGATGCACTTAGTAGTCGAAGCTTGCGAAACATGAAACAGGAGGTTTTAGAAATGAAAAAGCTTAGCACGTATTTGGTAATCACAATGTTAACTGTATGTTTGTCAACCGTCACTCTGGCTCGGGACTGGTTTGTGGGATCTGATGCTGTAAACGATTTCAGTTCCATCCAGGATGCTCTGGATTGTCCTGATGTAAAAAGTGGTGATGAGATTATTGTTATGCCGGGTGTATACGAGGAATGTATCGATGTCCCGTCATATCTCAATGTTCACATCATCAGTGATCAGGGACCGGACAACACTGTCATCATGCCGCCGGAACAGATTCATAACGGTCCTAAAATGACGGTATTGATACGGAGTGCCGCTGTATTTGAAGGGTTCACCGTCATGGAAAACCCCATGAATGTCAGTTTTCAATCCTATCCCTTCGGGTTGGAAGACATTCCGGACCCTCATGCTTTCCACGATAATACTGCCGGAATAACAGTGACAGGTCCCGGGAAAGTGCGTGACAACGTTGTGCAGGGACACCGTTTCGGTATTCTCGGAGAATGCCCTTCCGGCGCCCTGGGAATACCCGCGGAAGTTACCGGTAATGAGGTCATGGAAAATGATATGGGTATCAACTGCTGTGAAACGAACATGCTGGTCAGGGATAATATCGCGCACCATAATAAATGGGTGGGTATCCTCTGCGGCCACGCATCGTCGGGAGATGTCATCAACAATTTGATCTACGAAAACGGAACACCGGGCCGGGCCGTCAGCTCAGGTATTCTTTGCTGGCAGGACTATGAACTTCAACCCGATTACATGCTTTGTCCCATGATTTCCTACAACACGATTCATGGCAACTACGGCGATGGCGTTCATTGTCGCTGGGCAGCCGGCAGTCCCAATGTTCCGATTCTGGTGGGTAACATCATTACCGAAAATCAGGGTTATGGCGTGATCAGTGTGGAAGAACCCGGACTGGAAGCGTATCGACCTCGCCCGGTAATCCGGTGCTGTAACATCTGGGGCAACGCAAACGGTCGGACACTCAATATACCGAGAATTGCCAACTGTATCAGTGTGGATCCCCAGTTTGAAGATGGGTTTTATCTGAACCGGCGCTCACTGTGCCGGAACCAAGGTGAATTGCCTGTGACTTCCGGAACCACATCCGCGGGAGGGAATCCGGATTCAGGATATGCTGACCTGGGATACCATTACCCCGGTTTCTCCACCATGGCACCCGTTCATCTCGGGGACAGTATACGTTAGTAATCTCAATTCATTCATCGAAAACGCCGCCTGTCAGCAGGCGGCATTTTTTTTATGGCCATCAGGTGGGACAATACGATATAATCAAGTGGTATTTGAACGGAAACACCTAAAGATTGGATAAAAGAGGGAAACGGAATGAAATACACGATTACAGGAACAATAATGGTATGCGGAATGATCCTGAGCCTTACACTCTGGGGATGTGGTCAGGCACCGGAGAGACAGGATAAATCCGCGGGTAAGACAATCACAAATATGACCGCAAAAGTAACGACTGATTCAAAACCGGTTGATACGACAGAAAAAAAGTCGGTCAATATCAGTATTCATACGGCTGTGAAAGACGGCAGCCTTGAAAAGATCAAGGAATACCTTGCCGACGGTACCGATATAAACCTGAAAGATCACGAGGGGTTTACTCCACTTCACTGGGCGGCATACCGGAAAAAACCGGAGATTGTTAAGTTTCTTCTTGAAAAAGGTGCTGACCCAAAACTTATTGATAATAAAGGTTTTACACCTCTTCATCGGGCGGCTTTCATGGGATATGCCGATGTCGGTAAAATGCTGGTTGAGGCTGGTTGTGACATTGATGCCATTAATGCAAACGGCCTCACCGCACGGTTTATCTCAGAAAAAATGAATCGAGCTGAAATGGCTGAGATGCTTAAGGCAGCCGGAGCAAAGGATATTCCACCGAAAACAACTCCCTGAGGTGCAGTATCCCGGAAATTGCATCGGGATAAACAGATGAAATCAAACATTCCCAAAATTTATTTTATCTGGACGGCATGGGAGCGGCTTTACCTGCTGAATTACAATATTCCGCCCATGGGAATTCTGCGGATAGCCGGCGCCACACCGGCATCATATCCGGTTGAATTCACCGACGAGATGGTATCCCCTGTAAGTCGAGATTCCGAAGCCGATATCGTAGCAATCTCATTCCTGACTCCGGCGGCATTGAATGCATATGCATTGGGGGATCATTTCCGATCCAAAGGCCGGTACGTGGTGTTCGGCGGCACCCATACCACCATTATGCCGGATGAAGCCCGGGCACATGCCGACACCATCATCATCGGTGAGGGAGAAGCTCTGTGGGGTCAGTTTTTGACGGATTATAATGCCGGGATTCCAAGACCGGTTTATCAGGCCGGGGAATTTCCTGACCTGTCCGGATTGGCTCCGGTGCGCAGGGAGTTGCTTCCGATCCACCAGTATCCCTATGAAAATCCCATCGAAATCGGTGTGGAATCCATGGAGTTCAGCCGGGGATGTGCCGCCCGTTGCGCGTATTGCGTGGTCCCGTCAACTCAAGGTCCGGAATTCCGTAACATTCCTCTCAATGATATCGTGACGGGATTCGAAGATGTTTCCCTGACCGCCGGTTTCCTTTTTTTTACGGACAATAATCTTCTGGGTAACTGGGATCAGACCCGGTGTGCGCTGGAGACTCTGATTCCATATGAAAAGGACTGGTTTGGTCTGCTGGCGCCGGAAGATGCTGTAAAGGATGCCGACAAACTGGACCTTATGGTGAAAAGTGGCCTCGCCGGTGTTTACGGTACGGTCAAAGTTATCACCGGGAAAGAGTCTCCCGGGGAGTTAAAAAAACGTATCCGGCGAATTCGGAGGCTCATGGATCTGAATATTGCCGTGATCGCGACGTTTGCTTTCGGCTGGGACGATCATGATGAAGACGTTTTTAAACGAACCCTCGATTTCGGTCGGGAAGCTAGGTTGACCCTGCCCGAGTTTATCATCAATACCCCTTTTCCGGGTTCGAGACAGTTTAACCAGTTTACAAAAGAAGGACGCATCCTTACTCGTGACTGGGGGAAATACAATGGCAATTACGCGGTGTATCAGCCGCGAACAATGAGCGTAAATGCTCTGGAATCAGGGTATCGTTGGATCAACGAAGAATTTTATTCCGGTATTGACAGGGATCAGTCTTTTTTTGACAAATTCAGAGATCGGGCATTTGAATCAATGATTCGCGCCCGAAAAAAACAACTCGACAGATAACAGGTGCGGAATTATACCATGCAATGCCATGCCGGCAGTTCAACCGGATCCTGTTTAAACAGTTCCAACAGTTTTTTGGGCATATATTCCTTTGGTACGACGAGATCCAGGACATGTTCATCAAACCATTTGTCGGACATAATAAAATACCCTTTCTGACCGACATCTTTGCCCCAGCTGTTTTCCACTTTCCATTTCACCGGTTTTCCGTTGACCAGATCCACACCGCTGAGCACCATGGAATGGGTCAGAAAGGACTGGCGGTAATCAAGCCGGAGCTGTTTGTTCAGGCCGAATTTTGTCTGAAAAATACTCTCAAAGTCGTAAAGATCCTCATGCATGATCCCTTCTTTGGTGTGACTTTCCTGGACAACATCACATCCATAGAGTACTGCATCCCCTTTTTTCAACATCCGGATGGCGATTTTTTTCAGTTCTCCCACCGGCAGGTTCAGATATTTCCACGGAATACCGCCGGCCATATTCTGGAAGTAGCGGTTCGTATAGGTTTTATTGTAATCCATGCCGTTGGCGGGACAGCTTGCCAGGGTGTAAACTTCATCCAGATCAAGATCCACGTATTTTTCGTAAAACTCACTGGGAGTAATCTGTATCTCCTGATGATACTTCTTATCCTTGTCCCGGAAACTCCAGTCAAATGTTTTCGGTGGCAGTCCAAAGAAAATGGTCATGATCCGGTAAACGTCTTCGAACAACCGGGTTTTTTTCCGGCGGATCTGATCCATTGTTTTTCCTGCCCGATGCATTTTTCGTAATTCAGCCGTTATTTCCCGCAGTTTATAACCGGCGATTTCATTGACGAACCGTGATTGTTCCCGGTTAAATGTATCTGCCATGGCCGGTTTGGGAAGCATCCCGTATTTTTTAACCAGGTTGACCAGCATGTGCCATTCACCACCATCCGGAATGGGGTTTTTCAGAAAATGGAGCACTTCCCGGTCATCAATTTCCCGGTCAATGAGGTTGATCATCTCTTCAAGAAAGTAGTTGGCTTTCTCCAGTTTATCCCAGAAAATCAGGTAATTTTCTGAAAATTCAAGATCTTCAATTTTGAATTTCTTCATGGTGAGGGTCCGAATCCAGTTCAGATCGGCAAAGAGCCAGCATGTTCCCGCGCGTTTCTGATCGGTTATGCAGCCCTTCTGTTCCACCTCGTGGGAGAAAACAAAATTCACATTATTCAAAACGTCTCGCTGAAGGGCGATTTCCTGAAGATTACCCCGGGTCACGGCGTTCATGGCAAGTTTCAGGGCCGGGTTACTCTCGAAGCTGGATTTAAACTTATCGATCTGTTTCAGTGTCAGTTCACCAATTTCATTTTTTGATGCCATTGTTGTCTCCTTTGGATTCCTTTAAATGGGATGCCATGGCGGCAGAACGGTGGGTTTCTGGTCAAACAGCTCCAGATGTTTTTCTGACAGGTGTTCTTGAGGAACCAGAAGATCAAAGGTGTGCTCAGAAAACCATTTATCAGACATGATAAAATAGCCTTTCTCGCCCACTTTCGTGCCCCAACTGTTTTCCACTTTCCATTTCCGGGGTTTTCCCTTGATCAGGTCAACACCGGTCAGCAGCATGCAATGGGTAAAAAACGACTGACCCGTCGCCATCCGGGTTGCTCGATCCATCTTGAAAGTCGTCTGAAACACCTCATCATAATCGAAAATTTCATCATCGAGAACACCAGCCTTGGTGCAACAGTTCTGAAGTACGTCGCACCCGAAAATAACCGGATCATCTTTTTTAAGAATTCTTACGGCGTATTTTTTGATTTCCGCCATGGGCAGGTTCAACCATTTCCACTGGATACCGCCGGTGACATTATTGAAGTATTCCAGAGTGTATGTTTTATAAAATGGTGTTTTTTCCCCGGGACAGTGACCCAGACAGTACACCGTATCCATATCGAGACCCACGTATTTATCATAAAACTCTTTCGGTGTGATCTGGATTTCCTGGTGGTATTTCTTGTCTTTATCGCGGTATCCCCAGTCAAACTTCTCCGGGGGCATTCCGAAAAAGATCACCATGATCCGGAATATCTCCTCCATGAACCGACTCCGTTTCCGGTGGAGTTGTTCAAAGGTCTTACCGGATTCGTGCATTTTCCGCAGTTCCACGGCCATTTCCCGTAACTTGTATGCCAGTGTCGCGTTAAGAAACCGGGAATTCTTTTTGTTAAATGTGTCCGGCATGGCCGTATGGGGCAGCAGACCGTATTTTTTGATGACATTCCGTAAAATATGCCATTCACCGCCGTCAGATGTGCCATCTGACAGAAGATCAAACAGTTTGCGGTCATCCAGGGGTTTATCCCTGAGATCAATGATATTGTTCAACCATGAATTGGCTTTCTCCAGTTTGTCCCAGAACATGACAAAATTGTGGGAAAAATCCATGGATTCAATATTGTGTTTTCTCTGGGTCAGAACCCGAAGATAATTGAGATCAGCATACATCCAGCATGTACCACTGGCTTTCTGATCTGTTATTGCGGCCTTGTTCTCAATTTCATTGGAAAAGACAAAATTGATATTGTTCAGGACATCCCGGTTAAGACCGATTTCCTGCAGGTTCCCCCGGGTGACGGCGTTCATGGCCATCTTCCAGACAGGGTCCCCTTCGACTTTCTGTCGCATGCGTTCCAGTTGCTTGTATGATAACAGTCCGTTCTCGCTCATAAGTGATCTTCCTCCTTATCTCCAGTTAAGGACACCAGAAATTTGATTATCACGAGAACGCTTTATCTGCAAGGTGTAAAATGTTACCATTTTCTCCTTTGAGTGGAGGTGTGTTGTGATGAAATATAAGTTCAGCCACCAACTTATGATCCGCGAAATTCAACAAAAGTCGCCTCGAGGCACCCTCGTATATTTCCATGGTCTGGGTGAGTCCGGACTTTGTTTTGAAAATCTGATGAAATCACCGGTGCTGGCTGACTGGAATCATCTCTGCATTGATATGCCCGGATATGGAAAGAGTCCCTGGTTTCCGGAAGTATTCTCGCTGGATCAACTGGCGCGGCTGATCAGGGACATACTCTCTGAGGTCCTTGAGGAGTGTCCTGTTATTCTGGGTCATTCCATGGGGGGCGTGCTGGGGCAGATTTATACAGAGATGTTCGCTGATGATGTTCGGGGGTTTATTAATGTTGAGGGCAATCTCTCCTCTGACGATTGCGTGTTCAGCGGCCAGGCGGTGGCTGGTTCCCGGGACACTTTCATTACACACAGGTTTCAGCAGCTTCAAAACAGGGTGTATGAGGCCGGTGGTACCGAGCCGGCACAGCGGGGTTATTATTGCAGCCTCCGCCTGACAGATCCCCGGCAGTACTATCAGAACAGTCGGGATCTGGTGGCATTTGCCGGGAAGGAGGACGGTGCCGCCCGGTTTGCTGCACTTGAGGGTCATCGGCTGTATGTTGCCGGCTCGCCCCGGGGTGTGTCGGAACGGTCCCTGGCACTGCTCCGCCTTGCCAACGCACCGTTCACCGTGATAGAAAATGCAGGGCATTGGCCGTTTGTTGATCATCCCGATGCGTTCAGCAATCAGGTCATCGCGTTTTTAAACCAATTGACATGAACGGGTCAGGGCGGTTTGAAGCAGTCGGAAACCGGTTCTGAAGAAGGAGTTAGCATAAATGGATCCGCGGAATAAAAATATTGAGTTAAACGGACGGTATCATGGGTTTAAAGTGCTTCGTATTGAAGAAACTTCCTATGAGGATGTCATTTTTTATGATCTGATTCACGAAGTTACCGGTGCCAGAATGATCCATCTCAGCATGGATGATTCCAATAACGCATTTATGGTGACGTTCCGGACCCTCCCGGAAAATTCCACCGGGGTCGCTCATATCCTGGAACACGCTGTTCTGGAAGGTTCGAAACAATTTCCCGTCAAGATTTTCAAACATCTTCCGGGCCGGTCGCTTAATACGTTTCTCAACGCCATGACCAGTGCCGATTACACGGCATATCCGTATGGCGCTCAGAACCGGAAAGATTTTTATAACCTGATGCGTCTTTATATGGATGCCTCCTTTTTCCCTCTCCTGAAAGAGGAAACCTTTCTTCAGGAAGGGTGGCGGTATGAGTTTGCCGATCCGGAAGACCCGAAAACACCTCTGGAATTCAAGGGTGTCGTTTATAACGAGATGAAAGGGGCCATGGGTAATCCGGTGCGGTTATTTTTTGAGGCCGGCAAGCAGGCGATGTTTCCGGATCTGATATACAGCAATGCTTCCGGTGGGTCCCCGCCGGTCATGCCGGATTTGACATACGAGGAATGGAAAGCGTTTCATGCGTATTATTACCATCCCTCCAACGCATACCTGGCCACGGCAGGTAATTTCCCCCTCATGGACAACCTGGAATTAATCCAGAATTTCACCTTGAAACAATTTCAGCATCTGGATCCTCCGGGATTGATCCCGCACCAGAAATCGTTTCCAAAACCCATGGTTTTCCGGAAAGGGTATCCGGCTCAAAAGGCTGAAGAAACACAACGAAAATCCATTATAGCCATGTCCTGGAAGTTAATTCCCATCGAGGATTTTTACGAGAATCTTAAGTTTTCTCTTCTGACTCTGATTCTCACGGGCGATAACACATCGATTTTAACCCGGAATCTCCTGTCATCCGGACTGGGTAATGGACCGTCACCGGGGGATTTTGATTCGTCTTATAATGAATCCACTTATAGTGTTGGTCTCATGGACGCCGATGAAGGGGATGCCGAGAAGATTGAAACCATTATCCTGGATACACTCAAACAGGTTGCATCTGACGGGTTTCCTGATGACGAGGTTGATGCGGCACTCCATCAGATGGAGTTTCATGCCCGTGAAATTCGCGGGGATCACTCCATTCCCTTCGGGTTGAACCTGATTTTCAGAGGAACATCCGACTGGATCAACGGGGGTGATTTTCTGGATGGACTCCAGATTAACAGCGCCATAGATCAACTCCGGAAAGATGTTAAAACCCCGGGATTTTTCCAGGATATGGCCCGGAAATACCTTTTGGAAAATCCCCACCGTGCCACAATTATTCTGTATCCTGAACCCGGTGGTATTGAGATGGAAGAACTGGCAGAGAGGACGCGGCTTGACAATGCGCTGAACGCCATGGCGCCGGAGGATATTACCCGTGTTATTGAACAGTCTGAAAAGCTGAGGCGGTACCAGAACAATCCGGGAGATACCAGTTGTCTTCCCCAAGTGGATATTGGGGACATTTCCCGTGATCCGGATACGATCCCTCAACATCATTTCACCATTGATGAAATACCGGTATACCTGCATTCATTGGAAACCAACGATGTGGATTACCTGATTCTGGGTTTCCAGTCGCCGTTGACCGATGGATTGCCGGATCAGGCGACAGCATTATTGGATCTGATTCCGGAACTGGGCGCCGGGGACCGGAACTATGTGGAACTGAGCACGCAAATTCATACCTGGACCGGCGGGATCGGGTTGAAAACATTCCCCTACAGAAATCTTAATTCCGATACTGCCATTTTTTCACTGTCCATGTCCGGCCGGTGTCTCCATCGGAATTTCAGCAAAATGAAATCTCTGATGAAGGATATACTGTTTGAACCGGATTTTGCGGATCATCGACACATTATGGAGCTGATCGCTTCCCGGAAAGCTTATGCTGTTCCCATGGCGGGGTATCACGGTCATCGCATGGCCATGCTCGCCGCCGGCAGAAAATTATCGAAGATCCAGGCCATTCATCACCGGGATTCCGGTCTTGAGTTTATCCGGTACCTTAATGCTGTTAATGAAGACAGTATCGGCGAACTTACGGACACGTTTACTGCGCTGCTTCAGGGAATGCTCAACCGCAGCGCGCTGCATATCGGTGTGACCGGAAATATTCCGGACCCGTCCATGCTGGCAGGTGAATTGAATCCGGTACTGGACCGTCTTCCGGAATCTCCGGATCAACCCATCCCCGTTGAAACCGATACCGGTAATTCTCAGGACCCGGAAGCATGGGTGATCAACACAGGCGTTTCCTATGTAGCCCGTGTCTTTAATGCGGTTCATGAGACGCATCCTGATTCACCTGTCCTGACGGTTCTGTCAGATCTGATGGAAGAACCCCTTTACTCCAGGATCCGTGCCCGGGGTGGCGCTTACGGTGCGTTCGCGAGCTATAATTCAGAAGCCGCCGTGTTCAATCTCATGACCTATCGGGATCCCCACACCGCCATGTCACTGGATGCGTTCCGGGAAGTGATCCATGAACTGGGCGCCGGCGGATTCAATGAGGAGCAGCTTCAGCATGCCATCATTGAAACGATCCGGAAGTACGATATACCGCCGTCACCCCGGGAAAAGGGAATGATTGAGATGTCACGGGTTCTGCGAGGTAGAACGTATGAGATGCGGAAGAAACACCGGGAAGCGATTCTTGATACCACCCGGGAAGATATTCAGCGCGTTATCGAAACATATCTGAGTGATGACGTTGTCTCCAGTGTGGCCATTCTCACATCGGATAAAATCCTTCAGAACAGTGAAACAGCGCCCCTGAACCTGAAACGGATACCGCTGGTGGACTGATTGAGATCCGGCCCCTACCCCTCGATCCCCTCCCCCAGGAAACCTGGAGCTGGGGATGTTGTTTGCTGCACGTGATCCTATACCCGGCCAGGGACGACCGGGCTACAAAACATGATTGTTGTCTTTGAACCGCCGGCATGGACCTATGCATTACAGATTCCGCAAGGTCCATGCCGGCAGTCAATATTGGTTGGCAGCGTTTGTAGACCCTGCGTCCCCGCCGGGTCATGGGGGATTAGATGATGTAATCACCGCTTTTTATCTTGGGAAAAGTTATGAGTAAAGATCAACTCTCCAGAGGGAATTTGTTTGGTTATTCTGCGATGTTTCACCGTGATCGTCAGTTTCCCGGGGCCCTGCAATTTCGGTGAATTCTCGGATGATTACTCCTGATACCCGTTAAACGACCGGATATCATCCAGGGATTTTCGGGATTTGTCCCGGGGCGTATCGAAGGGGGAGTGACCCAGTGCAATGATCAGGGGCACCCGCCGGGATGCCGGTATCGCCAGGAGGGTCTGCACCACTTTTTCATCAAACCATCCCAGCATGCATGTGCCCAGATTTTCTTCCGCAGCCTGCAGGCAGAAATGTTCCGCTGCAATGCCGATATCCAGCAGATAATATGGTTTATCCTTTAAAAATCCGCCGATTTGAGCCATCATTTTTGGTTTCTCAATCGTGATTACCACCAGGACAGCGGCATCTTTGGTAAACTTATTAAATCCCACCATCTTTGAATATGTGGCATCAGCCACTTTCCGGCGCAGTTCCGGGGTATCCACCACAATGAACTTCCAGGGCTGGGAGTTACACGCCGACGGTGCCAGGCGGGCCGCTTCAATGCACCGGTCAATGACATCACGAGGCACCGGTGTATCGACAAATTTACGGACACTTTCGCGTTTTCGGACCAGATCAAGGAATTTCATGACGGTTTCTCCTCCAGATTGAAACTTGAAAGCGCATCTCGCGTGTGGAGAGTTGACAATCCGCAATTATAAGTTAAAAATTGGTTCTTTAACAGCGGAACCATTCCATCTTGAACGGAGAGATCATGAAAAGTTATCGAAAAGAATTATGGTTTAATGTTTCGAGTCGTCGTGAATTTATCAATATCACTCCTGAGATTCAGGAATGCCTGATGGAAAGTCGAATTGAAGAGGGGATGATTCTTGTCAACGCCATGCATATCACCGCATCGGTGTTCATCAACGATGACGAAGGGGGGCTGCATCAGGATTACGAAGAGTGGCTGGAAAGACTGGCGCCCCATGCTCCAATCAGTCGGTACCGGCATAACCTTACCGGTGAAGATAATGGCGACGCCCATCTGAAACGGCAGATTATGGGTCGAGAAGTTGTTGTTGCCATTACCGGGGGACAGTTGGATTTCGGACCATGGGAACAGATCTTTTACGGTGAATTCGATGGGGGACGCCGGAAACGCGTGCTGGTGAAAATTATCGGCGAATAATCCGCCGTCCTGCCTTCGGTGGAAAAAAATGAGGTGAACGATGTTTGTTGTAAATGTGAAAAGAAGCTGTCGAACCACCGGTTGGCTGATCCTGTTTCTGGTCATTGGCATGATGGGCTGCTCAGGAGAAGATGTAAAAGAAACCGAGGAACGCTCCACCGTGGAAGAAACGGCGGAGGGAATCTGGGAAGATGTTCAGGATCTGTATAATAAAGCCCGTGAAAAAGGTGAAAAGGTTCCGGAAAGCACTTACGATTGGATCAGGCAGGATCTTCAGGGCATGGGGGACTGGCAGTACCAGGTCGTGGATATCCAGGAGACGGATCCGGAAATTTTAGTTGGAATGCTCAATGAATTGGGCCGAGACCGCTGGGAATGTATCTTTATCGAACCTTACGATACCGGCCGGCGGTTTTATTTCAAAAAACCGGTCCGGGTCTACCTGAAAAATATTCCCCTTTCGGATATTCTAAAGATGATTCCCGGCGGGGGAGATGGGGAATAGGCGCTCATAAGAGTATTGGATAGACGGGCAAACAGATATGAGTATAAAAACATAATCCTGATGGAACGGTAAAATGCATTTATTGCGGTAATTCGTCCGATGCTCAGACGAAAGGAAACAAAATGTCCACATCGAAAATGTTTATTCACGGTCTTCACAGTTCCGGCAGTGGATTCAAGGGCCGGTTTTTCAAATCACTTTTTCCTGCACTTCACTCGCCGGATTTCATCGGTCCCATCGAAGACCGCATGATCCAGTTGGAAACTCTTATCTTGAAATCCGATGACTGGGTTCTCATCGGGTCCAGCCTGGGCGGACTCATGGCTGCCGTCATCGCCGGTCGGTTTCCTGAACGGGTGAAAAAACTGATCCTGCTGGCGCCTGCGCTTCGGTATACCGAGTATGACGGGGGTTACCTCCGGGATGTCTCATGTCCTGTTGTGATTTATCACGGCAAAAACGATGATGTCGTGTCTCTGCCGGAGGCCCGGGAAGTGGCGAACCGGATATTTGATGATCTCTCGTTCCACGAAACAGACGATGATCACCTGCTTCATCAAACCGTGAATTCCATTGATTGGACCAGTTTGGTCAACGGGTAAACGGACCCTCCAAATTACTGACCCCATCCAAAACCGAACATATCAAACTCACCCATAAGCTCGGTCATTGTGGCATTTGTCATACCGGCATACCAGAAAATGTTGCTGGCGGAACCATCGATCCTGGGCCATGAAAAATGCGGGATGATCTCCATGCTGCTTTCCCCAAGCGCGATATCCTCCGTGTAAAAATCGATATCTGCAGTAAAGGTTGGTGCAAAAAAGAGTGCGCCGTAAACATCGAGAATCATAAACACAGGTGTATCAGCATAAGCCGTGGCATCCGGGTTACAGAAGTAAATATCAACGTAACATTCATCCCCATAGGTGTAATGGGTCAGAGGCATGTAAATTCTGACACCGAGCTCCTCACATTCCGTAGAAGCGGGGTAATGAAATCCCATATCCACGATTTCCTCATCTGGATAGGCGTCAGACCGTGTCGTCCGCTGATCGAGACATTCATCGCCGTCTTTTGATTCGAAACAGATGAGTTCCGCAAGATCATGACCGGCATCGACACATGGACTGTTCTGGCCGTGCCCGGCGGCTGACTGACTCAGATAGTATTTCCCCAGCGGTCCCATGACAAAAGCGGGATCCAGGCTAATATTGGATTCGCCCTCGAACCCACCCTCAATACAGGAATAATTGACGATGATACTGGCTTCGTCGCCGGAGATCTGATCCGGTTCATTGTCCCAGATAATTGAACTGGTGATTTCTGAAGCGGAATCGGAGTTCAAACTCAGTGCACCGCCGTCAGTGATTGCAGTGTTACCGGTAATGGTGCAGTTGGTGATATGAGACATTGCATTGGTGTGGTAATAGAACGCGCCGCCTTTATCTGCAATATTATCGGCAAAAATACAGTTGGTAATTTCGGATGTCGCATTGCTGTGGCAGTAAAGTGCGCCGCCCACGAGTCCCAGGTTTTCCACGAAGAAGCAGTCGGTTATTGTGGTGGCTGCTTCATTATGACAATAGATTGCTCCGCCGTTGGAGGTGGCGATGTTTCCGGTAAAAAAGCAACTGGTGACAATGGCTGAGGCAAAATTGTGGCAGTAGATTGCACCGCCGCTGGACCCCATATTGTCTTCAAAATAGCAGTAAATAATTTCAGGACTTGAACCATTGTGGCAGGCAATGGCGCCACCTTTGCTTTCTGATTGATTTTCTAAAAATACGCATTCCCGGATGGTCGGAGAGCCTTCCTCGCAGAATACGGCACCACCGGATCCTTCCCCGCCGGCATCACCATTAATAATAGTAAATCCTTTGACCACGGTATCCGGTGTTTCGTAACTGTTAAAATAAAAGGCCCGGCCGTCATTCCCGCAATCGATGCCTGTTGTTTCCCAGCCGTTTTCCGATTCCAGGGTGATGGCTTTTCCTTCAAAATCGAGATCCTTATTGCCGGTTCCCGAGTAAACGCCGTCGGCCACCCGGACAATATCACCGGGTTCAGCGGCATCGATCCCGGCCTGAATCGTACCGTAATCCCCGGGAACATTGATTATATTGGGGACGGGTGTTTCCGTAGGCGTGGGTGTGATGGTGGGCGTCATGGTCGGTGTGGCGGTGGCGGTCATTGTTGGTGTAAACGTGCCGTCAGGGGTCGCCGTTTCTGTGGGCGTCATTGCGGGGGTAAATGTCGGCGAAGGTGTAAGGGTCGGTGTGGCGGTCATCTCCGGGGTTGGAGTCACCGTGGCTGTTCCCGTGGGCAGGGTATTGCCGGCTGACGTCACCCATCCCATGGGTGAAATAATAACCATAACAAAGATGCACAATGATAAGAGTTTGACGTTCATTTTAGTATCCTCCTATCCTTAATGATCCCAAAATCAGGTGAATGATGCAATTTTCTCAAGAAGGTTTTTAGGGGGATATCCATTATTCACGGTGTATCTTCATTGAAATCCACGACGGCATACCATATGCTCTTGTTGTGAATATCGAGCATCTAAAAGGAAAAAAGATCAGAGAATACCGGGTTGTGGAACAACTCGGGCATGGCGGCATGGCTGTGGTGTTCAAAGTGGAGCATATGCTGCTGAAAACGTTCCGCGCCATGAAGGTCATTCGAAGTGAAGTGTCCGACAATCCCATCCATGTGGCGCGGTTTGAGCGTGAAGCCCGGCTCCTGGTATCTCTGGACCATCCCAATCTCGTGCGTGTTCATGATTTTTTCCGGGAATCCGGCAGTCTGTTTCTGGTCATGGAATACGTGCCGGGTGAAAGTCTGGCCCAACGCCTGAACTCCGAGAATTCACTTTCGATTCCCGATGTTCATGAGATTGTGGAGCAGGCGTGCGCGGGACTGGCCTACGCCCACCAGCAGGGAATTATCCACAGGGATCTTTCCCCGGATAATCTGATGATTACCCAAAAACGGGATGGTACCGAGCATATCCAGATCATTGATTTCGGGATTGCCAAGGCTCTGGAAGAGGATGTCGATGCATCAAAATCGGTGTTTGAAACCACATCCGGAAAGTTCGTCGGGAAACCCTCATACTGTTCACCTGAACAGGCGGAGGGAAAAACCGTGGATCATCACTCGGATATCTATTCCCTGGGGCTCATCATTTATCGCTCACTCACCGGTGAGATGGCTTTCAGTGCCAAATCCTACCTGGAAACAATTCTGGCCCGAACCACCCGATCTCCAAGGACACTGGCGGAATCGGCGCCGGACAAAGTGTTTTCCCGGGCATTGGAAGCGGTGATTGCACGGGCGTTGGCCCGGGAACCCGATGACCGGTATGAGAGTATGGATGATTTCCTGACGGCGTTGCGGAAAGCGTTCCGGCAATGTTACCGGGAAGAGCAGTTTCATAGAGATCGGAAAGATGCCACGGTTCGCCGGGAATCCCCGCATCTCCTGGACCAGATGGAAACAGCCGGCGACGATGATTCAACACAGCGAATCGAATTTGACACCGGTGCGTCCACCATCCGAATTCCGGAAATGAAAATCGGGACACCCCCGGAAGCACCGGTTCAATCTGAACCTGTCAAGAAACCGGTGGTCAGGAAAATTCCCGTATCGGAACCGCCGGTCCGGGAAGCATGGGCAGAGAAGCCGGAGGCTTTACGGTATCAAATGGAGACGGCGCCCGCGGCGGCACCGGCGGCGCCGGCCTGGTTTCGATCCCGGTGGTTCAAAAGTCTGCTCAGTGTTGGCCTGGTAACGGTGGTCATGGTGGCCGGTGTTGTCGGGACTCTGATCTTTATCCAGAAAACCGGGTTGGAAACCGATATAATGCAAGGGATTCAGGGGAATCGCCGTCAGGGGAGTACTCCGATGATGGAGAACACCCCCACGGTCCGTGCCGCAGTCCGGGCAACAGAGCCGTCGGCCCGGGTCATTATCCCGGTGGCAACGACTGCGGGTCCGGTTGAATCAGCGACGCCCCGACGAACAGCCACACCGTCCCCGACACCCGAGCCGACCATGACTTCGGCACCCACTGCGACATCGGTTCCCGAGACTGTTGTTACCGCCATCGTTGGCCGTCAGGGTGCTCTGCCTGAAATAAAAATGATCTCCGTCGCCGGGGAAACTTTTGTCCGGTTCGATGACCGGAGCGGTCTGAGATTCGGTGAGGAGATGACCGGCCAAACCGTTAAACTGACCCGGAAATATATGATCACTGCCACGGAGATTACCCAGGCGCTCTACCGGGCGGTTACCGGAACCAACCCCAGTGAGTTCAAAGGTGATAATCTTCCGGTCCACAATGTGTCATGGTATGAGGCGGTGGAGTTCTGCAATATGCTCTCACAATGGGAGGGCCTGTTCCCTGCTTATGTTATTGAAAGAACGGATCGCCGGTACACCATCACCTGGCGGACTCTGTCTCGGGGATACCGTCTGCCTACCGAAGCGGAATGGGAATTTGCGTCCCGGGGCCGGACGGTTGTCCGGTACACCAGCGGAAATGAACTCCTCAAGACCCATGGGTATTTCAATGCAAAAGATGGCCCGCGGACAGTGGGTTTGCTGACACCCAACTACCGGGGATTATTCGATGTTCACGGCAATGTCCGGGAATGGGTCTGGGACGGTTCCGGCACGTTTATGCCGGAATCCATCCGGGATTACGGCGGAAACCCCGCAGCGGATACCCGGGTCATCCGGGGCGGGGCATGGAACAGCATTGAGGAAGAATGTGGATTTACTCGCCGTCAGACCATGCGCCCGTACGAAAGCGATAACATGACGGGGTTCCGTATTGTCAGACTTCAGTGATTAGGAGTGCTTTCGGCCGAAAGCACCTACGGGCTTGATCATTCGATAAAGTTATCCTGGCTGAACCTTTGAATCCTGCAATTCCAAACTCTGAACAGGGAACGCTTTTAAACTCCTATATCCTGTGGTATATTAGTATCCGGGCACAATACTGGGGGTGCGATGAAAGAACGATCAATAACATATCTCAGGCAGAACCTGGATGAACTTCTGAATGAAATCGAAGATACCGGTAAACCCGTTGTTATTACCAAACGGGGCAATGCCCGGTGTGTGATCCTGGACATGAGATCTTTTGATCATCTCCGCAGCGCCAATTCCTTCCTGAAAATGCTGGCAAAAGCCGAAGATGATATTGATGGGGAACGGCATATCCGGTAGAGGTTCCCGGTTTCCAGTTGGGTGCCATAGCATGTATGGAAGGGTGTAATTAAACAATTGATCAAACAAAACTGATCACCGACGCACCGATCACTGATCACTTCTTTAGGGGTTGACAGTTGAGACGCTGAAGATTCCGTGGATCCTGCTTGTTTTACAGTCTGTAATCCCGAAGCAGTTTCCGTAGAGTAGTCATAATTGTTTCCGAATCAGAGTCCACTTCCAGGGAAACGGTTACTCCGGGGACAGTCGCATAGAGTGCATCAAAGACCGCATTAAAATCGATATTGCCGTGTCCCGGGGGCAGGTGCTGGTCGAACCGGCCCATATTGTCGTGCATGTGGACATGTGCCAACCGATCTCCCATTCTTTCGATCCAGAGTGCCGGGGGCAGTTTCGACCAGATATTGGTATGGCCGATATCCAGGCAGAGTTTGAAATACGGTGAATCGACGCGGTCATGAACATCAATCATCATGTAAGGGTCCGGTTCGATGATGTTTTCCAGGACGACCTGAATATTTTCTGCGGCATACCGCTGAATTTCCGCTTTCCAGAACCGGGCGGTTTCCTCAATCCAGAACGCTTTGTAATCGAACTGAAGCACCTCAAGCTTGAACCCGGTGTGCAGAACGACACGTTCGGCATGAAGCGTTTTTACCACCTCAAAAGTCATATCCATCCGGCGGCGGACCGCTTCCTTAAGCAGGTGATCGGTATAGGCGTATTCGATGCCGATAAACGGGCCGTGCACAGCGAGTTCACCGTGATATTTTTCCCGGAACGCCAGATGTTTTTGAAGCCGTTCTTCCCAGATTTCCAGGGATTGGCAGCCTTTTAGACCGTAACTCTGCAATTCAACACCGACACCCAGTTCCGCGACTTGAGGAATATACACATGCTCTTCCGGCTCACCTAAAGCACACACCACGAATTTCATATGCTAACCCCTTTCTGTTAAGGTGTTTCTTACCCAGACAGGATCTCTGCGCATTGGGAGAACAGCAATAACCCGCACTATTTTGTCATCAATATCGTAATAAATTCCATAGGGAAACCGTTTCGAGAGTAGTCGATGATACCCAAATATGATCTGATGGACCCCTGCAAATAAATAAAGTGATTCTATGTCGCTTAAAATGGAATCCCAATAATATTCGCCAAGCCAGGCTCCATGTATAGAATAGAAAGCTTTGCCTTCATTTAAGTCGTCAGCAACCTCATCTAAAACAATGACATGAGTTGGTTCAATCATGCAGACTTCATTTTTTTGAGATCATCAATGGAAAGGAATTTGGCATTACCGGACTCAATTCTATTCCGACGTTGCTCTAGTATACTCTGATGCCATGGCGGTGAACTGGGATCCTGGTGGTCTTCAATCAGAGAATCCCATATTTGCTCCATAACCAAGATACGCTGAGCTATCGTCATTTTTCTAATTTCACCTATGGTCATTTTGTTTTCCTCCGGGATCAACATGCAGACAGTACTATTCTGAGGTATTCAGACAATTCTGTCAAAACCGTCTGAGTCGTCTCACTATCAGAATTTAAAATCCGGTTTTAAAGTGGGTCAGCGCAAGTTCCGGTACCCAGAGCTGTGTTGAAAATCGCCTGTGCATCACCAGCGGTCACACCACCATCATTGTTACAATCCGCCGCACATTCCTCTTCATAGGTCGGAACAATAAACGCCAGGGCAATATTGAATGCCATCTGTGCATCACCGGCTGTCACATCCCCGCTATCGTTCACATCACCATGCCGAACACACGGTACAAAGGCGTAATGAAATCCAATGTCCACTTGACCAGAATCGAAAACCTGATCGGTCCGGGTCGTCAGTTCATCCATACATACGACGCCGGCGGGAAGATTAAAGCAGATGTTCCCGGCAGTCTCACTGCCACTATCCAGGCATGGACTGTCCTGAGCCTGTCCTGAGGCGGTTTGGCTGAGATAGTAATCGCCCAGTGGACCGGGAATAAATAGTGGATCTGCATCGATATTACCCACTCCGGGGAAATCGCCCTGAATATTGGAATACTGCACTACAGGTGTGCCGAGAATAAACTCTGACAGGGACGGTGTCGGTGTCGAAGTTACGCATGCCGGGTTTGGTGTGGGAGACTGACAGTGGGTACAGCCCACTGTGGGTGTGGGTTGAATGTAAATTTCGTTGCCCGGATTGTTGTCTCGAATGATGCAGTTTGTCAGGTTGGCTCCCAAGTGGGAGTAGCGTTTCTGCATTATCGCGGATCCCTGGCCGGTTTCCGCCAGGTTTCCGGTGAATGTGCAGTTCATGATCAGAAGTTCCGGAGCGGGGGGATTTCTGAGCCATAAATGATACTGGAGTGCCCCCCCGGTCAGTGCTTCATTATTTTCGAAAATGCAGTTGTCCACACGTCCGTATCGAATGCCTTCAAAAATACAACCTCCGCCTCTCACGGCGCGTCGCCGATCACCGCCTTCTCCCATATACCCGTTTTCCGAAATCAGCGTCATGGTCATCTCAATATCGCCGTTGAAAAAATACGCACCACCTGCTGTCTCGCTGAAATTTCCCGTGATTACGCAGTTAAGAATATCAGCGCTGGTATTGTACATCAGCATAGCGCCACCGTTGAGTCCGCTGTAATTGCCGGCCAGGATGCTGTTGGTCAGTTGCATTCGTGTAAAAACCGCGCCTGTGGAGGAGTAACTGGTGATGGCACCACCATAGTAAAATGATGTGCAGTTAATAATCCTGCAGAAATCGAAGGTGGGTGCGGCGTCGAGACAATAAATACCGCCTCCGGCGGATCGGGTGAACCCATTGCGGATAGTGATGCCTCGCACTATGGAATTGTTCTGCTCACCGGTGTGAAAGTAGAATCCCCGCCCCTGGTTCTGGCAGTCGATAATGCATGTTTCCGGCCCGTTCTCTGATTGAACAGTAATGGCTTTGCCACCAAAATCAAGATCGTAATTACCGACGGTTGTATACACCTGATTTGCTAGGAGCACGGTGTCTCCAGTGACAGCAGCATCGATACCGGCCTGGATGGTGCCATACAGGGACGGCACATGGAGAATGTTCCGGGATGAGTCCCCGGTTGCAGTTTTGGGATAATCACGGGGCATCGGGCATTCGGGAAGATCTTCTGTATCCTGGGAGTGGAGCTTTTTACGCAGTGACTGCGGTGAATAATCCCGGGTCACCCCCGGTGTTGGTGTCCGATGAATCTCGATTTTTCCTAAGTGAAACTTGTATCCGATGATGTCGTCCTGACCCGACAGAGTGAAGTAGACATCATTTGTTCCCGTGGGAAATGCGATAAGACCCGGCATATATCCACCCCGCCAATCCGGGTTATCACCCCACATTATCAGAGGTGCCACCATGAACCATGGTCCCCAGGGTTCCGGAGCCTCGAAAAGCCCTTCGGTGGTCAAAAACAGGTAACTGCCATCCCCGGTTTCCGGCCAGTTTTTGTATATGGCGGATCCTATGCTGGCTGTAAACAGGCCGGGTACCGGTTGGGCATCATCTTGTTCGGTACTCCATACGGGCAACCCACTGGATAATCCAGTAAAATACTCGAATTGACTGTAATCCATCAGCGGAATATTCCGGTCAAATCGCGTTAGAAATACCTCGGAATCCCCGTAAAGATTCCAGTCGTATTCCGTGCCGATTCCCAAAGCATACAGGTGATCATCGGGATAATCGTCCTCCCGGTTGATGAACATCAGAATTTTGAACTTGCTGTCATCAATCCATGGTGTATCTGGAAGTTCTGTGAATTGTGCACTAGGCCCTTCTTCATACGGCCATCGTGCAATATATCCCTTAGCAGGAGGTCCTTGGGGACTGTGGCCGGCTAAGTAAAATTCGTATGTTGGATCTGCCGGGGGTGTTGAGGGATGTGTGATCGCCAGGATACTGGACGGTTTGTCATCGCATCCATCAAACGGCTGACCGGCGATTCCATCCGGCACGTCTTCTTCCATTGAGACAAACGTAAACGTGTCAAAGGGATCCGGGTGTGGAGTGGCACCGGGAACAGGCAAAGGCCCCTGAAACGAAACCACTCCGGCATCGGACCATATTTGCTTGAGTGCCGTATCTATGCCGCATCCATCACCCCAGGTCATATTAAACCAGGGATTGCTGTCGTTACCCCAATCGTAAGATACAAACCAAAGATCCCCAAATGAGCAGTCGAATGGCAGTCGTGGGGGTTCAACAATCTCTGCCCCTGTGATTTGCGGTGTTGCCGTGGTCTGGCAGTCCTCGCAAACCGGGGGCGTCAATTCCCCCAGAAAGGTCTGACAGATGCCGTCACCGCAGAACATGCCGTGGGCCGTGGGCACAGGTGTAGGAGTGTCACGGCTGACTTTTTGGGAGTCCATATTCAGGCGTACTGTGAATTCTGAATCAACTGCAGATACGTCCGTGTTCAGTATCAGAATCCCCATCCATACCAGCAATGTTAAAAAACGGTTAAGAACTGATATTTTTCGCATGATCATTATGATCCCCCCGGAGATTGATTTTCATGGCTACATTCAACTGTAATATATCCAACAGATAAGTACGATGCAAGAGTGAAAAGGTGGACATCTTTATAACCAATTAGGAACCCCGGATTGGTTTCTGTCTTATCCACAGTTTCCTGGTTGACTTATCTGAGTCATTTAACCGTCTGAGGCGTCTGATTATCAGAATTTAAAATCCGGTTTTTACAACGGGTCAGCGCAGGTCCCGACACCCAGAGCTGCTATAAACACCGCCTGAGCATCTCCCGCAGTGACATTGCCGTCCCCTGTGCAGTCAGCCGCACAGGCTTCTTCAGGGGTGGGTGAATAGGCGCCCAGAGCGATCTGAAACGTCAGTTGCGCGTCACCGGCCGTGATTGTACCGTCAAAATTGACGTCACCGTGATTGACGCATGCCGGCGTGGGAGTGGGTTCCGGTGCATTGGACACACCCCAGATTTCAATATCATCGATATTCCAGCCACAGTAAATGACGGAAGTATCTGTTGTGCCCATAACCCATCGAAGATAAACTGTTGCCTGCCCATCGGCGACAGCAGATATATCATAACTCATGGATTGCCAATCGCCGTCGGTGAATGTGCTTCCGGTGTGGTCCCACAGAGATGTCCATGTTGTGCCGTTACTGGATACGTCCAAAGAAGCGTGGTCGTAAGAGGCACTCTCAACACCCAGCCAGCGCATGAACCGGAGTTCAAGACCTTCCAGATCAGAACAATCGATGGCCGTTGTTGTCAGGTTCGTTTCAGGCATATTGTTTGTATAAGTCCCGGAAAGATTGTAGCCATAGACATTCGTTCCGGTGTATCCGGCACTGGGATCATCATCCTGACCCAGCGGCTGACCGTATGCCCACAGGTTTTCCGTCGTCCATCCGGGATCAGTATCGAGATCCCAGAAAAATTGTATGGCACGACCGGTGACGGTCAGGGAATACTCCCGGGTTACTGTATAACCGTCAGCAGAAACATCCAGCGAAAAGGTAACCACCGTTCCCTCGGGCGTACTGCCGTCGATAAGTACCTGGAAGTGCGGGGCGAGAGATGCTGCCGTACTGCCCGGGCTGAGATCCGGCCAGGACGCCGCGGCGTCTAAAATAGTCACCAAACCGGGTTGGTCGCTGCTCAATACCCCGCTGACTCCCGTCAGGGGCTGACTCCCGCTGTTCCGGAGGTTTATCTGCAAAAATACCGTCTCACCCGGATCAAGCAGTCCATCATTGTCACCGGCTGAATCGTCCACCACCACATCCGTGATAGCCGCGTTGTATTCTTCCGCCGTGGGAACTACCCGAGTGGTGCAGTGAACAGCCCCTCCTGATCCGATCACGCTGGAGGAATCAATACCCACGATATCGAATCCCGGCATGGCTCCGCTGTAAATCATCAGCGCCTCGGCATCACCCGGGATATTAAACGTGGGCACGAAAACATGGTCGTTGACAATGAGTGAATTCGTGTAGGTCCAGTAATCGTTGGGATTACCCGGCATGGGGATCCGGATAATTTCATAAGGCGTTCCCTGGCTGGAAGTCAAGGTGCCCATAAAGGTCGCATTGTCTTCCAGCGTGTTATACTCGGGATCACCCGAATCATATTGTCCCAGAAGCATAGTGTCCGCATCCAGAAGTTTGGCAAACATATCGATATGGCCGGTAGGGTCGTATAACCTGTCCAGAACATGCACAGTTTCACATCCACAGTAGTCCCTGAGCCGATCATACACTTCCTGTTCCGTGAGATAACCGTTGTTCTGTTCAATGACCCGGTCCGTGATGAAACAGATACCATCCCCATCGGCAATAAAGTTACCGCCTTCGATCCTCAGATCCGAACTGTGAACGGGAATACTCCAATCCGTGCCCAGTCTCCCGGGAAACGCATCGTCGTCGTCGCGGCCGTACCGATCATAAATATTGTCTGCAATCTCGCGGTTGCCATCGACATTGATGAAAAACGGTCCGAAATCAATCATCCATACCGTGTCCATATTGTGAGTCAGAAATTCGACGTTATCCAGCGAGATTCCCGCTGAGGTCAACTGACTTTCAACAGAAGATTGATGGGACGCTGATTCAACAGCAATGAAAACATCTCCCACCTGGACAAATTCACCGGTCATATCCGTCAGGAAACTGGGAAAACCCATCCATGAAATGAGAACACCTTCCGCCGGCGCCCATTCCGGATAGGATTCCACGGTGCCGGTGGGCGGCGTATCGATATCCTTGGGGTTGGGGAATCCATAAAGAGCCCTTAATGCAGCCTCCTCTTCAGTTTCCCAGGCCGGAAGTGGATTATCCATATCAGCCGCAAGACCCGAAAAAGGAACACACATGACCATGAACGAAATAACTGCAAATAAAATCAACTGTTTCATAAAAACCCTCATCTTCCATTAAAACAATCCCAATAGAGAATCTACCATACGCAAAATTCATGCCTTTTAGGGAGCTTTTTCTGATGTGCTGCCGCGGAATCTGTTGCAGAGATCCAAAAGTTGTGGTTACGATAACGCCGGTGGCCAGTTGTCAGTGGCCAGTTGTCGGCGGTCAGTGGCCAGTAGCCAGTGGCCAGTAGCCAGTGGCCGGTAGCCAGTTGTCAGTGGCCAGTAGCCAGTGGCCGGTAGCCAGTTGTCAGTGGCCAGCTGTCAAACCGTTCAGAATTGAGAGATTGTCACCCCGAGCGGAGTCGAGGGGCTCTGAGATGAGAGATTAAACCGGGAACCGGGAACTGGGAACATAACAGGAGGTATCCATGCCGAGATTGACTATCGGGAGCTTCGTAATCGTTTTATTGACCCTGGGACTTCTGTGGGGATGTGCAACGGGTCCGTCTCCGGAAGAACCCGTATCATCATCCCGGGATCCCAATATTGATCGCTGTTTCAGTCTTGTGGAAGCCGGCAATTACAGGTCGGCCATTCCTGCCTGTCAGGCGGCGCTTGAAACAAGTCCTGACGCATTTATCGTTCATATTTCCTACGCCAGAGCTTTGGCCAACACCGGTGATCTTCCCGGAGCGGAAGCGGCATATCGCCGGGCAATGGAGATTGAACCGGCATCCATTCAGGCGCTGGAAGAACTGGGTGATCTGATGCTCGCTGACAACCGTTCTGAAGAAGCGTTACAGGCGTTTTACCAGGTGGAGAGTATTAAGGGGGACTATCCGGCAAATCTCACAAAAATTGCCGGCATTTTAAAATCCGAAAAACGGTATGGCGAAGCCGTAAATTACTATAAAAAAGCGATTCTTGTTCAGCCGGAAAATGTATCTCTCTATGTCGAAACCGCCGAAACGATGGCAGCCGGAAATAACAGGACGGGAGCCCGGGCGCTGATGAATGATGCTCTGAAAACCATGCCGGATTCCGTTTATCTGCATTACTCATACGGTGTTCTGCTGCAGCAGTGGCGTGATGACGCTGCCGCAATTGGTCAGTACCGAAAAGTAAAAAAGCTGGATCCCGGATACCGGAAAATTGGCTATACCCTGGCTGGAGCACTCTTCCGTGCTGAGCGCATCTCCGAGGCGGAATCAGAATTGCGCGGATTTATGGCAACCGAAGCACCTTCAGCAGACACGCATGTTCTTATGGGACGCATCAAGCTGGAATCCAGCAACACGGCCGGTGCGGAAAAATCGTTCCGGAAAGCCATTCAGGTGGATCCCGGGAACGGGACAGCATGGGTAATTCTGGGAAATATTCTGAAAAATCAGGACAAAAAGAAGGAAGCCATCGAGGCATACCGGCAGGCACTCAGAATCAATCCCAATGATCGGATTGCAAAGAAAAATCTGAAGAGACTGGCCGGTGGAGGCGGATTCTGATCCGGGTTTACTTCTTCGCTTCGGTGATCAGTTCCACCACATCTTTTACCTGAACATTTTCAAGACCGGCGTCTTTCACGGCATCACTCAGCATAATCAGACAGTACGGACAGGAAGTGGCAATTTCATCCGGTGAATCTTTCAGCAACTGTTCCAGACGCTCGTTATTGATCCGTTTTCCTTCCTCTTCCAGCCAGAAAGTTCCGCCACCGGCACCGCAGCAAAAACCTGACAGACCGGATTCGGCGGGTTCCTGAGGCAGTACCCGGGTAATACCGTTAAGAATTTCCCGGGGAGGATCCACCACGTCGTTGATCCGTGCGAGATAGCATGAATCATGCAAGGAAACTTTCTTTACCTGCTCGAATTCAGGGTGCAACTTGCCTGCTCGTATCATCTCAGCAATAAGCTGGGAATGGTGAATGACCGTGTAATTTCCGCCAAAATCCGGGTATTCATTCTTAAACGTATTGAAACAGTGTGGGCAGGGTGTCAGGATTTTTTTCACACCCAGTTCATTAAATACTTCTATATTTGTTTCCGTGAGCATCTGTCCCAGGGCTTCTTCACCAAGCCGCCGGGCCGTTTCGCCGCAGCACGGTTCGTCTGTGCCCAGAATGGCGAAAGATACATTATATTCTTTCAGGAATGTCACCAGTGACTTACTTACCTGCTGAGCCCGATCGTCAAAGGAGGCGGCACATCCAAAAAAAAAGAAGATATTCCGCATCAGGTTTATCTTCCAGGGTTGGAATTTCCAGATCTTTTGCCCAGTCCATCCGCGTGCTGGCACCGATACCCCATGGGTTGTTATTCGTTTCCAGTCCTTTGAATACGCGTTTGAGTTCCGATGGGAAAGCGCTCTTGTTCAGAACCTCGCTCCGGCGCATGTTGTTGATCCGCTGTACATACGAAATATTTACCGGACAGGCCTGTTCGCAGGCGCCACATGTGGTGCACGCCCATATCTCTTCCGGGGTCACCACATCCGGGACCATCTCCTTTGACGGTTCCACTTCCGGATCACCCGCCAGTATCCGGGCAGCTTCATCATCCCGAAGATAGTGATTCTGCGCATATGTGATTTCCCGGGGTGCCAGTTTTTTCTCGGTTCGGTGGGCCGGGCAGACGTCATTGCATCGGCCGCATTCCGTGCATGTATAAAGATCCAGGGTATCTTTCCAGGTGTTTTCTTCCGGTCGGGTCACGCCGAATGATTCAATGTCTTCGTCTTCCAGATCAGGTTTAGTAAGTCTGCCGTCCCGATCCAGCGGGCGCAGATACACATTGAACACTGATGTCACAATATGCATGTGTTTTCCCTTGGGCAGATAAACCAGAAAAACCAGGATGCCAAGGGTATGGAAAAAGAAACACAGATGTCCCAGAAAAAGTTTTCCCCCGGAAAGTGCCATTCCGGGCTCGACGGCAAACATTGATCCCAGTATGGAGCCCACAGGTGACCAGATGTGAAAATCAGCACCGGAAGCGGCATGAAGCACGCCGTCAAAGATCATATCTGAAACCATGAGGAGCATGATCATCACCAGGACGAAGGCCGCCTCACCGGAATTTTTCAGCCGTGGAACACGCTTGATATAGCGTCGGTAGAGGGCAAACAGGACCATGATTAAAACGCCTGCGTTGGCGAAGTCTTTGCACAGGGAATACAATTTCCCCAATAATCCGCTTGTCCCCAGAAACAGGAGATTAAAATCAAACCCGGCATAGGCCATGATGAACATGGTGAGGGCGCGTAACGTTAATATAAGGAATCCCCAGAAGATGATGGCATGCATCAACCCCGCCGGCTGCTCCTGAAACAGTTTCCGTTGACCCAGAAATACCGTGAAGAACTCCCGGATCCGTTTTCCATGGTTGCTGATGGGATCCGGCACAGGTGCGCAGGCTTTCATCAGGGCATATTTTTGTTTTATCGCCATGGCAAACATATACAGGGCCGTAACCACAGCAATGGACATGACTATCGCGTGCAGTAAATTAGTGGACATTGTCGCCTCCAATTCTCACATACCGAAATATCGTAAAAAAACGTCAACTATTTTATAGCAGGACACCTTTGCCGCTGCTGTAAATCTTAGATTCTTCTTCGCCGGTGAGGACCCGGGTTGCAGCATCTCTCAGTGCACCCATCTCATCCCCGCCGGGATACACTATCACCGGAGCCGCCCACTGGATGCGTTCCATGATCCAATTCAGGATACGTTTGTCATAAACGATTCCACCGGTAAGAACGATGGCATCAACCTTGCCATTAAACACGGCGAGGTTTGCGCAGATTTCTTTGGCGATATGATAACTCATGGCTTCCACGCACAATGACACATATTCACGATCCACGTCGGGGTTCAGGTAAACCTGTTCTTCCGGCGTTAACTCCTCACCATCCAGAAACCGTTCAAGAAGGATCAAATCAGATGTTCCCAGATAAGCCATGAGTCCGCCATGGCCTTTTATTTTCAATTTGAGTTCATTTATGGGAAATCTTTCAGAAAAACACATCCTCAACAGCCTGCCTGCGGGTACCCCGCCGCTTCGTTGCGGCGTGAACGGTCCTTCACCGTCGAGGGCATTATTGACATCCACAACACGGCCCAGTTTATGCGCGCCGATACTGATTCCACCGCCGCCGTGCATAACAATAAAATTGCATGCTTCGTATGGTTTACCCAATTTCCGGGCAGCCAACCGGGCGACCCGTTTCTGGTTCAGTGCATGGAGGATGGATAGCCGTGGATTTGCCGGCATGCCGGAAAAGCGAGCCAGCGGATCCATTTCATCCATGACAACCGGATCAGCGATAAAAGCTGGAATATCAAGTTTCCGGGCCAGGAAATCAGCGATGATTCCTCCCAGATTACTGGGATGATCGCCATAAAGCCCTTCAGTGAGATCCTTGAGAATATCGGTATTAACCAAATATGTGCCGCTGGGAATCGGGTGAAGCAGTCCGCCCCGGCCGATGATGGCGTCCAGAGTAGATGAATCGAATTTGGCTTCTCTGAGTGTATCCAGGACGAGTTTTGAGCGAAATTCAAATTGTGCCGTTACCGGCAGACAATCGTATTTTTCAAGCTCCCCAGGTGTATACCGGACCGTTTTGTGAAAAACAGCCTCTTCCCCATGATACAAGCTGATCTGATCACTGGTTGAACCAGGATTGATCACAAGTATATCCAATACCTCCGCCATTTTCCCCCCTGTTATTTTTCACACAATCACCTATGAATTACCCGGATGTGAAAAACTGAGCTACAACTATCATAAGCCTTTTGTCCGGGCAACCCTTATCTGCTTATCTTGGCCGTTCAATATCGAAAACCATTGTTCGGACTGACTCACCTGCTGTGACGGACATGGCAATGTGTGCCTGAAGCAAAAATTTCCGCCCGGTGTTTTTTAACAGGATCCGGGACGCTGAGATCCGGCCCTGGTATCCGGGTATTTCCAATTGCAGCGATCCCTGATGATTGAATATCCACCCAATGGAGTTTATCCCCTTGGGAATCGGTACCGAAATATTGAATTCCGCTGATTTTGAATCGGGCCTGTATTTTTTGTCTTTATCAAGAAACGGCCAAAGTGAAAATGTGAGTGTCGCCGGGTTTTCAGCACCGGATCTGACCTTCATATATCCCTGTAAAATATCAGGGTCCGTCGGATTGAAACTACCGTTTACTCCCAGAATCATTATGGTATCCGGACGTGTGATATATCGTGTCAGATTGGGAATGACTGCCGGGACATCACCTTCCTTCAGGGCATCATCAATTAATCCGGTCGGACTGAAAATGTTCCGGGTTTTCATGGCCGCCCAGGTTTCGCTCCAGATATTATACATGGGGAGGGATGTTCGGGTGTTTGAGGGTCCATGGATGAGAGCCGTGAACATGAGACTGTTAAAAAACGAAAAGAGAGCCAGAACGATGAGTAGGGCTGTGGCGGGTACTCTCCGAAGACTTAATATCTCGGCAGATCCCACTACGATGACAGCGGATAAAGCAACCAGTCCGGATAATCCGAATGTGGAATCAATCATGGTCCCGGGGGCCAGCAGTGTGGATAAGATTGCGCTGCCCATCAGGCAGAGTCCGGTGATGCCCATCCAGGCATCCCTGCGGATCATCAGAATCAGGCCCAGAACAGAAACAGCAATGAGAGGAAACCACAAGAACAGGCCTTTTGAGGGGAAAATGAGATAGGTAAGAGCCGAAAAATCCGGTGGAAACACAATCTGGGGCATAAAGCTCCCGTGAAACCAGCCGCCGAAATATCGGTCGTTATGTAATCCCAATATGATCAGCGATGGCGATAATCCCAGTAGAAAAATAATGAGACGTACAAAAAGCACACCGAATCGAAGTGAATCCATATAGCGCCGGATAAACAGACTCGATATCCAAAGAACACACACTGCCGGAACAAGAATCCCGTTGGTCAGGATCAGAAAGCCGGCTGTCAGACCAGATAAAAATACATACCCCTCCGGATTGAATACCTCATCGGATCGGGCTCGGTCCATAAATTTGAGACTGAACGCCAGGCAGCACGCTTCCAGAATAAAGGAGCGACCGGGGGATGCCAGAGTGAAAAAATAGAGTGGTGTCCCAACAAAGACCAAAAACACCGCCCAGTGACTGATTCCTGTACTGTACCTTTCATACAACAGCCGATAGCAGATAAATAACAGAATCAATCCCCAGATTAATGTACCGATCAGAATTGCAAACGCATCCGTCCTGACAGTCTCTGATCGAAAGTGACTCAGGTTCTGAATGAAAATCTGGGCCAGAGAATTTTGCGGGATCCATTTCATAAACGGATAATAACCATAAGCCATGCCGGGTGAACGTGAAACCGTGCGTCGGGTCCGGTCCCCTCGTGGATCCAATTTCAGGTCTTCCCGATCCCAGAAAACCGGATCGTTCCCCAGAGTGAAATCCTGGTCCCGAACAAGGCTCTTGGAAAGTGCATAATCCGGGATGCTGTCCGGATCAATCGCCGGTGTGGCAAATCCCGCAATAATGACGATCCACATAAGTATTGTCAGGAAGATTAAAGAATGTCTCATGGCATTTTATCCCTGTTCAGTCCACAACAACGGACAGCGAAAATGTGTTAAACCGGATCTTGTCCGGCATCACTGAATATTTTTGTTGCGAGAATTCCTGCGGTATATGTCCAACCGGAAAATACGATTGCTAAAACGCCTCCCAGACCGATCACTGCTCCTACGATCAGGATACCCGTTACGGAATTCAGCCCGTAAATTTCCGGAGATGCATCAGCCATTTCTTTAAACAAGCGGAAGATGTCATCAGAACGAAGCAGGTTAAAAAATGATTTGGGGGGGGTCGCAGCGAAATCTCCGATGAGTTTGACCGGGACACCGCCCCCAACAATATTCACGAGACGGGTACTCACGATAGTGCCCATTTCAAAGTAATCGCCTGTCAGATTGATAAATGGTGCCAGACCCATCACGGCACCGGGTCCGGTCATCCAGATTTTTTTCTTTTTTATAGCCATTTTCAGGAACCAGACACCGGGGAAAATTGTCAGAATAAAGGGAAGAAAAACCGTAAGGAGATAACCGAAATCGCCGTTGGGTTCGAATCCGGTGACCCGTCCGGCATACATGCTGGATTGCGGTGTTATAAACGGGAAAACATGTTTTAAAATGTCCGCCCCATATTCCCGTCCCATAACCAGTTCTGTCACGGTTCCTCCGGATACTACACACCCTGCCACATGCAGGAGTTCATGCACCGGAACATATAAAAACCAGGTAATCACGATTCCCAGCACGACCTGAATCCACATCACCATCGGTTTTTCTGCAGCACTGACAGGTTCGTACACTGCTCTTCGAAAATCATTGAATGCATCGATCCAGCCACCCAGAAAAAAACGGATGGTATGAGTTCTTGTATTTCCCCTTAATTGATCGGTTTTTTTTTGCGTTTTGTTTTCCATTTGCTCAGACTACAGAGCCTTCATCTCTGCGTCAATGTTTGATAGTGAATTATCTGTCAATATATGGCATAATAATCATGAAACCAGGGTGGCGGTATGGAGGTTTCCATGAAAGTAAAGCATGGTATAATTCGATGGTTGGAAACGGAGTTGATGCGATTTAAGCATTATCGCCTGGGGTACGTCTGCAACTCAACATCGGTTGACCGGGATTACAATCATGGTCTTGACTGTGTATTTAATCATCCCGATGCAAATCTTCAGGCTGTCTTCGGTCCGCAGCACGGTCTTTTTGGTGAAACCCAGGACAATATGGTGGAATGGGAAAGTTACCGGGATGTCATGACGGGTATGCCGGTGTTCAGCCTGTATGGCGCTACCCGCATACCTACACCGGAAATGCTTGAAGATATCGACGTCATGATTTTCGATATCCAGGATGTCGGCAGCCGGTATTACACCTTCATTTATACCATGGCTCAGGTCATGATGGCATGCCGCAGAGATCAGAAAAAAATGGTGGTGCTGGACCGGCCAAATCCGCTCACCGGCGTCAAAATGGAAGGAAATATCCTGAAAACCCGGTATGCATCATTTGTGGGGATGTTTCCTATCGTGATCCGTCATGGCATGACCATCGGCGAACTGGCTTTGATGTTTAATAAAGAGTTCGGAATCGGTTGTGATCTGGAAATTGTCACCATGGATGGGTGGAAACGGTCAATGTGGTTTGATGAAACCGGTGTGCCCTGGGTCAGCCCGTCACCGAATATGCCGACACTGGATTCAGCCATTGTCTATCCCGGGATGTGTCTGCTGGAAGGTACCAATTTATCGGAGGGCCGGGGGACCACCCGTCCATTTGAAATTTTTGGTGCACCTTTTATTGAGCACCGGGAATTTACCCGACACCTCAACTCGCTGGATCTTCCCGGAGTTCGATTTCGAGGATTACGGTTCCGTCCCACATTTCAGAAATGGAAAGGCATGGATTGCGGAGGCGCTCAGATTCACGTCACCAATCGAAATGAATTCCATGCCACACTCACCGGGGCAGCGATTATCCAGGCAGCCATTGAGCTGTACCCGAAACAATTCCGATGGAGGCTGCCTCCATATGAATACGAATATGAGAAGCTGCCATTTGATATCCTGGCGGGAACATCCATGCTTCGTCGAAAAATTGATTCCGGTGCAACCCTGAAAGGTATCATGGATATGTGGTCACCGGATGTGTCTAAATTCGGGATTCAGCGGGAACCCTACCTGCTTTATGATTAACTGAATTTTCAGTGAACACAGGTTCTTCGAAATATGACCCTTCTAGCGACACTCGATTTCCTTAAAACATCCAGAAAATCAAAAGGATTCACTGCCTGGCATCAGGTAAGGGATCACCCGGCTGATCTGTGTGATATTCCGCAGGAAATTCACCCTGCACTCAAGCAGGTTCTGATTGAGATGGATATCACTTTGTTATACCGGCATCAGCACCGTACATTCGAGTTGGCAAACAACGGAAAAAACGTTGTGATTGCCACTCCCACAGCCTCCGGAAAAACCTGGTGCTATAATCTGTTCACACTCAATGAAATTCTCAGGAATCCCCGGCATCGTGCATTGTATCTTTTTCCTACGAAAGCCCTTGCCCAGGACCAACTCCACGAACTCAGATCTATTTCAAAATGTCTGAAGAACACGATTATTCCTGCGGTTTATGATGGTGATACACCCGGTGATGCCCGGAAAACAATACGCCGAACAACACATGTTCTGCTCACGAATCCCGATATGCTCCATGCTGGTATTCTCCCACATCATACCAAATGGCGGGATTTCTTTGAAAACCTCAAAGTGATCGTTATTGATGAGCTTCATCATTACCGAGGCGTGTTCGGGAGTCATTTTTGCAATGTTCTTCGCAGACTTGGCCGAATCTGTAAATTTTATGGGTCTGATCCGCAATTTATTCTCTGTTCGGCGACTCTGGCTAACCCCGCTGAACTGGCATCGGGGATGATTGACCAGCCAGTCACTCTTGTGGATCAATCGGGGTCTCCTTCCGGTGAAAAACACGTTATTTTTTATAACCCGCCTCTGGTGGATCCCATGTCCGGTATTCGCAGATCTTATATCGCCGAAACGATTGAATTTGCCAGGATCTGTGTCACTCATGATGTGCAAACCATCGTATTTACCCGAAGTCGACGGAATGTTGAGATTATCGTTCGTGAAATGAAGCGGATTTTGAAGGACACCGGTGAGGGAGGCATTATTCGTGGCTACCGGGGCGGATATCTGCCCCGGGAACGTCGGGAGATTGAGACGGAACTTCGACGCGGACAGGTCAGGTGTGTTGTTGCAACGTCTGCGCTGGAATTGGGTATTGATATCGGTGATCTCGATATGGTGATTCTAGCCGGTTACCCCGGCACCATAGCCAGCACCTGGCAACGGGCAGGGAGGTCCGGGCGGAGGGAAGATATTTCGGCAGCCATTCTGGTTGCATCATCATCTCCACTGGACCAGTTTATGGTTCGAAATCCCGAATATTTTTTCCAGAGTTCACCGGAATTCGGTCTTATCAATCCGGACAACCTCTTGATCCAGTTGGATCATATCCGATGCTCGGTGTATGAACTCCCTTTCCAGGAGAATGAACCCTTCTCTTCCCATTCGGATACTGAACAGTTCCTCAAATACCTTGAAAACGAGCAGGATGTTCGTAAAACACAGAATCAGTGGTTTTACTGCGGCGGTCGATATCCGGCTGAAAGAATCAGCCTGCGTTCCATTTCACCCGAGAATTATCTGATCAGCGACGTATCGGGATCACGGAGTCGGGTTATTGCCGAGCTTGACGGTGCCTCGGCGTTCTATTTGATTCATCCTGAAGCCGTCTATATGCATGAAGGCCGGCAATATTATGTGGAAACACTGGACCTCCAACGCCACCATGCGGCTGTCAGACCTTTGGAGGCTGACTATTATACGGTGCCGCTGGAACAATCCAGTGTACGCGTTCTGGAACATCATCAGTCAACAGATGACCCGTTTCCGGCCAATCTGGGCGAGGTCCGTGTGTTGAGCCAGGTCGTCGGGTTTAAAAAATTGCGGTTTCACAATATGGAAAACCTGGGTGGCGGCTCCCTGGATCTGCCGGAACAGGAACTCATTACAACCGGATTCTGGCTGACGCTGCCACTGGATATTTCCGGTCCGGAAACCCAGGGTGACTTTAAGGAAATTGCCGGTGGTCTCGTGGGTGCACTTTCCGCTATGCACAGTACTGCGTCTGTGCTCCTGATGAGTGATCCACGGGATATCGGTTCCTGTGTCAGCGGGCTCAGAGGCAATTGGTCCGCTCGGATGACACCACTGGGCACAATCGATATCTCAGCAACATCCCCTGAAATTGCTATGGAATCACTGGTGAACCTGTTTATCTACGACCGCTATCCCGGTGGAATCGGCCTGGCCGGAAGTCTTTTTGACCGATATGCTGAACTGGTGAAAGCGGCTGAATCCCTTGTGAAATCATGCCCGTGTCATTCCGGCTGTCCCGGCTGTATCGGTCCCATCATAACCGCCCGGTCAAACGCCAAAGAACAAGCCCGGCTAATCCTCGGATCTATCAGAACTCAGACTGCCTGACGACTGTCTCGGATGGGTCTGAGCAACTTTCAGCATTTTATAAAGCACCGCTTTCATCAGCGGCAATTCCGATGCATATATCTGAGATCGATACGCAATTTCCCGCAGCATTATCATAACGCTTTCCTCCTGGGCACCTTTGAAAAAACCCATAGTTTTCAGGGCTTTACCTCCCAGATCGAACACTTCTTCAAATTCCTTTTGAGTGGGTCTTTGGGGCTGGAGTTGTTCTTCGGCACAGTTTAGTCCCCGATAAAGTTCATATAAAAACACCGTTACCGAATGGGCCAGATTGAAACTCATTTTTTCCGGGGTCGGGATTGTGGTCAGATAATGGCACAGATCGATATCTTCCCGCACCAATCCTTTATCTTCCCTGCCGAACACAATGGCTGTCCGCTCATGACTCAACCGGGAAGATACCTGATCTATAATTTCCCAGGATGGTCGGGGTTCCGTCCGATTGTACCGGGTCTGGTGAACCGTGCCGATTACCAGGGAACAAGGCTCCAAAGCTTCTTTTAACGTCGAAAATCGTCCGGCCTTTTCCAGGAGAGGATACCCATAAAGAGCCATTTTTTTGGCCTCCAGGCACAAAAACTGCACGTCTCCTACGATTTTAATGGTTTCGATGCCGAAATTCATCGCAGATCGAGCCAGAGCGCCAATATTACCGGGATAGATAGGATGTACCAGTACGACTTCAATTTGAGACAACATAACAGTTCCTCCCCGTTGTTCCCCGGGTATACTATCCCGTTATTGAAGCCGATGCCATTACTTTCTAATGGGTATTGTTTTGATCTTACATATTCGTTAAAATACAAGCAGTCTAATGGAGGTTTAATTTGGAAAAGCTGGGCGAAATCCTGGTAAAACAAGGTGTTATAACGGAAACACAGCTGCAAAGTGTGCTTCAGCGTCAGAAGGAGTCCGGCGGTCGTTTAGGCACGAATCTTGTCGAGATGATGATGCTGGATGATGCCAGTCTCGCGTCTTTGCTTTCTCAGCAGTTGGGAGTTCCTTCGGTGCATCCGCGGGTTCTGGACACTATTGCCCCTGATGTTCTGGCGTCTCTGTCTTTCAATCTGGTGGAAGAATACAAGGTTGTTCCGTTTAAACGTGAAGGACAGCGGCTCCATGTTGCCTTGCTGGATCCATCAGATATTGCTGCGATGGATGAGCTTTCTCAGAAAGCGGGTGTGATCATTCGCCCCTATATTTGCTCCGAATCCGTGATTCATCGTGCGCTTTCCGTCCATTACAAGATTCAACCGCCGGTCCGTCAGACTGTTGATGATCTGGGGAAGCCTGAAGGGGAAATCATATACAGCAAGCAAAACCTAATCTCAATGGATGATGCCGGGCAGTTCACTCTGGTCGATCGAACAGATATTCTGGGTAACAACACCAAGGAAATGTTTCTGGATGCCACATCAAAGACACTGGTTATCGGGTATTTTCTCCAGTATTTGTCTTATAACTGCGATAAGATCGCATTCCTTGCTTATGATCAGGATAAAAATTTTCTCTGGCAGGATGCCAAGGAATTCAAAGAGGGCCGAAAAGGCGTAGCATGCGGCGCTCAGGTTAATCGATCGCCATTCTGGAATCGCTATTTGAGTCGTCCCGGTTTCTTCCATACGCGGATGGACAGAGAGGGTGCTGATCTTAATTGGGTGCCCAGAATGTTGGATCTGGAAACCGTCAAAGCATTTTTTCTGGCTCCCCTGTCCATTTCAAAGAAGGTGTTGGGTGTCGCTATCGGTGGGTCCAGCGTGTCCATGCGTCTGGAAGAAGAGTTAGAAACCATAAAGAAACTGCATCTCATGGCGGTATGTGCACTGAAAATTCAGACCTACCGGAAGATGATAGATGATTTGTAGTTTTAAATTACGCTTCTGAATGCTCAAAAAGTTTCGATGCAGTTTTGAGTAAATCAGGTATATCCAGTTTTTGCGTGCACTTTACGACACACGCTCCGCATTCGGTACACAGAGATGGTTCAACCCATTTTTCCTTTGAAATCTTCCGGAAGAAATTATAAAACCCCCGTGCATCTTTTTCCATCCCGACACGATGCCGATTTAAAGCCGATAGTATCACCGGAATATTGATGTTTTCAGGACAGGGCAAACAGTATTTGCAATCGGTGCAAAACGATTCACCCAGATCGTCGTACATTTTCTTGACGGATTCAACTAAATCGCTATCCGGTTCGCTGATCCGGTCGCCCACGGCAGCATTTTCTATCACCTGTTCGATTGTTCCCATGCCGGCCAGCGCTGTTGTTATCTCCGGATGACTGATCACGAATCGAAGGGCGGCCTGAACAACAGTTTCATTGACTTCTCTCTGGATAAACCGGAGTTTATCTGCGGCAGCCGGAACCATGCCACCGCCCAGTGGATTCATGACGACTACACCCATTTCGTTCCGGTGCGCGGAAACAATGCCGGCATATCGGTTTGAATGATTAAAGATATTATAGCCGAGGGTGACGCCATCAAATAATCGCGTTTCACATATTCTGCGGATTTCATCACCATTGGCGTGGGCGGAAAACACGATATGATCCACCAGACCTTCTTCTTTGGCCTTAATGGCTCCTTCATACGGACCACCCGGGGCCACTACTTTTTCAAAGTGATCCCAGTTCATGATGCACCACATATGGAAGAAATGAATTTTTTCAACTCCCATGCGCTGGAGTGCTTCATCAATCCGACCACGAATATCATCTGCCTTTGGTTGGGATTGAATCGAACTTTTTGTTGAGACATAAAAGGGTGCCTTAAAATGTTTGAATGCCTTCCCGTAAATGATTTCACTTCGATCTTCACAGTATCCAGGTGCAGTATCAAAATAGTTAATGCCTGACTCCGAAGCCTTGATCAGGGCAGCAACACCTTCTTCTTCATCCTTTGTGAATCGCATCCCGCCAAAACCGATAGTGGATATCAATTTTCCTGTTTTACCGTATTCTCTGTATTTCATCCCGATCCTCCTTGCGCCAAACCAATAATAAACTGTCTGATACGTCACGTTTCAAAGAAAGCCTGTTGTTGCTCCATGAGCCCAACCCCTTGAAAAATATAACCGGATTCACTCTAATTTACCAGTCGAACTAACCGGCGATGTCAGGATTTATGGTAGAAACCGGTTTATGGGATGCCGGGAGTTGACTAATTGCTTTGGGATTATTAGTGTTTATCTCATGAGTAACGATCTAAAAGTAGTTTTAACATGAGGAGGCAAGCAAGATGAAAAATACAACAGCATGGGTAATGGCTCTGAGTATGATACTGACGATGCTTATACTTTCGGTCGCTATGGCTGATGATTCAACTTATTTCGCTCAGGTTGGTTTTTACCAGGAGAAAGGCGTACACAAACTCACCAATTATCAAAAAGGCACGCGGATACCCATTAATACGTCTGTTAAACTAATCGATATGGGCAGTAAGAAAATCAGGATCGTTCTTCTTGATTCCGGTGAGCAGGTGACACTTGTCAATGTTCCCAACTTCACGAAATCAACAACAGCGGAAATATTTGATAAAATGTTCGGTAAGAAGAAGGTTAACCTGAGTATTTATTCTGAGAAAACACGACGAAACATAAAATTCGGCGTCGTGACACGTGGAATGACCAAGAAAACCGTTATTCGTACCATGGGATATCCGCCTGCTCATGAAACACCCACCACTGATATGGATAATTGGACCTATTGGGTGAACCGGTTTAACCGTACCGTTATTCATTTTTCCGAAGGCAAAGTCATTTCGATCCAGAACTGATTTGCTTCTGTGAAAGAGCATGGAAATTAAGATTATGAAAAATCGAATCACCGGATTTATAATACTGGCTTTTTGTTTGTCCTTGATGTCGGCATGCCACCGCGGCAGCCAACCGGTGTACTATGCAAAAGTCGGGTTCTACTTTGAAAAGGGCAGGCATCTGACCACGAACTATCAACGGGGCATCCGGGTGAATGTCAATACGCCTGTCCGATACTTGGAAATGGGAAAAACTCATCTTAACATTCAACTGGTCACTACCGGTGAAGTGGTGACTATCCAGAATGTACCCAAATACAGCCGGCGTTCCATGCGGGAGGTTTTTGGTCTGATGTTTTCACCGGAGCAGGTGGATATGAGTCAAATCCCGAATAACTTATTGGCTGATATCAAGTCGGGCAGGATCAGGCAGGGAATGACACGGGATGATGTGCTGTTGTCCATGGGGTATCCTCCAGGCCACAAAACACCGGACCTCGGCTTGAACACATGGATATACTGGCAGAGTAAAGTTAATACATTGGAAGTCCACTTTGACGAGTCCGGCCGTGTGGACTGGATTCAGGATTAACGGATCAGACTTTATCCAGAGCTGTCTGAAGTTTTATTCGGACACCTTCAGCCACTACCGCAAGATCCGGATTGTTGACCGAAGTCATGGCGCCCAACGGATCCATTATTGCGATCTCTGACTGTCCCGGTGATATCTCCTGAACAATGACGTTGCAAGGCAGCATCACACCAATATTCTTTTCCGCCTGAAGCGCTGTATAGGCAAATGACGGATTGCAGGCTCCCAGAATGACATAACGCCGAAAATCAACGTCCAGTTTCTTCTTTAAAGTGGCTTTGACATCAATTTCAGTCAATATTCCGAACCCCTGTTCAGCTAACGCCTTGGTGATGCGTTCCATGGCCTTTTCATATGTGATATCAAATTGTTTTTCCAAGTAGTAAGTCATGATTTCTCCTTTTAGGATCTATAACGTCGGTAACCATAGCAGATTTGTCATGATTAATGCTATCTCAGATTTATCTTCCTCTCTGACCTCCTGCCACACGCTCATGCACCGTAAAATTGATAAAGAGATTCCCGTGCGGGGGGTGCACCGGCAAATTTGAGAAACAATTCATCCATATGACAAGAATTCCCCGATGCAAGGATCGATTCTCTGAATGTGCGGTCCAGGTTGGGATAGAGTATAAGGAAAGTGTTGTGAATTGATCCTGGGATACAGATAAAACGGATCACAGTTTAATATGGGATTATTCTGGTTCATGACATTTCTCACTTGTGATGGACCGGGTATTCGATGCTGATTAAATGGTAGCCTTGAATGAACCTCATTATCAAGGACGCCGTCTACCCTGCGGAAAAGGCATTATTATTGCACTGAGTCTTTACTGGTTTCCTGTGGAAGCAAACGGCAGGTTAAATATGTAGTGAGATTCGGGAATTGGAGTTTTATAATGAGACGGTTTTTTTATTTTTCGCTTGCACTGATAGTCGGATGGAGTTTCACGGTGTCTGCCGGCCTGGATCGAACGGTGGTCCGGGTCAAACTGGAACAGGTTATTGAGTTGCTTGCAAAGTCGGACTCAGATGTCCGATCAACTCTCGATCTGATTTCAGTGGACCGTGAAAAAGGTACGGGTGATTTATTGGTTTCCCGTAAAGGTCGGGATCTGCTCTGGGAGGCCGGGATCAGTTTTAGCATGGTCAAAATGGAGCGGGATCTGCGGGAAGAGCGCATTGATCCACAGTTTTATGATTATAATGACGTAACCTCACAGTTGGCGTCCTATCAGACGATGCATCCCACTATTGTGCAGCGACATGATCTGGCCACCACATCCGAGGGACGACATGTCTGGGCGGTCAAGATTTCTGACCAGGTCACCCAGGATCAGGATGAGCCGACGATACTTTTCCTTGGGCTTCATCAGGCCCGGGAGATAATGTCAACTGAAGTCTGTATGGATATCGTAGATTACCTGGCGACAAATTATGGTTCAAATCCTGATGTCACTGACTGGGTCAATACGTGGGAAATCTGGATTGTTCCCATGATGAATCCTGACGGCAGCGCATATTGCTGGGCAACAGACCAGTACTGGATAAAAAACAGACGTGACCTTGGCGGTGGCGTCTACGGTGTCGATCTCGGTCACAACTATCCCGTTGACTGGGATGCTTGTTTCGGCTCATCTTCAGATCCCAATTCCAATTCTTACCATGGTCCTTATGCTGGTTCTGAGCCAGAAGTTGCCGCCATTATGACCCTGGCGGAACAACAGAAGTTTTTTGCTGCGATTTCGTACAATAGTTTCAACGAACTGGTATTGCTTCCCTACGGCTGTTTCGACGATCACATGCCGGAACAGGAATTGATTCAACCATTTTGCAATAACTTTGCAGCACTGATTCAGCGTGAGGATGGCGGTTATGGGTATTCCACGGGTGCCTGGTGGGAGTTGCTTTATCCCACTGACGGCACTGAAGATGCGTATTTTTATGCCAATTTCGGATCCGTTGCCTGTTCCGTGGAAGTCAATGCGTCCAGCTACTATCCCAGTTACAGTGTTCGTAACACTACCGTGAGCCGAAACCGCAGTGGTTGGCAGAAACTACTGGATACATTCAATTCCATGCCTGTAGTACACGGAACGATTACCAATGCCTGTACCGGCGATCCGCTGGAAGCTATCCTCTGGTATGATGAGTATCCCCTGACATCGAAAGAAACCCCCCGGCGGTCAGAAGCCGCTACCGGTCGGTATGCATGTCCTGCACGACCAGGCGGTCTGACCCTGGTGGTGGATGCTGCCGGTTTCATTCAGCGCCGGATTCCGTTGAATTTCAGCAGTGAAGCACTGGAACTGAATATTGAGATGATCCCCACCAGTGAACCCGGGCTGGTGATCTGGGCAAATCTCATTGATGATCCCACCGGGGATCAGGATTACCAGTTGGACCCCGGGGAACAGGCCTATCTGGATATATGTCTCCTGGCGCCAGGCCTGCCGGTGAGTTCCATTTCCGGAACACTGTCCACATCTGATCCCTATATTACCATTTTGAATAATTCGGCATCCTGGCCGGATATCGGTTCCGGTGAAGCTGCCTGGGCATTGAGCCGTTTTCGGGTTCAGGCAAGTGCGGGAACTCCAGAAGGCCATTCAGCCATGTTTACGGTGACCTTTTCAACCGCTGAGACACTTTGTGACAATACGGATCAGACAACGGTTGTTGTTCAGACATTAAATTATTTGTGTCCGTTCTGGAGCGAGACTCTGGATTCAGATCCCGGGTGGTCAATTTCGGCATACCCCACATCGGGCAGTCCTCCGGGACCCTATAACAATTGGGAATTTGGCGTCCCTATTTCAGGTCCTCCCGGTGCGTATACCGGCATTAATGTCTATGGCACCGGTCTCTCCGGGAACTACGACAATAACTGGACACTGACCCTGACAACGCCTCCCATCGATTGCAGTGAACTGGCGGATGCCGAACTCCAATATGCGCGGTTTATCAACGTCGAATCAAATTATGATGATGCCCGAATCCGGATTCGGAATGACGGGGGATCCTGGATAACACTGTTTGAAACAGACAGTTCAGATGCAAACTGGGTATGGCATGAACTCGATATTTCGGGGTATGCGGATAATCAGCCCAACGTGGAGATCCGGTTCGATGTTCGCGCGGATTCATCCATCAGTTTCCCCGGTTACTACGTTGATGATATTTTTATCTGTGGAAATTACTCCGGCCAGATACCCCCGCCACCCACCCCGACGATTCCGCCTACACCGACTCAGACACCCGTTCCCACAAGTACACCGGATATTCCATTTACGTACACCCCCGCACCCAATACGCCTACACCCAGTGCTACGTTCACTGCCATTCCGGGATCTCCCACCAGCACACCCCTCACACCGACACACTCACCGACACCACCACCGCCCACACCCACACCGACTGTTATGATCAATACACCCACACCGACATCCACTTCCAGTGTGACCAATACCCCGGTTTATACACGGACACCCACACCAACAGAAACTCCGAAATATACCGAAACACCCACACCAAGTCCTACGGGAACGGCGGATACACCCACGCCTACCCCTGAAGAGATGTTTGCTATAACGCTTCACCTCAGTGATACGCTGTTTGAACCCGGTGAATTGTTTCTGCTGGAGTGTGAAGTACAGCGGCATGGAACGGCGGTCACCGTGGACAGATACATCATTCTGGATGTTTATGGATCGTACTTTTTTCACCCCACATGGACGGAAACCCTTAACTTTGAGACCAATACCTATTATAATGGGTACCATGAAACTGAAACGATTTTCAGTTTTGACTGGCCGAATGTTCAGGGACACGCCAGTAATCTCAAATTCTACGCGGGATGTCTCTATGCCGGGACGGCAACACTTGTCGGTGACATCAGCATTGTCGAATTTGGTTATTAATTTCCGGGAGGTATCTTGAGTGGGTGGTTTTAAATTGGAAAAGTCCGTTCTGACAATAATGCTGGCAGTCATCCTGTTTGTATGCGCCACGCCATTTGCCATGGCTGACGAAACGGTATTGCTGTCTGAGAGTGCAATGATACAGGCAATGGACCTGGTTCAGAATGATCCGAACAGTGACATTGTCATCCGATTTGATCTGGATAAATCGCTGACGTCTGAGATGCAGAGTGACACTATCCTCGGGGATGTTAAAAGCCGACGGGATATCCCGGGTTTTTCCCCGGTGATATCAAAGCTGATTCAAATTTCAGCTTCCCGTCAACCGGTAATGACATACGAAATTCTGGAAGTTCAGGGACGTGAAATTACCTCGGTTATACCGGAATCCGAGATTGTTCAGTTGGGTAAGCCGCAGATCATGGGAGGTCTCCGGGTAGCACGGTTATCAATCCAGCCAATAACTACTGATAAAATCACCGGTGATCCTATGGTGATCAATCGGATTAAAATTACCATTTCAATGTCGGAAAAGGAGGGTGTGAACGTCCTGGATAATCCTGTCCCCATTACGCGCACCTGGGATGCGTTTTATCGTGGTGTCGTGTGGAACTACATCAGTGATGATGCCTTTCGAAATGGGGAACCGGAAAACTATCTCATCGTTACAGCGGATGAATACGAACCCCGGCTGCAGGGTTTTATCGGATGGAAAGAAGCAGAAGGGTACCGCGTGGATATTCTTCGGATGTCGGAACTTCCGATGTTTCCGTCACCAGCCAATCTGAAAGCCGCTATTCAGACCCGTTACAGTGGTTTATATCCACCGGTATATGTCGTTTTTTGTGGTGATGAGCATGTGACGCCGATTTTTCTAACGTATGATCCCACTCACCCCGGTGATTATGCTGATGATCATTATTATTCGCTTTTGGCCGGGGAAGACAATTTACCGGATATATTTTTATCCCGGTTACCGGTGGAGGATGGTGAAGAACTCAGCACCATCCTCAATAAAATTATGCGATATGAGCATGAACCTCAGATGGAAAACCTGGCGTTCTACAGGACCGCTCTCATGGCAGCATCATCTCTGGAGGAAAGTCAGGTCACGACCAAAGAACAAACCCGTGAACGGCTGGAAACCTATTGCGGGTACCAGACGGTGCACACGTATTATTACGACTGGAGTGATACAAAAATACAGAATCTTATCGAAGATATAGAAACCGGTGTTTCGATCATTAACTACCGGGGTGAAGGGTGGCGCCGGGGTTGGAACCCTGAACATGCATACTGGTTCGATTGCAACAAGATTTATGACATAAACAATCCCGGGTTGACGCCCTTTATCACATCCATCGGATGTGGCGTGGCATTGTTTAATCAGGACGACGATGATTGCTGGGCTGAAGCGTTCATTGCGATGGGAAATCCCGCGACATCTATGGGTGCTGTTGGCGTGATCGGTCCCACCTGGAATACCCACACAACTTACAATAACTGGATCGACAGAGGGATTTACCGGGGTTATGTTTACCATGATGTTCTCCGGGCCGGTCCCATTATGAATTACGGGAAATTGTATATGGCAGACTATTTTCCGGAACCGGAACATGAAGTCTATGTGGATCAGCATCTGCGAACCTATGTGTTGTTCGGAACACCGGATATGCTTATCCGGACCGGTATTCCCCAGGAGATTCTTGTGGATCTGGCGTACGACAACAGTTCCATGGATCGGTATCTGACCATTCGCAGCGGGTCAGGTGAACTGGTGGAGAATGCCCTGGTTTCCTGGACTGCTGATGGAAACCGCCAGGTGTATCTGACAACGGAGGATGGATCGGTTCCCGTGCTGTTAACCAGTGTACAGGATGGATTAATCCACGTTGTTGTCACCGGGAAAAATCTGATCCCGATTCAGAAGGACTTGCTCTGGATCCCTCCGGGCACCGACGGTTCTCTGATCATCACTGAAATTAAACCGGATGTGATTACCGAATTGGGATCCGGTGATAAAGTGGAAATTTACAATAACGATACTCACCCCATTGATCTCCGGGGATGGATACTCTCTGATATCGATCAGTTCGATACTCCCTTTGTAAAGGTTGAAGCGATTCTGGAGCCCCAGCAGCTGGCTGTGATCGAATTTGGAGGTCCTTCCGTGACGGAGAGTGTGGAATCAACATTATATGGCCTGTACATCCGATCCAGGGAGATTCCGGATTTTTCCAGTCTGGAAGACGTGGCTGTTTTAAGAAATCCCCACGGTCAGATCGTGGATTCTCTGGCATGGCATGATAACAGTGGCCTGGGATCCACGAATGTTTCGGGTGACCTGTCCCGTCTGACGGCACCCACATCGGGTTTTGACGTTCTCGATTCCGGCTGGTGGGTCGGGCCGGATACAATCGCAAACGAAGTTTATGAATTATATTCAGTGAACTGGGCGCCATTTGCGGGTAACGGAGGAGACGGGTCGATACAGCGCTCCACAATGGGATCGCCGGACAGTACCGGTGATTTCACCATTCAAAGTGAGACCGGGTTCGGGTTCTATACGCATAGTGTCATCACTAAGCAGGGTGCCTCTCGGAATCCGCTGAAACAAAATTAATGAAACAGCAGGGGCTCTTCGCAGCGGTTCTGTTAGTTTGCATGTTGATTTTTCCATCTGCTAAAGCGGATTCCGGTTTTATTCGTGGTTCCGTAACGGATGCCATAACGTCGGCCCCGGTGGATGGGATGCGCGTGCGTGTATACGACAGCAACTGGACGTTCCTAGCAGATGCATCGACCACCACGGATCCTGATGGATCGTATATCTCCGGAAGCCTGCCGCCGGGAATATATTATATTCGGGTTGTGAGTATTTATCCGCAGCCCTATATCACCCAATACTGGTACAATACCTTCGATCGAGACCTCGCCATTCCCGTGATAATCAATGAAGGGGAAACGGTTGGAGGCATTAACTTTCTCCTTGAAAAGGGTGGCTATATCCGTGGCACTATCTTGAATACGGAATCTCAGCCTCTGGAGGGTCTTGACCTGGATTTTTACTGTGCGGGATGGCACTGGATTTCAGCTTTTTCAGCAATGACAGACTCCGGCGGAACATATACAGCCGGTCCTTTGCCTCCGGATTCTTATTATATCAGAGCGGATCCTGCCTGGGATCACGGGTGCCAGCAACGGTACTGGCCCGATACCTATTATCGTGACTCTGCCGTTTTTATCGTGCTCAACGAAAATGATGATATTCCCGGTATTGATTTTACGTTACCGGTCGGAGGGTCCGTAACCGGCAATATCGGGAAATTGCTGGGAGGCATTGCTGAAAACTGCCAAATTTCAGCTTTTTCATCAGACTGGCGGGAACAACCCATCCATCAGGTTTTCTCTGATGATAAAGGCGAGTATCTGGCATACGGACTTCCGGAAGGGAATTTCTATCTGAAAGCAGAACCTGTTCATGGTTCCGGAGCTGATGATACCTATTATCCTGATCATCCCCGTCAGGAAGACGCTGAATCAGTTAGTGTTGTTCCCGGACTTACAGTAGAAGATATTGATTTCATTCTGCCGGAAGGTAATTTCGATATTGATCTGGATCTTGATCTGCCATCCGATTCGTATGTTTCCGGGGATACGTTTTATCTGAATATTCTTCTGGATAACGACGGACCAAATCTTGAAAATCTGCCGGTTTTTCTGATTCTGGATATTGCTGATGTGCTTTATTTCTGGCCGGGTTGGAAAATGTATGATCCGCCGGATCATCCCTTTATCGATTATTCTGTTATGGATATTCCGGAGGATCAATCCCAAATTGTGATCTTTCCGTCCTTCCCATGGCCAACACTTTCCTCACCGGTCCCCGGAATCACGATTATGGCTGCCGTAACCAACTGGTCATTAACAGATCTTGCCAGTAATCTGGACAGTCGGGCGATCTCTTTCCATTAGTTGCATCCCGGAAAACCCAATCAGGCAGTATTCACTACCCTTCTATCGGATCATTTTGGGAATCAAGTGTTCTTTTTAAAATCGTCTGGTATTTGAGTGTGAAGACGGGGTGCTTTTTTCTGAAACGATCGAGTGATTTCCGTGGCGGCGACTTTCCTGTTTGCCTGAATTTTACGCCGTTTCCTTACGGCTGCCGGCAAGAGACCCAACAGGTCAAACCATGCCGAAATCAGACTTTGTTCCCGAAGGAGCACATGTCCCAGCATACCTATCTCAAACCCTGAAAATCGGATTGTGTGTCTGAGTATTGATTGCAGAGTATCATTTTTAATCAGGGTGAGGTAACGGTTGCGGTATGAGAGTTTTCGAAAAAACAGAGGTTGTTTATGCCGTGTGCGGGGGGAAAACCCGCGGACATGATAGCCGGTGGCAGCAGGGACATATGAGAAGGTCCATCCCCGGATTCGGGCGCGCCAACTCAAATCGACAACATCGCGATAAATCAGGAAATCCTCATCAAAGTATTCCTCATCAATTCGAATATCCTCCAGCATTTCTCTCCGGTATAGCGGAGCGGAACCGTCAGGTCCAAAAACCGGTCCGGGTGTATTGAACCGGCCATCATCAAATGATTCCTGGTATCGATCAAAATTGCGTCGGCTCCAGGTCATCAGGATACCGGTTGTATCAATCCAGCGGTTGCCCTCAGTTGGTTTTTCAGCATCCGTTCCGGGGATTTTCCACAGCCGTCCCTGCACACCTCCCAGCATGGGATCGGCATCCAGAACACGCACCATCTCATCCAAAAACGCCTCATTGATAAATACGTCCGCATTCAAAAGCAGCACGAATTCGCTGTCTGTTGCCTGGATTCCCACGTTATGTCCGCCACAGTAATAAAGATTGGCGCGGTTTTGAATCAGGCGTACATCCGGATGATGTGATTCCACCCATTCCGGGGATCCGTCAGATGAGTTATTATCGATAACAACCAGCTCAAAATCCCGGTAGCTTTGTGATTTGACGGCCTCAATGCACCGGGGTAAACAATGCATCTCATTGGTATTTAGAATATTTACTGAAACTCGAGCCATTATCCTGTCCTTGTTTCCAGAGTGACGCCTGGTTGCAGGCTGTTCTTGTCAACGGTGTTATTATCCTTCAATTACCATAGGCAAGGCAAGTGGATTCATCTCGCGTCTGTCTGTAATTTCATCTTTACGTGGGAAATAATTCGCGTATGATGACCGCCGGAAGGGTGACGAATGGAAGATGCGGTTCTTGGAAAAATACTGGCAATCGGTTGCGCCATGCTCTGGGCGTTTGCCGTCCTGTTTTTCAAACGATCCGGTGAGACGATACCGCCGGTAGCACTGAATTTATACAAAAGTGTCATTGCGGCCCTGTTGTTTGTTCCGGTCATGATATTTGCCGGCACAGATATTTTTCCGGCTTCCGCCCGGACAGGTGATTATCTGATGCTGATCCTCAGCGGAATTATCGGTATCACAGTGGCGGATTCACTGTTCTTCAAAAGCCTTAATATTCTTGGGGCCGGGTTATCGGCTATTGTAGACTGCCTTTACAGCCCGATGCTCATACTGCTGTCATTTGTTATGCTCGGTGATACCATCACATCCATGGAAATTATTGGTGGTTTTCTGGTTGTTGTGGCGGTTCTGGCGGCAACATTCAAAACGCCGAAAACGGCATTGGATCCCAAACAAATGCTGTTGGGAATCATACTCGGGGCGTTGGCGATGATGACTTTGGCTCTCAGTGTGATTATTATGAAACCCTCCCTGGAACACGGATTGGATGTCATCTGGATTACAGAGATCAGACTTGTTGCCGGTGCGGTGGCAATCATGTTTACAACTCTTTTCAAGAGGGATCGCAGATCTGTCTACAGACCTCTTATCCAGGCATCAGCGTGGAAATTTGCTTTTCCGGGCACGGTGATCGGTAATTTCTTTGCCATGACCCTGTGGATCTGGGCATTTAAATTGACTGAAATTGCTTCCGCGGCGGTTCTGAATCAGACGAGCACAATTTTTATCGTAATTCTGGCGTCGGTTTTTCTTAAAGAAAAATTCACCATCCGACGATTTATGGCAACATGCCTTGCTTTTGGCGGGTCTGCACTCGTTATTCTGAATTGAGCGGTCCGGAAATACAGGAATTTTCGGGTTCCTCCCCGTCAGAAATTTTCAATTCATCGGCAATGCTGCTTGAAAGTCATGAAAAATGCGGGTTATACTCACATTTATGAAAGATGCGGGAAAATATTCAGTTATTATCTTAATCATCGTTGCAATTTGCATGACCACCGATTCAGGTGCATCTGAAGAAAATTCTCAACCATATCCCATCATGAGGATGGTTCAGTTTCAGTACTGTCGTTTGGCGCCTGATATTGTGACCGGCGAGATCGGGTTTCTCAACCAGTTCAGTTTTCTGTTTCACAAGGAGTTTTTTACACCACTAATGGCGGTGAAAAGTGATGAATCCTCTGATCAGGATGATGCGATTTTTGCCAGGTACAGGGAACTGTCAGATAACCCCGATTTGGGTTATGTGAGATTTTCTGAGATAAATTCAAGAGAATATGAGTTTGGATATGGAATGGATCAGATTTCGATAGGTGAACAGATCTTATATAATTTAGGGATGGTTTTACTTCAGATGTCCGCTGTCGAACTGGACCGAAAGAACTGATTTTTCGGTCATCCATAGGAGTGATGAAACGGATTGAACAGGGATCAGGAGGCAATTAGCAGATGACAGCATCAAAACGATATATCATTCCCATTTTTGTGATTGTATTTATTTTGCTGGCGATATTCACGCTGGATCAGTTGTATTTTGGGCTGCCGCCCATTCCTGCACCCGAAGACTCCCGGGCACAGCCGATTCTGGAAATCATTCCGATATCACTGCCGTCCGGTGCCCGGATTGCCGCAGAAGTAGCCTGGACGGACCGGCAAAAAGCCAAGGGACTCATGTTTCGATCTGTTGTTCCTCCGGGAACCGGCATGCTCCTGGTCCATAAAGAACAGGATTATCATCAGATCTGGATGAAAAATACGTTTGTGGATCTGGATCTTATTTTTATCAATGAGAATAAACAAATTGTTTCCCTGGCTAAAAATGTTCCTGCATCCAAAACGGATACTCCGGAATCCGACCTGGCTCGAAAAACCGGATATTGCCGGTATGTTCTGGAGATGAAAGCAGGCGAGATAGACCGTCTGAAACTATCAAAAGGGCTGCAACTGGATTTTAAATTCACAGGGAAATAATTCACTTTAAAATGATGGTGTAAACCAAGAGGGAATCCAATGAATACGATTGTGACATATAATGACAGAAAACTGGATCTGAAACCTTATTTTGAGGGGTTTCCCTACTTCGGATTCAGTCTTTCCGAACTTTTTGATACGATATTTTACTTTCATCGTACCGAGACAATTACACTGAAACGAACCCCATTAACCGAAAAACCGGATCTGGAAAACGGAGAAACCGTTACGGATCTGGATTTTGGATCTTTTACATCCTGGAATTTCGATTATGATTTGAGTTCGAATTCCATTTTCTATGTTGGAGATCTATCAAACGATGAAAAACTCAACGTCTTCAGACTTTCTCTGGATTCAGGTCAGCGAGAACAATTGACGTTTGAAGAATATGTGTATGCCAAAGAGCTGAACCAACGTGAAATCATGTTTATTGCCCGTAAAGCGGAAAAAGATCGCATGGTATCACGTTTGAAAACCCTGGATGTGGATACAGGAACCATCCGGGAATTGCTTGTGGACACTCCGGAATGGACGTTTACCTGGTCTCAGATACTGAATTACTCACCAACAGGTCAAGTGATCTTCGCCGTAATCGCTGAATATGACCGGAATCAATCCAATATCATGATTTTCGACCCGGCAACCGGATCTACTGATATCCTTTTACCGCAGGAAGTTAAACGGAGTAGTTTTCAGATTCTGTCTCACTGGCTGGATGCCGATACCTTTTGTTACCTTTCCGATGAAAGCGGGTACCGGAACCTTTATTCGTATCATATACCGTCCCGGACAGTGACACCGCTGACCACCTGGGATACACCCGTGGGAAATGCAGCGATTTTTCCTGTTAAAGGAAAAAATCTCCTTTTTCTGACCCAGGAGCGTCAGCAGGGCGATACCTTGTTTGTTATGGATCCGGTGACCCAAAAAATTCTGCATCGGGAAGTAACACCTGATTCAATTGGTTTCTCAACCCGGGAACAACAGAGACTATTCTGCTACAGAACTTCGACAACTACGCCGTTCCGGATAGATGAAATTCATTGCGATTTTATCGATGGAAATTTTAACCTGAAGTTTCCTGAATTGATCAAATATCCGGATTTCGTGTTGAAACAGATCGTGCACGGAAAGTCTGAAGCGATCTTCTATCCCACATTCGACATTGACGGAAAAACCAGCAGTAAACGCATGATTCATGCGTTTGTGTTTATCCCGGATAATCTCCCCGCGAATCCAACAGATCGCCGGGCAGTAATCACGGCATTTTATGGTGGTGACAACGTGTTCAGTTCGGAGTATCAGATTTTTCTTCAGGCGGGATTTATCGTAATGAGTCCTTCTGTCCGGGGTTCCTGGGGGTTCGGTGCCGATTTTTATTCCCTGAATGATAAGGATCTTGGCGGCAATGAGATCATTGATCTGATTTATGCCGGCCGGTATCTGACGGGACGGTTCGGGTTAAACGAAAATCAGATAGGTCTCACCGGCGGCAGTCATGGCGGTTACTGTGCTGTAAGAGGTCTGACATATCCGGATGGCGTCAATGGACGACATGAACATTTTGATTGGGGCTTTGCACTCTCATCTTATGGGATCAGTGATATTATCGATTATTACCATACATGTAATATTCCCGACTGGGTCCTTCAAAAAGCGGGTGATCCAAAGACGGAGGCGGCCAAGCTCAATGACCGGTCACCTGTTAATCATGCGGATCTTGCTACGGGTCCGCTTCTTTTGGTTCACGGGGAAAATGACAACCGGGTGCCGGTAGACCAGAGTCGAAAAATGGCTTCAGCAATGAAGCGTGCGGGAAAACCCTGCACCTATATTGAAATTCCCGGTCAGGGTCACGGATGGTCCGGAATAAAGGAAAACCTCCGGTATTATCGGGAGGCTTTTAATTTTCTGGGGAAGAGTTAGCCCGGTTGTTTCCACCATTCCGGGTACGACTTGGGAGGATTCAGGTAGCCTGTTTTTTGCAGGTGAGTGACGGTCTCCAGGTGTTGAAATCCGACTTTTCCTGCAAACATGGCATCAATTTCCCGGCGTCCCGGATTTTCAAAAAATACGCGGATTTTCCGTAATCCAGCCAGATACGTGTAATCTTTCGTATAAGATCCCGGCTGTGAGGTGTTTCGTTGTCCCAGCTTTGCCCGTTGAGCGATATCAAATGCCATTTCGGGATCAAAATGATCCTTGACTGCCAGATATACATCCCAAAACGAACCGGATATGGCGGTATTCACGCCAATCACCCGACCGGAAATACGGTACAGCGTATCTTCCATGAGCACGCCACACTGTTCCTCCGCGTACTCTGCCAACCCCTCCTCTGTGAACTGATATGCCGGCAGTCCCCTTCCAAATATTTTCAGAGGCTGAGCATACCCGTTTTCACTTCGAAGTACATGTGTTCCGATCTCATGGACGATAATCATTTTAACCAGGGATTCATGAAATTTCACATCTCCCCGAATCCAGAACTCACGAATCAGATTGTCAACAGCCGCTTTGGCTCCCATTTCAGGTTTGACAACGATTTTCCAGTCAAACCCATACCCTTTCATGGCTTCCCGGCAAAGCTCAGCCAGTTCTTCAGCATTATAAATTTTCCCGTCAAGGTCTCCGACATATGCTCTTTGATCCGGTTTCAAAGCACGAAGGTTTTCCTGGGCATAATCCAAAAGTTCTGGATCCGGTTTTCCATACATCGCCGTAGTGAGGTCTGTAATGAATCCGCCATCATGATCGGTAGCCGCCTGAATCTCCCCGAGACGACAGGTGACTGCCTCGTGGAAAATGGCCTCAACAGGATCATCTGATTTTAATGACTGCTGAAACTTTTTCAGAGCTTCAATGGGCATTCGGGGAAGCGGATCATACTCAAATGTGGGATTGTAAAGTTGGTTTTCCGCGGCCATTTCCAGGAATTTAGCAAGTTCTGATGACCGGTTTACGGGGGCAAGGTAGTTATCAAGATCAAGGTCACCCTGTAACTCCAGGAATTGCCTGTCCAGATCCATCCAGCGACTTTCTCTAATTATCATAGTTAATCCTTATAGAATGAAGTTTAATCAACCATCAGCAGGGTTCAGCTGACTTGAGATGCATGTGTAGAATAATCGCTGCGCGACCGAATATCAATAAGTAAAAAAAGGGTTGAAATTGTCATGAAGATGAGATATTGCTAAAAAATTTTCCAAAATCTTTGACATTGCAAAATTCTGACTTATAATGACGAAATCAATTTTGCGAGAGGGGCTATCGTGCTTTTGACCTGCCTGAAAAAACCTGAGGAGGGAATGAAATGGATTGGTTGAGGAAGAGTGGACTGCTGTGCCTGATTATGTTGTTGGTGTCATTGGGAGTTGTTTATGCTCAAGACGGGGATAAACTTGCATTCGGAGATAATGACACGCTGGAAGAAATTCGTTTTAAGATTGATTACAACGGTTATGATTTCAAAGTGGATAATAACTGGGTTTACGATATGACACCTGAGGAAAAGAAAATTTTCTTCAGCCGGAAGGCGCGTTCCATGCCTGAACATATCAATGAAGATATGGGACCCCTGGCTAATGAACTCGGACGGGATCTTCCCTCAAGTTTTGATTGGCGAAACTATAATGGACATTCTTATATAGGTGCTGTCAGGAATCAGGGTTCCTGTGGTTCATGTTATGCTTTTGGTGCCAGTGCCTGTGCAGAAGGGTCCTACAATTTGGCAACCGGGAATTATGATGGGAATTGTGTCGATTTTTCCGAATCTTTCATTATCTGGTGTCTGGCGACACTTCCCGCATACAGTTCTCATTTTTCCGGTTGTGACGGTGCGGATTATTCGTATTCCGAGTTGGAGGCGTTGGTTCAGGACGGGACACTTCTGGAGTCCAGCTTTCCTTATCAGACCTCTAATCCGGGGTCCTGCACCCATTGGGGAGACACGCCGCGAGTCACGTTTGATGGCTGGTACCGGGTTCCCTGTAATGATATTGACGCCATCAAAACAGCTATCATGACATATGGTGTTGTTGATGCAGCCGTTTATGCCGATAGTGCCTGGTCCAGCTACAGTGGTGGTATTTACGAAAATACAAACACCAGTTGTACCGGTTCGCCCTGTTCCTATACAACCAGTAACCACGCGATTTCATTGGTAGGTTGGGACGACAACGGTGGTGACGGATACTGGATTCTCAGAAACAGCTATGGAACGACCTGGGGTGAAAGCGGTTACATGCGAACCAAATATACATCAGCGGCGGTTGGATGTGCTGTCTGTTATCTGGTTTACGATTCCAGTGCACCCACTCCGACACCGGCACCGCCGACTTACACACCCGTTCCGGGATACTGCACTGCCTCCGGGACAACGTGTGATGAGTATATTGCCCGTGTCCAGACGGGAACCATTGATAATTCCAGTACCTGCGGAAACTACGTGGATTACACGGGTATTTCGACCCTGATGAATATCGGGACAGGTTATTCGTTCACCATCACAAACGGAAATACATCGTATTCGACAGATCAATGCGGTATCTGGGTGGACTGGAACCAGGATCTGGATTTTAGCGACGCTAATGAAACGATCACCGTGACGAACAGCCCCAGCGCTGGTCCGTATACCGGCACCATTACACCGCCGGTTGGAGCAACGCTTGGCGCCACACGGATGCGGATCCGTATAATGTACACCGGCACGGTGAGTGCCTGCGGTACATCGGATTATGGTGAAGTGGAAGATTATACGATTAATGTGCAAAACGGGAGCGGACCCACCAATACACCGGTACCGTCGACCAACACTCCCACCAATACACCGGTGGGACCGACCAATACCCCGACGAATACTCCGTCTGGATCTTCAGTGATTTATGTGGAGACATTTGAGACGGTCGAAGCATATGTCTGCACCGGTCCTCTCGGTGACGCAGGCTGTACCCAGACCTGGCACCGGATCGATCCCCAGACACAGCTTTCCACCCCACTGCCTGCGTGTGATGGTACATACATTGCCTGGCAGGGGTATGAGGCCTGTAACTCCCCCAACGGACCGGATCACCTGCTGATCATGGATGGGAACTCGAATCCCAATCACAATATGACCGGGTACTGTGACCTGTCGGTCTGCCTGGACTGGTTTCTGAACACCAATGTGTGGCATGAAACCATGGAAATTTACGTGGCGTGTGCGGATTACGGTACGCTGGACTGCACGAACCTGGGATCTCCCTGGGAACAAATTTATTCCGAGATGGATGTACTGAACTATGCCAGCGGCACCTGTGCCAACGCGTGTTATCCACTGAGTGCATCCTATGATGGCTGTTCCAGCCTTGTTGTGGCGGTGCGGTATCTTGGATATGACGGCAATTCCGTGGCAATCGACAACCTGTCCATTATCGGGACAGCATGTTCGGGACCAACCAATACACCGGTGCCGGCCACCAACACACCGACTAATACGCCGGTGCAGGCCACTAACACGCCGACGAATACTTCTGTCCCAGCCACCAATACACCGACAAATACACCGGTGCCGGCCACTAATACTCCGACCAACACCCCGGTGGCGAGTGCCGGTGATACCTGCGGGAATCCCATCGTGATTTCATCGCTGCCGTATCAGGATATCGACAATACTTCCGGGTACACTCATGACTACGATGAAGTCTGTACTTACTCGGGATCCACATCACCGGATGTTGTTTACCGGTATTATTCCCCGGTCACTCAGACGGTGGACCTGACCCTTTGCCAGGCCGTATCAGATTACGATACCAAACTTTATGTGTATGAGGGCACCTGTCCCGATACCGGAAGTCCCTATGCCTGTAACGATGACAGCTGCCAATCGCCTGCATATGGCAACAACTATCAGTCCCAGTTGCTGGATCTGACTTTTACCGGCGGGAACACCTATTACATCGTCGTGGACGGTTATGGTGGTGAGAGCGGCAACTACCAGTTGAACGTCACGGCGGATTCGGCACCGACTAATACTCCAGTACCGCCGACCAATACACCGACCAACACACCTGTTCCATCCACCAATACACCGACGAACACGCCGGTACCATCAACCAATACACCCGTGCCCAGTAATGATCTGATCTGGGTGGCGGATGCGTTCGGCTGCAATGGATACTCGGTCTTTGTTGACATCATGATTGACAACCAGGACACGATTGTTGATGCGTTCACATTCCACCTGGGATACGATACATCGATGCTGAGTTATGTTTCATGTACAGAGGGTGATCTCAATCCGGGATGGAGCATGTTCAGTTGTAATGAAGCAACCTCGGGTGATATCACAATCAGCGGTTTCACGGGATCCACGGGAATCGTTTCCGGAAGTTATGGTTCCTTTGTGCGGTTAACATTTGATGTTGCCTGCAGCGGCTGTATTAATGGTGATAACAGTGATCTGATAATCTCAGAAATGATGGATGATTTAGTCGGGTTCGCTGCCGGTGACGGACAGTTCACTTATGACTGCTCCATGACTCCGACACCGACACCGCAATCGACACCGAACTGTATTCACGATGGTGATGTCACCATGGACGGAAATATTTCCGCCGGTGATGCGCAGCTTGCGTTCAATATCGCTCTGGCAACATATTCACCGACATTTGAGGAAGAATGTGCTGCGGACTGTAACAATGACGGGTCCGTGTCTGCGGGTGATGCCCAGGCAATATTCAATGCGGCGCTGGGAACAGGCAGTTGTGCTGACCCCATTTCAAAAACAGCCCGTCGTGCCGGTTTACTCACAAACGAAGGCAGACTTCACCCGGATGCTGTCACGGTGACCTGGTTGGAAGTGATTCAAACCGGATCATTGGTTACGGTGGATGTGAATGTGTCCAATCCCCGATTGGATATTGATGCATTTACGGTGGAGATCGGGTTTGATGTTGAGCGAATGGGTTTCATGGATTGTGTTCAGGGAGACCTTGATCCGGGATGGCTGATGTTCGATTGTAACCTGGTGAATAGTGACCGGTGCAAGATTGCTGCATTCACAGTTGATTCTGCCATCGAATCGGATTCATTCGGGACCATTGCTCAACTTCAATTCCAATATTTGGGGGACGGTGTGGATATTGGAGAGGACATAGTGACACTGATATCATTGGATGATGATCTCGAAGGTTCTATCCGGTGATAGTTTCATAATTTGATAGTTTTTCGGGGGGTCGGATCCTGGTCCGACTCCCCGGTGTTTTGGGAGTAACTAAATTAATCTCGGTTTTTCATTTAGTTTTTACGCGAACTGTACGTTATACTGCTTAGTTGGCGAAGGAGTTTATTCAGTAATATTTGAAGGAGGGAGCGTTTCATGAAGCAAAAGTTATTATTATTAGCTCTGATTTTTACAGTCTGTTTGTCACAGAGTGTAACAGGAGCAGCAACAATTCAGACCCCAGTGGGTCTCGAATCAGGCGTGATGGCACTGGATGCCATTGATATCCGGGTATTTCCTGCGCTGGATATGGATGCCGTTAATGCCGGAGATGCTTTGCGGGAGAGCGCGGGCCTGGCGCCGCGGTTTGCCGTGCCCAATAGTGTCGATATCCATGTCTGGGATCACGGCACATGGGAAGTCCTGGATGACGGGTTTCAATTATGGCGCCTTAAAATTGATGCAAAAGACGCTTCGTCTTTGAATTTCGGTTTTACCCGTTATTACATGCCGGCCGATGCTGCATTGTTTATTTACAGTGAAGACGGCAAAACGGTCTGGGGCCCGTATACGGATATTGACAATGCAGCGCATGGGGAATTTTGGTCTCCCGTCGTTGTAGGCGATTCAGCCATTCTGGAATTGGTTATCCCGGAAGTACAGATTCCATTTCTGGATCTTCACCTGACATCAGTGAATCAGGGATACAATAATTTCTGGGTTCCCGGTGAACAGAAAAGCGGATCATGTAATGTGGATGTTATCTGTCCTGAAGGGGATGCCTGGCGGGATGAGATTCGTTCCGTTGCCGTCTATTCACAGGGGGGGAGCACCTTCTGTACGGGAACACTTATTAACAACGTCGCACAAGATGACACACCATTCTTTCTTACAGCAAATCACTGTGGCGTAAATGATGCCAGCGGGGCAGCCTCACTGGTTGTTTACTGGAATTTTGAACGAGCAACCTGCGGCGGCGCTGATGCCTCGCTGAATGACAACCAGTCAGGTGCATTTTTCCGAGCAACATACTCTTCAACGGATTTCACGCTACTGGAACTGGATTCAGCCCCCTCTGCATCCTTTGATGTCCATTTTGCCGGTTGGGACAAAAGTGGCGCAACAGTTACAACAGCATGCGCAATTCATCATCCCAGCACCGATGAAAAAGCCATCAGTTTTGAATATGCTAACTTGACGACAACGACTTATCTCCAGGAACCCGTTCCTGGTGATGGTACGCATTTGCGAGTGACTGACTGGGATGTCGGAACCACAGAACCCGGATCTTCAGGATCAGGACTCTGGGATCAGAATCATCGCCTTGTCGGTCAGTTGCATGGCGGATACGCATCATGTACCAGTGCAACATCCGACTGGTATGGAAAGTTTGCCAGATCATGGACCGGGGGAGGATCATCAACTACACGATTGTCGAACTGGCTGGATCCGACTGGCTCAGGTGACAGTACCGTAGACGGTAAAGATCCCGGAGCCGCTGTTCCCACAAACACACCTGGCGGACCAACCAATACACCGACACCGACTCCAGTACCCACTTACTGCACAGCGTCCGGAACGACCTGTGATGAATACATCGCCCGGGTTCAGGTGGGAACCATTGATAATTCCAGCACGTGTGGAAACTATGTGGATTACACGGGTATTTCGACCCTTATGAATATCGGGACGGGGTATGCGTTCACCATCACAAACGGGAATACTTCGTATTCGACAGATCAGTGTGGCGTCTGGGTGGATTGGAACCAGGATCTGGATTTTGACGACGCCAATGAAACAATCACGGTGACGAACAGTCCCAGCAGCGGTCCGTATACCGGCACAATTACACCGCCTGCCGGTGCCACTCTTGGTTCCACCAGGATGCGAATCCGGGTGCTGTACACCGACCCGGTGAGTGCCTGTGGCGCATCCTCTTATGGTGAAGTGGAAGATTATACAATCAATGTGCAAAACGGGAGCGGACCCACCAATACGCCCACCAATACACCCACCAATACACCGGTACCGCCGACCAACACTCCCACGAATACACCGGTGGGACCGACCAATACCCCAACGAATACTCCGTCTGGATCTTCAGTAATTTACGTGGAAACATTTGAGACGGCAGAAGCATATGTCTGCACCGGTCCTCTCGGTGACGCAGGCTGTACCCAGACCTGGCACCGGATTGATCCCATGACGCAGCTGTCCACCCCGCTGCCTGCATGTGACGGTACATACATTGCCTGGCAGGGGTATGAGGCCTGTAATTCTCCCAACGGACCGGATCACCTGCTGATCATGGACGGGAACTCGAATCCCAACCATGACATGACCGGGTACTGCGATCTGTCAGTCTGTCTGGACTGGTTTCTGAACACCGATGTGTGGCATGAAACCTTGGAGATTTACGTGGCGTGTGCAGATTATGGTACATTGGACTGCACGAACCTGGGATCGCCCTGGGAATTGATTTACTCTGAAATGGATGTACTGAACTACGCCAGCGGCACCTGTGCCAATGCGTGTTATCCGCTGGATGCATCGTATGACGGATGTACCAGTCTTGTTGTGGCAGTACGGTATTTCGGATACGATGGAAACTCTGTGGCAATCGATAACCTGTCCATTATCGGGACAGCGTGTTCGGGACCAACAAATACACCGGTACCGGCCACTAACACACCGACCAACACACCGGTTCCAGCCACTAACACGCCGACAAACACACCGGTCCCGGCCACCAATACACCGACGAATACACCGGTCCCGGCCACTAATACACCGACGAATACACCGGTCCCGGCCACCAACACTCCGGTACCTGGTGCCGGTGATACCTGCGGGGACCCCATCGTGATTTCATCACTGCCATACCAGGATATCGACAACACGTCCGGGTACACCCATGACTACGATGAAGTCTGTAATTATTCGGGATCCACATCACCGGATGTTGTTTACCGGTATTATTCCCCGGTCACTCAGACGGTGGACCTGACCCTTTGCCAGGCCGTATCAGATTACGATACCAAGTTGTATGTATATGAGGGTATTTGTCCTGATGACGGCAATCCCTATGCCTGTAACGATGATAGCTGCCAGGCGCCCGGATACGGTAATGACTACCAGTCTCAGCTGCTTGATCTGACCTTTACCGGCGGGAACACCTATTACATCGTTGTTGACGGGTATGGCGGTGCAAGCGGCAACTACCAGTTGAATGTTACAGTAGATGCGGTACCGACCAATACACCTGTTCCGCCCACCAACACACCGACGAACACATCTGTTCCTTCCACTAATACACCGACAAATACCCCGGTGCCACCAACCAATACCCCGACGAATACATCGGTGCCGTCGACCAATACTCCGACGAATACACCGGTGCCGTCGACGAACACACCGACGAACACACCGGTGCCACCGACCAATACACCGATGCCCGGAAATGACAGTATCTGGATTGCTGATGCATCAGGATGCACCGGAAACAGTATTGTTGTAGAGGTCTGGTTGGATAATCCCGACACCGTTGTGGATGCTTTCACGTTCCATGTGGGTTACGATACGTCCATGTTGACATATGTTTCCTGTACTGAAGGAAACCTGAATCCGGGTTGGACCATGTTCAATTGTAATGAGAATACGGCCGGTGATATCACCGTGATCGGATTTGGCGGTACCACCAGCATTCCTACCGGAAGTAATGACAGTTTCATCGAATTAACGTTTGATGTCACCTGTTCCGGTTGTGTGACCAATGATAACAGTGCTTTGACACTCTTTGGGTTACAGGACGATATTGCAACATTTATGGTAACCAATGGCACATTCACTTACGATTGCAGCCAGACAGCGACTCCGACACCTGCAGTAACTCCAGGGTGCCTCCACACCGGTGATGCCAATCTTGACGGTGCAGTGACTGCCGGTGATGCACAATTGACGTTCAACATTGCACTGGAAACGTATTCCCCCACTTTTGAGGAAGAATGCGCTGCCGACTGCAATGGTGACGGTGTTGTGACTGCCGGTGATGCTCAGGGAGTTTTCCAGACAGCGCTGGAGTTGGGTTCCTGTTTGGATCCCATGACCAAAATGGCTGTTGGCGGTTCTCTGACCCCACCCATTTCCGCTGTGAACATTATACAGCAGTCTTCAGACCGGCTCTGGCTGGATCAGGGATTGTCTGATGGCCGTTATATTGTGGATGTGCATGTTGCTAACCGGAATGCCGTTGATGCATTTACTCTGGAAGTTCGATACAATCCGGATCAATTCACATTTGTGGAATGTTTTGAAGGGTATCTGAACCCCGGTTGGGAGATGTTTGACTGTAACTCTATAGGGAACGGTCATTTGAAACTGGCGGCATTTTCCTTGGACAGCAGTATTCCCGAGGAAGAATCCGGTATTCTCGGCACTCTGATATTCGATGTGAAATCAGACGTTGAGGTTGATCACTGGACGCCGGTTCGTCTCATTGGAACCTGGGATGATTTGCGGGGATTTATCGTTGACTGATTAAATCCACCTAACTGAATTGATTGAAATGCGGAACCGAGGAATCGGTTCCGCATTTTTTTGGAAACCGGAAATATTTAAGTTACCTGCATGTGAGTATTTACATTAGGGGCACCTTTCGTTAAGATTGGCTGGCGTGTTTTAACCTGTATTTTTTTGATCATAACCGGGTTAACCAGCGTGAGGAGAGCATTATGTTAATGGAACAAGTGTCAAACTGGATGAAAAAACTTCTGGGCAATACGTCTGCAGAGGGGTTTATTATCGGATTATCCGGTGGTATTGATTCTGCGGTGGCGGCCGGTCTGGCAAAACAAGCGGTTGGGGATAATCATCTTTGCCTGATCATGCCATGTGAATCGCAGCCTGAAGATCAAGAGACGGCGCTTGAAATTGCCGATATTTTTAAACTCAAAACAGAAATTATTGATCTCACCTCTTGTCTGGAACCATTTAAGGCACTGTTCCCGGAGAGTTCGGAACTTCAAATGGGAAATTTAAAAGCCAGGCTTCGAATGATGACCCTGTATCATTACGCGCAACAGTTAAACTATCTGGTGGTCGGCACCGGGAATAAAACGGAGTATCTTCTGGGATACTTCACAAAGCATGGTGATGGCGCTTCGGATCTGGCACCGCTTCAGGATCTTTTAAAGAGGGATGTTCGAATGGTGGGGAAAGAAATGGGTCTACCGGATGCCATAATCAATCGTTTACCCAGCGCAGGATTGTGGGTTGGACAATCGGATGAAGAGGAGATTGGCTTTTCCTATGAGGTTCTGGACCAGGCAATCGTTGGTCTGGAGAAAGGATCGGCAATTGTTCCTTTTAAGGCCATGGAACGGGTAATTGAGATGAGCCAGATATCTGAGCACAAGCGCAATCCCGCTCCGAAATTTATCAAACCCGCACATTTCATTATCTGATTTTCGGGGAAAGGAACTGCCATGGCAGAACTCGATATTAATAAAATCAAAGAATATCTCCACCACCGATACCCGTTTCTTTTCATCGACAGGGTTTTAGATTATGAACCGGGGGTTCGGGGAACTGCGATCAAAAATGTGACAGCGAATGAACCTTTTTTTCAGGGGCATTTCCCCGGCCGACCCATTATGCCTGGCGTTCTTATGATCGAAGCGGTTGCTCAATTGGGCGCTGTTGTTCTGGGAACTGAGCTGGAGGCGAAAACAGGTAAAGCATCCAAGGTTATGGGTTATTTTGCCTCTGTCAAGGAATTCAAATTCAAGCAACCGGTTATTCCCGGGGACCAACTTGTTATCAGCATCGAATTCACCGGCCGGAAACGACGGATTTATATGGCCAACGGCAAAGTTGAGATTGTTGGCGGGAAACTGGCGGCCAAAGGTCAGATCATGCTGGCCCTCCTGGATGAGTAGTTATGAATTTTTCTGATCGCTTGTTTAACGCCACAACGGGGAAGAAGACACCACTGTGTGTGGGATTTGATCCGCATTTGAGTCTTTTGCCGGTGGAGCTGGTTGAAAAACATCTGTCGGGAAAAGCAACTCAAACCGAAGGATATCTTGCCGCAGTGGAAGAATTTCTTTTTGAGATTCTTCAAGAGATCTCAGATCATGTTGGTGTGATCAAACCCCAGTTTGCATTTTTTGAACGTTTGGGACCGGGAGGTCTCCGTTTGCTTGGGGATATTTGCCGGACAGCTCGATCAAAGGGTTTGATTGTCATTGGTGATGCTAAACGCGGTGATATCGGATCTACGGCAGGTGCTTATGCGTCTGCATATATGCCATCTTCAGAAATGGCAGATTCGGGTATCTCATCAGGGATAGAAGTGGATGCTATCACCCTGAATCCTTTTATGGGGTTTGATGCCATTAAACCGTTTATTGAGGGACGGGATGATCGGGGTGTGTTTGTGTTGGTAAAAACATCCAATCCATCCGGTACAGAAATACAGAATCTTGACACTTCCAGTGGAAAAGTTTTTGAATTGGTTGCCGGTATGGTCCGGAAATGGGGTGAGGACAGTATCGCTGACTGCGGCTACTCAAATGTGGGTGCTGTTGTGGGAGCAACTTATCCGGAAGAAGCGGTACATCTTCGGAAGCTTATGCCCCGAACCCCTTTTCTGATTCCCGGATTCGGTTTTCAGGGCGGTGGTCCTGAGGCGGCTGTCACCGGTCTGGATTCTGATGGTCTGGGCGGTGTGATTAACTCCTCACGTAATATCCTGTTCGCATACCGAAACGAACCATACTGTTCGAAATATGGTGATGAAGGGTATGCTAAAGCGGCTGCTGCTGCTGCTTGTGATGCCACCTCCAGCCTGATCAGTTCCCTGGAAATGAAGTAATCATTACGCTCAGGGTTTCATTGCGGATCGTTTTACCATGTCATAGAACGGAATTTTTTCCAGTTGTCATGAATTTGTCATAAGATATCACTTTTTTGCGGGATAAAACGTGTGTTGGATATGTGTATGTTTATGTATCCATTCAATTTGTTCAAGATGAAACATCAGTGAATTGTACCGATGATCAGCGTTTGACAAAGCAGAGGTTGTTGACTAAATTAAGTATTGGAGGGGCTTCATGACAGACGATTATTAATCGTCAGGGTTGTGCTGCCATGGGCTTATAATTTTATATAGCGGGGGATGATTTTATGCATACCACTCTTCGCACTGTGAGTTTTCTAACGCTCATATGTGTCCTTACAGTATCTGCTTATGCGGTGCCTGCAGGCATTCATGATGTTATCGCCGGTGCATATCAGTTTGATCCTATGGTGGAAAAACTGTTATTACCGGATGAACTTACGATTACCTATTCAGGTGAACAGACGGGTTATTTTCTGGTTCAGTTCAAGGAATCGCCTAATGAACGGGAATTTAACTGGTTGGATACCGTAGTGGAAGAACGGATCTGGCATCAGAGCGGGACAACCTATCTGGTGCGAGGAAACGCTGTGGAAATCCAGGGGACGAAGAACCACGATTTTATTCGCTGGATCGGGGAGTTTCACCCGGCATACCGGATGGACAGGGAGTTGTCAGGTAAGCTGGAGGAGCAGAATCCCGACAGTGAAATGGTGCTGGTGCAGATTGTCATTGCCCTGTCAGATATCAAGGCTGCCGAGGCGAATATTGTTGCACTGGGATCCGAGGAATTTGGTTCGCGGATGGAACATCCCTGGCGACCGGTTGTTACGACCAGGTTCAAAGTGTCGAAACTGGAAGTGGAAGTGCTTGCCGGGATCGAGGGTGTTCTGTGGATTGGTCCCTATTTTGAGCCGGAACTGCTGGATGAACGATCCTCCCAGATTCAGGCCGGGAACTATGATGCGTCCTATCAACCCACCGGTGCGACATATCAGGCCTGGTTGACCTCAAAAGGCATCAGCGGATCCGGTGTGACAGTGGAAGTTGCTGATTCCGGTCTCTGTACCGGTGTTGATTCGACACTTCACCAGGATCTTCGGGGCCGGGTGGCATATCACAATGACACAACCGGGGCCGGAAACCATGATGTGATTGGTCATGGGACCAATTGTGCCGGCATTGTGGCGGGAAATGGTACTATCGGTACGCTGGATACGTCCGGATATTTGTTGGGGATGGGAGTTGCACCATCTGCTCAGGTGGGTAATACACGGATCTTTAATGATTCCGGTAATTTTTCCAGCCCCAATTTTTATACAACATCGCGATATGCGTATAGCATGGGAGCCCGTTTAAGCAGCCAGAGCTGGGGAGGATCCCCATTTACTTGTACAGGGTATCCGCAGAGTTACAGTAGTCGCTGTTTGGATTACGATACTGTCGTAAGGGAGGCTGATAATATCACAGCCGGAGATCAGGGTTTTTTGATTTTCAATTCTGCGGGAAATGACGGGACCTGCTATTCCAGCGAATCTTCACCCGGAAATCTGGGTGATCCGGCAATTGCCAAAAATCTCGTGACGATTGGTGCGTCGGAAAATTATCGGCTGGAAGCCACGGATGGATGTGGCGTATCCACATCTCAGGCGAACAACGGAAACGACAAAATAAGTTTTTCCAGTGTGGGACCGGCGGACGGCAACCGGATTAAACCGGATCTCATGGCGCCCGGGACACACATCCAATCACTGGCATCCCAATACAGTGGATACAATGGGGCCGGTGTCTGTAACCAGTACTGGCCGACAGGTCAGACAGATTATAACTGGTGTTCCGGAACCAGCCAGGCATGTCCCCATGCTGCAGGCGCCGGTGCGCTGTTTTATGAGTGGTATAATACGAGTTACGGATCTGCACCCAGTCCCGCATTGATAAAGGGAGCTCTGATCAATGGTGCAGATGACATGGTTGGCGGTGCAACAGGACACAGCAGTCCCAGTATCATGCCCAATATTCCCAACCGGTATCAGGGGTGGGGCCGAATTAATCTGAACAATACCATTGCCAATGGTGTGTCCATGATTTATTACGATCAGGGCACGATTTTGACCAATAATGGTGATTATTACGAGGTGACGTACAATGTTGATAATCCTTCACTGCCGTTGAAAATAACGGTTGTATGGACGGATGCGCCCGGGACAGTCGGTGGCCAGATTCTAAAGAATGATCTGGATCTGACCGTTACCGGCGGTGGCACATATCTGGGTAACAATTTTACCAGTGGGTGGTCTGTGACTGGGGGCAGTGCCGACTTTGAAAATAATGTGGAATGTGTTTACATTCAGAATCCTTCAGGAACCTACACGATCCGAGTTGCGGCATCATCACTGACGGATGATGGTGTACCGTCAACCGGTGACGGTACGGATCAGGATTTCGCCATTATTTTCAATAATGTAAATGCCGGGACACCGACGCCGACGCCGACGGGTCCGACACCCACACCACCACCGGCTACCAGTACCCCGACGGCAACACCAACGGAAGCATATCCTTACGCATGTATTGCAGGAAATCAGAATACTGCGTCCTCAGCGCTGACCGGATTGAGTGATGGTGATCTTCTCTTCCAGAAAATTGATCCATGTGTGCAGTGTTCACCCTGTATCTGGGGGTACCAGATCAATAATTTCCATTCTTATATTTATGCAGGGGGAACAGATCCCAATGTGGCCAATTTCGATTATGCGTATCATGTGTATTCCGCCACAGAGACGTCACCAGGATGCTGGGAACCCAATGTTTCTATCTGCCGGCAGCCGGCAGCCGGCTGGATTTCCACCGGAATTACCGGTGGTTTTTATGCTGATATTACACAACCAAATACGGAATGCGGGTTACTGGATTGTGCCGGGGGACCGTATTTTGTTGCCATTGAGTTCGCGAATATCGTTCTGGGCGGTGATACCAGTCTTGGTTTTGTGGTTGATCCCGGTCCCTGTGTGGGATGCGAATCCTATCTGGATCTGGGTGGAACCGTATATGAATTCTGCTCTCAGGCATGGAACAACTGGATAGCCTGGACCGATGGAGAATGTGCGCAGGATCCTGTCCTGCCGACGGCGACACCTTTTCCTGGAAATGAATGTGCGAATCCGTTCGTTATTTCCTGCCCAACTTGTGTGACCGGTGATTCATCGGTGTTTACCAATAAATTCGACTGCGATTCCGGTGATGCAGGCACACACAGTGGACCGGATGTCATTTACGAGTTTACACTGGCGATTGATCAGAATGTCACATTTTTAGGAGAAGCTGATTTTGATGCCGACTGGGCAATTACATCGATCTGTGACGGATCCACGGCGGATCTCCTTTGTGCTGACTTCACAACAGATGCCGATCATGATCCGGTATTGAGTTGTGGTGGTATCACAGCGGCGCAATACAGTGCTCTGGATGTGTCAGGTAACCTGATTGCAGGTACATATTACATTATTGTGGACGCATACAGTGGTGAAACCGGTGGTAATTATGCGTTGGAGATCACCTGTACAGCTCCGGTGGATACTCCGACCCCGGGACCCACTGATACACCGACACAACTGCCGACCGCTACGCCCACCTCCCCATGTCTCGATATTTTCACTGAAGATTTTGATGATAACGATACATGGGGTGCCGGAACGGGACACAACGCCTGGAGCTTGAATCCGGCTGCTGAATTCACGGAAATTCTTGAAGGAGGCACCGATTATTCCGGAAATATCGATGGCGCCGGAAGTGCATGGGCAGGTAATACTGTCAGCACCTCCGGTATGGATACGGTGACCCTGACATTTGATATGATTGATGCCGGTCGCTTGGAGGTTACAGATTGTCTTTATGTTGAGTATTGCACCACTGGATTGGCCTGTGGCACCTGGACAGTAATCGATTCATTCTGTGATGATTACGACACGTGGGTATCTTATGGTCCGTATACATTACCATCTGATACGGCGTCTCTGGGTATTCGATTCAGAACGACAAGTGATCGGGATGCTGAAGACTGGAAGGTGGATAATATTGTTATCAATGCATGTTATTCCGGTCCCACGGCAACACCTGTACCAACGAATACACCAACGAATACACCAACCATTACACCGACGTTGACCCCAACATCAACACCAACCAATACACCTACAGTGCCTTCTCCAACACCAACTTCTTCTCCATTGCCTCCGACAGAGACACCGACGAGCACACCGACAAGCACACCGACGAATACACCAACATTCACACCGACTTTTACACCCACTCAGACACCCACAAATACTGCCACGAATACACCAACACTAACACCCACCGCAACACCAACTCCGACACAGACACCAACGAGCACGCCAACATCTACTCCAACCCAGACCCCGACAGGTACTCCGACACAGACGCCAACCAGCACCCCGACGTTTACACCAACCCAAACTCCCACCAATACACCGACCCTGACGCCAACTCCGACGCAGACGCCGACCAGTACTCCGACGTTTACTCCGACCCAAACCCCGACGAATACACCGACGCTCACGCCTACGCCAACTTCTACTCCGACAATGACACCGACAAATACGGCTACGGCGACGCCTACCGGGACACCAAC
>SWBY01003328.1_pt1 | contig 84829 bp, 51 predicted proteins | sample 4693071 | NCBI WGS metagenome assembly SWBY01 (sample SAMN10267273, study PRJNA491770) | bioreactor metagenome | isolation source: DHS bioreactor inoculated with marine methane seep sediment | place: Japan: Omine Ridge, Nankai Trough | collected 2006-05-06 | reverse complement strand
CCCCCGACCACCTGCTTGTAAGGCAGGCGCTCTCCCAACTGAGCTACACGCCCATTTCAAAATTCACTTTTGCATTTTATTAATGATCTAAAAAAAACTGGTCGGGGCGAGAGGATTCGAACCTCCGACCCCTGGTTCCCAAAACCAGTGCGCTAACCGGACTGCGCTACGCCCCGACGAAGAAAGCAAGAAAAAATTCCCGCTCCGCAGCGTCAAGAGTTTTTATAGGTTGTCGTAAAGTTTTTACAAACTGTCTTATTAATTCAGCATTTACACGATTGTTAGATGTACAGAATTTCTTTTATTTTGATGCTAGACAGCATGAAAAGGCAAGCTACTACATACGTCAATATTTGGCATAACTTATGCATTAATAATAAAAAGGGGGAGGAGATTTAAGCGAAACTTGACATCAATTTAATAAAAATCTTCTCGTTATCGATATGTTAACCAAATTTATCTGGAGGAGTAATGAGATTTCTGGCATTGATTATTTTATGTTTATGTTATGGTTTATTATGTGCAAATCCATCTTTAAGCGTTGAACCGATCATGGATTATGGACCAGTTTCGATAATGACGAATTATTATGATTATAGTCATTCAATATCTTCTGGTAATGCTGTTGGTCAGCAGCATCTCGGGGCAGGATCTGGAACATATTATGTTTATCAGGCCAAAGAAACAGCAGCTTCTACCTGCAGGGTGTATTATGCTTATCAGGATGTCGACTATACCGTTACCAACATTTCAACAATTGGATCTGATGATCTTCATGAAACTAAACCTTCTCTGGCAATAGACCCAGTAACAGGTGATCCAATAGTTGCCTGGAATCGAGGAGATGGAATTATGTGTTCTTATGATTTGTTTCATCTAGGCAGCCCGGGACTGTGGAAAGCTCCATTTTACATTTTTGATGAAAACACTCCCATTCCGCATCCAGAAGATGATTTTAAAAATCCAATAGTGAAAATAGGACCTTCACCGGTTACATCGAAAAGAAGGGTTTACGTGCTTGCTAAGAATTATAGAATTCCGATTCCTTTTGAGGGTTATAATCCAGCTATTTTACTCTATGCCGATTTTGACCAGAATGATTTCAATATGCAGTCAGAATTGGATTGGTCACATCAATGGATAATAGATGTAGTCAGCTTAACACACACACAAATGGAATTTGCATTTGAAGTATCAGAGAGTGTTGTGTCGATTATTGGCTATGATAATGAATCTAATGTATTTGCATATATTAATGAAAATTATGGTGAAGGAAATTTTGAATGTTACTCAACCGATTTTAAATTTCCTGTTGATAATCCGTTCAATCAGGATAATACATCCCGATTCGTTGATGATGAGGGGAACCCTTATGAATTATATTTCACTCCTATGTTCAGTTCAAATTCAAATGCGATATTTGGCTATAATAATGAAGAGATATTTTATCCTGTTTCTTTTGGGTTAGCTGCAGAACCTGGTATTTATCGACTTGGAGACTGTCTACTGTATCCTAAATTGATTGTATATAGTTGTATAACTGAAGAATTCAGTTTCATTGACCTTCATTTAGAGGGAGCAGATCCTGATGACGAAAATCCGGTAATTCCCTGGGATATAGATGAAGATGGTCTTGTCGATTCTTATGATATAAATGGAAAAGTAGATTGGATCCCCTCCTGGCCGATTTCTTATTTTGATAACAGTATACCGCATCCAGAAAATCTAAACAGCATGAAAATATCTAAGAATGAAGACAATGGCCTGATAACCATCTTTTGGAACGACAGTGCGAAAGCTTATTTTGCTGACAATACAGGAACATCAACCTGGGAAGCAGCACCGGAGATCATTACAACAACTTCCTATGAAGGACATGAATGGTATGATTCACAGTATTTGAACTCGGTAACTACTCCAGCTTTAGAGGAAATGATTCCAGAGTATTTCCATCCCGCAGACAGAATAGTGTATTTAGGGCAAGCAATCTATAGTGTAAGGGGAATGTTTTTTGATGACTATGTCTACGATCCACCCGGCCAGAATTCAGGAGGTCAGACAAAAGTCGCAGAAATACATTTCATATCCAGCCAGCAGGATAATCATATCCATTTCACAAGTCCAACTCCCAGTGAAGTATTTTTCACTGGTACTGAAATGGAGATAAGCTGGAATACCTGGGGTAGTGCCATGACGGCTAAGATTGATCTTATGATTGGTAGTGACGAATTTATCTTCTGTATTACTGAAGAACCGGGTGATAGTGATTACATATGGACAATTCCCGATGATCTTCCAGTTGGAACTTCTTATCGACTTAGATTTATGGGCCTTTCACCTCCTCAGTATTATCTTAGTCAACCGTTTACAATAACAAATCTGAGTGCACCTGACGAAATTGTAGTGAATAGTACCGAACTATTCCAAAACACACCCAATCCCTTCAATCCAACAACGACAATATCTTTTTCATTGGCAGCCGATGATACCGAAGCAACTACACTGGAAATCTACAATTCCAAAGGACAACAAGTGAAAACCTTTTCTATCAATCCAACTACCGATAAATTCAACAACTCTATTATCTGGGACGGCACGGATGATTCTGGTAAACCGGTCTCAAGTGGAGTTTATTTGTATAAATTGAAATTTGGAGATTTTGAGAAATCTAAGAAAATGCTGTTGTTAAAGTAGGGGAGTAGAAGCATGAAAAGAATGATAATAGCAGTGACAATAATAATGATTCAAATTATATTTTCAACTGATCCTCTTCTTGCTTTAGTTAATATTATTCAGGGACCTGATGAAATTATGTCTTCGTTCTATGATAGTTTTCCAAGTTCATATGCAGGAGTTTCTTTTCGGGATCAACCGGATAATGAAGGTGGAGGAAAGTATGCCGTCTATCACGCCAAACAGAATGAGTATTCCAATAGACGTGTTTACTACTCTTATATTGATGAAAATGGAACCGTTACCAATGTAGCTGCTATCGGAACTGATGATCTGGATGAAGGATATCCATCTTTGGATATTGATCCTGAAACTGGTGATCCATTGGTTGCCTGGAATACCGAGGATGGAATAAAATTTTCATACGACATGTTTCATCTCGGTAGTCCCGGATTATGGAAAACACCTTTTTTTATATTTGATGAAAACACAGCATCATTACATCCTGATGATTTTTTCTTATTTCCATTAGTAGAAGTTGGAAATTCTCCTGTAGCAAATAAAAAGCGGGTTTATGTTGTTGCGAAAAACACTCGCACTCCCAATATTGGAGAACAGTATGTTAATGCTATGCTTGCATATGCAGATTTCAATGAAAGTGATTTCAATATGCAATTAACCTTGGATTGGACTTATGTACCATTACAGTTTTCAAATCTAATATATACTGATACAATAGACCCATATCATTTTACATTCACAACTGCTGATAATGGAGATCTGGCAATTGTTGGTTATTCAGATGAGCATGAAGTTTTTGCGCTTATCAATAACAATTTTGGTGAAGGAGATTTTTTCCGTTTTTCCGAACTTTATGAATTTCCGGTAGAAAATCCTCTAAACCAGAATGGAACACCGCGTTTTGTAGATGATCAAGGAGACCCATACAACCTATATTTTGCCCCGAATCAAAGTGAGAACACAAATGCGGTTTTTACTTGTGATGATGATAAAGTTATTTTTCCTGTTAGTTTTGCCTTAATGGCTGAACCAAGTATCAGTTTTAATGATGATTGTCTATTGTATCCCAAAGTAATTACTTTCTCTTTAGATGATTCGGATTTCAGTTTCTGTGATTTTCATTTTCGGGGAGATAATCCAACTGACGATAGTCCGATGTTGCCATGGGATCATAATGAAGATGGTGTTGTAGATGATTATGATGAAAACGGTAATGTTACTTGGTTGAAATGCTGGCCTATCTATTTTCCTGAACAAGATTCTTCTTATTCAATCAACAACTACAAAATTTCACGAAATGAAGAATTGGGGATATCAACTATTTTGTGGAGCGATGGAACAAAAGCCAAGTTAGCATCGCTTGGAATCCCAGGGTACTGGCAGTGGGAAGAAGTTCCTGAAATAGCCATTTCTGTCGGTTCAGACTGGAATCCAACTTGGTCGGATACTGATTTGCTTAGCTCATATGCTTTTGATGAACTTGAAAACATGATTCCAGCATACATTTTCCCTTCTTCTAAAATCATTGATTCCGGAAACGATTTCTATCAACTCGATCTAGTTTTTTTTGATGATTTTTTTTATGGCCCCTACGCTTCCATACCGCAACCAATACCTGGTGGAGCAATTAATACAATGAGAGTTAAGGTGTACTATCAATATATACCTTCCCCAAATCTTTGGGTAATGTATCCTAATGGCGGAGAAACGCTTTACATATATAATGATTACAATGTTGTATGGAATTTTAGTGGTTTAAATGGTCAATATGATGTGCAGTTATTGGAGAATGATCAATTCTGCTGTAATCTTGTAGAAGGAACCAATACAACCAACTATTTTTGGACAATACCAGGAAACATTGAACCAGGTGATTTTTATTCTATAAAAGTTATCGCTACAAATTATGGTGTGTCTGATGTAAGCGATTATTTTCCAATTCAATATTACTTTTATGTACTCTATCCAATAGCAGATGTAGAATTGATAGCTGGAAGTACATTTGTAATTGATTGGGCTACAATTGGAATTGAAGGGCCATTCAATGTTGAGTTATTGGACAATGATCAGTTTGTGTTAGATATTGCAGAGAATGTTAATGAAACACAATATGTTTGGGCTATCCCAGGAGATATGGAACCTGGTCAGAATTATTCAATTAGAATAACAGATGAACTACAATTAATTTCTACTATAAGTCCCGGATATTTTACAATTCTTGAACCCGTACTATCTGATGAGATTCTAAAGTTTGAAACAAAACTTAACCAAAACACCCCCAATCCCTTCAATCCAACCACTACAATATCGTTTTCGATAAGTCCAAAGTATGCGAATGAAGTAAAATTGGAGATCTACAATTCCAAAGGACAAAAAGTGAAAACTTTTTCCATTAATCCTTCAACCGATCAACCCATCAACTCCGTTATCTGGAACGGTACGGATGATTCCGGTAAACCAGTATCCAGCGGAGTTTATTTATACAAACTTAATATAGGAAAAAAATCCTTGCAGAAAAAAATGCTTTTACTGAAATAACTTCCGAATAAGAAATTGCTATATATTTTTATCTTTACTATAAAATTTTCGGGAGTTGCCGAACTAACTTGAGAACCTTAATATCTTTGCAAATTATTCTATATTAAAAGGGGAAATTTATGGCAAGGCGTCTTATCATTTCCGGCATGATTTTACTCATGCTACATAATCTAAATTCAATTAATTCAAAGAAACAGCAAAATATCGAAAGAGCTCGAAACGGTGAACACGTTGTTATTGCACCTGAGGAATTTCTAATCTATGCAGAGCAATATGCAGATTTCTATTGGAATGAATTCCAAATTGATCGAGTTATTATAGATCAACAGGATATTTTCGATCAATACAGCACTGGAATTGCAGATCCCGAAGCGATCCGATTATATTTGATCGATTTCTTTGATGACCCATCTATCTGGATGGACAGCTCTGTTCTGTTGATGGGAAGCGGAACTCTGGAATGGAGTGTACCAGATCAGAAAAACAAAATCGTAGTATCCCAGTGGTCGGATGATGAGTTTGTGGATCTGGATGGAGATGGATATCCTAATGTTCCAATTGGAAGATTTCCAGCCCAGAATGTTGGGCAATTGGAACATATTGTAAATAACAATATTCAATATATTACAAATCCAAATTTTGGCTGGTGGCAAAACAAAATGCTTATCGTAGCCGATGATGAACACAAAGGTGGGGGACTTGAAGGTTGCGCTTATGGGCATGGCATGAATCATACAGCCAGAGCTCAGGATACTGCAGAGTTACTCTCAGATGCGGTTTGGATTGATCGAGTGTTTGGAATTGAATATGAAATGGATAATAATGGTAATAAACCTGATGCAACCCATGATATTATTGAAAAAATTAACGAAGGAAGATTGATCTGGCATTATATTGGCCATGGATATGAAGATATACTTGGTGATGAAGAATATTTCAGAGCTTCTTCTCATCTTCAATGGATACAAAATATTGACCTTCTTCCACTATTTACAGCAGCTTCCTGTTATGTAGGTAACTATATTACTCTGGAAATTGATTGTATGGCAGAGAAATTTCTGACTTATGAATCCGGTGGAGCAATTGCCGCAATTGCTGCAAGATCAGCTTGTAGTGGAACGTTTAACAATGAACTATTTTATCATTTCTATCAAAATATTATAAATGAATACCAAAATCTGGGAGCGGCACTTCTTGATGCAAAGTTAAATAGTGAAGCTCATTATATGAATAGCAGACAATACAATATATTAGGTGATCCTCTACTTTTCGTAAATCCTCCAGAGCGTGATGAGAATTTATCCATATTAGAGAATCCTTCAATGCTCTTTTTGGGTGACAATGTTTCAATTTCTGGTCAGTTGCCTTCAAATGATTATTTTGAATGTGAATTCAAGGCGTTTGAATCGGAATATTCTTGTACTTACGAAAATGAACCATATTATGTTGAGTACACTAGATTTGGAAATCCATATTTCGAAGAAAATATATTGATTTATGGTAACCAATACGAAACAGGATTTGTTCTTCCAAGTGAGATTCAAACGGGTGCAGAAGCCAGAATGATCAGTTATTGCTACGGCGAAGAAGGTGATTTTGTTCAATATCTCTATCCGATAACAATTTCTGATGGAACTCATTCACCCGATATTCCACTTTTGCCCATAGAATTATCTGCTTCGAATTATCCGAATCCTTTCAATCCCTCAACAACTATCAGTTATTCTTTACCTATAGATTCCACTGTGAATATTTCGATTTATAATATGAAAGGTCAATTAGTAAAACAGTTGCTAAATGAATCTAGATCTGCCGGAACACATTCGGCTTTTTGGGATGGGGAAAATATGAACGGATCAAATACAAGTGGTGGAGTTTATTTGTATCGAGTCCAGACGTCAGAGAAAACGATATCTAAGAAAATGGTACTGCTAAAATGAAAAATAATTACTTTATCCTTCGATAAACTCAGGATGACAGAAGCTATACGAAAGCCCCGAAATTACTCGGGGCTTTAATTATATATGATTTTTAATTTTAGAATGTAGTTCCAAACTGGAAGTGCGGCTCCCACTTTCTAGTTTCAAAGTTATGAGCGTAATCAAATCCAATTAGGCCAAATGGACTTCGAACACGAACTCCAACTCCAGCACCACTTTTCATTTCCCAGAAGTTAAAATCTTCTAATCTATTGAAGCAGTTTCCGGTATCGAAGAAAAGTAATCCAATGATCTGATCTCCGGCAATTGGAGCACCCAATTCATTTGAGAACAGGATTTCACGCAAGCCTCCATCGTATGGTCCCACACTACGATCTGCATAACCGCGAATTCCATCAGGGCCGGTTCCTCCCAGATAAAATCTTTCATCCGGTGGAGCTACTTCGCCATCAAAACCAGTTACATAGCCAAATCGCCATTTTGTACGCAAGGCTAATTTCCAAACTGCTTTTGTAAACCAGCTAACCTGGGCAATTTGCTTGAAATAACTAAAATCACCTTGCAGAGGTCCACCAGCTAATTCTGAATAAAGAGTGAAGTTCGATCCGGAAGTCGGGAAGAAAACATTGTCTCGGCTATCTCGAGAAAGAGTAACAGAAATAGCACTTGTGTTTTGCCAACCCGCTTCATCAAGATCGATCAATGCCTGCGAAGCATTATCGTCTTCACCGCTTAAAATTTCATATTTTTTAGAGTACAAAGAATAACCGGTTACAACTTGTGCATAATTAAGAAAACTGATTGGTCGACCTAATTTTACAGATCCCCCCGAAGTACGTACTTCGTAAGTATCCCATTCTTTGGTTGTAAGGTATATATCAAAACCTACAAGTGTATTTGAATCTCGATAATAAGGATTGGTGAAATTGAAACTGAAATTTTGTGTCTTTCCGCCGAATTCCCACTTAACACCAGCCTGCCAGGAATTCCCCAACAGATTATTATGTGAAACAGCAAGTTGTCCAACCAAACCGTCCTGGCTGTTCAATGCTACTCCGCCATTGGCAGTTCCAGATACTTTATCATTCAAATTAATAGTTAAATCTACATCTCCATTCTGGTTGATGATCTCAGGATTATCCAAATACATGTCTGGCTCAAAAAATCCCATATTATATATATTTTGCTGGGATCGCATAACTTTAGACTGCTTAAAATAATCTCCCGGGGCAAGCACTAATTGTCGTCGAATGATCTTTTCTTTAGTTTTACGATTTCCTTTTATATGGATCTTTCTAACCTTTGCTCGGGTATTTTCCTGAATGCTGAGTAGAATATTTATTTTATCGTTAGTTTTTTCCAGTTCATGATTAAAATTTGAATAAATATAACCTTCCTCATAATACATGGAAGCTACATTACCAAGGTCTTTATTGAATTTTTCTAAATTGAAAATATCGTTATCTTCAAATTTGAAATTCCCAATGATCAGATCATCTGTAAATCGTTTATTACCATCTACAAATACTTTTCCAAAGAAATATTCATTACCTTCATAAAGATAGATATCGATATGGAATTTATCTTCTGTAAGTTTTTTCTCCCACGATACAACTCTGGCATCAATGAATCCCTTCTTATTATAATAGGATACGATTCTTTCCAGGTCTTCCTCGAATTTCTCGGCATCAAATTTTCCTGATCGCAATAAGCTTGCTTTTTTAGTTTTCATTTTACCAAGCAATTTCTTTGTTCGCATCAATTTATTGCCATGCAATCGGATCTTCTTTATAGCTACTTTATTTCCTTCATCCACATCGATAAGAATATCGACTTTATTTTCATCGTTGGTTTCTACCGCAAAACTTGTAACAACCTGATGATATCCCTTCTTTTTGTATTCATTTAATATTGTTTTTTCTACTTCTTTCTGCAAAAATGGAGACCAGTAGCTGCCTTCTCTTAAATCTATAACTTCTTTAAGTTTGCCGTCTTTAAGCTTTTTGTTTCCATCGAATTCTATTTCATTTACAATAGGAAATTCTTTGATGTAAACTTGAACAGAAACTCCCTGAGGAAGATCAGTTTTTTCAAATCTTACATCTTCAAAAACACCTAACTGGTAAAGGTTTGTAATCGATTTGGAAATATTATCTGGAGTTAATACATCTCCTACTTCCAGTGTGATCATAGAATTTATTAGATCTGCTTCAATGTTCTGGTTGCCAATTATTTCAACTTCCAGAATTAAACTATTTTGTGCCAATATGCAACTGATAGTTGTAAGAAGTACCAGCAAAAATCCTAGTTTCTTCATCTATCCTCCATTTTATGTAAAATCTGCTCCATTTATAAAATCGATGATTGAAAGTAAAGCTTTTTTCCGAAATATTCTGTAAGTAATTCTGTTTGGATATGTTAGTAACTATTGTTGACTTTTGCATTAATTTGAAACACATCTCGCATCATGAAAAAAATATTGACGGTAAAATCAGTATCGAGAATTTCGGATTTATTGAAACTAGTAGTAGATTTCAGTGAAAATGGGGCATTAGCTCAGATGGGAGAGCGCATGACTGGCAGTCATGAGGTCAACGGTTCGATCCCGTTATGCTCCACCAATTTACCAAGCCGCTTTCGAGCGGCTTTTTCTTTTAATACAAGTATTTACACATTACTACTTTCTTCAAGTTAATTTTTCTCATAGTTGTCGATAATTGTGATTACTGTCTGAATAATTATTACTCTTATTGCTCCGAATGTGAGCGATATAATCATGAAAATATCACCATGTATTACATAGAAGATGAGCATCAATACGTTTGTGAATCCTGTTATGATGAAAATGATTACGGTTATTGCGAAAAGACCGAGTGTTACTATTCCAGTGATAAGTTGATAGAAGTCATGGAAAGCGACGATACAGTCATTACTGTGTTGAAGAGTATTTTGCAGAGTATTACAATTACTGTGATTTGTGTGAGAAATATCACGAAGATTCATTAACAGTAACAGATGATGATATGTTAGTTTGCAGCAAATGTTTGGAAGAGGAATATGAGTTTATTGATGACTCATACATCCTAAAATCCGAGCAAGCAGCGTGAGAGGGGCAACTGCCCCTTTTTTTAGCTATCAACCATATCATATTAACCTTCAAAACAGCTTCCCACAGTGTATTTATTTCTCTGGAGTGCCGAAAATGTTTAGATGTGTATTTCTTCAGACTCAGAATAATCACGCAACTAGCATACTGAATAATGAATGGAGCTATCATTATGCTCTTATTATAGAGGGGTGCAGCCCAATTGACTAACTTTCAACCGATCAGTAGCAAAGATGAAAGAGAAGGCAATCGTTTGGCGTTTTCACCATTGATTTTGTAGTTAGGAATTTAAAATTAAGAACGACCGATGTGTTTTGCTTAAGAAAATTGTTAAAGAAGCGCAAAGTCAAATTGTAGTAAGGTTTGAGAAATTGAGATCGTTTGCTACGCAATACGACTCTTATTTGGCTTCGTTTTGTAGGACAACAAGAAGAGTAATGATCGGTTTCTTCGAAAACCGATATATTCAAAGCTGAAGTACAAAAAGCGTGAAAAATTTTGACAGGAAATGAATATATAACATTTCTCGAAACGAACATTGATTTGAAGAATATTTTTGTACTGAAGAGAACGTTGTAAGCTTAGTAGAAGGTATTATGCGATTTATGGTCGTTGAGAAAACAAGATTAACTTTTCCGGCATTGATCAGCAAAGTATTTGATAGCAACAGAGAAGCGCAAAGTTACGGAAACAAAAAACCTATTAAAAATCAGGCAGAAGTATTTTGGCAGGTGGTAAATGAAAATCCACATAATGGATTATAAAGAAGAATTAAATATTTAAAGGTGCTACTTTATGGATGAGACAATTAAAGTATTAATACTGGAAGATGTGCCTGAAGATGCAGAACTGGTAGAGCAAGAATTTAAAAAGACCTTAAAAAACTATACTCTTCAGGTGACGGATAACGAGGCTGGATTTGTAGAAGCACTGAAAAATTATAAACCAGATCTTATCCTCTCCGATTATAATCTGCCCCAGTTCAATGGCATGGAAGCGATAAAACTTACCAAAGAGATATCACCATTGATTCCGGTAATTATAGTTACAGGTTCGATTAATGAGGAGATCGCTGTAGAATGCATCAAAGCAGGAGCTGGAGATTATGTGATCAAGGAAAACCTCCTCCGACTTGGTCCGGCAGTATCCCAAGCACTTGAAAAGAAAACACTTATCGAAGCAAAACGAAAAGCAGAAGAATCGATAGTAGAAGGTAAACAGAAACTTGAATTAATGATCCAAAATAGTCCTGATCTGTTAATGATTCAAAAAACTAGTGGTGAAGTAGATTACGTTAGTTCACAATGCAAGGATATTCTGGGATTTACTGAAGAAGAGATAAAAAAACTGGAGTTGAAAAAACAGATACATCCGGATGATTTAACTGAAGTTATCAAAAAAGGATCAGGAGCATTGAAAGGTGATGATTTATTAAATTATGAATACAGATTTATTAAAAAAAGTGGTGACATTGTCTGGCTGGATCATACAGCCAAGCCTGTAATTATAGATGGTAAAATATCAGAGATTCAAAGTACGATAAGAGATATCACAGAGCGCAAGCAGGCGGAAGAACAGATTGCAAAACTTTCTATTGCAGTTGAACAAAGTCCTTCAGTTATTGTTATTACAGATTTAAAAGGAAATATTGAATATGTGAATCCTAAATTCACTCATATCACTGGTTACACAAGTGAAGAGGTTATAGGGCAAAATACAAAAATTTTAAACCCTGGAAGATATCCTAAAGAATTTTACGAAAATTTATGGATTACTATTAGTGGAGGTTTTATATGGCGAGGAGAATTTCATAACAAAAAAAAGAACGGCGAAATGTTCTGGGAAGCAGCATCCATTTCTCCAATTCTTGATGAGCAAGGAAAAATTATTAATTATATTAAAGTTTCTGAAGACATCACTGAGCGCAATGAAGCTGAAGAGGCACTCAAAACCAGCGAAGCCCAGTTATCTAATGCCGTGGAAATCGCAAAATTGGGATATTGGGAATATGATGTTGATTCTGCCCTGTTCACTTTCAATGACCATTTCTATAACATTTTCAGAACTACTGTTGAAAAAGTCGGCGGTTATAAAATGTCTCCGGCTCAATATACTCAGCAGTTTGTACATCCTGATGATATGAAGCTCGTAGTAATTGAATTGAAGAAAGCATTCCAGACAACCGATCCGAATTACAGCCTGACAATAGAGCATAGGATTATTTATGCAGATGGAGAGATCGGCTATATCTCGGTCAAATTCTACATTGAAAAAGATGATAAAGGCCGCACGATTAAAATTTTTGGTGCTAACCAGGACATCACCAAGCGCAAAGAAACAGAGCTTGAAACTATTATCAACAAAGAGAAGTATGAATCGATATTTGAAACTGCTGCAAATTTGATAACTTCAGTAGATATAAATGGAACTATAGTTGAATGCAATTCCAGGATGTTTGATGTTTTGGGATATACCAAAGAAGAGATCATCGGGCAAAATATGACCAAGATCATTCACCCCGATTATCATCAAAAAGCATCAGAATCTCTGAACGAAATTTTAACAAATGGTATATCATACAACAAAGAATACATTTTCATCAAAAAAAATGGAACTCAAAGGAATATAATCATCAATTCATCCGGTTTGAAGGGTGGAAATGGAAACTACCATAAAACTATTTGCATAATGGATGACATTACAGAACGTAAGATGGCAGAGGAAAAAGAAAAAATACATCATAGTAATCTTGATTTTTTATCCAAAACAGCAATGCAGTTAGTGGAATTTCCACAGGATAGTAATATCTATGATTTCGTTGGAGAAAAGATAAGAGAAATTGTAGGTAAAGACTCGTATATTGTTGTAAATTCCGTTGATCGGGAAACTGGCTATTCAACGATACATTCGGTCCTTGGAGTCGGAAAATTCGCTAAGATCATTACCAATAAATTGGGAAGAAATCCAGTAGGAATGAAATTCGATGTTGAGGATACAAACATACATTATCAAGATGGAAGATTGCATGTTTATCAAGAAGGTCTTTATGGAATATTACTTAAGACTGTTCCGAAAAGCATCTGTAAATCAATCGAAAAGCTTGGGAATGTAAACAAAATATATGTAATTGACTTAGCAAAGCAGGAACAGTTTTTTGAAAGTGTTATCATATTTTTAAAAGATAAAACAGGCGAACTTAAGAATAAGCAATTACTAGAGACATTTATAAAACAGGCATCAATTGCAGTTCTGAAAAAGCAGGCAGAAGAACAAGTCAAGAGAGACCTGGAAGAAAAAAAAGTACTCTTGCAGGAAATCTATCATCGGACCAAAAACAACATGCAGGTAATAGCTTCGATGCTCAAATTGAAATCTCGTCAATCTGATAATGATTTTGTACATGATTCGTTTACTGATATTGTGCAAAAAATTCAGGCAATGTCATTGGTTCATCAAAAATTATATCAAGCTGAAGATCTTTCCATGATAAATCTGAGAGAATATATTGAAGATATTTTGATGATGATGATCAGAAGTAATAACGTCAGAACAGAATATTTTTCCTACAAACTAGAGCTGAAGGATGTTTTCATTACGATAGATTCTGCTATCCCTTTGGGTTTGGTCTTGAATGAATTAATCTCCAATGTGTTTAAGCATAGCTTTCCAAACGATAGAAAAGGTAAATTAACAATTAGTCTGGAACAGGGGAAAAATGGAGTTATTAATATTCAACTCGCAGATGACGGTGTTGGATTGCCATCAGGTTTTGATCCTGAGAAGACAGAATCAATGGGACTTCAGACGATGTATTCTCTTGTAATTTATCAACTTAGTGGAAGTATAAATTATGAAGTGAAAAATGGTCTTAGCTGGTTCATTAAATTCAATGATGCTAAGAATAAATTGAGGGTATGACATGAAAAAAATCAGCATATTGATAGTTGAAGATGAAGTGATCATTGCACAGTGTTTGAAGATGGAATTAGAATTGATGGGATATGATGTCTGTGGCTTTGTAGGAAGTGGAGAAGATGCAATCCGAAAAGCAAAAGAAGAAAATCCGCAAATCATACTTATGGATATCAACTTGTCAGATGAGATGGACGGGGTTGATGCAGCAAAAGAAATAATCAGTTTCAAAAACATCCCAATCATTTTCTGCACAGGATATGGAAAGAAGGAACTTATGGAACGAGCAAAAAAGCTGAAGCCGCTAGCCTATCTGCGAAAGCCTGTTATTATTGAAGAAGTAAATGCCATTATCGATTCTTATTTCTCTGCGAAAAAATGATATGAACAGTCCTGATAATATTATTAAGAATCACCCTTAAGCACTAGGATGATCAAAATTGTCGTTCTTAACTCAACGCCTGAGGCTGTTAAGTCAAGTCTGATATGTAAATTAATATAAAGGAGTAATGAATTGGCGTTGTCCTCAAAAACTGGTCCAAAGTTAATGTGTAAAATTGTGTAAAATAGTTTGAAAAATTTCTAGATTATTTTAACTTAATATTATTTAGAGTTTCAGACTATGCTCAAAACATTATTAAGGGGAGCGTATGAAGTCAAGATTCAGTATTAATAAGATCATTAAGATAGTAAAAGAGCATGAAAGTGGCAGAACAGTAAAAGATATTTCTCGTGAATACGGGATATGCGATAATACTTTTTATCGTTGGAAGAACAAGTACAGTGGTCTTGATGTATCAGAGGCAAAACGCCTGAAGGAATTTGAAGAAGAGAACCGCAGACTCAAGAAGATAGTAGCAGAGAAAGAACTGCATATAGATGCCTTAAAGGAAGTGATCTCAAAAAAGTACTAGATCCTGATCAGCAGCGCCAAGCTGTTCGGGTTATTAAGGATTACGGTATAAGTGAGCGTATGGCTTGCTTTCTGCTTCCTCAGAACCGTTCAAGTTTTCGTTATAAAAGCAAAGAGAGTGATTTGAATAAACGAATAATGATTTTTCTAAAAGAGAAAGCTCATGAAAAGCACCGTTATGGTTATAAGCGGCTTTATGTTCTATCTAAACTTCAGTTACCAAAGAACAGAAGAAAGCGTAGAAAATATCGGTCAACACCAATGATCATTCCGGCAGCACCAAACGAACTCTGGTCTATGGACTTTGTTGCTGATCGCATTGAGAACGGAAGAAGACTCCGTATCTTTAATTTGATAGATAATTATACAAAGGAATGTGTTGGAAATATCGTAGATACCTCTATCGGAGGTTATCGAGTTGCAAGAGAGCTTGATAAAATAATTGAATTCCGAGGTAAACCCAAAGCCATAGTTTGTGATAATGGACCTGAATTTACAAGTGGTAAAATGTTTGATTGGTCTCAAGAAAGTGGTGTCGATCTGAATTTTATTCAACCAGGCAAGCCACAGCAGAATGCTTTTGTTGAGAGCTTTAATGGTAGAATGAGAGATGAGTGTCTGAACGTTAATTTATTTAATTCACTCCTAGAAGCCAGAACAGTAATTTCAGAATGGACAGAGGATTATAATAAGAACAGACCTCACAGTTCTCTGGGTTACTTAACTCCAGAGAAATGTAGATTGACTTTTGAAAAGAAAGTTAAAGAAATTAACACATTGAAAGTGGCCTAAAAAATGGGATAACGTCAGAAGTATCAGAATTAACATTTTTATTATAGGTAATTCTCAACTAATAAGTAGTCAGAGTTAGTTAATGTTTAAGAATAAATCTTCAGCTAGATCACAATCCTGGTATGTCCGTGGTAATGTTCATCACGGATTATTTGGATATTTTCATTTTCAAGATAGTCTTCGAAATTCATTTTCTGATCAATGATGCCATTCGGTGTTATCTCAATTATTCTATTGGCAATTGTGCTGATGAATTGGTGATCATGCGAAGAAAAAAGCAGAACTTCTTTATAGGCAATCAAACTATTATTAAAAGTAGAGATTGCCTCAAGATCAAGATGACCTGTAGGTTCATCCAAAACAATAACATTAGAGTTACTCATCATTATTTTGGAAAGCATACAACGAACTTTTTCTCCACCCGACAGAACATTAGACTTTTTCAAAGCATCTTCACCGGAAAATAACATTCGTCCTAAAAAACCACGAATGTAAGCTTCTTCATTGTTATCGGTATATTGTCTAAGCCAGTCAGTCAAGATCAGGTCATTATCGAAATATTCACTATTATCTTTTGGGAAGTATGAACTGCTAATTGTTTGTCCCCATCTGAAAGTTCCTGAATCCGGCTCCATTTTCCCGTTGATAATTTGGAAGAGAGTCGTTTTGAAAATATTATCAGATCCCACAAAAGCTATTTTATCACCGTTATTAACCTTCAGATTGAAATCTTTGATTATCTCAATCCCATCAATGGTTTTTGATAAATTTTCTATTTCCAAAATCACTTTTCCGGCTGGACGATCTGCTTTGAAGAAAATGAAAGGAACCTTTCTGGATGAAACAGGAATTTCATCTAAAGTCAGTTTTTCAAGCTGCTTTTTACGGGAAGTTGCTTGTTTGGCCTTAGAAGCATTTGAACTGAATCTGGAAATAAATGCTTCGAGATCTTTAATTTTATCTTCTTTTTTCTTATTAATATTCTTCATCTGTTTAACGGCCAGTTGACTTGCTTCATACCAGAAGTCATAATTTCCCATAAAAAGTTTTATCTGATGAAAATCGATATCGGCAATATGGGTACATACTTTGTTGATGAAATGCCTGTCATGAGAAACAACAATAACAGTATTTTTAAATTTATAGAGAAAATTCTCTAACCAGATAACAGATTCTAAATCAAGATGGTTTGTAGGTTCATCTAACAACAGAATATCCGGGTTTCCAAAAATGGCTTGAGCTAGAAGAACTCTAACTTTTTGCCCACCATCCAATTCTATCATATTTTTTGTATGCAGAGTTTCAACTATCCCAAGTCCGCTTAAAAGAGAAGCAGCTTCTGTTTCCGCAGCCCAACCATTCAGATCAGCTAATTCAGCCTCCAATTCTCCGGCTTTCATACCATCTTCATCGGTGAAATCTACTTTGTTATACAAAGCATCTTTCTCAATGATAATTTCGGATAATCTTTTGTGTCCCATAATTACTGTGGCTAGAACCTCAAAGTCATCATATTTGAATTGATCCTGTTCCAGGATAGCAATCCTTTCATTTTTCCCTATTGTAACCGAGCCGCTTAGAGGGTCAATTTCGCCAGACAGTATTTTGAGAAAAGTTGACTTCCCGGCGCCATTAGCACCAATTAATCCGTAACAATTTCCCGAAACGAATTTCAAATTTACATCACTAAATAACGGTTTGCTCCCAAAAGCAAGCGTCACTTCATTTACATTTAACATCTTTATTCCTCTTATTTATCATTTATAATTTTATCTTTGAAAGCTATACAATTCGCAGGCAATTCCAGAAACTAATCTACACCCAAAATTCTTGTATATTTTGAAATATTGAGTCAAAGTTTATAAGTAGCCTATCACATCAAGTAATATTTAAGAAGGGACAGATTTACGCCGTCATCCTGACGAATCTTATGTAGGTAATCTCCTTAGGAAGGACAAGGCGTAAGCAGAAAGGAGACATATTCAAGGCCGATTCTTAGGACAGCAAGAAGAGAAGGAGATCGTTTTCTGTCTTTTCATCTAATGCAACTAAGATTTTCCATTTTTATTTGACATTATTTTTTATCCCTTATGAGTTTAAGAAAAATTAATGAAAAAGAAGATGGTGTGTTATGAAGAATGTATATAAGGATGTTATCACTTCTGTTAGTGTGATAGCACTACATTAGCCGATTAGAAAGGGGGACCCCATTTCCCTCTATAAAATACTAAATATGAGCAGTATACCAGATTACGAAATCAATAGGAGGAATTCAAAATGACGTTTGGTGTCTTAAATCGAGATGAGAACTACTTTAGTGTTGCGGAACCCTTGCTACCTTTGGAATCTTCGGCTCAGTTGACCCAAGAAGCCGCTGTGACGACGGTTACATTTTTCAGCGGAGCTTCAACTGAGGCTGTTGCTGACGTTGCCCGGGAACGGTTGCGTTTGGTGCTGAAATCGAACCCCTGGATCGCGGGAAAGGTTGTGAAAGATGCGAAAAAGTATGGGAAGGATATATAGATTTTCCTGCTCGTATAAACGTCCTGTTGGTATACTTGGAAATAAAGCTACATGAAATTGAATTTAATGGGAATTGCTGGGAATCTTCCTGTGACTCATGCCGCCATCCAATTCTTAAATGTAGTAATGAATTTGAAAATTTTTATTGGGGAGCTGATTTAGTAGAAGGAACTATTTCGCCAGAAGAGATTATTGTAATTATGTTTGTGGAATTAATCAATTCGAAATCTGATGATAAGATTCTGATTAACAGATCAGAAAAATACTTAACTATATTGAATAGTATAGAGATAATTTTAATAAAATAAACTATAGTTTTTATAATAAAGCTAATAAAATCAACCTGAACTCATTATGCAAAATTAGCTATTACTATTATTCTTTACTTTAAATTAATACAAATCCTAAATTTCTCACGTTTTAAGAGTCTATAATTCCATAAGGTTCTATGAATAACATTTTTCATTCCTCTGAAAATGGGAATAAATTAATATTGTAAGATCCCTACCCTGCGAGGATAATAAAGAATTATATATCAAAAGAAGCATGTCGTTTATCAGCATTTCGGCAGCATTCTGTGCAAAACTGGATTAAGTTTTTCAAATTTATTAACTTCTTGACACAGAGTGATTTGAGTTCAGAAACTGACAATGTGAAGAAATTGAGAAATAAATAATTGATTTCTTTAGTGATTATTAAATATATATTCGTCGCTATTAAATTGCTGAATTGTTATGAAGTTAATCTAAATTTTTAATTTAAGGAAGAACAGATGAAAAAAACTCTAAATATCTTATTTGTAATATTTCTTATTTCTGGAACAATGCTCTTTGCTGTGAATGAAGCGAAAGTAGAAATAACTTCAACTGATCTCGATGTGAATGCAGGACAATTTGGTCAAAACTCATCAGTTGATGACCTTTTTGATGTGCAATTTGATTGGCCCGTTGGCGTTGGTGAAGGAGAAACCGGCATCGAGACCGACGGTAACTACATCTACACTACGAAATGGAACGGCGCAGTATTTTACAGATATGCAATGGACGGAACTTATATTGAAGAATTTTCAGTAGTAGGTTGTCCTGGAAGTATTCGCGACCTTGCTTACGATGGACAATATTTCTATGGTGCTGCTGCCTCTAATACTGTTTATCAATTGGATTTCGATACACAAATAGTTGTTAGCACAATTACTGCGCCTATCGCTGTAAGAGCTATTGCTTATGATGAAGATTCAGATGGTTTCTGGGGTAATAACTGGTCAGATCAGATCACTCTTTTTGACCGCAGTGGAACTATTCTTAATAGCTTCCCTTGTGGCACATGGATCAGCTACTATGGTTTTGCCTATGAAAATGTACTACCCGGTGGACCATTCCTTTGGGGTTATAGCCAGGGTGGTAATCTCAATCAGCTAGTACAGATCGAGATTGCAACTGGTCTTGAAACGGGTGTAAGTATTGACGTCAGTACTCTGGTTGGTGCCACTCAAAGTGCCGGTGATCTCTGTATTAGTGATGCATTCGTACCCGGAAAATGGACAATTTGCGGAATTTCACAAAATACTAATATCTGGGGTCTTGAACTTGGACTTTCAGTTCCAATTGATTCTCCTGGTGCACCAACGGATGTTGTTTTATCCTCTAATATCTCTGGTAATCTTGAAGCTGTTGTTGAATGGGTATGCCCAACATTACAGGTAAATGGTGATCCTCTTACAGATATTGATGAGATGCATCTATATCGTGACGATGTACTAATCTTTACAGATAGTACTCCTACTATAGGATCTGCTGATTCATACACCGATTCTGCTGTTCCAAATTCTGGGAATCACTTTTATAAGATTGTTGGTTTTAATGATATGGGAGAAGGTCTTCCTGTAACTTTGTCTTGCTGGATAGGAGAAGACGTTCCCAACGTTGTTGAAAATTTGTTTGCAGAGCAAACTTCGCCTGGTGAACTTGCCGGCCTGTTAACCTGGACAAATCCTGTTACTGGACTGCAGTATCAAATTTTGCTTTTATTACAAATGCTGGTTTAATTTATCTGGAAGAATTCAATGACTATTCATTACCCGCTGGCTGGAGTGTAGTAGGGTCCGGTCAAAGCAACTGGTCTATCAATTCGAGCCAACAAGCCGGAGGAAGTGTACCTGAACTTTTATTCAGGTGGGATCCAGCATTCACAGGAACCAGTCATATGGTTTCACAACAGTTCAATACATCAGGATTTACTGAGCTTACATTGCAATTCAAATTATACCTCATCGACCATTGGGGTGGCTATACAATTGGTTTTCAGAGTACCAGCGATGGAGTGAACTGGAATAATATTGATGTTGCCAATCCAGGGGGTAACATAGGCCCTGGTACTTTTTCAACCACTTTTTCAAATCCGGATGTCGGATCGGATACTTTTCAACTGGCTATACTTTTCTCTGGATCCAGCAACGATTTAAACTATTGTTATATTGACGATATTTCACTTTCAGGCTTTCCAGCTGCCGCTCCTGCTGCTCCAACCAATTTTACACTTACACCTGATGCTGGTGGAGATTGGGAAGCTGAATTGAACTGGATCTGCCCGGATCTGGATACTTCAGGAAATGCTCTTACCGACCTGGATGAAATGAGAGTTTACAGGGATAACATCTTCATCTTTGCAGATACAACCTCAGTTATCGGGGCTGCCGGTTCATACACGGATGATGCTGTACCATATTCAGGATATTACAGTTACTCTGTCGTTGGATATAATGATAGTGTGGAAGGAATTTCTGTTTCTGCTACAGATTGGATCGGAGAAGATTCTCCTGCTTCTGTGCAAAACCTTGCCTTAGAACAACCCAATCCAATGGATCTGATCGCGTATCTAACCTGGGATAATCCCACAACGGGTTTAAACGGCGGTCCTTTTAACGAACCGATCCTGGGCTATCATATTAGAAGAAGTGACGGAGTTACATTTGAGTTACAAGGTTATATGTCTGATTTTACAGATGATACAATCCCAGATGTTGGCTATTACTCCTATCAGGTTCGACCTTACAACAGCATTGGTGATGGAGCATTAGCCTCATCGAATTATCTTTATTTCAACAATGTTGGTCTTCCATTCTTCGATAACTTTGATGACGGTATGATCTTACCTGAATGGACGTTAGTGGGTTGGGGTGTAGATAGCTGGACAATTTCAAATACAAATACTGCTGGAGGAACAGCACCAGAACTTAGGTTTGATAATGATCCTCTATCATTAAACAGCACTACATTGCTCTCACCTGAATTTAACACAACAGTAATGACCGAACTTACACTGGAATTCAACCATTATATAGATTATTTTTCGAGTTCAATGGGTACCGTCGGCTTCTCGAGTACCAGCGATGGGGGGCAGACATGGAACGATGTCATCATTTTTCCTCCTGGTAGCAATCCAGGGCCAGAAACAGTAACTTATTCTTTCTCTAATTCTGATGTTGGCTCTACGAACTTTCAACTGTCAATCTTCGTTACCGGAATTCCTGTTAGTATTAATTACTGGTATGTGGATGACATCATGCTTTCTCAATCTTTTGGATCCATAGAAGGTAATGTTCAGCTTTTTGGTGGAAATGGGAATATAGGAAATGTTTCCATTTCTATTGATGACATACTCTTGAATCCCGATATAAATGGTGATTACTCAATCACAATTCCTCCAGGAATATATACTGTAACAGCTGCACTGGAAGGATACAATACTATTACTATCGATAATGTAGTTGTTGAGGCTTGGCAGGTTACAAATCTTGATGTTGAGCTTTATTGGATTTCACCGGAACTGGATCCACCGGAAAACCTGTTTGTAGATAATTTTGGTTATGCAATCTGGAATGCTCCAGGAGGTAGAGATGATACAAGGCAAAACAAAAAGGGAAAATCACAAAAAGATAATTCCCGCGATCTACTTGGTTACAACGTCTACCTGAATGGCTCTTTAGCAGGATTTACAAGTGAAAATTATTGGCAGTTAGATCAACTTGTATTAGTAGTAGGACAGGAATATGAAACTGCAGTTGAGACAATCTATGATGATGGTGCTTCCATAAAGGTATATTATGACTGGATGTATTATCCCAATGTACTAAGTCCCCCGGAAAGTCTATTCGTTACTACTGACGGATATGCCACTTGGACAACACCACCATCGGAAGAGCTACAAGGATATAATCTGTATTTGGACAGTACTTTTGTATCCTTTACGTCCGAACTGTTTTTTGATTATGACGATGGTACTTTGATCAACGGACAGTCTTACACGGCAGCAGTATCGGCAGTATATGATTCCGGTGAATCCGATCCAATTGATTTCCAATTTGATTATATTCTGCCAATTCCTGAAAACTTGTTTGTTGATGATTACGGTTATGCTACCTGGGATGAGTCTGGAGTAACAGACTTGTCAGTGAGTATTCATAAAAAAAGCAGTAAAATTGGAATCCGTAAAACTATAACTACTGAAAATTTAAGACAAGAAAGTGATTCAACAAACCATCAAACTGCAGCAAGCCGCGACTTTTTGGGTTATAACGTTTAACTGGATGAAGTGTTTATCGATTTCACGACAGACCTTTTCTACGATTATGATGATGGAACCCTGATTAACGGAGAATCATACCTGGCATCTGTAACAGCATTATATGATTCAGGAGAATCTAATGCTGTTGAAGCAAATTTCATTTATAATCATGTTGGAGCTGATCCTAGTTTAACTCCATTGTCGACATCACTGCACGGCAATTATCCTAATCCATTCAATCCATCCACCACAATCCGTTTCGATATTAAAGAGAACGAGCGTGGAAGGTTAACTATATTTAACCTAAAGGGGCAAGTCGTCGCGTCTGATGTGTTTAATGCGGGCCGACACTTGTATTGCTGGGATGGTGGAAATACCAGCACAGGGCTGTATTTCTATCAGCTGAGAACAGATAGTGGAACTATTACTAAGAAGATGTTGATGATGAAGTAGGGAGATATCATTAGTAGCCATAATATATCATGTGTCTCTACTTATTTTGTAGCCAATCTTCTCAAAGGATACTACTTAATCAGTTGTTTCAATAGACACCATTATATTTCATTTTCACAACAAATTTCACAACATCTATATCTGAGGATTTTTTTTTAGCCAACTAACAGCTTGCTATGTAATGAGAAAAAAACTCTATGGTCGGTATGAGAAGATTTGAACTGCCGACCTTTCGATCCCGAACCGAACGCGCTGACCGAACATTAAGAAAGACCTGATACTGCTAAATAAGTAAAGCTGTCCTAGCGAAATCAAAAGCCCACTTTAGCCATTTGGGGCTAGTATGAGTAGCTTAGATAAGTTGAAGAAGAGAAGGTTGTTTTCTTCAAAAGCTGATTCTTTCATGTTTTGCAAGGTTGGTCTTAATTGCTGTCTTTTCGTTTGTCATTTAGTTGTTAACTCAGTTGTACGTAGAATTATGATTTCAATGTTTAATACTCAATAAAAAGCTGCAATCTGTCACGTATCTGACACGTGGAGTAATGATGAAAATCTATAATACATTACATAGTAATGTGTTATAGAATTAGTGGCGCATGACTGGCAGTCATGAGGTCAACGGTTCGATTCCGTTATGCTCCACCAGTTTATAAAGCCGCTTTCTAGCGGTTTTTTATTTTAAGCAAAAGTATATATGGAATAAAAAATGCAATTATTATTAAAAAATATTTAAGGAATTGAATATGAAATTGAAGAATATATTTTTAACATTGCTTATTACGTTTATTCTGATTAGTTGTGCTAAACCCAATGAATCTGTTGGAACAAAGGGAATTCTGGCCATTGAGAAAGAATTTATTACTGGAGGTTATGCCAGAGACTTTGCAGTTTCAGATGAAATATTATTTATTGCAGAAGATCAGCAGGGTTTTTCTATATACAATCATATTACAGGAACCCAGTTATGTCATCGAGATACTTTAGATGGAAGCTATTTGGAAAGCACTCGCAAAATTGTAGGAAGCATTTATAAAGACCTAATATTTGTTTTTAACCACATTAGATTAAATGTATTTGATATATCCAATATCCATAATCCAGTTTTCGAAATTCCATTATCGGGAGGAGCTACAAACATACAAAAACTAAAATTGTTAGACAACCCCGATGGTGGAGTTGATGTGTTTTGGACTAGTAATGGAGATAGCAAAGTATTTAAAGCTGGTAATTATTTAAATGAATCATGGACAAACTTTATATCTGAAGAATTCCCTAGCGACGTTAGTGGCTTTGATTTTAACGATATAATTATTGGTATAGCTGCGCAGCAATATGGTATTCATATATTAGACAGAACCAGTGGCAATTTATCGACCACTATTGAAACAACTGGTGAAGCATTGGATGTAAAGATTGTTGACAACTATGTAATTGCTGCTATCAGAGAAGGTGGATTTACGATTTATGATATTTCCGATCCGACATCTCCAGTGCATATTTTTACCGAAAATACTTCTGAATTAATTTATACCGTGGACGCAGAAGATGATTATCTGGTTCTTAGTTCTCATTCAGGCGGTGTGATTTTGTATGATATTTCGGAAATTGCTGAACCAAAATTAATAGACAGCATTGATGATAGCGAAATTGGCTATACTTTTAAAGCAGAAATTAAAAATGGTCAGATATTTGCTTCTACAAGAGCAGGCGTATATATCATTTCCATAAACGAATAAACAATGTTTTTATACTTCTACAGATTCTCGGCAAGAGAAGTAAATAAGTTAAAAGAAAATGTTATTGTTGAAGTAATTTCCAGTTAGATAGGGAGATTCCAGCTATTGGAGGATCGGTTTAGTGAAATATTTTATATTTTCAGTTTTTTTGGTTTTGTTCTGCGGCTTGAATGCAGAATGGGTAAATATCGAACAAAATAATAATGAAGAGTTATTTGAGATTGTATCTCATGGTCTGGAGGTTACAGACCTTGAATTTAAGCTGGATGGTTATGAACAGAAAGCGATTTATGAAAATGGGAGTGAATACCAGCAGATAGATTATAGGAATGAAGGAAAATTCCTGGAATTCGGCATGCCGGATCTACCTCGTTTCACCAGGATGATCGCAATACCGGATTATGGAACAGCTAGCGTTACTATAAATTATACAGAAGAAGAGACTGTAGAGAATATCCTTGTATACCCGATTCAGGAGCTGCAATCTGAAAGCCAACCAACTAGAACTTCATTCATAAAAAATGAAGAATTTTATAATGGATCGTCATTATTCCCACAGCAAATCGTTGAAGTAAGTGAGCCTGTAATTTTCCGAGATATTCGTTTAGTAAGTGTTACAGTAAACCCATTCCATTACGATCCTTCTACTCGCGAATTGAAGATCTATCACGACATTAGCGTATCCGTAAATATAGATTTATCTAACCCGGGTATTAATTCTAAACAATCCTCAAAAAAGTTATCCCGATCCTTTGAACCTCTATATAAAGCAGTGATCGAAAATTACGATGAGATTGTAAGGAATACTGACGATGAATATCAGGTTCCGTGTTATTTGGTAATTTATAGAGATGACAATACAGTACAATCTTATTTGGAGTATATAGAAGAGTGGAAAGTTAGAAAAGGGTTCGAATTTCACCTTGTGAGTTCTGCAGAAACTGGTACAAGCACAGGCAGCATTAAAAATTATATACAAGATGCTTATGATACTTGGGAAAATCCTCCAGAATTTGTAACAATTGTTGGAGATGAATCTGGTAGTTACGGTATACCTACATATTTTGAAAGTTATTCTGGTTATGGAGGAGAAGGAGATCATCCTTATTCTCAATTGGAAGGAAACGATATTTTGGCCGATGTAATAATGGGAAGATTATCATTTGAAACTATGACCCATTTACAAATCATCGTAGCAAAAATTTTAAATTATGAACGCGAACCGTATTTAGGAAATACAGATTGGTACGAAAAAGCTGTTATGGCAGGAGATCCAAGTTCATCAGGACCATCCTGTGTATTTACCAAGCAATCGATAAAAGAGATGATGGAATATTACGTACCGGAATTTGAATTCTCTGAAGCATATACCGGAGGATATTCATCCACAATGACTAGTGCATTGAATACAGGTGTATCTTATTTAAACTATCGCGGATATATTGGAATGAGCGGCTTCAACAATTCTAGCATCAACGGTTTGAATAACGGGCTTATGCTTCCTTTTGCTGTATTTATGACTTGTGATACTGGATCTTTCGCTTCCTGGGACCCAAGTCGTAGCGAATCTTTTCTTCGAGCCGGTAACTCAGCAACATCACCCAAAGGAGCCATAGCTGCCGTTGGTACTGCAACGTCTGGAACTCATACAACGTTTAATAATTGTACAGATGCTGGAACTTATTATGGTGTTTTTGCAGATAAAATTTATAACCCTGGAGGAGCACTATTACGAGGTAAACTTCATTTGTATAACAGCTTCCCCGGTGACCCCAATTCACGTGTTTCGATTTTCTCTCATTGGAATACTCTTATGGGTGATCCTGGCATTGAACTTTGGACTGGTGTTCCACAGCCAATGGATGTAACTTACGATGCAAGTATTAATCTGGGAGCTAATTTTATGCAGGTTTCTGTGCTGGATGATGATGGAGACCCAATTGAAAATGCCTGGGTAACCGCATATCTGGAAAACGAAGATTTTGTTCAACGCGGATATTCCGACGAACAAGGGTTAGTTTATTTACCGATGAATGATGAATATTTAGGAACAGTTGATCTTACTGTTACTCATCATAATAACATACCTCATTTAGGCTCTTTTGAAGTGATCTCAGAACCATTATTTATCAACGAAAACGGAATTGTCATCGACGATGATAACAATGGCTTCTCCAGCGGGAATGATGATGATTTAATTAATCCCGGAGAAGATATTGAACTACAGGTTGGTTTAAAAAATTATGGAAGTCAAACGGCGAATAATGTTACTGCCACAATTACTTCGGCAGCTTCATTCATCACGATTGCAGATGATTCTGAAGAATATGGAGATATAAATTCTGGCAGCACAAACTACTGTACTGATTCTTATAAATTTTCTGTAGCAGAAAATGTGCTTGGTGGGGAAGTAATACAGCTTGATCTTGATATACAAGATTCTAGTGGAAATCAGTGGGATGAACATATTTTCATACCAATAGCAGCGGCAAATTTAGATGTTTCTGATTATATAATAATAGATGCAAATGGGATGTTGAATCCTGGTGATACAGTTGAACTTGTAGTGTCTTTATTCAATTCTGGCTCTGCTGAATCGATCAGCTTGCAAGGTGAACTTAGCAGCGAAAATGAATACATTACAATTCTAGACAATTTAGCTGATTTCGAAGACGTTCAACCAGGACAAAGCGGAGATAATGATGCCAGTAGATTTGAATTTTCTGCTGATTCGCACTGTATAAATGGCTCTCAGATCGAATTTAATCTGGAACTTACAAATGGAGAAGGATACTATCAAACAATCACGTTTTTAATAGATGTTGGTATTGTAACAGTTTTAGATCCTTTAGGACCAGATAGTTATGGCTATTATGCTTACGACAGCAGCGATGAAACCTACGATCTGCATCCCATGTTCAACTGGCTAGAGATAGATCCAAACTATGGTGGTTTTGGCACAACCATTCCAGTTAATGATAATGGTGATACTGGTGCTGTGGCTGATGTTTCGATGCCATTTACTTTCAATTTCTATGGTGTTAATTACGATATGATCTCAGTTTGTTCCAACGGTTGGATCGCTCCAGGCGGTTCTGATCAAGCCTCTTTTATGAACTCTCAAATACCTGCTCCGCAAGGGCCTTCACCAATGATAGCACCATTTTGGGATGATTTGGTAACAACCGGTGGTTCTGTTCTTTATTACCACGATCTCACAGAGCACGCTTTTATAATCGAATGGTCGCGAGTGCACACAGATTATGCAAATTCAGAAGAAACTTTCCAAGTAATTATCTACGATCCGGCTGTTTATCCTACACCTTCCGGTGATGCAGAAATAGTATTCCAATATTTAAATGTTTCCAATACCAGTACTGGAAATTATGGTGGATATCCAATGCAGCATGGTCAATTTGCTACAGTAGGATTAGAAGATCATACAGGAACAAATGGCCTTGAATTCACATACAATAATACTTATCCAACTGCTGCTGCTGCCTTGCAAAACAATTTGGCAATCAAATTTACAACAATGGGTGGAGGTGCTCAATCTCCACCAATATTGGATTTAAACCAAAATAGTTTTAACTTTATGCTACAGCCGGGAACTTCTGGTACTCAATACTTAGAGATTACAAATATTGGTGAAGCCAACCTGATCTATAATTTATCAAAAAGTTACGTAGGATATTCCGACGATTTTGGCAGAGGGCATGGTGGTCCAGATGATTTTGGCTATGAGTGGTTCGACAGTAATGAGCCTGATGGACCGGATTATAACTGGCGTGACATTTCAGAAGTAGGTTCAGAAGTTACGTTCAGCGACAACAATACTGGAACAGATCTCATGCCGATAGGATTTAATTTTTATTATTACGGAACATATTATCCTAATTTCCGTATTAATCCAAATGGCTGGATCGGGTTTGGAGATGATAACTCAACTTCGAACAATTTGAGCCTTCCACATCCTTATGCTCCAAATCCTGCAATTATGCCTTTCTGGGATGATCTTGACCCAATAGGTGGGAACGTTTTGTATTATAGTACTGTGGATAGCTTGGTCGTGTGGTATGAAAATGTTATGCATACTGCCGGAAACTATACAGGAACTTATGATTTCCAATTGATCTTATATCCCAACGGAGATATTGTATTCCAATATAGAGAGATGACTGGAGATATTGACTCTGCTACGATAGGAATGCAGGATGCTGATGCAAACGATGCTTTGCAGATAGTTTACAACGGAACTTTTGTAGAAAATGAATTCTGTGTTATCTTCAGGAAGATAGTTGACTGGATGCAGATAGATCCCACCTATGGTTTTGTAGAACAAGGTGATACAGCTGAGATAGAAATTTTTGTTGATGCTACAGAATTGATCCCTGATCAGTTTTCCTGTGATATAGTATTGACCACTAACGACCCTAATTCAGCTTCGGTAACTATTCCTATAAATTTAATTATAGCCGGATCATTTCCAGTTTTAAGTATTTCTACAGATATCATCGATTATGGTAATGTGAATATTGGTGAACAAGTTACAGATACTCTGATTGTATCTAATATTGGGAATGACATATTAAACATATCAGATATTGTTATCTCACAAAATGAATTCTCGATAAACATGACGAATTTCTCTATAGAACCTGGAAATTCTGAAGAACTATATATCACTTTTTCACCAACGGAAACGACTCCTTATTTCGGGACTATGACAATTTTTAATAATGACCTGATGAATCCTGAAGCTGAAATTGAGCTGATCGGGAATAATCAATTTCCAATCATAGATCTTTCTACGGAAAGTATTGATTTTGATGGAGTAATTCTGGGTGAGCAGGTTACCGAAACATTAATCGTTTCAAACCTGGGTAGTTTAGTTCTGCATATATCAGATGTAGAATTGGATTCTGAGGTCTTTTCGGCTGATCTGGATGAGTTTTCTGTAGAACCAGGAGAATCGCAAGAAATTAATATCGTTTATACTCCAATTGATACAGAAGCTTCTTCGGCAACAATGATAATTTACAATAATGATCCGAATAATCTGCAGAAAGAAGTTGAACTATCTGGTGAACCATTATATCCCGAAATCGAACTTTCTTTCTTAGAAATTAATTTTGGATCTATTTTTATTGGAGAAGAAATTATAGATAGCCTCACTGTTTTTAATAATGGTACGGCTGTTCTCAATATAACGGAAATTAATTTGAATTCAGAAGTGTTTTTTTTAAATATCGACGAACTTATTGTTGATCCAGGTGAGTCGGAACAAATGCATATTACTTTTGTTCCGGATAGTGTCGGAACAGAAACCGATACACTGGTTCTGAATCACAATGATCCCTTGAATCCAACCTTTGATGTTATTCTCACAGGTTCGGGAGAACAACCAGTAAACGCAAATGATATCTTGCCGATGATTACTGAAGTTCATCAGAATTACCCAAATCCTTTTAATCCGGAAACAACTATACGATATTCAATAGTTGAAGAAGCTATGGTTTCTATTATCATTTTTAATATAAAAGGTGAAAGAGTAAAGACTTTAGTGAATGAATATCTAGAACCTCAATTTTATGAGGCTGTCTGGAATGGTAGAGATGATTCTGATAAGCCAGTTGCCAGTGGAGTCTATTTCTATAAGTTTAATGCAGGAAAAACTAATTCTGTTAGTAAAATGCTTTTGCTGAAGTAAATTTAAAAATTATTAAAGGAAAATAATGAAATTAAAAATATTATTTGCAATAATATCGGTATGTATATCAACATTAAGCTTATCTGCCATCTGGGTAGATGTATCAGATAACTCGTCAAAAAAAGATTTTGAATATTCAGCTAAAGATCTTACTGCAATTGATGTTCATTTTTCTTTACAGGGATATGAATATGAAACTATAATAAGAGATGGAATAGAATATAAAAAGATTACAATTCCAAATGAAGGGAAATTTATCCAGACTGGCTTACCAGATCTGCCCAGAATAACACGTTTGATCGCAATACCTAATGTTGGTGGTATAACCTTAGAAGTACTGGAACAACAAGAGCAGATAGAATCTAATTTCAAGATCTATCCAGCACAAAAACTGCAAATAGAAAGCCAACCGATTGATAACAGCTTTTCGATTGATGAAAGTTTCTATGCAGGATCAAGAACGTTTCCAGAATCTTTAGTTCAGCTTGGAGAACCAGCCATAATGCGGGATCTTCGAATTGTAACACTTACGATCAATCCCTTCTCTTACGATTCTAAAAGCAATGAACTTCATGTTATCACAGATCTTATCCTAGCAATAAGAGCAGATGAAAATTTGCCGACAATTAATCCTAAAACTAATAGTAAAGGCCTGTCGAGGGCTTTTGAACCAATCTATAAAGGATCAATATTAAATTATAATGTTGTGGCTTCAAATACTGATAACATTTATCAGGAGCCTTGTTATCTATTTATTTACCCAAACAATACTGCAGTTCTTAATACATTGGAAAATCTAAGTAATTGGAAGAAATTGAAGGGTTATGAAGTTCATTTAGCAAGCACAACAGAAACTGGAACTTCAACGACTTCTATAAAAAATTACATTCAGAACGCATATGATAACTGGACGAATCCACCCGAGTTTATAGCCTTTATAGGCGATGCAAACGGTTCTTATAACATACCCACTTATTATGAATATATTTCCGGTTATGGTGGAGAAGGAGATCATCCATATTCTCAATTGGATGGCGGAGATATTTTGGCCGATGTGATCACAGGACGTCTATCATTTAATACTACCAATGAATTCAATACAATTGTCTCTAAGATATTGAATTATGAAATGTCGCCTTATATGGGATCTACAAATTGGTATAATAAGGCATTAATGGTAGGTGATCCAAGTACATCAGGGCCTTCTTGTGTAAGCACAAAACAGGCAATAAAAGAAAATATAGATTTTCATGCACCTAATATAACCAGTACCGAAGTATATTCAGGGAACTTCGATTCAGCAATGAGTAATGGAATAAATGGCGGTGTTGCTTATTTCAATTATCGAGGTTATTATCAGATGAGTAGTTTTAATAATACAGACATAAATAATCTCACCAATGGCAAGCAACTACCTTTTGCTGTTTTTCTTACCTGTGATACAGGAAGTTTTGCCAGCGAAACTTGCCGAAGCGAAACTTTTATTCGAGTTGGAACACAAACATCTCCTCAGGGTGCAATTGCAGCCATAGGAACTGCAACTACTGGAACTCACACAGCATTTAATAATTGTGTGGATGCTGGAATATTTTATGGTATTTTTACTGACAAAATATATAATCCGGGTGGGGCTGTAGTTCGGGGCAAACTACATCTTTATAACAGTTTTCCTGGTAATCCAAGTAATAAAGTCACAATTTTCTCACATTGGAATACTTTGATGGGAGACCCTGGGGTTGAATTGTGGACAGGTGTCCCGCAAGATCTAATTGTAGAGTATGACGATCTTAATTTAGGTGAAAACTCTCTGCAAGTTGTGGTTACCGAATCCAATGGCAATCCTGTAGAAGGAGCATGGGTTTCTGCTCTAAGCAGCAACGAACAGATAATAGAAAAAGGTTATACTGATGAAGCGGGAGTTGTTCTGCTATCTATTGATACATCAGCAACACAAACAGTTAATCTAACTGTTACTAAACACGATTTCATTCCACATCTTGGTAGTTTTGATATTATTGAATCAGAGCAATTTGTTAATTCGACTGCAATTATTATTGATGATGACAACAATGGGACATCGATTGGGAATAATGATAGTTTTGTGAACCCGGGAGAAACAATTGAATTAGTTGTGGAATTGGAAAACTTTGGAACTAGCATAGTAAATAATGTAACAGCAACAATCAACTCCGATACAGATTTCATTACCATTACAGATAATACAGAAGATTTCGGCAATATTCCCGCTGGATCAACTGCCTCAAGTTCAGACAATTTTGATTTTTCAGTGAACAGCAATGTTTTGGGTGGTTCTGAAATCCAGCTTGATATGCAGATTCAAGATGACAGTGGAAATAGCTGGAGCGATTACTTATTTATTCCTGTTCAGGCAGCAAATTTATATGTGAGCGACTATTCTATAGAAGATTCTAATGGTCTCTTGGAACCAGGTGAAACTGTCGATATGGTGGTTACTTTATTCAACACAGGGTCAATTGCTGCATCTGGTTTAGAAGCAGAATTATCCTGCAGCAATGAATATATTGAAATAACAGACAGCCTGGCTACTTTTACCGAGATAACATCAGGACAGTCAGGAAATAACGATTTAGATCGTTTTAATTTAACTGCAGACACACATATTATTAATGGATCACAGGTGAATTTTGTTTTGAGCATTTTCAACTCTAATGGGTTTGATCAAACTGTAACTTTCTTGGTAGATGTTGGTAATGTTACAATTACAGATCCACTAGGTCCTGACGAATATGGTTATTATGCCTATGACAGCAATGATGATAGCTACGATATGGCTCCGGATTATGATTGGATTGAAATTGATCCAGATTATAGTGGACCTGGAACAGTTTTAAATCTTTACGATAATGGAGATGAGGGTGATGTGACAGATGTTGACATTCCCTTCACCTTTAATTTCTATGGTGTTTCTTACGATATGATCTCAGTTTGTTCAAATGGATGGATTGCACCTGGTGGATCTACTCAGGGTTCATTTATGAATAGCCAGGTTCCTGCCCCGCAAGGTCCTTCTCCCATGATCGCAGCATTCTGGGATGATTTAAGAATCTCAAATGGTAATGTCTGTTATTACTACGATTCTTCCATGCATTATTTCATTGTGGAATGGTCACATTTAAAAGCGGACTGGAACAGTAACTCGGAAGAAACTTTTCAGATTATAATTTATGATCCTGCATATTATCCAACCACTTCGGGTGACGCAGAATATCTCTTCCAATACGAAACAATTAACAACGTAAGTACTGGTGGTTATGGTGGTGGTTATGTAGAACATGGTCAGTATTCTACTGTTGGTTTAGAAGATCACACTGGAACTGTTGGTTTGGAATATACCTATAATAATGATTATTCAACTGCTGCTGCAACTCTGCAAAATGGACTTGCCATAAAATTCACTACAAATGGAGGAGGTGCACAGTCACCACCTGTTATCAATTTGAATCAAACTAATTTTAACTTTGTTGTTCTGCCAGGTAGCTCCAGCAGTCAGACATTAGAAATCACTAATAATGGAGAATCTAATCTAATTTACAATATCTCTAAAAGCTATCCGCTGTTTAACAACAATACTAGAACGAATGGTGGACCTGACAACTTTGGTCATCAATGGTTCGACAGTAATGAGGAAAATGGTCCTACCTACAGCTGGCGTGACATTTCCGGCTTGGGAACGGAGGTTACATTTACTCACAATGATGAAGGTACTAATTTGATCCCTATTGGTTTTGATTTTAATTATTACGGAACAGATTATTCAAACTTCCGCATAAATCCCAATGGTTGGGTAGGCTTTGGTGATGACAATACCGAATGGTCAAACTCTGAACTGCCCGACTCTAATGCACCAAAACCAGCAATAATGCCATTTTGGGATGATCTTGATCCAATTTCCAACGGATCAGTGGAATATTATAGCACTAGCGACAGTTTGATTGTTTGGTTTAATGACGTTGAGCATTTTTCCGGCACATACAATGGGACGTACGATTTCCAGCTTATACTTTTTCAAACAGGCGACATCTTGATTCAATATCGTGATGTTTCTGGAGATCTGGATTCCTCTACGATCGGTATGCAGAACGGTTCAGCAGATGATGCTTTAATGATTGTGCATAACAGCAATTACGTAGAAGATGAATTAGCAATATATATTACAAAAGTGATTGATTGGGTAACTTTAGATAATTCTTATGGTTCGATTACACAGGGACAAACAGAATCAATTACAATTACTGCCAGTGCTGAAGATTTGGAGATAGATGAGTATTTCTGTGATCTTCGGATCACATCAAATGATCCTGAAATGAATTTGATCAATATTCCCATTTCCATGTTAATATCATCAGAATTTCCGATTGTTTCAGTTTCGGAAGAAATTATAGAATTCGGAACAATTGCTCCTGCAGCCGTAGTTTCAGATACATTGTCGATCAGTAATTTGGGAAGTGAGACATTAAACATTTCAAATATTGAAATCAATATTCCTGAATATACGATTAGTCCAGCTAGTTTAAGCATTGACCCTGGGAATACTGAGGAATTTATCATCACATTTTCTCCATTAGAAGAAGATGAATATTTTGCTGATATGACAATATTCAGTAATGATCCTGTAAATCCCGAATTGGTAGTATTACTAATGGGTGAAGCTATATTGCCCGTTGGAATAGATGACCTAATTCCATTGAAGACAAAGGTTCATCAAAACTATCCAAATCCTTTTAATCCAAATACAATGATTAATTATTCTATTGCAGAAGCTGCGAGTGTAAAGATTGTTGTTTATAATATTAAAGGCGAAAAGGTGAAAATCCTGGTTGACGAATATCAAGACCCAAAAAATTATCAAATCGTCTGGAACGGAACAGACGTAAACGAAAAAAAAGTTGCCAGCGGGGTTTATTTCTATAAATTCTTAGCAGGTAAGTATTTGGAATTGAAGAAAATGCTATTAATAAAATAAATGGAAGGTACACAAATGAAGAAGTTTTTTGTAATAATGATCTTAATTTTAACCCTGACGCAAGTTTTCGCTCAAATCGAATGGTCAGAAAAAGTTACTATTCGGCAGGGGGTGAACATTGAATGGTCAAGAGCAGCTACCCCAATGGAAGACGGCAGTGTAGTTTATGTTTGGTCTGATACCAGATTTGGAGATCGAGATCTCTGGGCACAAAAAGTTGATGCCGATGGTAATTTGGTATGGGGAGATGAAGCAGTTTTGGTAAACGGGATGATTAACAGACAGGAAGATCCGGTTATAATAAATGTAGGTAACGGAAGCGTTGTAATAGCCTGGGTAGACTTCCGAAATGAAGATGCTGGTGATATCTATGCGCAGAAATTAGATAGCAATGGCAACACTTTGTGGAATGCTTCAGGTGTACCTTTATGTCTCGCAGGAGAGATTCAGATATCTTTGAACATTGTCTCAGATGAAGCTGGTGGAGCATTTGTTATTTGGCAGGATGCACGAAATTCTGGAGGTTCTGATATTTATGGAACACTTATTGATACAAATGGATCAATTCCAACGGGCTGGGCTGCAAACGGAAATGCTATTGCTGCGGAAGGCGGAGATCAGAACCAGCATACTTTCTGGGAAGATGGAACTGGTGGGGCAATAATTGCCTGGCACGATACAAGAGACGACGAAGACGAAAATATCTATATCCAACGAATCTCTCCTAATGGCAGCCTTTTATGGGATGCTGGCGGAAGTCTGTTAGCTGGAAGCGTAGAAACACAGGATAGACCAAAAATAACTCCCGATGGTACAGGTAATTTTATCTTTGCCTGGAGAGACAAACAAAACGATAGTACAGGTGACATTTATGCCCAACGTGTTGATCTTAATGGGAATTTGCTCTGGGCCAATGACGTCGTCGTTTATGGTGGACAATATAATCAGCGTAAACCCAGGATAAAGAAAGCATCTGATAATGGAGCTATTATTACCTGGGAAGATGGCCGTAATGAATCTGCCGTCGAGTTTAAAGACATTTATGCTCAAAAATTAGACGTTGATGGAAATCTGCTTTGGGATGCAAATGGTGTTCAGGTTGTTTCTGCCGAATATGATCAGATAAATCCAAGATTAAATTCCGACAATAATGGCGGGTGCTGGATAACCTGGGAAGATGGTAGAATAGAAAATCATCCTGATGGTGATATTTATGTTCAACATATAAACTCCAGTGGAACACCCACACTTTCTGCAAATGGAAATGTAATTTGTGATCAGCCGGGATATCAATTTTCTCCGCTTGTAAAGCTTTCCGGTGATGATGTGTTTCTGGTTTGGGGAGATTTAAGAACTGGTTCAACAGGGATCTATGTTCAAATATTAAATGATGCTGGAGTTACACAACTGGCCCAAGATGGAGAACTCATCTATTATGGACTCGATGGAGATGCGCTGAATTATCATTTGTTACCTTATGAAAATAAACAGGTAATATTATGGGAAGATACCCGAAATGCTGGTATTGCAATTCAACTTTATATGCAGGTCTTAAATACTGACGGATCTCTGGATCTTGCCGAAAATGGTGAAGCTATTACTACAATGACTGGTTTTGACCAGGAGAACATGGATACACACCTGGAACAAGGATCCGGTATGGTAACTGCGGTATGGGAAGAAAACAAAGTAGATAAGAAAAAAGTATATGCTCAGGCAGTAGATCTATCGGCAAATTCTCTCTGGAATGATGATGGCCTGGAATTGAGCACTGAAGACCTGGAACAATACAATGGCCAGATCTCTTATGACAACGGCTCATATTACACAGGATGGTCAGATTATAACGGTGATTTTATGAATCCGATAATCAAGGTAACCGGGCAAAAGGTTGATGCTTCCGGTAACCGGCAATGGGGTAATGAAGGTGTTATAATCTCAGAACGGGAAGGAGATGATATTCTTACTGACGTTGTGGGACAATACTATATCTGGCAAAATGAATCCTGGCCTATATTTGAAATTTATGCTAAACGTGTTAATGAAGATGGCAGCACAGCAGATGGTTGGGATGATAACGGAACCTTGATCTGCGGAGCTGAAGGAACACAAAGTAATGCTAAGGGTGTTATTACTCCAAACGGTTTACTTATAGTCTGGAAAGATGAACGTAATTCTTCTGAAAACAGCCTTGATATCTATGGGCAGTTGATAAGCGAAGACGGTGTACCACAATGGGCTGATGACGGAATACCTTTAGTTAGCCTGGAAGGCGACCAATCTCTTTCTAACTTCTTGTATAATGATGGATTGGTTGCAGTATGGGAAGATTTCCGTTCAGGTAATGTTAATGATATATATATGCAGAAATATAACGATAGTGGAATTCCATTATGGTTTGAAAATGGACAGGAAGTTATTGTCAATCCAACTGCTAGCCAGGAGGATCCTTATATTACTACAAATAATAGTGAATATATGGTATTCTGGGAAGATAAACAGATTTTAGCTAATTCCGATCTTTACGCCAAAATGTTTAATGCCGACGGCAGCATTTATGAGAATTGGCCGGTAGGCGGAGAAGTTATTTCTAATGCTATAAAAAACCAACTGCAGCCAATGGCTGTAACCTACAATAATTATGCTTATGTTATCTGGTCGGATACACGATCCAGCGGTAAAACAGATATTTACAATATATTTGCTCAGAAAGTTGAATATGATGTTGTTAGTGTAGATGATGAGGAAATTCCTGAACAATTTAATTATTTGCGACAGAATTACCCAAATCCTTTTAAAACAAATACTTCTATTTCATTTAACATAAATATAACCCAATATGAAGATGCGGAATTGAAGGTTTATAATCTTAAGGGTCAACAGATTCGATCAATCGATATCAACGATCGTCAGGTGAGTTGGGATGGAAAAAATACTTCCGGTAAGATGGTTTCTGCAGGTATTTATTTCTATAAACTGGAAGCAAAAGGGTTAAAAACAAAACCAAGAAAAATGCTTTTACTAAAATAAGAAGGTAATCATGAGAAAAGTTTTCGTTATTGCTTTACTGTTCACCTGGGTATTTCTTTCAGCTCAGGTTAGTCTGGATCCCAGGTATCATACTTACGAAGAGATTATCGAAGAACTCTTTGCCTACCAGGATTCATTTCCTGAATTTGTAATGGTTCAGGAAATCGGCCAAACAACGGGTGCACCTTATCAAACCCCCATTCCAATCTATGCTATAAAACTTTCTAATAATGCTGCTGTGGACGAAAATGAACCGGCATTGATGTTTGCAGGGCAATGTCATGCCGAGGAAGTTTTAGGTGTGGAAGTAACCATGTATATGATCCAGCAGATCATTCAAATGAGATTTGTACAACCATACAGCATTTGGCTGCAGAGCCTGGAAATGTGGTTCGTTCCTACCTATAATCCTGAGGGTTTGCAGGTTGTGATGGACGATTGGGACGTTACTTACAGAAAGAACAAGCGAGATAACAACGAGAATGGAATTTTTGATTTTGTACCTGGTGCTGGTGGTGATGTAGATGGTGTGGATCCGAACAGAAACTATGGTTTTAATTGGATCCATGGAGAAGTGCTTTACGGTGGTTCCGGCGAAGAATGGAATGACTATTATCGCGGTCCTGGTCCATTCTCGGAAGGTGGAACTCAAGCCATTCGTGCTCTTGCGGATCAACAACATTTCATTTATTCTATAAATTGGCATTCATCCCGAACTGGACGTTTTTCTGAAAAAGTATATTACTCTTTTAACTGGGAAGAAGAAAAACCTTGTCCTGATATATCATTACATCAATCGATTGGTGAATCTGTTGCAGAACTTATTGTAAAAGAAGGCGGAGTTGGAACATATGAACCATATGCTTCCCAAGGTAGAAAAGGCAATGCCCATGACTGGTTTTATAAAGCACACGGAACATGCCAACTTCTTATAGAATGTGGAACTGCAAATCTTCAACCAACCAATGAACCTCCGGATTATCTTATTGATGATACCTGCCAGCGCTGTAGCCAGGGAGCTTACTGGCTAATGAACAGAGCGATAGGGTATAACACAGAAAAAGCTATGCTTACCGGGCATATATCAGATGCCGTAACTAGTGAACCTCTGGTTGCCAGATACATTATAGAAGAATTAGATGCAGGATTTTTCGATCCACGATTCTCGGATGAACTTTATGGTCGCTACTGGAAGCCAGTATCACCAGGAACTTATACATTACGCATTGCCAAGAAAGGTTACGAAGAAGTGCTTATAGAAAATGTAACTGTAAATTCTTCAGCCTGGAAAATCGAAGATGTTGAATTGAATCCACTATCTCCGATTACTGTAACTGGAAGTATCACCAGCAATGGTCAACCCATAGCTGCTGAGATCATAGTTTCTAATGGAGATTATATTCCTGCCGATACAATAGAAGTGATTAGTGGAAATTACAGTTTCGATAACTTCGATGGAGATCATGAAGTCGTTGTAAATGCGGATGGCTGTGTTCCACAAAAACATATACTCACTCTTTCAGGAGCCAATCTAACTTTTGACGCTGATCTAGCTCCAGCAGTAATAGTTTTCGAAGAAAATTGGGAAGATGATCTTTCTGGTTGGGCAGTAACAGGTAATTGGGCGCTAACAGATAATTCTATTTTAGGCGATTACTCTGTAACCGATAGTCCTGATGAATTTTATACCAACGGCTCGACTGCAATACTAAAGACCAATTCACCAATCAATTTTGGTGGAGTTAGCACTGACGCAGCACTTGTATTGTGGCATAAATATCATACAGAACACGATAATGATTTTGGTATTGTTGAGTACTCTTTCGACGGCAACAACTGGACAACATTAAAAATGTTTGATGGAGTATCTGATGGTTGGAAACAGGATATTATTTTTATACCGGAGTTAACTCAATCTGGCGGATACGTTTATCTTCGTTTTGTTTTAAATACCGATGATTCTGTGAACGATCCGGGTTGGTGGATCGATGATGTGCAGATAGTTGCTGCTACTGGTGCTTCTGCAGGTAATAACCTTCCTCCTGCAAAGACGCAATTATTCAAGAATTTCCCAAATCCTTTTAATCCATCCACCTGTATTAAATATTCTCTTGCTTCCGATAGTGTAGTCGATCTTTCGATTTATAACATAAAAGGACAAAAAGTATGTACAATAGTAGATGAAATGCAGCAGGCAGGAGAGAAAGAATTTAACTGGAAAGGTACAGATGATTCACAAAAATCCGTAACATCAGGAATTTATTTTTATACACTACTTACAAATGATTTTTCGCAAACAGAGAAAATGATTTTATTAAAGTAGCATAAATAAGCTAAAATCAAATCCTATTGGCCAGCAGAATTCTGCTGGTCTTTTTTTTAATGCTAATACATACAATCTATCAATGTCTCTTGGAATATTTATTGCATATAATAATAAGTTATTAGAATTATAGAGGTATGTATGGAAAAATGGTTTTTGAGTTTGTTTTTATTATCGATTTTGTTGTTAAATAGTAAATGGATCGATTTGCCGCAAACAGATAAAGAGCTATTTGAATGTAGCATTACCGAGAATGGTTTAACCAGGATCGAGTTTACTCTAGATGGTTATGAACAGGAGAACGAATCAGTTGATGGTGTCGATTATTACAAAATCTCTTACATTAATGAAGGTGCACATCTAGATGCGGGTAAACCCTCACTGCCTAAATTTTCTAGATTAATTGCTGTTAATGAAAATAGTGATCTGTCATTCCAAATTATTGGCAGAAACGAACAGGTTGTGAACAATGTAGTCATTTATCCATCTCAGGAACTTCCCATTGAAAGTCAAAAGATCAAGTTTCCCTTTAGTATTGATGAATCTTTTTATCAAAGTGATAATAAATATCCACAAAATCAAATTGAAATAGAAACAGTAAGTACATCTCCAGCTGGAACTACATTTAGTTCTATAAACAAAAACATAAAAGTATAAAAATAATAAAATGATAATGTTAAAATAATCGGAGGATTTGTGAAGAAATTAATTTTTCTTATTGCTATTGTAACAATTTCTATGCTGCTTTCAGCTGGAGTAGAGATCAATGGTAATAATGACCGAGTACAGATTTCAATTCAGGATAATGATGATCTGAAAGAGAAGAAGATAACCCGAGTGGTGGCACTTCCATCCAGAGCTGCATCTGTACAAATAAATTATTGCGAAGTTGAGGTGCTGGATAGAGACGGGAATCTGCTGGAACAAAAAACTGTAGATGGAAGTGAATATGTGCGCATTGAAGAAAGTTTTGTTCTGCGAGAGCTATTTGCTCACCAGATTGATATTGATCTTGAAAGCAAAATAAATGGAAATACTTCCAAAGTAAAGAATTTGGAATTTGAAATTATAGCAGAAGACAAAGTTCAAACTCCCACTTCGGTTTCCAGAGCTTTCCTGCCTATTTATCGTTCACTTATAGATAATTTTGATTACTCTTATTTGAACGACCTATTAGTTGCACCTGCTAAAATGTTAATATTGTCTCATAACGACAACGGCGGTGATATATTTACGAATCTGCATTATTATACAGATTGGAAAAATGCCAAAGGAATTGAAACTGAGGTTGTCGATGTAACCACAATTGCTGCAAATCCCACCAATGAACAGATCAAAGATTTTATATTGAATGCATACAATACCTGGGAAAAACCACCAGCATATGTTGTTTTAATTGGAGATGTCTCAGGTGCAAATCCCGACTATGTGATACCTTCTTATACTATTCACAGTGGGGCCGAAGATGATGTTACGGATTTTGATTATACATTGTTAGAAGGTGACGACTATTTCCCAGAAATGATAATTGGCAGAATATCTGTTGATGAGCTTTCTGAATTACAAACTGTAATTTCTAAAGTCTTAAAATATGAAAAAGAACCATATATGGGACAAACTCATTGGTTTGAAAACGCTACACTTGTAGCAGGAAATTTCAGCAATACGCCAATACAACCTACAACTCCAGTGAAAACGATGATGTGGCTGAGAGATAAAATGGATGCCTATGGCTATAATAACATTGATGAAATTTATTTTTGGCCTCCTTATTATGAAGATTTAGGTTCCTTAATAGCACCTTCGATAGATTTGGGTGTTGGCATTGTAGCATATAGAGGGTGGGGAGATGCAAACGGTTGGCAATTCCCTCGATTTGTTCGGGATGATATGGAAGAGCTAAACAATGGACGTAAACTTCCCATTATGACTTCGTTCGTATGTAATACGGGAGATTTCGCCAATAATGTTGATCCCTGCTTTGGAGAGAAATGGGTGTCGATGGGTTCAATTAACAATCCCAAAGGTGGGGTTGTATTTACTGGCCCGTCAGATCTTCATACTAAAACAATGTACAATAACTCGATTTTTTCCGGATTTTATGCTGGTTTACTGGACGAAGGAATTCATTCCTTTGGAGCTGCAATGATACGCGCCAGGTGGGAACTATGGAATAATTTTCCACTTAATCGTCAAAACTCGCAAGAGGAAGGAGCATATGTAAGATTTTATTTTCATGTTTATAATATCCTGGGTGATCCTTCTATCGACGTGTGGACTACTGTTCCACAAGCGATAAACTGTACTTTACCATCAGAGATTACATTAGGAACAAACTATTTGGTTATTGATGCTGATGGTTTAGATGATGCAGTTGTTACAGCTATAAAAGGTGATGAGATTTTTTCAACTGAAATTATTGAAGATGGTTCTGCGACTCTTTATTTTAATTCACAATCAACTGGCAATATCACGATAACCATAACGAAACCAAACTATTACCCTTTCATACAAACAATTGATGTGATTCAGGAAGGAATAGATGTAGGCTTGGAAGAAGTATCTACAGCATCTGCAATTGTCGCAGGCGAAACCATGGATCTTCAAATTGAACTGCATAATTTTGGAAGTGAAGTCGCAGTTTCTGTTTCTGCAGATCTGAGCACGGATAATCCACATGTAAATGTAATTACGACAACTGCAAGTTACGGTGATATTGCTTCAGGGACATCTACAACTCAAAGTTACGAAGTTGAATTTTTAGCAGCCTGCCATGATAATGAAAGTGTTGAATTCGATCTGGCTATTTCCACTAGTATAACTGCTAAATTTGAAATTATAGTCAGTGGTTTATTAATTGAATTTTTAGAAGTTGTGGTTAATGATGAAAACGGAATTCTTGATCCGATGGAAGAAAGCGATATTACAGTAACTCTACAGAATCCCGGTTCATTTAATACCACAACCTTAACTGCAGAATTAATTGCTCTGAATTCAAATGTTTCAGTTACCACAGCAAGCTGCAACCTGGGTTCGATAAATATGAATGAAACTGGATTAGCAGAATTTACGATCAGTTTGAATGATGAGAGTTTTGTTGGTGAAAACCTCCAATTCAGAGTTGATGTAACCGATGCGAATAACTTATTATCTTCTACCTATTTTAGTTTAGAGGCTGGTGACGTAAATAATTATGCTCCTACCGGGCCAGATGGTTATGGTTATTATGCCTATGATAGCAGAGATGGATTTTATCAAAATAGTCCAACGTATGAATGGATCGAGATCGATCCACAGGAAGGTGGTAGCGGTGAAGTTAGAGAATTGGGTGATGATCGATCTTTTACAATTGAGAATTATATCGATTTTAAATACTATGGAGAAGTAACTGACAGCATAACAATATGTACTAATGGATGGATTTCCATGCAACCAACCTGGGAAACCTATTTCCGAAACTGGACAATACCATCTGCTCTTGGGGGATATGGTGCAATTATGCCTTTCTGGGACGATATGGTAGGACCTTTTTTACCAGGTTCAACTGAAGATCGTTATGATATGCGGATCTGCTATTATCATGATGTAGTAAATCATAGATTGATCGTAGAATGGAATGAATGTGTAAATAGAGAAGATAATATTTCACTAGAAAAATTTGAAATTGTTTTGTACGATCAAGAACATTATGGTACAGCGACTGGGGATGGTATTATACAATTTAATTATCAAACTGTTAGCAATATCGATTTTGATGCAAACTATGCTACAGTGGGCATCGAAAATTTCCAGCAGAATGACGGGTTGCTATACTCTTTTGCAGATATTTATCCGGCCAGTGCTTCAGAACTGCAGAATGAATTTTCTATCAAATTTACTACAGATGCTCCTGTTTATAGCGTTGCTGCACAACCAACTGCAGAGTTTTCTGTAGATTATGTAAACGGTATTGTTCCGTATACTATTAAGTTCAATAATGATACAACTCCAATGTACTATTTCAATACAAATAGTTGGGATTTCGGAGATGGTTCTACATCTGTTGAATTTGAACCTGAGTACACTTATGATGAAGTTGGAGAATATACAGTTACACTTATTGTAACTAATTCTGAAGGAACAGATACAATTGTAAAAGAATCTTATATAGATGTACTACCACCCTTGCCGCCTGTTGCAGATTTTTCTGTAGAGCACATTGCGGGATTTCCCCCGTTTGAAGTAGAATTCGACAATCTATCTACACCTTTAGTAGGGGACAATGGTTATGAATGGTCCTTTGGGGATAGTACAAATTCTGTTGAATTTAGTCCTACGCATATTTTTGATCAATCCGGTGTATATACAATCTCTTTGAAAGTTACGAATTCCGCCGGAGAAGATGAAATGAATAAAGAGAACTACATTATTGTGATTGATGAATCTGAAGAGATCTGGCCGGGAGATACTAATAGTGACGGCAATGTTGATGAAGCTGACATTTTACCCATTGGATTTTATTTGCATTCTATGGGATCACCAAGAGAAGAAGTTACATTTAACTGGCAATCAAATATCTATCCTCTAGGTTGGAATATTGCTGTTGCTCCTTATGCTGATTGCAATGGAGATGGAGAAGTTGATATTGCAGATGTTCTGGGAATATGCCTGAATTGGGATCAAACTCATCCCGTCACAATAAGCTTCTCCGGTGAAGATGATCTGGAAGAATATCGCGAGAATTTCCAGCAGTTGTATAATGCTTTGAATAACAATGGAACGGAACTACTTCTAAAGAACCATATCGCCGAATTGTATGGATTCCCAATTGTTGCAGTTTCCTTTCAAAGTATGCTTGATCAGAATTATCCCAATCCGTTTAATCCAACTACAAGTATTTCTTATAGTGTGGCCGAAAGCGGTAGATCGGAACTTACAATTTTCAACATAAAAGGTCAGCAAGTATCTACTTTGGTTAAAGAAATGAAGCAGCCTGGAGTATACGAAGCTATATGGAACGGGAAAGATAAATCTGGAAGAAAAGTGTCCAGCGGATTATATTTTTATAGACTTAAAAATAACAATAAAACAATTGATACTAAGAAGATGTTGCTCTTGAAATAGGAGAGATGATGAAAAGAATTTTAATATTGTTGATTGTAATAGCCGCTTTTATTACTTCATGTAACGATAGCACAGACCCACAAAATGATTATCTTACGTTGAAGATATCTCCAAGCGATCAAACTGTAAATGTAAATGATCAGGTAACTTTTTCTGTTGTTTTGGAAAATGCTGAAAATCTTTTTGGTTTTTCAGCGGAACTACTTTTTAATGGCAATATTGTTGAACTACCTGAAGACACTGTAGTTGCAGGTGATAATTGGGGAGAAAATTCAATTACAGTCGTAGAAAATGAAATTGACAGGCTTAGTGTTACAATTGGACTCACGCAATCTTCCAATGCAGATGCTATAAATGGTGATGTAACACTTTTTTCTTTTACTTTGCAAGGCAAAGCAATTGGTTCAAGTGAGTTATGGTTCCAAGATATTTATTTGATTGATGAAGATGGAAATTCGATTCCAGAAATTGATGAACTGGAAATTAAAACAGGGAACATTACGGTACATTAACTAATGCTTGGTTTAATTATCGGTCTTGTATTATTGGTTTTCTACGGGATATTTGAGTATTACCGTAATAAATATTATCGCAAAAAAATTCCTGTTATAATTCACGTAAATGGAACTCGAGGGAAATCAAGTGTAACACGATTGATCGCTGCCGGATTGAGAGCTGGAGGGAAAAGAGCAATTGCTAAAACAACAGGCTCAGCTCCAGTGCTTATCTTTGAAAATGGCAATGAGACTCCGATTGTTCGTCATTATGGTGCGAACATTAAAGAGCAGCCTAAAATCCTGAGATTTGCAGCTAAAAGAAATGCTGAGATCCTGGTTTTAGAATGCATGGCTGTTACTCCAGAATATCAGTGGGTTACAGAGCATAAAATCGTGAACTGCAATATTTGTATTATTACGAATTCTCGACTGGATCATCTTGATGTAATGGGGCCTGGTATAAGGAATGTTACACTATCTTTGTGCAACACACTTCCTCCTAATGGCAAAGCATATACTGCCGAAAAGAAGATGTTCAGACTGATGAAAAAACAAGCTGATAAATTGAATACGGAGTTGATCCAATCGGATGAAACTTCTGTAACAGATGAAGAAATGTGGGGGTTTTCTCACATTGAGCATAAGGAAAATGTTGCTTTGTCGCTTAAGCTTTGCGAAAGTTTTGGAATAGACAGAAAAGCTGCCTTAGAAAGTATGTACAAAGCAAAAGCAGATATTGGAGCTACAGAAATTTTTGAAACTGATCATGCCTGCAAAAAGATCTTCTTTTCTCATTCATTTGCTGCAAATGATCCAGAATCTACGGAATTTTTAGTAAAACATATAATTGACCTCCATCCACATATAAAATCAATCGGAATTGTTCTAAGTACTCGTGCAGATAGAATGTTCCGTTCAAAGCTGCTTGTAGAAATGGTAGAGAAGATCAATTATTCAAAACTGATCCTTATAGGTCAGCAGACAGCATCAATAAAATCATATGCGATTGCGCATAATATACCAGCAAAAAAAATAATAAATCTTGGTTGGGTAACAGGCCAGCAGCTTGTAGAAGAAACCTGTAAATTCTCTGGTGATGAGATTTTGCTGCTTGGTATTGGCAATATTCATGGTAATGGCGGGATCATTGCAGATTATTTTAAAGAAAGGAAAGTTTAGATATGTTTGAAGTATCATTCAAAGAAGTTATATTAATCAGTTTATCATTTATAGTAGGGATGTGCTAATATGTTTGAAGTAGCTATTGGATTAGGAGTTTTAGTTAGTTTATTTTTTTTAGAAACGTTTGGTGCTGCTGCCGGAGGTATTGTTGTTGCAGGTTATCTGGCGATGTATCTGCATCAGCCGATAACGATATTAGCAACACTTTCAATAAGTTTCTTAGTTTACTTAATTGTAAAAATTCTGGGAAATTTTATGTTCATTTACGGCCGACGAAGAATGGTGATAACAGTATTATTGGGTTTCATCCTGGGTTGGACCGCCAGATATTACGGAGTTTTTTCCAGCTTATCTTCAGATTATTCTGTAAATGTAATTGGTTTTATTATTCCTGGTCTTATTGCCAACGCCATGGAAAAACAAGGTATTATTAGAACGCTTTCTGTTATGACTGTAGCGGCTGTTATCGTTAGATTATTATTGGTAATTATTTTCAGCGGTAAGCTGATAGGATAGAGGAGAATCATGTTTGTTCCCAGTGCAAAATCAAATATCAGTTTAGTAGTATTACTACTGGTTTCTATAGTACTATTTATTTGGGTAGAAAATAGTAGAATATTTATAAGTGAAAAACATTATGACGAAAAGCTTGCTGCTTCAGAATTGATGCAGAATGCAGAAAATGTTATTCGTGAATATAGATTATCTCAGGATGTATTTATCGATGAAGTAAACGATCCAAATTTAACCGCATTGATCGGAGAAAAACAATCTCTTATAGTAACAGACAGAGGTAATCTAACAGCAAAATTAACTAGTTTAAATCCTAACTTTGCCGCAGCAATTATTGATATATTTAAAACTGCTAAACTTAAGAAAGGAGATAAAATTGCCCTTAGTTGCACTGGTTCTTTCCCGGCGATAAATATAGCTGTGTTAAGTGCAGCAAAAGTAATGGAGCTGGATGTAGTAATAATATCTTCAGTGGGAGCATCAATGTTTGGTGCTACAGATCCGAAATTTACCTGGCTCGATATGGAAAGTTTATTAATAGAAAAAGAAATATTTTCATATAAAAGTGTAGCTACTTCTATGGGTGGCGGTCGAGACCTTGGTCGAGGGCTGAACATTGTTGGTAGGGACGTAATTAGAGATGCTGCAGAAAGAAATAATGTGACCTTAGTTCATGAAAATAACCTGGAAAAAAATATCCGAAGAAAAATGGAAGTTTTCGAAGATGCTGTAGGTGGTGAACCTTATGCATTGTATGTAAATGTCGGTGGTGGTTTATCTAGTTTGGGAATTTCAATAAACGGAAAATTAGTTAAACCAGGGTTCAATCGACATATTTCATTGAAGAACAATCCTTTAAAAGGAACGATGTTCCTTTTTGCAGATCGTGGAGTTCCAATAGCTCATTTATTGGATATAGTTAAAATATCTAATATGTATGATTTGCCAGAAGAACCAGATCCGCTGCCAGCACCTGGTACAGGAAGTATGTTCAAAGATGAACGATATAATATTACAATTGCTTCAATAGCTTCTGCGATTTTAATTATCTTGATTCTGATAGTAATATTTTTTGATCACAAGCAATTGAAATTGAAAGAGGATGAAATTGAGATCTGATAGACATAATTTATTATTCATAGTCATTTTATTAATTATTACTGGCTCTTTATTCGCAGGCCAAATAAAATTTAATAATCAAACAACTGAATTTCCATTGTTCAATCGTAATAATAGCAAAATATATAAATATTATTTAGTAGAACCGGGAGGAAAGCTGGATTTCACCTGCAAAGGTGCTGATTCTCTTATTATCTTATCCAGAGTACTGGTTGAAGACAATTCTTCTTTAGAATATCAATATTCATTGAATCGGACAGGGGAATCGAAAAGAGTAATTAAACAAGCAAAAGAAAGTTCTGTTACCAGAGGAATTGGAGGTGAAATTGTCTCCAGTTACAATAAGTTAGCTTTGAACGTGCAGGATTTCAACGAAAGGTTTGAAATCTATAATATTTCTGGTTCAAAAATCATCTTTAAATTGAATGCAGATATTGCAAATACTTCCAGTAATACGATAGATTATATTCGGTTCACACCAAATTACTATGAAGCAGAGAAAATAATGCAGATAAATGATAAAACGTATACTTACTATTCATCTGCAGAAAAACCAATGGAAGTCACCTTGGAAGGACCTGTTGTTTTGAAGATAATTAGCCGTTTGATCTTTGATAGCAACTTTGTTAACAAGAAGAAATATCGTTATCAAGTTTTTGATAATGATGTTTTAATTGCCGAATTCACTGAAGATGCATACAAATCGAAAGATGCAATATTGGTAGATGATACAAATCGAATTCCTTCAACCGGAGATGTAAATATTATCACTTTGGAAAAAGGGATTCATAAAATTAAGATCAAAGATGGAGCCATTAATAGAGATGTTATTTTTAGATTATACATCAGTAAATCTTCTGTGGGGATCATCAACTAATGAAATATAAAATATTAACGATTATAGCAATCATAATAGCAAATACTTTAGTAGCAAAAAGCTCAACTTTTTTCAGTGATATCTCCATACAAGCAAAATATTCCAGTAACATTCTTAAATTATCTCAATACGACCTAGATAAGTTTGATAATGGTGACGAAAGTGGAAAATTTGAAATAGAAACAAGTGATGATTTTATTGTATCTCCCAGGTTGGAAATGGGATGGAAAAACTACCTGTTTGCCGGGCACACACAAATTGTAAAAGTTAGTTTCGATTATAATAAGTACCAGCAGAACGAGATCAAAGATGGTATTACATTTGGATTGAACCTGAAGCAGTATCTCAACAAAAAAGTAAATTTTACATTGGGATACATGTATTCACCAGATATCTATGTAAATCGTTATAAGAGTGTACTGGGAGATGTGTTGATCTATAGAGATTTTACTTACTCTAAGAATTATTATTATGGTAGAATACATTACAAATTTTTTCCCAATGTGATAACTTCATATCGCTTGGGTGCATCTCAACTCTTTTATAACGAGTATTTTACAGAATATGATGCTTTTGGTTGGCAGCATCTTTTCAATGTAAGATTTTTGCCAACAGATTGTTTGCAGTTTGACCTTAAATATGAATTCAAAACTTCTGCTGCGCAATCTGAAGATGCATTTGAGTTTCCTGAGGATATTTCTGTTATTAAAGACGGCTCTTATGACTCTAACAAATATTCAGTTGGTATTGAGTTTCCAAAAATCAATTTACTCGATAGTAAAGAAATATCATTTCAAATAGAAGCACAATATGAAGAACGTTTTTTTCAATCAGCATACGTTGATGATGAGTATCATTTTGCACGTGATGACTATATATTCTCAATTAAACCCAATTTTGAAATGAATTTAAACAAAAACATAAAATTTCAAATGAATGGAAATTACGAGCAAAGAAATACAGATTCTCCATTTAGCGTAATAGAAAGAGATAAAGAATACGAATTATTCGAGTTTGGTGTTATTTTAAGACACTCATTTTAAAAATCATTGACTCATTTATTGCAATTTAAGTAGTGTACTTTAATAATTTAATTGTAAAGAATCTAAATAACAGGTTGGAAGCTTATGCATTACATGATACTGGGAATATTGACATTTGTTGTTATGATCTTGGGATTAATTTTTGTTGTTAATCTACAGCGTAGAGAGAAATTCATTATTGATGAGTCCGAAGAACGTCCTCAAGGGCATTACCTAGGTATCTGTATCTCACTCGGTATAGTTTTAGGCATGATCTGCGGAGTTGGTGCCGGGAATCTTTATGATAATATAGCCTTGGGGATAACTTTTGGAACCGGTTTGGGTCTTGTAACAGGCTTGACATTTGGGAATTTCCTGGAACAGAAATTTCGGGATAAATTACGTGAAGCAACAGAACGAGAGCGAAAACAACAAAATAGTATTCTTATTTTCGTCTATATAACTGCTTTCATACTATTAGGAATCTCTGTATATCTTTATCTAGCTTGATAACATAATATAACTTAGTCGCTGAAAATTTTAGTGAATGTGATTTTTGAATATAACAAAATTGTTTGTCTTTAATTTAATTTAGTTTATTTTATTAGAATAAGAAATTAAAGAGTTTATGAAATAGCGAAATAAGATATGAAAAGATTAAGTATTATAATTTTTGTAATGTTGTTAAGTTGTTTAGCTTTTGCAGCTGTACCAACGATTGATGATGTTGGAGGTTCACATACTCCGGGTGGTGGAGCAAGTACGCAAAATGTTCAGGCTGAGAGTAAGATATATGTAAGAGCTAATACTTCTGATGTTGAAACTGGTCATACTCTTACAAATGTATCGCACGATGGCTCAACAACAGGAAGTATTTACGTCTACTACTGGTCTCAAATTCCTAATTCAGGTTATACCGGATATTTAGATTACGATCAACTTTCTATAAGCAATTTTACAAATAGTAGTAACAATTATTGTACTTTTGATGTTACTTTACCATCAGCAAGTTCTATAAATGGATCTACTACACACATTAGTTTTAAATTTGGATTGGTTCAAACAAATAATCCCCCTGATCCTTTTATTGATGATTTTGGAGATAGAGCTGCTTCTGTTATTGATGTGAATTCAACTCCTACGAATTATTACACATACATGTTTTATGGCTACGCCGATCCAACTTTAACATCACCTGCTACCAGCGGAGTAGACAATTCATCTTTAAGTATAGATTTTGATATACCAGCTGCTTCTAATGATCAATCAGTAATATTAACTTTTACAAGAACGAGTGGAACTACCGATTCTTATTCTCCACATGAAATTGTTATGACAAATGAATATGGAGATCATAATTACTCTGGAACCTATACGATTACATCTGGTACAGGTTTTACTAGTCCAAGTCATGCGGATCTAACAATAGATACCGGAGCATCTTCTAATCATAACAAACCTTTGGTAAATGGAACTGTTTATACCGTGAAATGTGAATATACTCCATATGGAGGATCTACAGCAGAATCGGTAGTAAATACTGGATTTATATATGATACATCAACACAATCACCAACTCTCGATCTTCCCTCAACCAACCAGACAATAAAGCAGAGTTTTACCATTCAATATGATCAACCGGAAACTGCGTATGAAGGATCAGTTAAAATTACATTTACACGAACAACTGGTACTGCAGACAGTGGATCACCGCACATTTTAATTGTAGATAGTGAAGCTATAGCAGAGGATGAAGAACTTACTATTAACGGTGGCAATCTAGATGGATCAACAGGAGTAAGCCTTGCCGCTGGGGGTGGTGGAAATTCGTTAGTAAATGGCACAACCTATACCGTTAAATTTGAATATCAGGATATTGCTCAAAATATTGCTGCAAGTGATCAGAATTCTGGAGTGAAATATGACAATGCAACTGTAGCTCCAACTTTAGATACCCCAACAGCAGATCAAACTGTAGCACAGAACTTCACGGTGCAATATGATCAGCCGGAAACAGCTTATGCAAGTACAGTTAAGTTAACTTTTACATGGACTGGAGGTTCTACAGATACTACTTCACCTCACGTTTTAGAGATAACAAGTGAAGTTTTGGGAACGGATAAAACACTTACTATTAATGGTAGTAATCTCAGCAACTCTACCGGTATTAGTTCTGTAACTGGCGGCAATGCATTGGTCAATGGAACAGTTTATACCGTAAAAATCGAATATCAGGATGAAGCACAAAACACAGTTGCGAGCGATGATAATACTGGGATAACTTATGATACTTCTACAGAAACACCAACATTGGATAGTCCAACTGCTAATCAATCTATTGGGCAATCTTTCACTGTGCAATATGATCAACCAGAAACTGCTTATAACAGCACTGTAAAATTATCTTTTACACATACAGCAGGAACTGCAGATAGTAATTCTCCACATGTATTAGAAGTAGACAGTGAAACTTCTGGAAATAATAAGACGTTATCGCTTGATGGAAGTGATCTTAACGGCTCTAGTGGAGTGTCACTATTAAGCGGAGCAAATCTGGTAGATGATGCAATTTATACTATTAAGATTGAATATCAGGATCTTGCACAAAACACTGTAGCAAGTGATCAGAATGCTGTAATCACATATGACACAAGTGGATTGCTGCTTGTATCCGGTAGTGATTATAATGTAGGGGAAAGTTTCCAACCGGATACAGATAATAATGCCTTCTTCATTCTCGAACTTCAAAAATCAACCAGTGGTGGAACTGTTACCGTTGATGAAATTGAATTTGATCTAACTGGATCATTTGATAATTCTGATATCGGCGCAATTAAAGTCTGGAGATCAACGGATAATTCATTTAGCTCCAGTAGTGATACTCAACTTGTATCAGATACATCATCTCCTTATGATCCTTTTGTTGCTAACTTCACTCCAGATGAATCTATTAGTACTACTAAAACTTATTATTTTCTAACTGTTGATGTTTCTTCATCTGCTTCTGGTAGTGATAATTTGGGTGCGCAAATAAATGCTGCCAGTGATATTACTGCAGATTTAACTGTTTCAGGAACGTTTCCAATTTCAGGTGACGACCACCCACTTCCAGTAACTTTATCTAGTTTTGAAGTGCAACTTCAGGGAAGGGAACCAAAACTAATTTGGATTACTCAAAGTGAAACAAATAACGCCTTCTGGAACATATATCGATCAGATTCTGGCAATCTATCACAAGCTTTTCAAATGAATACAAATAATACGATTTCTGGACAGGGAACAACATCTACTCCAACAGATTATATCTTTACAGATAACTATCCGGTGGAAGCTAATACAACCTACTGGTATTGGTTGGAAAGCATTGCATATAATGGAACTTCTGAGATAATGGGACCGGTTGCAATTACAATCAATTATAATGGAGGTTCTGCAATTCCTGAAGCACCAGTAATTTATGGATTGCAGCAGAATTACCCTAATCCTTTTAATCCAAGTACATCAATCAGTTTCATTTTACCTTACAACAGTGAAGTTAAACTGGCAATTTACAACATAAAAGGGGAGAAAGTTTCTACAATTTACGAAGGTCTTATAGAAGCTGAGATTGAACACACATTCTTATGGAGTGGATTGAACAAATCTGGTAATCCCATGCCTACAGGATTATATATCTTTCAGCTTAAAACAAATGAAGAAAATTTTTATAGGAAAATGAACCTGATAAAATAATTTATAAATACGAAATAGGAATTATTGCCTTCTGATTATTATTTGGAACAAACGCATAGATTGATTTTGTGAAATTGTACTTCTGACAAAATTCAAGAGATGTCGGTAAATAGAAGATAGTTTTCTTTATTGATTTCAAACTTAAATTCATTTCATTAATTTTAATAAAGCCATAAGATTTGAATTGCTGAAAATACTTATTTCCAATTTTTTTCCATTCTAAAGAATTCGGCGGTTTTAAAAATGGTGGGTAAAAATGGCTGCCGGCAATTCCACACCAATCCCAACATAAACTATCGTAAATAAGATCCGTCTTATCAGGGAATTTCGATCTGGAAAATTCTAAAAGCATTTTTCCAATTTTATCCCAACTTTTAATATTATCTTCGAAATCTAGTGCTTCATAAAATTCAGCTAATGAATAAAAGAATGAATATGGATCGTGATACAATGTAAGTAAACTTTTATATGTAATTTTAAATTTACCGGAATTATAGATGGACTCAAGTAATGCTTCAATAGTATGTAATTTTATCATTTCATTATATTTTAGCCATTTATTAGATATGATCTCGTAAGGTGCTTTTTCGAAATTTTGCATTTCAAATTTAGTCTTCCTCTCCGCCATTTCTGTTCCGGGTAAAATTTTTAGAAAACCCATCTGAAAATGATCTGCTCTTAAAGAGATGATTTCATTAAAAGATTGTTCTAAACTAACTGGATCTTCAAAAGGCAATCCAACTATCAGATCAACATGGATATGGAATTTGTTTATTGAAATCAATCTCTGAATATTTTTCTTTGAGATTGACCAGTTTTGTTGACGATTGATAGCTTTAATTGTTTCAAGATTAGTTGATTGTATACCAATTTCAAACTGGAAAAGATCTTTTGATGCAGTATTCAATAATTCAAAATCTAAATCTTCCAATAAAGCAGGATGGATTTCGAAATGAAATTTAGTTATAGGGTTTTGTTCAATCAGAAATTTCCAGATTTCTCTAGCAAAAATCTTATCTGCATTGAATGTTCTATCAACGAATTTTACGATTCTTGGTTTTTGTTTAATTAACCAGGCTAATTCTTCCTTAACTTGTTTCAGGTCTTTATACTCAAGACTTTGGTCAGAACGGGATGATAGGCAATAGGAGCATTTAAAGGGACATCCCCGACTACTTTCATAATAGATGTATTTATCTTGAATCTCTGGAAAATCTATATCTAAATATGGAAACGGAATATGAACAAAATTTGGATTACTAATTTCGATTATCTTTTCTTGAACAGATAGATTATTTTCCAGTAAATATCTGAATCCAGCTTCACCATGTCCGCAGATGATCCAATCAATAGAATCAAATTGTACTAACCATTCATTGGCATTATAACTAACTTCTGGTCCACCTAGAATGATTTTTGTGTCAGGCAAAATTTTCTTGATTTCAGAAAGTAATGTTTTGCAGATCTCAGTATTCCAGATATAAACAGAAATAGCAACGATATCAGGCTTTGATCGATAAATGTTTTTCAAAATATCTTGTGGAAATTGTTTAATTGTAAATTCGATCAGTTCACAATTAAAATCCAGATCTGCTATATAATTTCTCAAGTAGCGAAGAGCTAGATTCGAATGAGTATATCTGGCATTAATAGCAACCAGGAGAATTTTATTTTTCATTGGAGATCAGTTTTCAAACATCTCTTGTGCCCTAGCCAGATCTTCAGGAAAGTCTATTTCAATACAAGGTACTCCTTCCGTAGGAATTGCTTTTAAAACAACATCTTTTGCCATTAGATCCACAGCGTATTCAAAGTAATTATTCGATTGATCGTTATCTACTCCATATTGAAGATATTTTGCAAAAACTTGCAAAATGTCTTTTTTAAATCTTCCAATACCGATAAATTCTCCAGCACACTTTGGTATCGGTAGCAATTTGCCAATTTCTAAAATTCTATTATCTTCATCAATTATCATTTTTACTTCTTCTTCTGCACAAGATTTTGTTTCTAAAAGAAGTTGAGAATATTCTGAATCACCGGCAATGATCTGCAGCAATTCTTTATTGAATAGAACGTCTGCATTGAAATAAATGAAGTCATCATCAAATGTATCTCTTGCTAAATAAAGTGAATACAACGTGTTTGTTTTATCATAAATTGGATTTTCAATAAATGTTACATTACCTTCTTCTAGAACTTCCAGAATGTGTTCCTGCATCAGTTCCATTTTGTAGCCAAGAACTATCACGAATTTTTCAATTTCAATTTCATGACAGCTTTTTATCTGGTTATGAATGATAGATCGTCCACCAACTTTTATCATGCTTTTGGGTAATCCACCTGATACTTTTTGTAATCGATTTCCCATTCCTGCTGCTAAAATAATTGCTTTCATATTTTTTTCTCCAACTTAATTTTTTGATTTTTGCTATCACAACTTGATATATCGTCAATACAATTCTTTTAGTACAGTTTTTAGTAGACAGGAATTCTGTTAAAAAATAGTTGCAGGGCAGGTGAAAATATTTACTATATTAGAAATAAAAAAATAGATTTGGAGGAATTATGGAACCGGTTGATATTAAAAAAAATGAGCCAGCTGATGCGGATAAACGGCTTCAGGGAAACTTGGACAGGATAAAACATAAACTTATCGTGATTAGCGGTAAAGGTGGTGTGGGGAAAAGTACTGTAGCAGTAAATGTAGCTTATGGTATTGCAATGCAAGGTATGAAAGTAGGAATATTAGATGTTGATATACATGGACCATCAATAGCAAAAATGCTGGGAATAGAAGGAAAAAGATTAGAAATGCCGGAGAAAGGTAAGTTCCCACCACCTGTAAAAGTAACAGAAAATCTATATGCTTTAACGATAGCAACTTTAATAGAAAATCCTGATGAACCGATTATCTGGAGAGGACCTCTCAAAATTGGAGCTATTAAACAATTTATGCAGGATATAGAATGGCCGGAACTTGATTATTTAATCGTAGATTCCCCTCCTGGAACTGGAGATGAACCTTTAAGTGTTGTACAAACTTTAAAGGATGTTGATGGTTCCATAATAGTTTCTACTCCACAAGATGTAGCATTGTTAGATGCTAGAAAGACCATCAAGTTTTCACAAAAAATGAATGTCCCTGTTTTGGGAATAGTAGAGAATATGAGCACTTTTGTCTGTCCTCACTGCAATGAAAAAATCGATATATTTACTGGAATGGGAGTAGAAAAAGCAGCCAAAGATTTTAATGTGAAAATATTGGGAAAAGTTCCAATAGATACAGATATCGTTAAATCTGGTGATACTGGACGTTCTTATCTGAAGGAATTCGCAAAATCTGTCTCAGCTCTTGAATTCCAGAAAATTGTGAAGAAGATTATTGATAATATAAATTAAGAACAAATTGATAAATTATTTACAAGCGGTGTGGAATTCCATGCTGCTTTTTTCTCTTTGAGAATGCCATCCCATGCTTGACAACCAAAAGAAGCATAATTTAATAGGTTATTAAAATTTTGGATTAAAGTGAAGTTTAAAGTTTCAAGGAGAGAATACAATGATAATCGACTCCAGATATAAAGTTATAAAGAAACTGGGAGCTGGTTTGTGGGCTACGGTTTATAAAGTTCAAGATATTAGAACTAATGAAATATTTGCTCTTAAATTATTCCAGATGTTGGATTCTGATAGCCTTTATGAGAAATTCTCAGCAGAAAATATGCATCATATCACAAAACTGCAGCATCCAAACTTGATTCATGTTTCTAATTTCGGAAACTTTGGTAAGCACATATATTATATAAGTGAGTATTTTGAAGGGAAAACCCTCAGTGCCTATAAATTCAATAAATCGAATATAGATCTTTTATATGATATCATTGTTCAAACCTGTTATGCTCTTAGTGCTTTACATAGTCAGAATATTATACATCACGATTTAAAACCGGAAAATGTAGTTTATAGAGTAAAAAATAACAAGCCAATTTTAAAGGTTATGGATTATGGATTCACCAAGATAGATGTTCAAAAGAATAGTCAGAAAGCCGGACGTGTATTACCATATATAGCACCGGAAGTTTACATGGGAAATGAAGCTGTTATTCAAAGTGACTTCTATTCACTGGGAGCAATCCTCTACAAGATCACAACAGGAATATTACCATATACAAGTGAACAAATTTCGGCTATTATGGCAGGTGACAAACACAACCTTTTTCCAACTTTTCCACGTGAAGTAAATCCAGAAATTCCAGATGGACTTGAGAAACTTATTATGCTGTTGTTAGAGAAAGACCCAGATGACAGGATACAAAATGTAGAAGGAATAATTGCTCATCTAAATTCCATTCAACCGAAAAAATATCCATATTCTCGCCGCTGGTCTATTGTTAATAATATACAGTTCAGCGATTATATTGCTCGTGAAGATTATGCTCATCAATTAATGGATTATCTTCCGATCATGGAACGCGGCAATGGTAAGATAATTTCTTTAACAGCTGGGAAAGGACTTGGAAAAAATAATGTACTCACTCTTTTTCGATATCATCTCCTTTCAGATCGTTATTATATTTTCGATTATGAATGCAGTGAGACCCATAAAGATCCATTTTTTGCTTTGATCAAAGAATTCTATCAATCTCGAGATACAAATGAAAAATTAAATAAAGATTTGCTGAACATCTCGGACAAACTTAAGGAATATTTATTTCAATCGGAAGAAGAAGCAGCCCAAAGAATTCAGGATCAAACTGAACTAGATATCGATTTTCAATCAGCATCACAATTTATTTATCATCTTTCCGATGTTAAACCTCTTATTTTTATAGTAAGAGCTATAGAACATTTACCAAACGAAGTGTTTGATTTTGTAAATTTCATTACCCGAGAAGTTTCTGAAAGACCGATTCTTATTATTTTAAGTACTAATGATCCTCGTAAATTAGAAGGCCTTATACATTCTGTTATGTTAAAGATCGATGCACTTGATGAAGATCAAACTAAAACTTATATTAATCGATTGCTTCGAGTATCGCCTCCAGAAGATTTTGTGCATAAAATCTGGGTACGCTCTAATGGAAATCCATTATTCATTGAAAATATTTTGGTAGATTTAACCCATAATCACAATATCTGGGTTAAGAACAAATTCCAATTTGACTTTGATTTGGATGATTATATACTACCTGATATTATAAACCATGATATTCAGTTACGCATAGATCATCTTTCCAAAAAAAGTTATGATCATTTTGTGAAATTATCACCTGTTAGCACTCCTTTAGGAAATGATCTGATCAAATATATTCTTGATATAGATGATAAAGAGCTATTTTTCTTTTTAAAAGAAGGATTTGCCAATGAATTACTTTGTAAAACCAGGGATTTATACAGGATAACCTTTAAAGAAGCTAAGACACAATTCCTTTCTAAATGTTCAAAAAAGGAAAAAGATGAAGTTTCTCGTAAAGTTCTTAAGTTTTTTACAAACATAAATTTAACTATTGTTCCTATAGCTCTTGGAATTATCGATCATGCAAAGAGTATTAATGATTTTAAAGCTGCCAGAGAATATTATCTACGTTTAGTACAATTATATTCCGAAAAAGGGAAACAAAAAGAAGCCTTCTCTGTAATGTGTAAAATTATTGAATTGGATTTTGCCGGTAAAGCTGATATTGCTGAAACTGATCTGCGAAAAGACCTTAAACTATTATTAGATAAATCTGAATGGGCTACCGTTAATGATATATCAGATTCCTTGCAAAAACATATCAAAAAGATGCCGAACATTGCTGAAAAGCATCTGATTATGGGAGTCTTCTACCAGGTTGTAGAAAAATTTTCTCTGGCAAGAGGAAGATTCGAGAAGGCTCTTAATTTATCTTTAACCGGTTATCAGAAAATATCAGTTTTATTAAAATTAGCTTACACATATTTTTTACAGAATAAAATTGATAAAATGAGGACATGCGTTGAAGAATTGGAAGAATATGAACTTACTTATGAATTGCACATTGAATTTATTACATATAAAACTTTATATTTAGGTTTTAGTGGTAGATTGGACGAAGGTATCCAATTGGCAGAAGATTATCTTCCTCAAGTTAAAGCTGATAATGATGCAAATTATTTTATTAAGCTTGGGAATTTACACAATACCTTAGCTTTGTTGTATCACAAGAAGAAGATGCTGGATGAAGCAGAGAAACATTTCGATAATGCACGAATGATCTGGGAGCGAGTACATTACTTCAGAAAACTTGCAGTTGCATATAATAATATCGGTGATGTTGCTTTGATAAAAGGTGATACAAATAGAGCATTTGAATATTTTCGTAAGGCTATGAAAATATGTTCTCAAGTTGGATGTAAAAGGGTAAAAGTTCAAGGACTATTAAATCATGCCATAGCTTATATCAAACTTGGTAATTTTAATATTGCCGAAGCATATTTGGAAGATGCCTTAAAGCTTTCATTAACTTTGGAAAATAAACCATTTGTTAATTCTATTATTAATAATATGGCCATTGCTAAAAGTAAAATTAACAATCTAAACTATTACTTGAGCTTTGTAGAAAAGAATGTACCCGATTTCATTGAAGGAAATATTTATCAGATCACTCCACTCACAAAAACATATTTCTATTATTTGCAGGAAATTGGTGATTATTCTAAAATAGAGATATTACTAAATAAATATGAAGCAATGCTTCTGGAAAGTAGAGAACATGAGTTTACATATCAAATGCAGGGATTCTTAGCACTTCATAAAAATGATTTTACTTTAGCAACAGATCTAATTGAAAAAGCTTTTTATTATTCCAAACAAAATCAAAGTGATTATGCTCTAACAATAAATTATATTGGTCTCATAGAATGTTCTGTAGCCGTGGGGGAATACGAGAAAGCTTATGATATTTGCAAGAAAGTAGAAAAATTGTGTGTTAAACATAATTTCCGATTTTGGGAAGCAAAATTAGATATTAAAAAGTTAAAAATACAATTATTAGATGAGAATGTATCGATTAGATTGATTTTGCGAAAGCTGTTAGAAGTTTTACCTTATATTCAAGAAAACCATCTCTATCGACTGGAGATCGAGATTTACGAAATGATGGTTCAAATTTATGGTTATTTAAAAATTCGTCGTAAAACAGAACAAAGTTATATTAAATATAAAGAACTTGTTCTAAAATCTACTGAAGGGCTAAATACAAAAGATAAAGAAACTTATCTTCATACTAAAAAGTATCATTTAAAAGACCATACTGGATTACATTCAGTGAAGATCGCTCCACGTAAACATCTGAAAGAAGAAAGCTGGCAGGATGAGCTATTCGATATATTAAAACTTCGGGAAGAATCCAGGATGAAATTTCTTATAAATAGAACTGTGAATAAACTGCTTTCGCCAGATTTATTTGCCATTGTGTTAAAAGAAGATCTTGTATCAAAATTAACTCCATTTTTACACAGCAATATAGATACTTCGATATTATACTCAAAACGTTATCTGAAGCAGATAAGTTTGTGTCTTGAAAAGAGTACTATCATTCGACGAAGCATAGAGCACAGGCATATTCTCTTTGTACCACTAAAAATTAAATCTGCAGAAGTTGGATGCATGATCCTGGCCGATAATGGTGAACTTCCTATGCAGCCGGAAGAATTTAATATTGTAAAAATACTGAGATTACATTTAACAACGATCATGATCAGGATCAAAGAATTTGCAACTTTGAACAAAGACATGGAATTAATGGGTAAGCTTGTAGAAATTACTCGTAACTTCTTCTCAATTCTTAGTGTTGAAAAGCTAGAGCAGGAGGTTATTGCTGTAGCTCTGGATTTCACTGAAGGCTCACGCGGATTTCTAATTAAAAAAGATAAATTTGAAAACTATGTTTATAAAGTTGCTTTGGATGATTCTAAACATCTATTAAAGAGCTATGCTTTCATTAGTAAAACTATTCTCAGTGAAGTTCAACAGCTTAAACAGCCAATCCATATAAAAGATGTAATAGAAGACAAAATATTCGGAAGCTATCTTGATTATTCCGGAGAAGCTTTTTCAATTTACTGTGCTCCAATTCTTGTAGATGGCAACATACATGGTTATCTTTATCTGGATAATTACAATTCAGACTCGGGGAAATTGCTAGTTAATCGCGAATTTATGAAATTGCTTTTAATACAAATTTCTGTAGCGTTCAAAAATGCAATGCAATACGAATCGTTGATGTTTAAAAATTTAGAAATCAGTTCCTTAGATGACTTGAAAAATGATTTTATTAATATTGCATCTCATGAATTGAATACACCGCTTACAACACTTCTGGGGTATTCAGGAAAATTATCTCGAAGTAAATTGGAGAAAGCCGATAAAGAAACTGTATCTTTAATGAAGCAAAGTGTCTCTCGGATGCAGAAGTTGATCAAAGATCTTCTAGATTTCAATAAATATCAAATGACCAATAAGCTAGATATGGAAGTTGTAAACATAAAAGCTCTGATGAAAGATATAGCAGAAGAAGCTGAACAGATTTCAGATTTCAGGCATATGCAGATAAAATTTGAGATTGAGGAAAATCTTAAAAAAGTTCCACTCCACACTCAGTCTTTCAGGCTTATGATTCATCACATTATCATAAATTCCATAAGATTCACAAAAGATTTTGGAACAATAACTTTGGGCGTACGAAGATCCACTTTTCAGCAGGAAGAGATCAATGGAGAACCATCCATTGTTATCTATATTCAAGATAATGGGATCGGGATTCCAGAAAATCAACACACTAAAGTATTCCAAAAATTCTACGAACTAACCGACATCGTTTCTCACAGCTCAGGAAACCTTGAATTTAAATCCAGTGGACTTGGAATCGGACTTTCTATAGCAAAAATAATAGTAGAATTACATGGCGGAAAGATTTGGATAAACAGCAAAGAAAATGAAGGTACAACTGTTTTCATATCACTTCCAATGTAGATCGAAATCATAAGGACGAATTTTTAATGAAGTTAATTAGTAATCTATTCGGCAGAAACTCAGCTGCAGAGCCGCACAATTTTTCACAATTGATATCGGGACGTGAAAGATTGATTGTGTTTCTTCCTAACAATGTTTTAGATAGTTATCAAATTCTTTGTCACTTAGTTGTTTGGAAGGACCTTTTTAAAGAATTCTTAATATTTGTTCCCAGCTATTCACATTCCTTTTTTAGCAGATTTAATTTTAGCAGCAATGTAAAATATGTGATATTTTCAAGTGAGAAAACTCCATTGGTTGGGAGTTCAATACTCAATTTAAGTTTAGAAAAAAATATAGAGAAGTATCTGAAGAGCTGCAAGGGATCCACGATTGTAGATGCTTCCAATAAATTCAATCTTCAATTTATACCTTACCCAAAATCAACTTTGGAAATTTTAGAGAAATTTGCTGGATTCAGTGATCTGCCTTTCAAAGAATACCACCTTTCTTTCGAATTGACTCAAAAAGAACATTTTACAAATAAGCAGAAATATTTTCATAATCGATTTCCAGATTTTGTTTTGAATATGGCATCTAACACTAATACTAGAAAGTTGGATAGTTTAATATCAAATTTAAAGCTTACATTCTCTTCCAATATTTACCTTACTCATAAATCTACAAAAAACTCAAACTTCCCGAATTTGGAAAGTATTGAATTGGAAACTCTACTTCAACTTTATCAGTATGCGATATCCTGCAATCTGTTTTTAACTACCGATAGTAGCCTGGCCGGTTTGCTGCAAGAACTTAACAAAACTTGTTTACACCTTGGGACAGGTTTTAGCTCTGATAAAGTGAAGTCTGTAAAGATAACTGATTTCGAACAATTGCAAGAAATTGTACCGAAATTAATGACAAAGTTATCATAATAGAGGATAAAAATGCGAAAATTAGTTTTGTCTATTTTCTTTGTAATATTAACCGTTTGTTTGTTTGGATCTCCAATTGATGATCTTCGGTTTGCTATAGGACTTTATTCAGATGAAAATTACAAACTTGCCAGCACGGAACTACAGAGATTTGTTCAGCAAAATCCGGAAAGTTCCTATCTGAATGATGCCAGGTTTTTGCTGGCAAATTCACTATTGTCTCTTCAAGATTATCAAAAAGCAGATTCTGAATTTTCAATGCTAAATTCACCTGATATCAGTCCATCAATACGAGCGGAAGTTTTACTTGGAAGTGCACAATGTAAATATTTTCTGAAGCAGATAGATGAATCTGAAAAAATATTTAAAAGCTTTGTTTCAGAGAATTCCAAACATGAGTTATGCTGGAAAGCGCAATATTTTCTGGGTATGATCTTAGCCGATCGAGATGAACATGAAGGAGCTTTGGAACTGTTTGACAAAGCAGCTTCCAAACAGAATGATCCTGACCTGAATCTCGCTTTGCTGATATCATTGATTGCATTGAACCAAGAAGAAAGAGCAGGTGAGCTTATTGCCTATTTAGATCTGGGGAATAAAGCAAATCATCAGTTTGTAATCACTTATAATAATTATAATTTGCAAAAAGGGAGATGGCAAAAAATACTGGATACAGAGATTCCTGAAATAAATTCTAATTCTCAGTATTACTCAAACTATTATATTTTACGAGGAATCGCTGAATATAATCTGGAAGAATATTCTGATGCTATTGCTGATCTGAACAACGTGAATGATGAAAAGAGTAATTACTACATTGCTCTAAGCTATTTTGAAAAGGGTGATAAAAAACGAGCTTCAGAGATTCTTGTTAATTTAAGGGAATCCCAAGATACAGAAATAAAAGCAAATAGCTATTTCTATTTGGCAAAAAGTGAAGATGATGTGCAAAAAGCAGATGAAATGCTGCTAAATTTTACTTCCGAGTTTCCAACTTCTGAATTTGTTCCAATTGCTTATTATTTATTAGGATATAATAAATTCAAATCAAATGATTTTATTGCAGCACTAAATAAATTTTCACAGGCAGCTGCAAAAGCTATTGAACTTAATTCTCCAAACTTTACAGTTTCTTATCAGGAGAAAAATACCTTCCTTATGGGAGAATCCTATTATCTGAATCTGCAAACTAGTGATGCTTTGATGACATTTAAGAATTATATCAAAAGATTTCCACTTGGTATTTTTGCAGATGAAGCAATTTTCAAGATTGGATTGATTCAATTTGAAGCAAAGAAACTTACAGATGCAACCGCAGAATTTAGTATATTAATTGGTGATTTTCCCCAAAGTACTAAAGCGGGGATGAGCAATTATTATTTAGGAGAAATTGCTTTCCGTAAGGAAGATCTGGGAAAAGCATTAATCCATTTCAATGAAGCTCTAAAAGGTGTTTGTGATATTGGTTACACATGGGAAAGAATCGCTCGAATACATTTCCGCAATAAAAATTATCAAAGAGCATTGGAATCATTGGCCAATATTCCCAATGATAGTAAATATCTTTTTGAAAAATTTTTATTAGAAGGGAATGCTAATTTTGCCATTCGAAAACTTGATAAAGCGTTGCAGGCATATGAGTTCGCCGAAGAGTATGCAAGAGGTGATGGCGCACAAGAAATAGCACTTTCACGTAAAGCTTGGACACTTTATCAGATGAAGAGATTCAAGGAAGCTTCTCAGCTTTACAGTAGGCTTTCCAGTTCTGCCAGTTCACCTGAAGATTATCTTATAAAAGCTGCAAACGCAGCTTTTAGTGCAGAGGACTTTGTTCGTTCCATCGAGGTTTATAAACAATTCTTACATAATTTCAATGAATCAGAAGACGTTCCTTCAATTCAATTAGGAATTGCAGATTCTTATTACAATTTGGGGGATTTTGCTTCAGCAGCAGAGTATTATCAAAAACTCATCATTCCAGAATCTGATCATAAAATGCTCACAAATTCTTTAAACGGTTTACGATGGGCGTCGGAGCAAGATGAAAAAGTAGATTTTCTGACAATTGTGGATGAGTTATTGAAATCATCGAATGATGTAGATTTTCGTTTAGAGCTGCTGGATAGAAAATTACATTATCAATACAATAAAGCAAACTGGCAGGAATCTATTACAATTGCTGATGAGATCGGTAAACTTTCACCAAATTATTCTGAACTTTCATCTGTAAATTTGATAAAAGCTTTATCTTATATGGAACTGAAGGATTATGACAATGCAGATCTGATTTTCCAGCAATTGGGATCAGATAAACCGTCAGCAGAAATATTGTACAATTGGGCATTAATGAAGTTAACATTGAGCGATATGGATGCTGCAATTGAAAAGTTAAGATTAGCTTCACAATTATCAAAGCGAATGGATGTGTGGATTAAACTTCTGGAATTAGAAATAGCTGCCGATCATATTTACTTCCAGAATGATCAGGCAAGATTCAAAGAATTTGCTAAAGATGAATATCTGGAACTTGCTGATATTTATCTCATTCAATGGCAGATCAAAAACAATCAGACAGGTTTTGAAAACAAATTGAAGGCACTTGGAAAAAGCAAAAATGATCTTATCAAGGCGAATATTCAATTCTTAAAAGGATATCAGTTATATGTAAATAGAGAGATGGACAATGCTGTTCCGGAATTACTGCGCGTTCGTTATCTATTCCCGGAATTTCAAAACATCAGGATCCAAGCCGAGAAGCTGGCCTTAGATGCATATTTGCAATCAAGTCGCATTGAAGAAGCCAAGCAACTATTTGATACGATCAAAAAAGATCTTTCGGAGCAGGATATAGTAGATTTCAGTGCTAAGTTTAGTAAGGAGGTGGAATAATGAAACACCTTCTTACGATTATTGTTATTGTAGTGATATTCCAGCTTTTCGCCCAATCAGATTCTGATCTTGATCTGGGAAATGTCGTTATTCAAGGTGAATCTTCCAATCTTACCGACAGTGTTTCGTACCAGCGAGATTTTGCTTTTTATAACACAGTAAATTCAGAGACAGAACTGGGCTTTAAACCTCATTTTCAACCTGTTTCCATTCCCAGGCAGATTCCTGATGCTGGCTCTAAACTAGCTTTTCAAGCTCTGGGTGGAACTTCAAATACGCGAATGAATGCCGCTTATGCCAAAGATGAAATCCTTAATTTTTCGGCTGAATATGATTATCATAGCATCGAGAAAGAATGGTCTCGGCAAAACATCGCTGTTAGCTGGCAACCGCAATTCCAGGGCTTTGAATGGGATGTGACGATCAGCGATCTGACGATTCAAGATTCTATTGATCAAACGAATATTTCATCTTATGATTTCAGGATATCTACTCCATCATATTCCATTAAAAAAAATATTCCTTTTGAATTAGATCTTGATTTCGCTCTGGCTTATTTAACTTCAGAACAGAATAGTAATAATGAAAATGATTTGAATCTTTCTGCCGATATTACTGCTAGTTCTGCTGATTATAATTCTTATATTAACGCTGAATACCTTAATCAAGCGTTCTCCGGATTTTCCAGTTTTGGTTTGAATGAATTGATTTTTGGAAAACCTCAGATCTGGCTAGGATACGATGAAATTCATTTGTATCCATCACTTTATTTTGACCGATCTTTTAAGATAGCTTCCGGTATTGAATTTCAGTTGGCCAACCATCCGCAAATTTCGAATCAAGATCGAAGAGCAGATCTTAACGATAATTTCTTTCATTCAATTAAAAGTAATGGCCTGCAGGAAAAGATGCAATTAAATGCCTTTGTCGCTTTTCATAATAATAACTTGCTGCCATTTAACTTATACTATAATCCTCAACACATTAAAGATAAAAGAATGTATATTGAATCACAATCGGGATATTATATACAAGTAACGAAAGATCGATTTATACAAACTTTTGGTGCAGAATTTTGCTGGAATTTCAAAGAATTAGAAATTGAAAATACAGTAAGATATCAGCTTTGTGATAAAGAGATTTATTATGAACCGAAATTGAGATTTATTAATTCCATTTCCAGAAATTATAAATCATTTTTTGTTGATTTGGAAATGAATTTCCTAGCAGTTCGTTCTGATGATCTGGGAAGTGAAATGGATGATTATTTCCAGGTAAATTTAAATTTGGAGTATAAATTCAAAGCAAATGTTGCATTTTTCGGATACGCAGAAAATCTATTAGACACGGATTACAGTGAATACTACGTCATTCCCGAAGAAGGAATAACTCTTTATGTCGGCTGTCGGTATGGATTCTAAATAAGAAAAACAAAGTATTCTTTATTTTGATTTATTCTGGCTTGACACCAGAATGTATAAATAAATTGTTAAATCGTATTCAGTTTTAAAAACTGAATGTTTATAGAGTGTAGCTTGATGGTGCGAGAGTAAAAGGGAATCCCGTTTAAGTCGGGAGCGGTCTCCGCCACTGTAAGCAGAATTGTTCGCATTAGGATTTGAGTCACTGTACTTTTCGTATGGGAAGGCTCAAATATTAAAAATCTGCAAGCCAGGAAACCTGCCATTCATGCTTTGTTCACACGATTGTCCGGAGTCATACAAATCGCTGAACCAGGTATTTATTGTATCCTTTTTATTTTTGAAGATGTTAAGCTGCTTGAAAATAAAAAGGATTTTTTTATGACCAAAAATGCAGTTCTACTGTTTCTGATTTTGATACTATTTATTGGCTGTAAGCAACAGGATAAGTCAATTGGTCAGAATATATATATTGTTACATCACCTGAAGTTGCTGAGATATTAGCAGTTCTTGGAGCAGCGGGAAGTATCGTTGGAATTACTCAGGAATGTAACTATCCAGCTTCTTTCGAAAAAATTGAAAAGATCGGTAATTTTGGCAAAGTAAATTTTGAAAGGATCATCGAACTTGAACCAACAATAGTTTTTACTTCCGGTTTGGAACAAGACGCACTTTCGTCTGAACTTGAAAAACTTAATATTACTGTTGAGAAAGTCTATCCGCAAACTGTATCCGAAATGCTGGATTCAATTATCAAGATTGGAGTTTTGGTTGATAGAAAAGAACGAGCCAAGTTTGTTGTGGATAGTCTACGCACTGAACTTAGAAAAGTTAATGAAAATAAGAATTTAGACAATCCCAGAATTTACATCGAAATTTATGGTGATCCACTCATGAGTGTAAATGAAGAATCTTTTGTTGGAGAACTTGTAACTCTGGCTGGTGGAGTAAATATCTTTTCAGAGTTACCTCGTGAATATAGCCGCATTGATGCCGAAAAAGTTATAGAAGCAGATCCCAAAATTATTATTCTCACATATCCTGGAGTTTCTGCAGATGATGTTCAAGATCGAAAAGGTTGGGAAGTGATCTCAGCAGTAGAGAATAATAAAATTTTCTCGACATCTGATATTGATCCCGATCTGATATTGAGAGCTTCTCCACGTTGCATAGAAGGGATTAAACAATTGCAAAAGGCATTTCATGAATAAGAAGTTATGGATCTTTTTTCCGTTGCTTTTCGCTGGATTAATTATTTTGTACCTCAAACTGGGATATCCATCTCAGCATATTATAAATTCCGTAAGATTTCCCAGATTGATGCTGGCATTTCTTACCGGCTTCATCCTGGCGGGAGTAGGGCATACATTCCAGATTATGCTGAACAATCCTCTGGCAGAACCATATATTTTAGGAATTTCTTCCGGAGCAGCTCTGGGCAGCATAATTGCAGCAATCTCAGGATGGTTTTTGCTCATGCCAGTTTTCGGTTTTGCCGGAGCTTTGGTTACGATGACATTGGTCTGGTTTTTGGCTCATGTCGGCGGATTCTTCAATAAAACAAAATTACTACTTTCGGGAATAGTAGTGGGAATGTTTTTCTCCGCTCTCATTTCTCTTCTAATGTACATGAATCAACAGGACATTGGAAATATAATTAACATCCTTATGGGAAATCTGGGTAGGATCTTCAGCCACAATGAATGGAATTATTTCTTAGTTGTTTTTGTAATTTCAATTCTGTTGATGATTTATTTATTTATGCTATCAGCAAAACTGAATATTCTAACAACAGGTGATATGATCGCTACCAGCTTGGGAATTGATGTGAAGAAGTTAAGACGAAAAATCTTCATCATTAGCTCACTTCTTACGGGGATTACAGTAGCTTATGCGGGGATTATTGGTTTTATAGGACTTGTAGTACCGCATCTGGTTCGAATGATCTCAGGTGGGAATAAGCGGTTTACAATTATTATCTCGTCTTTTGCTGGAGCGTTTCTACTTATAATCTGTGATCTGCTGGCAAAGCATATTGCAGTTATTGAAGTACCGGTAGGAGTGATTACAGCTTTTATAGGCTGTCCGTTCTTTATTTTGATTATGGCAAAGAAATAATTTATTAATAAGTAAAAAATAGAAATTACAGTTCTTTAAATTTGCATAGAAATGGATGAGATAAAATAATTAAATCATCTTAATTGAGAAATGGAGCAAAACAGGAGATTTGCAAAAAAATACGTTCCCAAGATAAACTTGGGAACGAGAGAATTTACATTTCTTTCAGCGATTTCTTATGTTCCCTCGCCTGCGACGTAGAAGTAGGAGAGGGACAGTAGGGAGAGGTGTTACATCGTGATCTTTACTTCCTTGATCTCGGGATATTGTTCCAGGTGTTCCTGAATTTCTTCAGCAACATTTTCACGGTATTTATCAAATTTTGGAATCTCAAGATCAATGATAGCTACACCATCTTCGAAGCCGGCATATTTCACCATCTTCAGTGTAACGATATCTTCTCCTACTTTGGGGTAAATAACTTTCTTAAGTTCTTCAACGATTGTCTCTTTACTAAAAATATCAGCTTCTGAAAGATTATGTTTTATTTCGTAATTTTTAATTGCTTTGCGAAGCGTATCCACAGCCAGCACAGAGCAGTGCATTTTTACAGGGGGCAGACCATCAAGCTCTTCAGCAGCTTCTTTCCAGCTGATATCTTTGGCTTCTTCTAAGGTTTTACCCATCGCCATATCGGTTATTATAGAGCCTGTAGCAATATTGGAAGCACAACCATAAGATTGGAATTTAATATCTTTTATTACATGAGATTTTGGGTCTACATTCATGTAAATAGAAACCTGATCTCCGCAAGCCGGACTTCCTTCTGTTGCTTCTGCATCGGGTTTTTCTATCTTCCCGACATTATGTGGTTTCATAAAATGATCTAAAACTTTTTGCGAATACTGCATTATTTCTCCTCGTTATAAAGTGGACTTCTACGGCGTAATTCTTTCACGATTTCAGCAAGCTTCTCCACTGTATAATCAATTTCTTCTTTAGTATTATATCTGCTCAATGTAAACTTCATCGAGCTGTGAGACTGTTCATGATTGCGTCCCATTGCCATAAGAATATAGTTAGCTTTCAAACCTTGTGAGGCGCAAGCACTTCCAGTTGCAACTGATATTCCCGCAATATCCATCATTAACATTATTGCTTCTCCTTCAATGAAATCAAAGGAATAATTCACATTATGTGGAGCGCGATTTTCACCTTTAGGACCATTTAACATGAAGTAAGGAATAGTTGATTCAATTTTTTCCATCAGATAGCTGGATAGCTCTTTGAGCTGTGAAATACTTTTTTCCAGATCGGAGAAAGTGAGTTCCACTGCTTTGGCAAAACCTGCAATATTAGCCATGCTGATTCCACCGGTTTGATGAATATCAATTCGATTTATTCCATGAATAACCGGACCAACAATAATCCCCTTTTTTTGGAACAATGTACCCACACCTTGAGGACCGTGAATCTTATGTGCACTAATGCTCATCAGATCAATTCCTAATTCATTAACATTTATCGGAAGTTTTCCGTAAGCCTGCCCGGCATCTACATGCAGAGCGATTTTATGATCTGAACTGTTCAGGATTTCTCTAATCTTTTTTATTGGTTGGATAGAGCCAACAGTATGATTAACAAAAGTTGTCATCATCATTATCGTATCTTCACGAATAGAGTTTTTTAATTGCTCCAGATCTATCAGGCCTTCTTTATCAGATTTCAAATATGTTACATCAAAACCGCTTTTTTCAAAGAAAGCTGCATTGGTTAGCAAGTCAGGATAATCTATCACGGATACAATAATATGAGTTCCATTCTTAGCATTTTCCGATAAAAATCCTTTGATGGCAATATTGTTAGCTGCTGTTCCACTACTGGTAAAATGGATCTCTGATGGTTGTGCTCCAATGGAATTCGCTACTGTTCGTTTGAAAGTTTCCAATTCTTCAGCAGCTGCACTTCCACCGAATACAAAGTTGGCAGGGAAGATGAATTTTTCTCCCAAGTAAGGCAGCATTGCTTCCACTACTTCCGGTGCAGGCTGTGTAGTTTTGCAATTATCAAAATAATATTTTTTCAAAATTTTCTCCTACATATAGCGAAGATTTTATTACTCTTCGTTTATAGTTTGGCGATGATCTGATCTAATTTGATCGAATCGAAATAACCATCCAGATGTTCTTTTATCTCATCCCATAGTTCATGAAAACCGCAGGGTAGGCCTTTACAGTGATGATGAGGACGATCTTCTCCATTACAAAAAGATTTTACATAGCTCTCATCGACAGCATCCATGATATTTCTTAGAGAGATGGAATCGATGCTTTCGGCCAGGGAATATCCGCCTAGGGCACCATGAGTACTTACAACCAAGCCATTATGCTTGAGCTTTCGGAAAAGCTGTTCCACATATTTACGTGGAAGGTTCTGTTTCTCACAAATTTCCGTAATTGAAACAGGTTTATCGGTAGAGCTTAAAGCCAGCTCTGCCAATGCTCTCACAGCGTATTCTGTTTTCGTTGAAATATGCATTTCACATCTCCTTGGGAGATAACCTATAAAAATAGTAGGAATTGGCAAATAAAATTATTAAATTTGTTTAATAAAAGTAGAAATTATGATAAATATTAAGAAAATCAGCTTGAGCTATCAGGAAAAAAAAGTGATCCAAAATCTATCTTTAGATTTTGCTAAAGGAGAGTTTTGTGCACTTTTAGGTCCCAACGGAGCTGGAAAGTCAACTCTCCTTAAGGCATTGATCGGTTTTCACCCAGTTGATGAAGGAAAGATCTCAATTGGTAATAGTGAATTGAAACACTGGCAAAAAGCTGAATTAGCTAAACAGATTGCAATCATTCCGCAGGATTTTCAGCTTCAGTTTGACTACACAGTACGAGAATTGGTTTTAATGGGGCGATTTCCATATTTGGGATACTGGCAGAATTATATTCATAAAGATAAAAAAGTAGTTGAAGAAGTTCTGCAAAAACTTGATTTGATCAGATTGAAAGATGAACTTTATTCGCAGCTAAGCGGGGGAGAGCGACGTAGAGTTTCCATTGCCAGAGCTTTGGTACAAGAAACCAATATTCTACTGATGGATGAAGCTTTTGCCAATCTCGACATAAATCATCAGTTGGAAATAATGCGGCTGCTTTCACAGATCAATAAAGAACAGAAGAAGCTTATTATTCTGGTTTCGCATAACATTAATCTAGCTGCGGAATATTGTAGCAGGATCGTGATGATGAAGGAAGGAAAGTTGATCGCAGACGGAACACCGGAAGATGTTATTACAAGAAAAACTATTCGTGATTTATACGAGATCGATCTCACTGTTATCAAAAATCCCATTACAGGACAGCCTAACCTCATTTATCCGGGTAGAAATGAATAAAATAATCTTAATAAGTTTTTTAATATTATATTCCATTTTATCTGCTTTGGATATTACAGGATTTGTTTTTAATGAAAATGATCAACCTATCGAAAATGTAGTTGCTTCTACTAATAAGAAAGCTGTTGTTACCGGCAAAACAGGCAGGTTTATTTTAAAGGATATTTCTGAATCTGATCTTGTAACATTCCATAAAATTGGCTATCAGGATGTGGAGATAGAAGCTGGTGAAATTCCATCAAAATTAATATTAAGAACAGCTGTAATAACTATCGAAGGAACATCTGTAACAGCTAAGATAAACCGAGAAAAATTGCTGGAATCACCTGACAAGATCGTAATTAAAGTTAATGAAAATCAGCAGATAACAACAGATGAACTTCTGCGAAATGTTGGCCTTCAAATAAGCGGTACGAAGTTAAGTGGAGAAGGTCAACATGTATCGATTCCAGGATTTGAAGCACGCCACACGTTGGTGATGCTGGATGGAATTCCACTCAATAAAAGTGGCGAAGCTTTTGATCTTTCTAGCATTCCAACCAGTATAATCGAAAGCATCGAAGTGGTGAAAGGTAGTTCAACATCACAGACAGGAAGTGGAGCTTTAGGTGGTATTATCAATATAAATACCAGGCGATCAAATCGGAAGGTCTCACTGGCAACAGCTCAGTATTTTGGTTCCTTTGGAATGAATAAAACTTCATTTTCTGCTTCCGGAATGAATTCCAAAATCGATGCTGGAATAAATCTAACTCACAGCTTTTCTAGAAATGATTTTAAATATATGCCCAGAACGGAATGGAATTTGGCTGAGAATGTACTAAAACGTGAATATAACGATAAAGAGGTCTTTGATCTTGGCTTGAATTTTGGATATAATTCTGACTCATTTCATACAAATTACAAATTGATCTATCAAAATTATTTCAAGAAACTTCCTGGCACAATCCAAAATCTGGATTGGTTTTTGAACAGTCGCATATTTGGATCTACGCAGCGTCATTTCCTACAAACCAGCAAATACTTTTCTGATTACAAAATAGATACTGATCTTTTCTACTCAGTCGAAAATTCTACTTATGATAATACTCGTTTAATTCCACCATATAATACAGAATTGCTTATGACTAAAGCAGAGAATTTGCAGAAAATGCGGGGAGCAAAATCTACTGTAAAATATACAACCGATCAATTCCTGTTCAATTGGGGAGGAGATTATCGTTATGAATCTTTCCAATATAATGAAAAGCTGCATCCTGAACAATCGATAAGTAAAAAAATCCTGAAAAATTATGCCATGTTCGCAAATTCAAGATTACAAAGAAGTTTCCTGTTTTACGATTTGAGTCTTTCCGGTTCAATTCGTTGGGACAGAACCAACAGATTCGATGATTTCACCAGCTGGCATATTGCTTCCAATGTCACCAATAAGAGTACGATTCAATTTAGTTTTGGAGGCAAAGTTGGTAACGGCTTCACCTATCCTTCTTTTATGAGTATTTATTGGAAAGGTGATTCTCAAGTTACCGGAAACCCTGATCTGATCCCCGAGGAAGTATTGAGCTGGCAAATGTATTCTAAGCTTGGCTCAACAAAGAATTTCCTGAAATTCACCTACAGAAAAGATAAGATCGATCATAAAATTGTCTGGTTTATGGAACATAACGGTAAATGGAAACCAGATAACGTGAGTGAAGCTGAAATCTCTACCTGTGAATTGGAAGGTAAATTCGATCTTTTCGAATTTATGCAGATCGGCGGAATATATTCAAGTGTATCGGCTCTTGATAAAACTAAAAATTCAGATTTTTATGGGAATAAGATCATTCATGTTCCAGATTTTACACTGAATTGCAATATGAAGACGTTCTATAAGAATTTCACAGGTATTGTTTCTTATCATGTAACTGGTGAGCAATGGACAACGCGAGATCAATTAGTGGAAGAGAAGAAATTATCATCTTATGATCTGATGAATGTATCGGTAAATTATAAATATTCCTGGAAGAACTGGCGGATATTGCCTGCATTCAATGCGAGGAATATCTTTGATAAAATGTATGAGATTTATGATTATGTTCCGCAGCCAGGTTTCAATTGGGAAGCGAGTTTAAGTGTGAAATGGGAAATATAAAACCTAACCTCAACCCTGTCCCAGATGGAGAGAAATGTAAATTAGAAACGTCTTTCTGAGGAAATCTTTGAATCTTGTTACGAAGTTCGTCTTCGTAACTTCAAAATATTTTGTATTCCCAAGACAAACTTGGGCACAAGTGTATCGAAGAGAGAAAAAGTATTTTGCCGATAATTGACGTTCCCAAAAGGGGTTTAGGAACGAGAAGTTAAATATAAATTGATCAGAATGATCGAGAGAAATATAAATTAGAAACGTCTTTCTGAGGAAATCTTTCAATCTTTCTCACGAAGAATCTCGTTTCAAAGGAATTAATAAAGTCAGATTTTTCGTCGATTGCCTTTGACGAAAATCTTTGTATGACAGCAAAAATAATTAGGAGATAATAAAGTGAATTTTTTTTTAGTTTTAGTTGTTATAATAATGTCGTTAAGTTTATGGAGTGCAGTTGGTTTTGTAGTGAACTCCGGCAGTGAAACACTTTCCAAATTAGATTTTGAAACGGGAGAGATAGATAATACATTTGCTGTACTCGGCTCGATGCCAAACAGGGTAGAACTTACGCAAGATTTTGCTTATGTAGTAAATTCCGGTGACAACAACATTCAAAAAATTGATCTGGCTACAGGAAATACTATAACAAACATATTTATAGCATTGTCATCCAATCCGTATGATATATTTATCGAAGATGATTTCGCCTACATTACAGGCGGATTAATTAATAAAGTTTATAAAATCGACTTGAATCTGGATGAGGTTGTAGGCTCTGTGAATGTAGGCGGAAATCCAGCCGGCATGGCAGTTTTGGATGATAAACTATATGTGGGAAATACAGATTATTCCAACTATTATGCTAATTGTACTATTTCAATAATCGATTTAGACATATTTGAAGTTACTAACACAGTTCCAACTGAAGTGAATCCGCAGTTCCTGTCTGTGATCAATGATGAAATCCATATAAGCTGCGGAGGCGACTGGGGTAGTATCACAGGGAAAATTTGTATTCTTGATCCAATTACTGAGGAAATTACAGATATTATCGAAATTGGTGGGGTTACCTATAATCTGGCAGTTTCACCTGAAGATGTGGTTTATGTAAGCGATGGCTTTGGTTACAACTTATTTGCTTATTATGCCCTGGATTATTCAGTCATATATGGAAGCTCAAATCCCTTTACTCCAGGTGGTACAACTGTCGTAGCAAATGGCGAAAACCTGTTTGTACTAGGTGGAGAATGGGGACAGAATTTTACGATCAAGAAATTCGATTTCGAGGAAAACCTGATAGATGAATACACCGTAGCTCTTTATGCTACAGATCTAAAGCTACTACCAGAAACAACCGGAACAACTCAGAATGAAATTGTTGCAGTTGATTATAAACTGACCAATTACCCAAATCCATTTAATCCAGTTACAGAAATAAGATTTCAGACTTCAAACTTTAACAAAGATTATCAAATAGAAATTTATAATGTAAAAGGACAGAGAATCCGCCAATATTCAATTTTCAATAATCAGTCTTCAATTGTCTGGGACGGGACTAACCAGACTATGAATCCAGTTTCCAGTGGTGTTTATTTCTATGAATTGAAAGTAGGTGGGAAAGTTGTTGATGCTAATAAGATGTTGATGATGAAATAAGTAAATGATATTGAGATTTATAGAGAAGTCAATCTGATGTGGGTTCTTTACACGTTAATTGCTTCCTTCAATTTACTTATAGAATCATTAATTTTCAACTCGTCTGATAAAATTACAATCTCATTACCGATTCTATTTGATGCAGATTGGGAAAGGCGGTATAGAATTTTATTATAATGTTGATAGAGTTTTAATATGTAATCATTATTGTCATAAGATATTAACCATTTCTTATTTATCTTATCAATGTTTTTTGCTAGATTATAATGATCATTAATTTTATAGAAATTCATATATAAATCAGCTCCTTTCTGGACATAAGGAGGGTCAATATAAATGAACATATTCTCTTTTATAGCATTAATTTTTTTTATAAATTTAATCCCATCAATTTTCGTTAGTATAATTCTGTTTTTAAAATTATGTATCCTTTTAATTCTTTTAACTAAGTCAGACTTATTGAATCGAGCATCAATTTTGAATTTTCCATTTTGATTATAACCCCCGATTGGACCACCCTTAATAACGCCTGAAATATTTGTTCTGTTTAGAAAAAAAGTTGCTTTAGCAATTTCAAATTCGCTATAATGATTTGAGTTTTTTAAAACTTCTTTATAATGTTTCCAATTATTAATTGATACATCTACATTTTCTATCCATTCGCAGAATTGTTGGTTTGAATTTAGAACCGTATTCCAGAAATTATAAATTGATAGATCTAAATCATTAATGTATATTTTATTAACAAATTCATTAAACAATAATTTTAAAGCTAAACCTGCTCCCCCTGCATAAGGTTCAGCATAGTTTGTGCCTATTAAATCATTTTCATAAAAAAGATTTGCAAAGAAGGAGAATAAGCAAGCCTTACCTCCAGGATACCTTAAAGGAGATTCAAATCTACTTAATCTATTACTATCTTCCATGTGAAATTGTTAGTATTTCTCCAACGATTAACGAAAGTGCTAATGTTTGTTCAAGATTATTTGCAGCTTTATAATTATGCGCACCTATATGTAACAGTTGAACAATTGTAGTTTCTGTTACATTTTGTGTTGATAAGGTTGTTTTATTATCCTTGCTAAGCTTCTTCTTTGCCTCAGTAAAAGTTGATTTCAAATAATTATCTAATTTTAGATCCATATCACTTGATGCAGCTTCGCAAATTAATCTCAGAGACATTCGAATTAAGCTTGGAAAATACTGACTAAATACATCTTTCTTTTCATGATAGTAATTATATAAGTCGACAATATCTCGATAAAGATCACTTACCTGTCCAGATCGTAAATATAGAACACCATTGAAAATCTCAAGTTGTTGTTTTGTTGTTCTTCTTGAACGTTTTTTCTTAGGTTGCTCTTTTACTTCTTGAGCTTCTAAATGTAAAGTCTGTAAACTTTTATTTTTATTTTTTGTGATAATTTCTTTCGTGTGTAGGCTTAACACATCTTTTACTTTGCCACGATTTTTCCTCGTACTAATTATCTTAGCAGCAATTTTTGATGAAATGTCTTCTAAAATGGTTTTTGATTCTTCTAATGAATGTTTACTTTCAAAATTATCTTGATTAAATTCAAATCCTAGTTCTTTCAATTTGTCATTTGTGAAAATCTCGTCTTTTACGAAAACCTTGTTTAAATGAGAATTTGTTGAAATAATATGAGTTGATTCTTCTAGTTTTAGAAATGTACTTTTTGGCTCATGTAAAAAATTATGAATGAAGATATCTCTATCTAATGGTGTCCATGATCCTGAATCACCATGCTTCCTAAAGACATTTAAAACAGCAGTATCTTCAGAGCATACATTACAAGGAATTTTAAATGGAACATCTGGTAAAATTGAAATATCGAAATCATGTAAATTAACATAACCATGTTTTAGCATAGCAAGGATCATTCTGCGATTTCCATCATATACAATAGGTGTTTTATCATGATATACAACAGTAGGTAATTCACTCAAATCATAATGTGTTTTCATTTCTTTTGCTAATTTTTTTAACTGCCATTTTCCATGACTGTCTTCCCATGCTTTGTTAGAAACATCTTGGTTCGAGGAATTTGGATTAATTGGATCTCGGGGATTTTCAGTCCATAATATCAAATCTTCAATTTTTATTTCCTTAATTCTTTGACTCATTTATTTTTCCTCCAAGATAAAATCGTTTTCGAACCTTAATCATATGTAATTCTTGTCAAATATTTTACTATAATCTTTTTTAAGAAAACAACTATCTCTATACAACTATCAATAATTTCACTTCCTTTTTTGTATTATAAATCTACACCTAAATGCTGATCAACATTTTATTTTCCCACATAATTCCTACAATTTCAATTTTATACTTATTAGATAGCAGATCTATAAGTCTTTTTACTGAATTTCAATTCGTTAATTCAAAGTAAGTTGTCCAGAAAAAAATTGCACAGAAAAAACTTGCCTTTTAATGCAGTAATTTAGATTTGAGTACAAATAAAATTCCTGGAGGATAAAGGTATGAGAATTCACAATTTCAATGCTGGGCCGGCTGTATTACCGGAAGAAGTTTTGTTAGAAGTTCAAAAGAATCTTTTTGATTACAAAGGTGCAGGTCTTTCCGTTATGGAGATGAGTCACCGTTCTGTGGAATATGATAAGATAATCACAGATGCCAGAGCAGCTTTGCTGCGTATTATGGGGTTAGGAGATGATTATGAAGCAGTTTTTCTACAAGGTGGAGCCAGTACACAATTTTTGATGATACCAACAAATTTCTGCCCCGAAGATAAAGTTGCTAACTATATCGATACAGGTACCTGGGCAACTAAAGCCTGGAAAGAAGCAAAAAAGATTGGCAAAAAGTATGAAGTTATTGCTTCCTCACAAGATGAAGATTTTACCTGCATTCCCAAAACCTGGAAGCTTTCAGAAAATCCTGCTTATCTCCACATTACAACTAATAATACGATACGTGGTACTGAGTGGAAGATAGATCCTGATGTCCCTGCCGGTGTTCCGCTGATCGCTGATATGTCTTCCAACTTCCTCAGCCGTCCGCTGGATTTTGCAAAATATGATTTGATCTACGGTGGTGCTCAAAAGAATATTGGACCAGCTGGTGCAACTTTTGTAGTTATTAAGAAGAGCTTGTTAGAAAAACAAAATTCTGGTATTCCAACTATGCTGGATTACAAAACTCATATCGATAAAGATTCCATGTTCAATACACCTCCTGCCTTCAGTATTTATGTAATCGGTGAAGTGCTTAAATGGATTGAGAAAAACGGTGGGCTTGAAGCTCGAGAAGAATATAATCGCCAGAAAGCTAAGATTCTTTATGATGTCTTTGATAATTCCAATTTCTACAATGGTACTGTAGTTCCGGAAGATCGTTCCTGGATGAATGTTCCTTTCCGTCTTCCTTCTGAAGATCTGGAAAAGAAATTCATTGCTGAAGCAAAAACCAAAGGCATGATCGGACTGAAAGGTCATAGAAGTGTTGGTGGTTGTCGTGCTTCTATCTACAATTCACTTCCTATGAAATCCGTGGAATATCTAGCACAATTCATGCACGAATTTGAAGAAGCAAATAAATAAGAAAAATAATATATTGGAAAAGGCGGCTGCGGTCGCCTTTTTTTCTATGTGCATAATTTAATTAACAATTGAGAATATGAAAATCTTTGATCTTAAATCGCTGCCAAGACAAAAATACTTGCTTTATATGGCATTCCTCACTGCATTTGCCGTAACTGTTTATGCTCTGGAAAGTTTTGTACCCAAGCCATTACCGTTCATGAAACTTGGTCTATCTAATGTTGTGATCTTGGCCTTAATATTCACTGGTAATATTCGTTCAGCTTTTATTGTGGCAATTGCCAAAACATTATTAGGCGGCTTAATATCTGGAATGCTGTTCAGCCCTACAACTCTGCTTTCGTTTGGAGGAACTCTCCTGGCGTTTATATTTATGCTTATATTTATAAAATTTCCTCTGGATTTCAGTATAATCGGAATTAGCATAATTGGTGCGGTAGGTCACAATTTCGGGCAGATCATATTGGTTCGATATATTTTGATTAAAGAGAATTCCATATTTTATTTGACGCCGATACTGATATTAATGGGAATAGTAACTGGAATTATCACTGGATATATCGCAAAAATGTTCGTTGATAAAAAGGATTAGTAAATTTGGGAGTTTATGAAACAATTAGTATATAAATATTTTTATGCATTTGCAGCTCTGATCTTGTTTTTTGGTGGAATTGGAGTTGGAGCATTCTATCACTTCAGTAAAGAATTACCTCCACTTTCCGAACTTACACGTTTCGAATTGAAAGTGGGATCTGAAGTGTTTGATCGCAATGATGATCTGATCCATACTTTCTATGTGGAAAAGCGTCAGCTAACCAAATTAAATGAATTACCGGAATATTTGAAAAATGGTCTTATTGCCGTTGAGGATCAGAATTTTTACAATCACTGGGGAATGGATCTGGCACGTTTTATCAAGGCTATACTCATCGATATTCAAAGGAGAGATTTCTCCCAGGGAGCCAGCACAATTACGCAGCAGGTTGCCAGGAATATGTTCCTCTCTCTGGATAAAACAATTCCTCGTAAAATAAAAGAAGCCATGCTGGCATATCGCATCGAAAAGCATTTTTCCAAAGACGAAATATTAGAATTGTATCTGAATAAATCTCCTTTTGGTCCAGGGCTTTATGGCATCGAAGTTGCTTCCTTAAAATATTTTGGTAAAGATGCTAAAGATCTTAATATAGCCGAAGCAGCTTTACTGATCGGTATGCCGCAGCTACCAAGTGCCTATTATCCTTTCCGCTATCCTCAACGTGCCAAACGACGTAGGAATATTGTTCTAAAGCGTATGCTGGATGAAGATGTTATTTCGAATCAGGAATATGTGGAAGCACGCATGAGTGAAATCGAACTATTTTACCCTAAGGGTGATCATGGAGCAGATGATTATTTTATCGAGTATATTCGTCGTATATTGGAAAACAAATATGGAACTACTAAATTGTTTACCGGTGGCCTTAAGATATATACTTCTCTCGATTCCGATCTGCAGGCATATGCTGATACTGTTTTGAATGCTAATCTTACAAAATTCGAAATTAAGAATGATTATGAATTCAAATATATAGATTTTCCCGTTGATACAGTAAATATTGAAACGCCTTATGTGCAGGGTGGAGTATTTTCGATAGAGCCAGAAACAGGTTACGTTCGTGTAATGATTGGTGGCAGGAACTTTAATCATAGTAAGTTGAATAGGATCATGCAGTCCAAGCGTCAACCAGGCTCTTCTTTCAAACCTTTGATGTATACATCTGCTATCGTGAATGGTTATACTCCTGCAACGATAATTCAGGATGAGCCAATATCTTTCATTCAAAGCGACACTCTGTTTTGGAAAATCAATAATTATTCGCTTCGAAATTTTGGATATACACGTTTAAGAATGGGTTTAAAAAAATCTCGGAATATTTATGCAGCAAAACTTATCTACGATTTAGGACCCCGAAAAGTTGTTGATTTTGCCAAACGATTTGGTCTTACAACTCCTGTTTATCCTTATTATGCAATTTGTGTAGGAGCAATGGAAGTTCTTCCCTATGAATTGATCACTGCTTATACGACCTTTCCCAATAACGGAGAAAGAGTAAAACCAATTTTTATTCGAAGGGTTGAAGACAGTCAGGGCAAGATATTGGAGTCTAACGAAACAGAAAGAATCCGAGTGGTTGGAGAAGAAGCAGCCTACGTGATGGCAAGCTTGATGCAGTCTGTAGTAAATGAAGGAACCGGAGCCGGTATTCGCTGGCAGCCAGGATATGATAGCCTGGCATCTGTTACATACAAATGGAATGCAGCGGGTAAGACAGGGACTACAGATGATTTCCGTGATGCCTGGTTTATTGGCTACAATCGCAAATTGGTTACCGGTATCTGGGTTGGCTTTGACAATAATGATACTTTAGGGAAAAGTCAATCTGGGGCTACTGCAGCTTTACCTTCCTGGCCATTCATAATGAAAAGAGCAATTGAACTTGATTCTCCAAAAAA
>SWBY01010177.1_pt1 | contig 85287 bp, 74 predicted proteins | sample 4693071 | NCBI WGS metagenome assembly SWBY01 (sample SAMN10267273, study PRJNA491770) | bioreactor metagenome | isolation source: DHS bioreactor inoculated with marine methane seep sediment | place: Japan: Omine Ridge, Nankai Trough | collected 2006-05-06 | reverse complement strand
AAAAAAAACTACCGTCTTTTATGGCATTATTGACTAAAGATAAATCTTGTGGAACATACCGACCGCTTCCTATATGAAGATGACCGACCTCCGAATTTCCCATTTGACCGTCAGGCAACCCCACTACATTGCCGGAGCAATTCAACAACGTCATAGGATAATCGCGCTGCAAAGCATCCCAACAAGGCGTATTAGCCATTGCAATCGCATTATATTCTTTGTCCTGCGAGTAGCCGAACCCGTCAAGGATCAGCAACACCAAAGGCTTTGGCCGATTTAACATTCTCTGTTTATCTCCGTACATTAAAGCAAAACTCACATCGATTAATCACGCTTAGAGCAGACATTCGCAAATAGGTTGTTTTAATTCTTCATTACCCAAAATGATTGAAAATAAGGTATCATTTTGTTAGATTTACTGGCTTTTTGTATTTGACAACGAAGCAAAAAATCGTAAGCAAGTCGTTATTATAGTAATACACGTTAACAATAGTTGTGTATAAATAATTCTTCGTGGGTTCTTTTTTTAGAATTAGACTCAGCAACCCGGTAACTTTAAGCAGTCCTATGGAAACTAAAGACGAGTACATTTTATATAATGACCCCGACATAATCAAAGCGGCACGTTGCCTTAAGGCGATGTCGCATCCATTGCGTCTAAAAATATTATGCGTGCTTGGTACGAACTCGGTCAGTGTTCAGGATATTGTAGAACAGGTAGGGACAAGTCAGAGTAATATTTCCCAACATCTGGCAATTCTTCGGGAAAAAAACATTCTCGGCCATAAAAAGGAAGCTAATCGCGTTTATTACTACATTGACGATGAGCGAATGCTGCAACTTATCAAAATGATGCAGGACGTCTTCTGTTCTTCATAAACTGATTTACTTATCATTAATATACTCAACACACCTCAATCCATGGACCGCATCTTAGAATTCATTTTAAATCATTACATCTTATCCCTTGCCCTGGCAGTGGTGACATTTTTATTGATACAAGAACTGCTTGATACGGCATTCAAAAAGTTCAAGCCCATTTCGCCTTTATTAGCGGTTGCTAAAATGAATGATAGCGAGACTGTCATCATTGACGTGCGTGAACCGAATGAATTTAATCAAAGCCATATAGAAAACGCTATCAACTCACCTTTAAGTAAATTACCGGAACAACTGGGAAAACTGGAACCTTACAAGAAAAAACCTGTACTGATAGCCTGCCAGACCGGTACGCGAGCAGCCTCTGCCGCTAAAATATTAACCAAGGCAGGATTTGAACAAATCTTCGTTATCACCGGAGGCATGCAATCCTGGGAAGATGACTATAAGCTACCGATAAAAGCATCCGGCAAGAATAAAGCTACCGCATGATTTCGCGGCGGTCGCTTAACAGTCCTATAAATTCCACGACTATCCTTACCAACTTAAATTTATAATTTCTCATGGCCGAAGAAAACAAAACCGTAGAAAAACAATTCTCCATTCAAAAAATTTACACCAAGGATATTTCCTTCGAGACCCCAAATTCCCCTAAAGTCTTTATCGAAAAATGGGAACCTTCCGTTGACTTCAACCTGAGCACCCATGTTGAACCTTTAGAAAATTCACTTTATGAAGTAGCGCTTACCATTACAATCACTGTCAAAAGCGGTGACACAACAGCGTATCTTGTTGAAGTCAATCAGGCTGGCATTTTCGCTTTAAACGGTTTTGACGATCAGGAAATGGGACCGATGGTTGGCAGCTTCTGCCCCAACATTCTTTTTCCTTATGCCCGGGAAGTCGTTTCCGACCTCGTTACAAAAGGTGGCTTTCCGCAGCTGCTTCTAGCACCGGTAAACTTTGACGCTCTATACGCACAACATCTGCAACACGCACAAAATCAAGCACCTAGCTCTGAAGCCGTCAATTAAACCGAATATGAATAAAAAAATATCTGTTCTGGGCGCAGGCTCCTGGGGAACCGCGCTCGCGATCCTGGCCGCCAGAAACGGCTGTCCAACATTGCTATGGGGACACAATCCAGACCATATCGCGACTCTGGCACGAGACCGACAAAATAGACGCTATCTGCCTGATGCAGCTTTTCCTGAAAGCCTTGCCGTGACATCAGATTTGGCGGAAGTTGCTGCATTCAGCAATTTGATACTGGTTGCCGTACCGAGCCACGCCTTTAAAGATACGCTGATAAAACTAAAGCCTTATGTTACCGATGAGGTAAAAATTGCCTGGGCAACGAAAGGATTTAACCCTCAAACTGGCGCCTTGCTTCACGAGATAGTAGCCGAAGTCTTTTCTACCCAAACACCCGCGGCCGCCATTTCAGGCCCATCCTTTGCTCGTGAAGTTGCAGCCGAATTGCCTACAGCAATCACGATCGCCTCATCTCAGCCGGATTTTGCCAGTCAATTAGCGGATATCCTGCATAGCGGGCGCTTCAGGGCCTATACCAGTTCCGATCTGATCGGCGTCGAAGTAGGTGGTGCAGTAAAAAATGTCTTGGCTATTGCCACCGGCATTGCTGATGGACTCGGCTTCGGCGCCAACACACGGGCGGCCTTGATTACAAGAGGCCTTACCGAAGTAATTCGCCTAGGAATCAAACTTGGGGGAAAACAGGAAACCTTCATGGGACTGGCTGGCCTGGGAGATCTAATTCTAACCAGCACCGACAACCAGTCCAGAAACCGGCGTTTTGGCTTAGCGTTAGGCCAGGGTAAGGACAGAACGGCGGCAACTCAGGAAATCGGCCAGGAAATCGAGGGGGTTTCAGCCGCCAAGGAAACCTTCCTGCTGGCTCAAAAATATGGCATAGAGATGCCTATTACGGAACAGACCTATAAGGTTTTATATGAGGGCTTGGCACCCTTGACCGCCGTACAAAACCTGCTGGCACGCGAACAGAAACCCGAATCCTAATATCGTATTGAAAACATTAGGAAATGAGAAAGCCCTACAAGGAAGTAGGTGCGCTATGTTGGTAAATCTGCCTCCATACACATGTATAAGCCCTGAAAACCCTATACAAATCATCGCCATTTCAACGATTTGAAATCACCGCGCCTTATGTGGCGTTTATCTGATAATACTCTTCGTGATGCGGAGACCTTACCAGAACCCCACACCCTGCTATTTTATTAGTGCCCCTGAAAAAGATAACTGTCTCCAGGCCTCGTACAGGACAATTGAAACAGTGTTGGACAAATTCAGACTCCGGCTCTCCGCTTTCATAGGCAAACACAAACGTCTGTCGGGAACAAGCTCAGTTAAAACAGCATCAGGCAATCCTCTTGTCTCAGGGCCGAACAAAAAAGCATCATGAGGCTGAAAAGCCACTTCACTGTACTGTTTCCGCCCTTTGGTTGTCAGCGCAAATAATCGCTGAGGCTCGACGCTATCCATAAAGGCAGCTAATGAAACGTGCACTTTGACATCAACCCATTCGTGGTAATCAAGTCCTGCCCGCCGCAATTTCTTGTCGCTCAACTCAAAGCCCAGGGGCTCAATCAAATGCAGTTGAACACCGGTATTCGCGCATAAGCGAATAATGTTACCGGTATTCGCAGGAATTTCCGGTTCATACAGAACGATATGGAACATGTTAATCTTGATTATTGATATTGACCGGCGTCAGCTTCCAAATATCGTTATTGTAATCGGCGATCGTCCTATCGGTGGAAAACTTACCACTGGCTGCGCAGTTCAGGATGCTCATGCGGGTCCAATGATCTTTATCGCGATAAGCCTCTTCCACATGATTCTGTGCATTAACATAGCTGCGGAAATCGGCAATGGTCATCCAGGGATCGTGAGGGCTTTTTACCGACGCAATAATATCGTCAAAGATATTCGGCTCGAACTGATTAAAATGCCCAGACTCCAGCAGGTTCATGACTCGTTGCAGATCCTCATCCTGATGGATGATCGAAACAGGATCATAATGGCGGCTCAATTCTTCAACCTGTTCCTCTGTCAAGCCAAATAAAAAGAAGTTATCATGCCCGACCTCTTCCCTAATTTCGATATTGGCCCCATCCAGCGTACCAATCGTTAAAGCACCGTTCATCATGAACTTCATATTTCCGGTGCCGGAAGCTTCCTTGCCGGCTGTTGAAATCTGTTCTGAAAGGTCCGCGCCCGGGCAAATTTTTTCCATGGCCGAGACCCGGTAATTAGGCATGAAGATCAGTTTCAATTTATTGCCGATATCGGGATCGCTATTGATGACATGCGCGACATTGTTGATCAGCTTAATAATTTTTTTCGCCATATAATAACCCGGCGCGGCTTTACCGCCAATCAGCACACAGCGGTTGGTCCAGTCTGCCGTGTCGCCGCGTTTAATGCGGTCATACAGATGTATAACATGAAGCACATTCAGCAATTGGCGCTTATATTCATGAATGCGCTTTACCTGCACATCAAATAAGGCATCTGCATCCAGGTCCAGATCCTGCCCCAGATCCACATCATGTTCCTGTTTCTTGTATTCGATGAGCCTTTTCTTGGCATTTTGCCGCATTTGATACCAACGCTCGCGGAAAGCCTTATCGTCGGCGAGTGGCTTGAGATTTTTCAATAAAGACAAATCGGTCAACCAGCCATCGCCTATGGCTTCAGTGATCAATTGCGCCAGTTCCGGATTGCACGCCGCCAACCAACGGCGAGGGGTTACGCCATTGGTTTTATTATTGAATTTCCCCGGCCAAAGTTCATAAAAGTCTCGAAACAGACCTTGTTGCAACAACTTTGAGTGCAACTCGGCAACGCCGTTGACTGAATAACTGCCAACTATCGCCAGATAGGCCATCCTGACCTGTTGTTCTGGACCTTCTTCAATCAAAGACATACGCGCCAAGCGGTCTTTATCGCCGGGCCAGTGAGCCGATACTTCCGCCAGAAAATGGGCATTGATATCAAAAATGATCTCCATTAATCTGGGCAACAACTGCTTGAACAGACTGACCGGCCATCGTTCCAGGGCTTCCGGCAGCAGCGTGTGATTAGTATAGGCCATGGTATTGCGGGTAATATTCCAGGCATCGTTCCAGTTCAACCCATACATATCTATCAGTAGGCGCATCAATTCGGCGACCGATATACTCGGATGCGTATCGTTTAACTGAAAACAGTTTTTCGCTGCGAATTCGGAAAAATCATTGCCGTGCCGCCCAACCCAATTGGCAATTACATCCTGTAAACTTGCCGAAGCCAGCAGGTATTGCTGCCGCAAGCGCAAAGCCTTGCCGTTTTCATTGGCATCGTTCGGATACAGCACCATGGTTATATTTTCAGCGGTGTTCTTGGCAGCAACTGACTCGGCATAATCACCGGCATTAAATTCCTGCAAATCAAACTCTTCCGTTGCGGTTGCCTTCCATAAACGCAATGTATTCACTGTGCCATTGCGATATCCCGGTATCGGCGTGTCGAACGGAACAGCCAATATATCGTGCGTGTCGACCCAAGAGACTTTTTTATTGCCATGCTCATCAATATGCGTCTCCGTGCGGCCGCCAAACTTGATGCGATGCGTATATTCTGGACGCTCAATCTCCCAGACATTGCCGTTACGCAACCAATGATCCGGTTTTTCCACCTGTTCACCATTAACGATGTCTTGGGAGAACATGCCATATTCATAACGCAAACCATATCCGGTCACAGGCAATTGCAAAGTTGCACAACTATCGATAAAACAGGCCGCAAGTCGTCCCAGGCCACCATTGCCGAGACCCGCATCAGGCTCGCTATCAATTAACTCCTCGAGTTCCAGCCCCAACTCATGCATGGATTGCTCTATGACATCGTTGATGCCCAGATTCAGCATGGCATTGCTTAATGTCCGCCCCATTAGGAATTCCATAGACAAATAGAACGCTCTTTTGCAATCCTCTTCCCTATAAGCGTTATAAGTCTTCTTCCAGCGTTCGATGAGCCGGTCACTGACGACCATGGCCAGCGCTTCATAGGCATAATGCGGTGACCTGCAATTTTCGTCTCGACCGAGTCGGTGTCCATAATAATGTTTAAAATCGGCCACTAAGTGTTCTTCATCCATTCCTAAACCTGGAAGTGTAGTAATTGCGGAGTTGGGTTTACTTTTTTTGAAACTGCTATGCGGCATAATATTTAATAATGGAAGAGTTTATATGAAATTGATGTTACCTATTAAACACATCATGATCAAGCCCCAGCCCCCAGGGCATGGTTACCTCAGATATTTCCAGATTAATAATGTCCCGACGCGTTATTTAAGAAAAAAGGCTGAAGAAATAACTAACATGTCATTCGGTTTCTTCAGCCTTTTTTAACTGATGGCAGGTGATTTTATCCACCTGATTAACTTAATTTACCATGGCATTGCTTATACTTCTTGCCTGACCCGCAAGGGCAAGGGTCATTGCGCCCGACTTTATTGCCAGCACGGATAAAAGGCTGCGCGGTCTGTTCTTCTGCGGGAGCCGCTTCTGGCTGCTCCTTATTTTCCAGGGCCGAAGCCTCGGCATGTTCAAAATGCATTTCCTTGGGCGCCTGCATTTGCTCATCAATTGCCTGTACATCTTCTTCCTGCCGCACCTGAACTTTCGCCAAAATCGTGATAACTTCGTACTTGATATGGTCCAGTAAATCGGTAAACATCTGAAAAGCTTCACGCTTGTATTCCTGCTTGGGATCTTTTTGCGCATATCCCCTGAAATGGATACCCTGACGCAAATAGTCCATGGCAGCCAAATGTTCTTTCCAGCTGTTATCCAGAACCTGCAGCATGACTGATTTTTCAAAATGCTGTAAGACTTCCCTAGAGATCTGTTGTTCCTTATCCTTATGGTTTTGTTCCAGAATTTCAACAATACGATTACGCAGACCTTCCTCTTGTAGCGAATGATCCTCATCGAGCATTTTGCCTACCGGAATTTCAACATTGAACTCCTGGCGCAAATGATCTTCCAGACCTTCTATGTCCCATTGCTCTTCCATGGTTTTGGGCGGGATATACTGCGTAATGACATTGTTAACGACATCTCTGCGTATCGCAGAAATAATGTCCGAAACATTTTCCGCCGCCATCAATTCATTACGTTGCTCATAGATCACCTTACGCTGATCATTGGCGACATCGTCATAAGCAAGGATTTCCTTACGGATATCGAAGTTGCGTCCTTCAACCTTGCGCTGGGCGTTTTCGATCGAGCGTGTTACCCACGGGTGCTCAATCGCTTCTCCGTCGCCCATGCCCAGTTTCTGCATCAGACTTGCTACGCGTTCGGAAGCAAAAATACGCATCAGATCATCTTCCAGCGACAGATAAAAACGCGTTGATCCTGGATCGCCTTGACGACCGGAACGACCTCTTAGCTGATTGTCGATACGCCGTGACTCATGACGCTCTGAACCGATTACATGCAAGCCGCCGCTGGCAATGACTTGTTCATGCCGATCCAGCCAGGCACCTCGTGCTTTCTCTTTCTCTTCCTCAGCCGCATCTTCTCCCAAAGCGGCCAATTCCGCCTCCAAGTTACCGCCTAGCACGATGTCGGTTCCGCGACCAGCCATGTTAGTTGCAATCGTGACAGCTCTGGGAAGGCCGGCCTGCGCGACGATGTGCGCTTCGCGTTCATGCTGTTTGGCATTCAGCACTTCATGCTTGATACCCTGCTGCTTCAGCAACGCCGACAGCCGCTCCGAATTCTCAATCGAAGTCGTACCGACCAAGACCGGCTGGCCGCGCTCGACACAAGATTTAATATCCTGCGCCACAGCGATATATTTCTCACGTGCAGTCAGATAAACCAAATCACCTAAATCTTTACGAATCATTGGCCTATGGGTTGGTACCACGACCACTTCAAGGCCGTAAATCTTATTCAGCTCGAACGCTTCGGTATCGGCCGTACCGGTCATACCTGAAAGCTTATGGTACAAGCGGAAATAATTCTGGAATGTAATCGAGGCCAGCGTCTGGTTTTCATTCTGGATCGTGACATGCTCTTTCGCCTCAATCGCTTGATGCAGACCTTCAGACCAGCGCCGGCCCGGCATGATACGGCCAGTGAACTCATCAACGATGATGACTTCATTGTTAGCGACAATGTAATCGACATCTTTTTGAAACAACACATGCGCGCGCAACGACGCATTCAGATAATGCATCAGGCGGATGTTGGCCGCATCGTAAAGGCTGCTGCCCTCGGCCATCAAACCATGCTCGACCATCAAGCGCTCCACTCTTTCATGACCTTCTTCGGTCAAATAGATCTGGCGCACTTTTTCATCGACCGTATAATCGCCTTTCTGGCCGTCTTTTTCTTGCTTGGTCAGGAAAGGGACGATCTCATTGGCTTTAATATAAAATTCGGTACTTTCCTCGGTAGGCCCGGAAATGATCAGCGGCGTTCTTGCCTCATCGATCAAAATCGAATCTACCTCGTCGATAATGGCAAAATGCAGATCACGCTGAACTTTTTGTTCCAGGCTGAAAGCCATATTATCGCGCAGATAGTCGAAACCGAACTCGTTATTGGTGCCATAGGTAATATCAGATGCATATGCCTGCCGCCGTTGATGGCTATCCATCTGGCTGACGATAACACCGGTCGTCAAACCCAAAAAGCCGTACAGCCGCCCCATCCAGTCCGAGTCGCGCTTGGCCAGATAATCATTGACGGTCACGACATGCACACCGCGCCCCGGCAATGCATTCAAATAAGCCGCCAGAGTCGCCATCAGGGTTTTCCCCTCACCGGTTTTCATTTCAGCGATTTTGCCGTCATGCAGAATCATACCGCCGATCAGTTGCACGTCAAAATGACGCATGCCAAAGACGCGTGTAGACGCTTCTCTGACCGTTGCGAAAGCTTCCGGAATCAGGCTATCGAGTTTTTCATCCTGCGCCAGACGATCACGAAACTCCTGCGTTTTTGCCTTTAAGGCTTCATCAGATAATTTTTCGTATTCGGAAGCTAATGCATTGATCTTTTTGACCAACTTCCTTTTCTTGTTTACAAGCCTGTCATTACGGCTTCCTACAACTAATCTAACCAGCTTACCGAGCATATTTTCTTTCCGGTGAATTTAGTAAAAATTGAATCAAAATGTGAGATTATATACTGTCTATTTCATTAGTTACAGATAAAACACCTTTAACTATGGGATGAAACGCTTGAATATCAATAGGGATCATTTATAAATCAATTTTACCGATAGCCCTCACCCCTTGTAACCAAAGCGCAGACAGAAAAACGCCGGAGACGTGCATCCACGTCTATCAGATCAACAGACTTACCGTATAAATCAGGTAAAATACACACATAATCTGATCCCGTTAGCGTGAAAAACCAAACGGAAATACCAGCCATGTTCTGGACTTGTTAAGCTGTCAATCACCAAAGTCCAGACTGAACACACTCTTTCGATTATTTTATTTGCATCAATACCTATGAAAATCAGCTTTATCGCCTCACATGGCGGATCTTCTGCCAAACACATCATCGCCGCCATGAAGCAAAAAGTACTTGCCGCTGAATTGGGTGTGGTCATCACCAACAATTCCAATTCGGAAATATTGCGCTGGTGCCAGGAACAACAAATCCCCGTACATCTGATCAATGCCAAAACCCATCCCGATCCGGAAAGTGAGGACCGGGCGATCATGCATGCACTGCTTGAGGCGCAAACCGATCTTGTCGTGCTATCGGGTTATATGAAAAAAATCGGCCCACATACACTGACACGTTTCAACGGCCATATCCTGAACATACACCCTGCCCTGTTGCCGAAACACGGTGGCCAAGGCCTTTATGGCGACCGCGTTCACGAAGCGGTACTGAAATCGGGCGATAAGGTTTCTGGCGCCTCCGTACACCTCATCAATGACCGCTATGACGAAGGCCCCGTCCTCAACCAGAGTCATGTGCCGGTTTTCCCCGACGACACGATCGCATCCTTACGAGCAAGAGTACAAGCCACGGAGGGAGATCTCTATTTGGAAACGCTCAAGAATATCATTGAAGGAACTTTATGATGCTGCCAGGTAAAACATTGATCGGAAATACCACCCTGGCTTTTCTGATTGCCGGCTACGCTGGCCTAATACTGCCCGGCTGTGAAAATGGATCGGTCTTGACAGAAAAAGACGCGTTTATTAAATCACAAGCCCTGGATGATAATACCGAGAGTGGATCAATTAACGCCCAAAGCCTTACTGACTTAGCCGTCTTGTCTGAGGCTTTCGATCATCAATACAGCAACATTCAAGTCAGGCAGACCGGCACGATTATAAAAATACTGCCTGACGATACCAACGGTTCCCGGCACCAGCGTTTCATCGTACGGTTGAATTCCGGCCCGTCCGTGTTGATCGCGCACAATATCGATCTAGCGCCCAGAGTCGAGGGCATAAAAGAAGGATCGACCATCAGTTTCCATGGCGAATATGAGTGGAACAGCAAGGGAGGCGTCATACACTGGACGCATCATGATCCGCAAGGACAGCATGAGCATGGATGGCTAATCTATGACGGCAGGAGGTATGATTAGCTTGCCTCGCTTGAACAGGCAAGACATGAAAAAAGCCGTAGCAGTTTTTGACTGCTACGGCTTTTGCAATTAGATGACGGATACTTCTTCCGCTTGCGGACCTTTTTGGCCTTGAGTAACAGTAAACTGTACCTTTTGACCTTCATCAAGGGATTTAAAGCCGGAGCCGTTAATGTTACGGAAGTGAACAAACACATCAGGACCGTTTTCTTGTTGAATAAAGCCGAAGCCTTTCTCGGAGTTAAACCACTTAACGGTACCGGTAGTCATGGAAGCCATATTGCAATCCTATAAAAATAATGAGTAATTTTAAAGCCTGTTAAGGCCAATGGAGCTGGGAAATGAAGAATTACTTAATGATAAACAGGACGAGCAATTACAAAGAACTTCGTGAAGATAAGCATGCGGTAAATCGTATTTCGAGCCGGGTGTCATTCTATATTGGCATTCTGGACATGTCAATCTAATAAACCTGGCATTTCCGTTAATGCCAATGCCGATGACGACAAAACAGCATTTTTCTGAATAAGCCCTTGCGATAACCATGCCTCGCAAGCAAGCCGCCAGTCAGCCCTCTGCCGCATCTTCTTCGTATTCCTGCAGGTTTACCCGACATTGCGCTGCCTGCCGCCAAAAATCGGGCGCCGGATTATGCAGTAACTGAGCAGCAAACTGACAGGCCTGCATTAAACGACTCTCGGCTTTCGCACTCAATCCGGAGCCGAGCTCAAACTGCTCCGCTTTGATACTCAACAGAAAACACGGTGGCGGTGTTTGTTTCTTTACCGTCTGATAAACAGCCAAAACCGCGGACGGACTCATCGCGTGCGTGCTATAGCTTTTATCTCTGCCGGGACTTAACTCGGCAAAATCGAACGGTACCGCACAGGATACGGACGCATCGACAAATAAAACCAAGGCCCTGCCCTCAAGGTCCAGCGCATGTTCAATCTGCAGCTGAAAATCGGACAACAGGTCGATATTGCCTAAGTTCAAGTGAGATTCCACGAACTCTAGTAGCAATGGCCCTAAGGCATCATCACCGCGACTGAGATTGCCATAGCCAAACAGCAGTACGGAATTAACCTCCGAGGTCATGCTCAATCGCACTATCGCCGTGTTTAATGAGTCTATCGATCAGCCTGCCTTCCACGTCGACCAATTCAAGCTGCAACGGCATTTTTCCCACGGCATGTGTCGCGCAGGACAAACAGGGATCATAAGCGCGGATGGCGACTTCCAGGTTGTTCAATAGCGGCTCGGTCAACTCCCGCCCCGACAAGTATTCCGCCGCAACCTGCCGCACGGACTCATTCATCGCCATGTTATTGCTGGTCGTCGAAACGATCAAATTCGCTTTCGTAACGATGTCGTTTTCATCAACCTGATAATGATGAAATAAGGTGCCGCGCGGCGCCTCGATCACGCCGACCCCCTCATAGCGCTTCTCGCCCTGCGCGACCAGATCATGCCCCATGACTTCAGGATCATTGAGCAGTTCCTTGATACTTTCGGCGCAATGCAGGGCCTCGATCAAACGCGCCCAATGAAAAGCCAATGTGCTATGCACCATGGCTTCACCGCCATGCGCCTTGAATTCCAGGCGCTCGACTTCCGCCATCGGCGTAGCGATATAATCGCAATTATTGATACGCGCCAGGGGGCCGACGCGATACCAGCCCGCCGCCTTGCCCAGCGACAGCAGGTAAGGAAACTTCATATAACTCCATGAACGTACTTCTTCATGGATATAGTCGTTGTATCGGCAATAATCGACATGATCCACGATAGTTTCACCTTGATCATTTTTGGCCCGCAGGCCGCCGTGGTACAACTCCAGCGCCCCATCAGCACTGGTCAGGCCGAGATAATTACTGCGTATAGTGGCAAATTCATCATAATACGGCAGGTTGGAGCCATGTATTTTCTTAACCAGTTCCACGGCGCCGGCCGCCCAGGCGATGATTTGATCGACATCCGACAGCAAATAGTCGCGTTCTGACTGAGTCAGCGCCTTGTTCATGCCGCCGGCGACAGCTCCCGTACCATGTATGCGCTTGCCGCAAATCATGCGGATGACTTCCTGACCGTATTTGCGCAGCTTGACGCCCTGAAGGCCGATGTCAGGATAATCATTCAACACGGCTATGATATTGCGTTTATTGATGTCGCTCTCGAAACCGAACAGCAGATCCGGACTGGACAGATGAAAAAAATGCAAGGCATGGGATTGCAGAACCTGTCCGAAATGCAGCAGACGTCTCAGCTTGTTTGCGGCGGACGGTAGATTTTCCGGCTCGATGCCGACTAACTGATCAATTGCCTTGCCGGCGGCTAGATGATGGCTGACCGGGCAAATGCCACACAGTCGCTGCACGATAACCGGCAATTCCCAGTAAGGCCGCCCCTGTATGAAGCGTTCAAAGCCACGGAATTCAACGATGTGCAGCCGCGCCTGTCTGACTTGATTGTCCTGATCCAGCAATAACGTGATTTTGCCGTGCCCTTCGACGCGCGAGATAGGATCGACGGCGACGCGCCTCAAATTTTCCGTAGTTTCAGCCGTTTCTAAATAGTCGTACATAGACTTCTCGCAAGTAACTAATCGTAATGAATCAGCTCATAAGGCAGCGCCGGCTCGCGCCCTTCCAGCAAATCGGTCAGAAATGTCCAGAATACATCGGCCGCCGGCGGGCAGCCCGGCAAAAAATAGTCTATCTTGACCACTTCATGCACGGGATATACCTTATCCAATAATAGCGGCAATTCAGGATCGCTGGGGATTTGCGGATTTTCAATGCCGATCCCGTCCAGATAAGACTCGCCCAGACATTCCTCCAGCGGAATATAGTTCCTGTATCCGGGCAGGCCGCCATTAATGGCGCAAGCCCCGACGGCCACCAGAAATTTGCAGTGCTTGCGGAATTCGCGCAGGGTATGAACGTTTTCCGAATTGCAGACCCCGCCTTCTATCAGGCCAATGTCACATGCCGCGCAGTGCTTTATGTCGGTGATAGGTGACCGGTCGAATGCAACCCGATCGGCCAACTGCAACAATCGCTCATCGATATCGAGCAGTGACATATGGCAGCCGAAACAGCCCGCCAGCGACACGGTTGCCACTCTGATTTTATCGGTCATGATCACCCTGCTCCTGTTCCAGGCTGGTTTCGGAGATATCCTTGTGATCAAACAACCGCTCGCCGATAGGCTGGGTAAAGCCGGTACGCTTGATCAAAATAGCCCCGGTTGGACAGATATGCGCGGCCTGATCGCTGACATCCAGATCGGTATCTTTTAACAGCCCGCTATCAGCATTGAAGATCAGCCGCTTGTTGATGCCGCGGCCGCTGATGGCAAACACGTCCTTGCCGTCTTTATGGCTGGCACGCACGCACAGTGTGCAGAAAATACACCGGTTTTGATCGACCAACACATCGGGATGCGACGCATCGAGTTCGCGCGGGGCAAAAAAATGCAGAAAATGGTTGTCGAGCATGTTCAGATAATATCCGACGGCCTGTAATTGGCAATTGCCGCTTTTTTCGCAGCCCGGACATAAATGATTGCCTTCCACGAACAGCATTTGCGTGATTCTGCGCCGGTCGTCATTCAGCTCCTTGCTATTATTGAGGATCTCCTGTCCGTCCATGGCCGGGAATGTGCAAGCCGAACAAGCCCGGCCGTTCACAATGACTGTGCACAATTTGCAACTGCCGTGTGGCGCAAATTCGGGATGATGGCATAAATGCGGAATATAGATGCCCGCGGCGGCCGCGGCTTCCATGATGGTCTGACCATCCTCGAAGGGGATTGAATCGCCGTCAATCGTAATTGTTTTACTCATGGTCACCCACCTGAGATAAATGCGCACCGGCATCGTCGCGTTGCGCCAGACGCCTGGCTATATCGAGTGCGCCATCCAGATCAAATCCCGGTTCATAACTGATTTTCTTCAATTTGCCTTGGTACAATTCGGGATAGCGTTCCAACGTCGTTAACACCGGATTGGCGGCCGTTTGCCCCAGACCGCAATGGCTATAGGTTTTGATCAACTGACACAGTTCCTCAAGCGCCGCGACATCACCAGCCGAGCCGTGCCCCTCGTAAATTTTATCGACCTGCTTCCTTAACAACGAAGTGCCAACCCGGCAAGGCGTACAGAACCCGCAGCTTTCGTGCGCGAAGAAGTGCGTGAAGTTATGGACGATATCGAAAATATTGCGGTTTTCGTTAAAGACAATCACCGATCCGCCGGTCGCCAGATCCTCGAATGCCAGCTTGCGGTCGAATTCCTGACTGGAAATGAACGTGCCGGAAGGCCCGCCCATTTGCACGCCCAACACATCCGTTGCGCCACAATCATTTAACAGTGTCTGTACAGTGGTGCCGAACGCGTATTCGTAGATCCCGGGCCTGGCACAGTCGCCGCTGATGCTGAGTATTTTAGTGCCCGATGATTTTTCCGTTCCAACCTTTGCAAACCAGTTGGCACCATTGACAGCAATCGCGCTCGCAGCAAGAAATGTCTCGACATTGTTGACCACAGTCGGCTTGCCAAGATATCCCTGCGTCACGGGATAAGGCGGGCGGTTGCGAGGAATTCCCGCCTTGCCTTCCAGCGATTCGATCAACGCCGATTCTTCGCCGCAAATATAGGCGCCGGCGCCGAGGTAGATGTCAATATCGAAATCCAGCCCTTCCCTGAGAATATTGACACCGAGTAAACCGGCTTGTCTGCGTTGATCCAGGATGCCTTGCAACTGCTCATAAAGATGCAGATACTCGCCGCGCAAATACAGGAAGCCCCGCTTGGCGCCTATAATGGCCGCGCACAAGGTCATGCCCTCGAAAACCTGATGGGCAAACGAATTTAACAGCACCCTGTCCTTGAATGTGCCAGGCTCACCTTCATCGGCATTGCAAACGACATAACGCTCGTTCTGTGCTTCGTCGGCGCAAAATCCCCATTTCATGGCGGTCTTGAAACCCGCCCCGCCTCGGCCTCTTAGCCCCGATCGCTCAATTTCCGTCAGCGTCACCTTCAGCCCCCGCTTAAAGGCCGACCTGAGGGCCTCTCCAGGCACCATGGACTGCTTCAACAACAGCCCCGGCCTGACTATATTATCCTCCACTTGGAACAAGTCAGCTGGCCATGCCGCCAGAGGCTCTCGCCGTTCGATCAAATCGGCAATCAGGTCAATACGAGCCCGATCCAGACGGGTTAAGGCATAACCATTAACCAGGCCGGCGGGACCTTGGTCGCACATGCCGGTGCATGAGGTATTGTCGAGACTGACCAAGCCGTCCTCCCGAACCGCCCCGACCGCCACATTCAGTCTGGCGGCAAGATAATCCGTAAGATTTTTCTTGTCATGCATGTTATCGGTAATGCAATCGCTGATCAGCAGCTCGTATTGCCCCTTGGGCGTCAAATGCAAAAAGCTGTAGAATTCGACCACGCTGATAATTCTGGTCCGGGGAATAGCCAAAAGCCCGGACAACTGTTCTATTGCCTGTTCCGGGATATAATGGTAGCAGGATTGGATCTCTCGCAGAATTTGGAGCAACTGCTTTGCTTGATGATTGTTCTTTTCCGCGAGATCCTGAATGAATTGTTTCATTTTATCCGCCTGGCTGGGTCTTTACGTGTGGAAAGAATGAACTCCTTTGCGTACGCACTATATGCCAATCTTTTAAATAATCCAACCATTCGGTAAAAATACCCGTTCGAGTCGCCATGGCAAAAAAACCCGTCACATTTAAATCAACCCTAGCATTTCCGAACCGGGCTATTGCTCATTTTTACAGCCGGATTGAACAGCAACGCCAGATCCTGCAATATATCCGGGCGGTGTTACCGGAAGCGCTGGCAAAACAGGCGCGCTACTGTGTAATAAACGATAAAAAATTACTGATTTATACGGATTCCGCTGCTTGGGCATCACAATTACGCTTTTATAGCAAGGCTATCCTTGCCGCTATCGCGCCAATAGCACGTGAATCTGTCACAATTATGCAGGTTAAAATCCTTACCGAGCAAAAAAGCCCTGACAAGCAACCTGTAAGGAAAATGAATATTCCATCACCGGAAAAGATAGAAATCATCCGGAAGCAGGGTCTTAATGCTCCGGATGATCATTTGAAACAAGCGTTGCTAAAGTTGAGCGCAACGTTGCGGCGACTCTCCGGCGATGCCGGATAGTCAGAAAGCGGTTTTACGCGGCAGATCGCGGCGATTGCGCGGAACGCATAAAGGAAATCGGCGCGTCTTCCTCTTCGTCAAACGTAACCATTTCCCACGCATCCTTATCATTTAATAAAGTACGCAGTAATTTATTGTTCAGTCCGTGCCCGGATTTATAACCGGTAAAGGCGCCGATCAAACTATGCCCCAGGAGATACAGGTCGCCTATGGCATCAAGAATTTTATGTTTGACAAACTCATCTGCATAACGCAGACCATCTTCATTGAGTACCTTATCGTCATCCACCACGATTGCATTATCAAGACTGCCTCCCAGAGCCAGATTATTTTGCCGGAGCATGTCGATATCCTTCATGAAACCGAATGTTCTAGCCCGGCTTACTTCCTTCACAAAAGTAGTCGACGAAAAATCCATGGTCGCGGTTTTGACATGGTCTGCAAAAGCCGGGTGCTCGAAATCAATGGTAAATGTCACCTTGAAGCCTTCAAATGGTTCAAAAGCAGCCCATTTATCACCATCTTCGACCCTGATTGCACGTTTAATGCGAATATATTGCTTAGGGCTATCCTGCTCATCAACTCCGGCTGACTGCAGCAAAAACACAAAAGGACCGGCACTTCCGTCCATAATGGGAACTTCAGCAGCACTGACATCGACGATCGCATTGTCAATGCCCAACCCGGCAAATGCCGATAGCAGATGTTCTATGGTTGAAATCTTTACATTACCTGCAACCAGCGTTGTCGAAAGCATGGTTTCGCCAACATTTTCAGGTGACGCATCGATGACAATCGGTTCGTCTAAATCAACGCGGCGAAATTTAATACCCGTATTCGGTTCAGCAGGGCGTAAAGTCAAATACACTTTATCGCCCGTATGCAGCCCTACGCCTGTAGCCCTGATTGTATTTTTTAAAGTTCGCTGTTTAATCATAAAATAAAGAACGCCGAATTGAGAGGCAAAAAAACAGGAATTCTAACACAATCAGAGCCAAAAAAAGAGATCAAGTCGTCTTCCTCTAAACCAGTAGTCGGTCATTATAATCATGACGGGTAAACTGTAGGTGCGAATTCACTTGCACTGCGCGTATACCCTCATGGACATAAGTAAATCCGTACCACACTTAATTTTACTCATTAAAACAAAATTACCAGTGCACTAGTCGGCCTGACGTCTTAGAAAAGCCGGGATATCCAGATAATCCAGATCAATATCTTTTTTAGGCTGTGCTCCGAATCGGGTTTCCCTGTTTTCAGGTCTGTTTTGGCGCATTACCGTCGGTTTATCGAGCACGCCGTAATCAACTTCACCAGCCGCTGCCTTCTGTACAAGTTTAACCGGTGACTTAGTCGCTGGCATCGCCATTCCCATGCCTGTGGCAACAACAGTGACTTTAATTTCATCGCCTAACTCAGGGTCAATAGCGGTACCAATCTTGATAATCGCATCTTCCGAGGCAAATTCATGAACAATATTACCAACTTCATCAAACTCTGCAATGCCCATATCGGCAGCGGAAATATTGACCAGAATACCACGAGCGCCTTGTAAGTTGATATCTTCCAGCAAGGGGCAAGCGATCGCTTTTTCGGCCGCTTCGCGGGCGCGATGCTCTCCTGTTGCCGACCCGGTGCCCATGATCGCCGCTCCCATTCCCGCCATGACGGTTCTGACATCGGCAAAGTCCACGTTAATCATGCCGGGATGCACAATGAGTTCGGTAATGCCTTGCACCGCATCCAATAATACGCCATTAGCCGCTTTAAATGCATTCACTAATGAAACGCTGCTGCCCAGCACCCGTAATAATTTCTGATTAGGAATGGTTATCAGCGAATCGACATATTGCTCAAGCTCGGCAATGCCTTTTTCTGCCACAGCCAGTTTTTTCTTGCCTTCAAACAAAAACGGCTTGGTCACTACCGCCACGGTCAGAATACCCATTTCCCTGGCAATTTCCGCAATAACAGGAATCGCACCCGTACCAGTACCGCCCCCCATGCCGGCAGTCAGAAACAGCATGTCCGCACCTTCTATCACCTCTTTAATGCGTTCTTTATTTTCCTCCGCCGCTTGTTTTCCGATTTCAGGATTGGTGCCAGCGCCCAGCCCCTTGGTCAGTTCAACACCTAATTGAATAATCGTACCGATATTTAATCTTCGCAAAGCCTGCGCATCGGTATTTGCACAGATAAACTCTACACCGTCAATATGGCTGTCGACCATATGATTAACCGCATTACCGCCGCCGCCACCGACACCAATAACCTTAATGACGGCTGTTTCGGTACACATGTCCATTAATTCATATTTCATTTTCGCTGCCCCTTAAATATAACCCTACGAATTATTAAAAATTACCTTGAAACCAATTTTTCATTTTTAAAAACAATCCGGCCCCTTCAGAATCAATGATTCTGTCGCCGCCCTGGTGTTCTTTTCCATACATTAATAAGCCAACTCCCGTAGAATGAATTGGATTTTTCACAACTTCGGTTAACCCGGTCACATTCTGCGGAATACCCATGCGAACCGGCATATGGAAAATTTCTTCAGCCAATTCGATCAGTCCCATCACTTTTGAACTGCCACCAGTCACTACGATCCCGGCCGCAATCAATTCTTCATAGCCGCTGCGCCTTAGCTCCGCCTGCACCAGCAATATCAGCTCTTCATAGCGCGGCTCTATAATCTCGGCCAGATTTTGCGTCGAAATCTTGCGTGGCGCCCTATCGCCGATACTCGGCACTTCAATGACGCCGTCAACGCTGGCCAATTGCGTTAATGCACAGGCATATTTTTGTTTGATTTCTTCCGCATTCAACGTCGGTGTACGCAAGGCAACAGCTATATCATTGGTGACCTGATCGCCGGCGATTGGAATGACAGACGTATGTTTGATCGCGCCATCGACAAAAATGGCAATATCCGTGGTCCCGCCACCGATATCAATCAAGCAGACGCCCAGTTCCTTTTCGTCTTCGGTCAGTACCGAATTGCATGACGCCAACTGCTCAAGCACAATATCATCGACATCAAGCCCACAGCGACGAATACATTTGATTATATTCTGCGCGGCGCTGACACTGCCCGTCACCATATGGACTTTTGCCTCCAGGCGTATACCCGACATGCCGATAGGCTCTTTTATACCTTCCTGAAGATCGATAACGAATTCCTGCGGCAGAATATGCAAGATCTTCTGATCAGCCGGAATAGCGACTGCACGAGCAGAATCAATGACCCGGTCTATATCATACTGAGTCACCTCCTTATCCTTGATCGCTACGATGCCGTGAGAGTTAAGGCTTCTGATATGGCTGCCGGCAATACCTGCAAAAACCGACCGGATCTGACATCCCGCCATTAATTCAGCCTCTTCCACGGCTCTCTGAATTGATTGCACGGTTGATTCCAGATTAACGACCACACCTTTTTTAAGTCCGCGCGATGCTGTTGAGCCGATGCCTATGACTTCTATTTTGTTCTCACTCGTAAGCTCACCTACAATAGCCGCGACTTTTGAAGTTCCGATGTCCAGTCCGACTATTAAATTACGCTCTGTTTTTTTCGCCATTTTTGTTTACTCTGTGTCGCCTTCTCTAATTGCCCATCTGTTTAATGTTCGGGGTTTGCAATTTTTTCCAGTCAATTTCAGCAGTTCCGGGCTTCCATGAAACCCCGTAGCCATTGGGATATCTCAAATCGACTATAGCCATCGCATCAATCTGTTCTTGTCCTAATACCGTCAGCGTCTTCAAGAAACGCTGTAATTTTTCTAACGGCTCGTTGCGTCCCAGCAGTATTTCCATACCCGTCGCCAGCTTGATTTTCCATGACCACCGGTCATCAATGCTGAACTCCGCCAATTCCATGGATTGGTCCGCTAAAGCTGTTTTAACGCCCTTCATTATTTCCAAGACTTTCCCATGCTGCTGATCTGGACCTACAAGCAGAGGCAACGTCTGGAATTGATCTATATTTTTCGGGGCAAATAACTCGCCTCTCTCAGTCAACAGGCTTTGCTGTCCCCAACGTACATAAGGTTTTTTCTCATGCACCTTTATATCAATCGCATCAGGCCAGACCCGTTTGACTGCCGCGGATTGCACCCACGGCAGTTGCGCGACGGCTTCATGTATCGCCTGCATATCCGCCGCAAAGAAACTGGTCATGACCAGCGGCCGCAGCGCTGTTTTTATTTCATCCTTGCCAAGGTATTGAAATACGCCCTCGATCCTGACATATTTGATGGGCATCGCGCCGGAGCCATAGCTTTTAACTCCCTGCCCACACAGCCAGATCAATCCGATTAATAATATGGCGCCCAGGATTTTTACTGCCTGCCTGTCCATTAGCCGATACTGGTTTCCAATATCCGCCAGACCAATTCATCGAAATCAATACCGGCCTGTTTGGCCGCCATTGGCACCAGACTATGATCCGTCATGCCCGGCACGGTATTAATCTCAATTAATTGATACTGGCCGTTGTCATCAACAAATACATCGAGTCTCGCCCACCCCTTAACGCCCAGCACTTCACTGGCTTTTACCGCCAGATTCCGCAATTGCAACTCTTCGGCCTCATTCAGGCCGCATGGACAATGATACTGCGTCGTTGTCGCCTGGTATTTTGCTTCGTAATCATAAAATACATGCGGTGTTTCCAGGCGAATCACCGGCAGCGCTTCGCCGTTCAATACGCCAACCGTATATTCCCGGCCCGTTACCCAGGACTCTGCGTAGACATCGCAGCGAAAATCCGCCGCGGTTTTTAATGCCCTGCGCAGTTCATCAGGATTGGCCGCCTTGCTCATGCCTATACTGGAGCCTTCCTGGGCCGGCTTGACGATAACCGGGAAGCCCAGCTTTGCCGCACAGTTATCCAGGTCATTTTCATCTTTCAACAAAAACCATTCAGGCGTGGCTAATCCATAACCCTGCCAGCATAGTTTGGTTCGGAGCTTATCCATGCTCAATGCGGAGGCCATGACACCGCTGCCGGTATAGGGAATCCCCATCACTTCCAGAACAGCCTGAAGCACGCCGTCTTCACCGCCCCGGCCATGAATAATATTGAATACCCGGTCAATCTTCCGCCCGCCCAGGGCTTCTATAGGACTGCCCGTAACATCGATGGCGACGGCATCAACACCTTTGCGCTTTAATGCTTCGTATACAGCGGCGCCGCTTTTCAGCGAGACCTCCCTTTCAGCGGCCGATCCGCCCATCAATACGGCAACCCGCCCGAATTCTTGCGGATCTGTAATCCTCACAGGCTTCATAGTGCCACGCCTACCATACAAACTTCAGTCTGCAATTCAACCCCCTGACTTTCCTTTACCTTAATCTGAATATAATTAATTAGTGCTTCGATGTCGGCAGCCGTCGCCGTGCCGAGATTTATAATAAAATTCGCATGTTTTTCCGATACCCGAGCGCCGCCGATGGCATATCCTTTCAAACCTGCCTGCTCTATCAGCCTTGCCGCATGATCGCCTTCCGGATTTTTAAACACTGACCCGCAGCTCGGCTGGTTGGTCGGCTGCGATTTGGCCCGTTTTTCCAACAAACCTTTTATCCGCTGCAGGCTCTCTGCCGTATCGCCTTGCCGCAATGTCAATTGCGCCGCCAGAAACCATTCGTCGTCAAAGCCTTTGACGGACCTGTATTTAATCTCGAAATCCCGAGGAACTCGGACATTGACCTGACCCGACGCATTTAGCATGTCAACATTTTTTACGATCGCCCAGGTTTCGCCGCCAAAAGCGCCGGCGTTCATTTTCAAAGCACCGCCCATCGTCCCCGGTATACCCGCCAGAAACTCCGCACCGATGAGTCCGTGCTCCGCACAAAAGCGCGCCACATGCGCGCACGGAACGCCGGCTTCCACATAAACCGTCCCGTCCAGAGCCAGTTTCATTTCTTTTAGCCGGCTTTTGGTATTAATGACCGTACCGCGTATGCCGCCATCCCTGATTAATAAATTACTGCCCAGCCCCATCCAGAATATCGGCTCGGCAGGAGCCCCGCTTGAACCGGATAGCGCAGTTATAAAATCGATCAAGTCCTGCCGATCATCAGGTATGTATAACCGATCGGCCGGCCCGCCGACTCGCCAACTGGTGTATTTCGCCAGCTTTTCATGGTTCAACAGGCAACCTTTCATCGTAATGGCCAATTTTTTTTCATATGATCCGACCCAGTTATTAACCCGCCAAAGCCTCTGATATTAATTGCGGCAATTGCGTGGCGATTTGCCCGACATTACCGGCGCCCAAAGTCAGAATCACGTCATCGGCTTTTACAATGCCGGCCAGTATTTGCGGCAAGTCTTTCCAGTCTTCGACGAATACAGGATCGACCTGGCCGCGCATGCGAATAGTCCGGCTTAATGCCCTTCCATCCGCCCCCGGAATGAGCGTTTCCCCTGCCGCATAGACATCCATCAGAATCAGCACATCGACGGTGGACAGAACCTTTACAAAATCCTCAAATAAATCCCGCGTACGCGTATATCTGTGCGGTTGAAAGATAACGACCGCGCGTCTATCTGGCCAGGCCTGCCGCAGTGCCTCAAGCGTTGCGGCAATCTCGCGGGGATGGTGTCCGTAGTCATCGACCAAGGTTAGTTTACCGCCGTCTATTTCCAGATCGCCCTGAATTTGAAACCGTCTGCCAATGCCCTTGAATGCGCCCAGGCTTTTTACGATCGCCTCATCATCAACATTCAGGTTAGTTGCGATACTGATAGCCGCCAGCGCATTGAGCATGTTGTGCCAACCCGGCATGTTCAACGTAACCTGCAGCGGCGGATAGTCGCCCCGGCGAATCACTTTAAACGAGGTATGCATGCCTTGCTGCTTGATATTGATCGCACGAACGTCAGCATCGGGATGAACACCATAGGTAGTCACCGGCTTGGAGATCTGGGGCAGAACGTCTCTGACCCCTTCATCATCCAGACACATGACCGCCAAGCCATAAAAAGGCAAATGGTGCAGGAACTCGATAAACGTTTCTTTCAGGCGCTGATAGCAGCCTTGATACGTCGCCATATGATCCTGGTCGATATTGGTGACCACCGCCATCATAGGCTGTAAATATAAAAAAGAAGCATCGCTTTCATCGGCCTCGGCCACCAGATAATGCCCCAGGCCCAGTTTGGCGTTGCTGCCGGCGCTGTTCAGCCGGCCGCCGATGACGAAAGTCGGGTCAAGCCCGCCTTCAGCCAGCATGCTGGCCGTCAAGCTGGTCGTAGTGGTCTTACCGTGTGTCCCGGCCACGGCAATGCCAAACCTGAAACGCATCAACTCGGCCAGCATTTCCGCACGCGGAATAACCGGTATTCTATTCAGATATGCTTCATCGATTTCTTCATTGCTGCGGTCTATGGCGCTGGACGCAACCACCACATCGACTTTCATGACATTTGCGCGCTTATGGCCGATATTGATCGCCACACCCAACTCGGCGAGCCGTTGTGTTACCGAACTCTCTTTAATGTCGGAGCCGGAGACCTGATACCCCAAATTGGACAAGACTTCCGCAATACCGCTCATGCCGGTCCCGCCTATGCCGACAAAATGTATCCGGTCGATTTTGCCTAATACCTGTGCCTGCATCTGGATATTGGGAGAGTTCATAAACCGGCCTCGGCTATACAATAACCGGCAACAACTTCAGTTGCATCCAGACGAGCGCATTGTTTTGCGGTATTACTCATAACATCTAATTGTTTCAGCATTTTTGTTATCTGTTCCGCCAACGTTGCGGCATTCAAGTCTTTCTGCATCAAACACATCCCGGCACCGGCATCGGTTAAATAGCGGGCATTCGCTGTTTGATGATCATCAATGGCATGCGGCAACGGAATAAAAATTGCCGGCACGCCCAAGGCCGCGACTTCACTGACGGTCATCGCGCCGGACCGGCAAATTACCATATCCGCCCACTGATAGGCTGACACCATATCATCAATGAAAGCGCTTACGTCCGCATTAACACCTAGGGCCTGATAGCGGTTCCTGACCTGCTCGAACATAGCCGTACCGGTCTGGTGCTTTATCTGTACGTTTTTAAATTGCGTAACGGCTTCCGGAACGACCTCGTTCAATACCTGTGCCCCCTGACTGCCGCCGACGACCAAAATGCGGATTGCCTGACTGTCCTTCCGCCTGCCGTTAACGTCGAGTCTGCTTAAAAACTGTTTTCTTAACGGGTTTCCAGTGCATGTTGCCTTTACATCCTTGTTGAAACTGTCGGGAAAAGCCTCCAGAATCCGGTTTGCTATTATTGCCAATAACCGGTTAGTCGTACCGGGTACCCGGTTCTGCTCATGAATAACCAAGGGTATACCCAGCAGTTTTGCCATCAGTCCGCCAGGCCCCGCAACGAAGCCCCCCATGCCCAGAACCACATCGGGATCGCGGCGCCGTAAAATATTAAAAGCCTGAGCACATGCCCTTACCAGCATCAATCCGGCTTTTATTTTCGTCATAATGCCTTTGCCGCGCACACCTGAAACCGACAGCCAGTCAATCTCTATTCCGTTTTCCGGAACAACCCGGCTTTCAAGCCCTTTATGCGTCCCCAGCCAACTGACTTGCCAGCCTTTTTCCACCAGCGACTGGGCAACAGCCAGGGCAGGAAAGACATGGCCGCCGGTTCCACCGGCCATGATGACTATGCGCTTGCCCATTCGGAGTTTCCTTTAGGTCGGTTGGCATTTATTGCATAGACCTCGCTCTGCACGCGAAACAGCAGCGCCATCGCGCAGCACATAATCATCATACTGCCGCCGCCGTAGCTCATCAGGGGTAAAGTCAGCCCTTTCGTGGGCAAAATCCCCATGTTGACGCCCATATTGACGAACGACTGGAAACCAAACCAGATGCCCAGTCCATAAGCGATAAAAGCGGAGAACCGTTGTCCCGCCCTTTCTGCCGCCGCGGCCACTTGGAAAGTGCGCCATACTAATAATGAAAATAAACCGATAACGGTCACCACGCCCAGCAAGCCCAGCTCTTCGCCAATCACTGAAAACAGAAAATCGGTGTGCGCTTCCGGCAGATAAAATAATTTCTGTATGCCGCTGCCCAGCCCCACGCCCAGCCATTCACCGCGCCCGAACGAAATCAGTGCCTGAACCAGCTGAAACCCCGTATTCAGCGGATCGGCCCAGGGATTCATGAAACTCGTCACGCGCACCAGGCGATAGGGCGAAAAATAAACCAGCAGCATTGCCAGCACGGCGACCACCGCCAGCAAAACGAAGAATTGCGACAATCGGGCGCCGGCCAGAAACATAATGCCCATGGCAATGCATAAAATCACTACGGCCGAACCAAAATCCGGCTCCAGCAACAGCAATATGCAGGCCAACGAAAACAATGCCAAAGGTTTGACGATACCGTAGGCCGATTCGCGCACGGCCTGCTGATGCCGGGTAACATAACCCGCTATATAAATGACGGCGAAGAATTTAACCACTTCCGACACCTGTATGCGCAAACCGCCTACAGACAACCAGCGCACACTGCCGTTAACCTTTACCCCCAGACCGGGTACCAGCACCATGACCAGCAATAACAGACCTGCTATAAACAGTCCTGGTCCCCATTTTTCCCACACATGCATGGGGACCGCCATCACACAGGCGCCCAGGAACAGTCCCAGCCCGATGTGCATGAGCTGTCTGATCGGATAATACAAGCTGTCATCCGCCATTTTTACGCCCAAATGCAATGATGATGAGGTCACCATGACAAAACCGATCAGCAACAACCCCATGCATGTTGCCAGCAACAGCGGATCAAAATGAAATCGCCAGGCCCGCGGCATTTTGGCGCGATCATTCATGCCACCAGCTCCAGCACTGCCTTGGTAAATTTTTCGCCGCGATCCTGATAACTTTTAAATTGATCAAGGCTGGCACAGGCCGGTGAAAGCAATACGCTTTCACCGGCATCAGCCAGATTGGCGGCGATCTGTACCGCCTGAACGATATTTTCAGCGGCATAGATAGGCACACAGCCATTCAGCGCCTGCTCTATCAACCCCGCATCTTTGCCCATTAACACGACACTTTTGGCTTTTTCCTTGATTACGGGCCTCAATTCGTTCATATCGGCGCCCTTGGCATCGCCGCCGGCGATAAGGATCACTTTGCGGTCATAGCCCTGCAAAGCCGCGACGCAGGCACCGATATTAGTCGCCTTTGAATCGTTAACCCAGGTAACGCCGCGTATTTCGGCGACCCGCTGCATGCGATGCGCCAGTCCTTTAAATTTTCGCAGTGCCCTGCACATGGACGGCTCGTCCAGTCCTACAGCGGCTCCTAATGCCAACGCGGCCAGTGCATTGGCCGCGTTATGCCGGCCTTCAAGCGGCAATTCGGCCAGCGGCATCAGCAGAGTGTCGTCGTGCATCAGATATTCTGTATTAGCGTTTGCTGCAAGGTAAAAATCCGCATGCTTGCGGTTGATAGAGAATGTCAGCACTTTTCTATCCGCATCCTTCATCGATTCGACTATAGGATCATCAGCATTGATTACCATGACGCCATTGCCATTAAATACCCGGCGTTTTTCCTCGGCGTATTCGGCCATATCGGCATGCCGATCCAGATGATCGACCGTCACATTGAGCACGGTCGCAGCCGCCGCATTAAAAACGGTCGTCCTTTCCAGTTGAAAGCTGGAAAGCTCCAACACATACAGATCCGCATCCTGTCCCAGCAAATCCAGGGCCGGGGTTCCGAGATTCCCGCCTACCCCCACGCGTTTACCCGCCTCTTTTGCCATTTCCCCTAGCATGGTTGTCACGGTGCTTTTACCGTTGGAACCGGTAATCGCAATCACCGGCACATCAATGGAACAGGCAAACAAATCAATATCGCTGACGATTTTCGTGCCATTGGCAATGGCTTTGACAATGGCTTTTTCATTAAGCGACACACCGGGACTGACGACCAGATGCGTGGCAACATTAAAAGCCGCCTCATCGAATCCGCCGGTAAAAACCGCCGCATCCGGCATTTGCTGAGAGAGCATGTCCATTAACGGCGGCTTGGCTCGACTATCGATAATAGCGAACTTGATTCCCAAATCTTGTAAGTAACGTGCCGCTGAGATTCCTGTTATGCCAAGGCCGACCACTAAAACCTTGGCAGTCTGCGGGTCCAGCGCAAAATTCTTTTTTAACAATTCTGTAATCGCTGTCTTATCCATTTTCTTATCTCAATTTCAAAGTTGCCAGACCGATCAGCACCAAAATAACGGTGATGATCCAGAAACGTACGATAACCCGAGGCTCGGGCCAACCTTTCAACTCAAAATGATGATGAATAGGCGCCATGCGGAAAACGCGTTTTCCTGTTGTCTTGAAAGAGGCAACCTGGATAATCACGGATACCGTCTCCATGACGAAAACACCGCCCATAATCATCAGCACAACTTCTTGCCTAACCAGTATTGCTAGTACACCTAAAGCTCCGCCCAATGCCAGCGCGCCGACATCGCCCATGAATACCATTGCGGGATAGGCGTTAAACCATAAAAATCCTAAGCCGGCGCCGATTAAAGCGGCGCAAAATACGATCAATTCCCCGGCATTGGGCAAATAAGGAATAGCCAGATATTCGGCAAATGTCACGTGCCCTGACAGATAGGCGAAAATACCCAGGCCGGAAGCCACCATGACAGTCGGCATAATGGCCAGGCCATCCAGACCGTCGGTCAAGTTGACGGCATTGCTGCTGCCGACGATGACGAAATAGGCCAGCACCACATACATCCAGCCCATGTCCACCATGACGCTTTTGAAAAAAGGCACGATAAACTGCGTTTCCGCCGGCAGCACCGCCGTTTTATACAGGAAAACAGCGGCGATTAAGCCGATAGCCGATTGCCAGAAATATTTCGCTTTAGCCGACAAGCCGTCACTGTTGCGGCGAATCACTTTTCGATAGTCATCGACAAAGCCGATAACACCATAGCCCATGGTGACCAGCATAATGACCCAGATATAACGATTGCCGAGATCGGCCCACAGCAGGGTACTGATGGCAATCGCAACCAGAATCAGGGTTCCGCCCATGGTAGGGGTACCCGATTTTTCATAATGCGTTTGCGGGCCGCATTCGCGGACACTTTGCCCAATCTTGTTACGGCTTAATTTCCTGATCATCACCGGCCCGACGATGAACGAAATCATTAATGCAGTTAATGCTCCAAGTATGGCGCGAAAAGTCAGGTAGTGAAAAACCCGAAACCCGCCCTCGAATGTCATTAAATAATCCGCCAAATAAAGTAACATTTTTTAAATCCTGAAATTTTCAACCAGAGCCGCCGCTACATTTTCCATGTGCCGTGCTCTAGACCCTTTGATTAAAATCGATTCGTTGCCTTTTAGTTCTTGTTTTAATACATCGATCAACTCATTCTGGGCCTCAAAAAAAGTAGCGCCCTGACCAAAGACCCGTACTGTATTTTTGGCATCGGCGCCCATAGCCAACAAGCGCACGACACCGCTGGACTTAAGCAACTCGCCCATTTCCTCATGTATTTTTTTACTCTCCGGCCCCAGCTCGCCGAAAGCCCCCAAAACCACCCAAGGGCTGCCTGGCATGTCTTCCAGCACGGCGAGTCCCGCTTTCAGCGAGGCAATATTAGCGTTATAGGTATCGTCAATAATGATATTGCCCTGCCGGCTTACCAGTGGCTGCAAACGCCCTGTTACCGGCTTGACGCTTTCCAGTCCCTGTTTAATCTGGGTCAAGTCTATCCCCAAAGCCAGACACGCAGCGGCGGCGGCAAGGGCATTAACGACATTGTGCCGTCCTGCCAGTTTTAACTCTACCGCCAGATTTCCCTGAGCGGTGACCAACTCAAATCCGGTAGCAAATTCGGGGCAGGCTATGCCTCCGGTATAGACACCGTTAGTGTGAATTTCCGTTTTGATTGACCGGGCAGTCACATCAGCGTTGTCATTTAAACCGAAAGACAGGCTCTTACGGACTCCGGCTATGGCTTTCCAGTAATTGAAATAAGCATCATCGCGATTTAACACGGCAATGCCATCATCTTTGAGCGTCTCGATGATTTCTCCTTTCGCCCTGGCAACACCGTCCAAACTGCCAAAACCTTCTATATGCGCCGCCCCTACGTTCGTGATAATCACAACATCAGCCTGCACATAAGTACTGGTATAGGCAATTTCTCCTGGATGGTTCGCCCCCATCTCAACCACGGCATAACGATGCCGATCCTCGAGCCGCAGTAAAGTCAAAGGCACGCCGATATCATTATTCAGGTTGCCTTGAGTAAACAATACCGGATCATTGACAGCTAATATGGCCGCCACCATTTCCTTGACCGTGGTCTTGCCGTTACTGCCGGTCATGCCGACCATTGAAACCGGTGCTTTTCGGCGCCATGCGCCGGCCAGTTCAGCCAGCGCTAAGTGGGTATCATCGACAATTATATGAGGCATTGCGGCCGTAACCCCTGTATGTACGATGGCCGCGGAGGCGCCTGCCCGCTCGGCCAAATCGACGAAGTCATTACCGTCGAAATTGTGCCCCTTGATTGCCACATACAACTGCCCGGGCTTAATGGCCCTGGTATCGATGCTGACAGAGGAGATAGCCATATCCCGCCCGACCAACCGTCCCTGCACACAGCGGGCGATATCGCTTAGCATCATCTCCATCATTGCGCCGCTCTCGCTTTTAATGCGTCAATCACGACTTGCCTATCGCTAAACGGTATTTTTACGCCATTGATCTCCTGATATTGCTCATGGCCTTTACCGGCAATCACGATACAGTCGTTTTTGCCCGCGCTTGCTAATGCTTTTTGTATCGCCTGCTCTCTGTTTTGTATCACTTCAACCTTACCCGAACTGCAACCAGCCAAAATGTCATTCACTATATCGCGTCCATTTTCAAAGCGCGGATTGTCATCTGTCACGATCACATGATCCGCCCAGCGCTCAGCACAAGCCCCCATTTGCGGACGTTTGCCGGCATCCCTGTTGCCACCGCAGCCGAAAACGAGCCATAACCCTTCTTTACAATGCTTCCTGACGCTGGATAAAACTTTATCCAGCGCATCCGGCGTATGGGCATAATCGACAAAAACCAGAGGCCCAGAATCTCCACCACCCAAGCGCTCCATGCGGCCGGGCACCGGCTCCATGCGCGTCAACCGGTCAGTGGCTTGCTTCAACGTAGTCCCCATTGCCAGCATAACAGTCAACACAGCCAGGACGTTCTCTATATTAAAATCGCCGTATAACGGCACTTTCACCCGCTGCTGCTCGTGTCGCCAGCGTATGTCAAATTCAATGCCATCGGCTTTATGCAAAACATGTTCTGCCGCTACGTTCTCGGTTATCGCCGCTTTTTTTCCCTTGCGGCTAAATCCCCATACGGCTACCGATTCAGGCACTGCCGCCATGATTTGCCCGCTATAATCATCATCCAGATTCACTACCGCAAAAACCAGGCCGGGCGTCTGCAATAAAGCCAGCTTAGCCTTAGTATAAGCGTCCATTGAGCCATGGTAATCAAGGTGATCGCGGCTGATATTGGTAAATACGGCGCCTTTAAAACACACGCCGTTAACGCGGCCCTGCTCCAGACCGTGCGAGGAAACTTCCATCGCGACCATTTGTTTTTTAGCCTTGACGAGTTCTCCCAGCATATGCTGAACAGCCAGGGCGTCGGGCGTCGTGTTCAGTGTATTGCTGAGTTTGCCCCACGTTCCCCAGCCGAGCGTACCGATAACGCCGCAATCATCCATAAGCTGGCTTAAAAATTGACTGCACGAGGTTTTTCCATTCGTGCCTGTAATACCGATAACATCAATTCGCCGAGAGGGGGCGCCGTAAAAGCGCGCCGCAATCTCACCTAATGAAAATCCCAGATTTTCTACCGCGACAACCGGAATGGAGCCAACCCGCTCCGCCAGTCGTTTACCTTGCCCGGCTGGATCAAAAATCACGGCGCGGGCGCCATTGGCGATAGCCTGCTCAACATGCATCAATCCGTGTTGCAAGGCACCGTTCAAGGCAATGAATGTATTGCCGGCGACTACCGCACGGCTGTCCAAGGCCAAACCAGTGATGGTCACTTTATCGCCGACCACCGCTAGCCCGCTTAATAAATCTTCCAGTTTCATGGCCATGTTATGATGGTTTCTGCGTCAGCAATATCGGCATGGTATCTTCCTTATCGGGCGCAACACCCAGCACTCTTAATGCGCCAGCCATGACTTTGGAAAACACGGGAGCGGAAACCACACCGCCGTAGTATTGGCCTGCGGAAGGTTCGTCAATCATGACCACAATAACCAGCCGTGGATCGCTGGCTGGCGCCATGCCTGCAAAAACAGCCTGATAGGTTTTATCGAGATAGCCACCGGGGCCGGCCTTTTTAGCCGTTCCGGTTTTACCTGCGACTCTGTAACCATCGACTCGGGCTTCATAGGCTGTGCCGTCTTTCATGATCACGCTTTCCATCATCATCCTGACACGCCTGGCCGTCTTGGTTGAAAACACCCGGCGCATATCCTCATCTTCGTCCCGCTTCAACAGGCTAACCGAATGCAGAATGCCGTCATCGGCCAAAGCCGTATAGGCTCTAGCCAATTGCAAGGCAGTCACATTCAAACCGTAGCCGAATGACAGGGTCGCCTGCTCAAAAACATGCCATTTATCATAATCAAGCAAACTTCCGCTGACTTCGCCAGGAAAACCGGCACCCGTCACTTTTCCAAATCCAAGCTTGTCGTACAGCCCCCAAAAATATTTGGGCGGCATTTTCAATGCCATCTGGCTGACGGCCACATTGCTGGACTTCTTCAGCACTTCTGTCAAAGTCATTGTGCCGTAATTATGTACATCCCTGACCAGGCGACGCCCGACCCGAAGCATGCCATTGGTTTCAAAAACCTCGCCTGGATGAACATACCCGCCATCTAAAGCCGCCGCGACCACAAAGGGCTTGACCGTCGACCCCGGCTCAAATACGTCCATCATCGCCCGGTTCCTGTATAAACTTTCTTTTAAATTTTTTCGGGTATTCGGATTAAAAGACGGCTGACTCACTGCCGCCAGAACTTCTCCGTTTTTTGCATCCAACACCACTAAAGTGCCTGACTTGGCCTTATGTTTTTCAACAGCCAGCTGCAATTCCCGATACGCCAAATACTGGATGCGCTGATCAATACTTAAATCGAGATTTTTCCCTGAAACAGGCTCTTTAATACTTTCAATATCGTCAATAATACGGCGCCGCCCATCTCTGATAACCCGTTTACTGCCCGGAATACCTTTCAAGACTTTTTCATACCCTGCCTCAAGCCCTTCCTGCCCGATATCATCCACATTGGTAAACCCGACTAAATGTGCCGACACTCCGCCCGTAGGGTAAAACCGCTTAAACTCGCGCTCAAAAAAAACTCCAGGCAACTTTAATTCTTTTACCTGATCGGCATACCCTGGATTAACCCGCCGAGCGATATAAGCAAATTGCCGGTTGCTATCCTCTTTAAGCAGCCCAGTGATTTTCCCATCCGACAGGCCCAGCAGTTTTTCCATTTGCCTGACTCGGTCTTTCGGAGCTGATTTAAGCTCTCGGGGATTCACCCAAATAGATTGCACCGGGGTACTGATAGCCAGCGGCTCTCCATTCCTATCTTTAATCATGCCTCTGTAAGCGGACACCGACACGTCATCCACTTGTCTCATATCGCCCTGATCCTTCAGAAACTGCTTATTCAATACCTGTAAATCGACCGCGCGCCCAACCAATATCGCCATGCAACTCATCATGAAAATCATGACGAATCTCCTTCTGCCGGAAAAATCCTCGGCTTGCGGACTTGCTTTCTTTTCGCCTTGAAAATCTATCATTTACGGTTTTATATAAATAATTTTTTCCCGTAAGGGCATAACCAGTTTCAATTGCTCCCGTGCTACCAGTTCAACCCGATTCTGTTCCGTTAAAGTAGTCAATTCCAATTGCAACTGCCCCCACTCCACTTCATACTGATCCAAAGCCCTTTCCTGTTTCTGGATCTCGATAAAAATCAGCCGCGAATAGTATTTGCTGTAAATCACTGCCAGTGCCGATATCAGAAGCACCATCAGCAGTGCTCCCACAACCAAAATTCGATCTGTCGCCACTTAAATTCTCTCTGCCACCCGCATTACCGCGCTTCGTGCCCTTGGGTTTTGGGCAAGCTCTTGCTTACTGGCTTTTATTGCCTTACTTATTTTTTTAAAAAAGCCCTTATCAATATCAATCTCCTTGATAGGTAGCTTGCCCGGATTGTATCTGGCCCCTGACTCATCCCTGATAAAACGCTTTACGATCCTGTCTTCCAAGGAATGAAAAGAAATGACAACCAACCGGCCGCCCGGTTTCAGGACTCGGGCCGACTGCTGTAACACATTTTTTAATTCCTCCAGTTCCCTGTTGATTTCAATGCGTATCGCTTGAAAAGTCCGTGTTGCCGGGTGCTTGTGTTTCTCTCTAACCGGCACGACCTCTTCAATCAATTCAGCCAATTGTCGAGTTGTTGCGATAGGCGCTTGAACTCTTCTTTCGACAACCGCACGGGCTATGCGTCGGGCAAAGCGCTCTTCACCATATTCAAACAGAACCTTAACAAGCGCCTGCTCATCAACAGCAGCCAGCCACTGCGCCGCCGATACGCCGGCATTACCATCCATGCGCATGTCCAACAGTCCGTCACGCAAAAAACTAAACCCTCGCTCAGGATTGTCCAGCTGAGGAGACGACACGCCCAGATCGATCAAAATCCCATCAATGCATCCGGTCAGCCCTTCCCTGGCCACTATATTTTCCAGTTCCGAAAAACAATTATGTATTAATCTAAAACGCTCATCCTTAAGCATTTCTTGTGCATAACCGGAATTAATTGCATCGGCATCACGATCGAAAGCCAGCAACCGTCCAGATGGCCCTAACTGATCCAGAATCCCTCGACTGTGGCCTCCTCGACCGAATGTACAATCCAGATAGATGCCTTCTTTTTTTACCGCTAACTGCTGCAGGGCTTCTGCAAACATAACGGGCAAATGTATCACTAACAAATCTCCCGTCTTAAAAGGATAAAGATCCTAGATCTTCCAATCCTTCATTATCATCGCCATTAAGCCATTCATTTTCTTTTGCCGTCCATGCCTCTTCATTCCAGATTTCAAACTTATTAAGCTGACCAACCAGAACAATTTTCTTTTCCATTTGCGCAAATTTTCTGAGTTTTTCCGGCAGCAGCAATCGCCCCTGCCCATCCATTTCGCATTCAGAAGCATTGCCGATAACGAAACGCCTTAACTTGCCTGCCATCTTATTCAAGGTAGGCAATTTACTGATTGTCTGTTCGAGTTTTTCCCATTCAGGTAGAGGATAAAGCCACAAACAACCGCTTTCTCCAACACACCGCTCATCCACGGCAACCGTCACAACCATTTGACGCTCGCAGCACTCCTGCAATTCCTCGCGATAACGCGTTGGAATAGCGAAACGCCCTTTGTCATCAAGATTGATTGAGCTGATACCGCGAAACAAGATTTACCTCAAATTCCCCAAAAAACCATTTTTTTCCACTTTTCGCCACTATAATTCACTATAGATTTCAAACCTGCCTGAGTCAAGGACGATTTCATTTCTAATCTTTCTTTTTTGACAATGACTTACGTAACCTTAAAGCACAGGTTGAAGCGCATAAAACCCCTTGAAATAAATCTTATGCTTTATCAGAAAGTTAATTGATATTATGGCAGTAGTACTTTAAGGAAAAGCGTCTTAAAACCAGCAGACTTTACCAATAAAGAAAGGAATAAGGAGGAAGGAATTGCGGCAATATTTACCGAACATTTTCAGACAACTCTAACTTCAAAAATGTTTATTGGATTGCGCCTCGAGGGTATTTTTTAAAGCGCAAACGAAAGAAAGAGCCGGCCTGTAAGCCGGGTTCTGTCTAGAACAGTCATTCATCTAGGCTGCAAGTCACCCTGCAGCTCAAGCAATCTACCCAGGAACCGCGCGGGCCACGCGTCTGTTCCTCTATTTGATCTTGCTCCGGGTGGGGTTTACCCTGCCACTCCTGTTACCAGTTGCGCGGTGCGCTCTTACCGCACCTTTTCACCCTTACCAATCCAAAGGACTGGCGGTATATTTTCTGCGGCACTTTCCGTAGGCTCACGCCCCCCAGGCGTTACCTGGCACCCTGCCCAATGGAGCCCGGACTTTCCTCCATCTTATCTTGACGATAAAACAGCGACTGCTCAGCCGACTCTTTCAATGCATAGTCTATCACATTTATTAAACAAGCGTCTTGACGCGTTATATTAACGTTCAGACTAAGCGTTTTTACTTATTGCATATCCAAGGCCGCTTGGTATAACAATTTCTTCCTTACACCGGTAATTTCTACAGCCATGGCAACCGCCGTTTTAATAGAACATTCACGCAATAGTATACTCAGTACTTTGCGCTGCTCCTGGGTTATAACCTGTTCATTTTTATCGATAATCGCACCATCGACAATCACGACAAACTCGCCTTTTCTCATATTGTCGTCGCTCTCGACTAATTCCAGCGCACTGCCCAAATTGGTTTTTACAATGGTTTCGTGCAGCTTGGTTAATTCTCTGGCAATAACTATCTGACGATCCAGCGGCAACACTTCAACCATATCCCTTAGCGTTGCCAGAATCCGATGACTAGATTCATAGAATACCCAAGTGATCGGGCACATCAGCTTTTCACGAAAAAACGTCTGCCTCGCCGATGAAGTCCGGGGCAAAAAGCCTTCGAAAGAAAACCGCGTAACCGGTAATCCTGCCGCCGATAATGCAGCAATCAACGCACAAGCGCCCGGCACGGGCGAGACATCCAGTCCCGCATCTTTCACCATGCGCACCAGCGGCATGCCCGGATCACTTAGCAAGGGCGTACCGGCATCTGAAACCAGTGCAATAGACCGCCCCATCTTCAGTTTTTCCAGTAAGCCTACAGAAACCGTTTCTTCATTATGCTGATGTAATGAAACCACTTTATTGCTGATACCATAGTGCTGCAGCAACATTCTGACATGCCGGGTGTCTTCCGCGGCAATCAAATCGACTTGTTTTAATATTTCCACCGCTCTGAAGCTAATATCTGCTAAATTACCTATTGGAGTAGCAACAACATATAATTTGCCGCATGGACTTGACATTGGACATTCTCACTTGAAAACTTCTAATTTTAAGATTCGGCTACAATATAAGCCGCTGTTGTTATGTACCTTGCTTCCGGCCTTTCCGATTTTTTCCGGTTGCGCCATGCAATCTGTTAATAGCGATCGATTTCAAGGACAAACCGTTCCCATTATACAAGACCCCCTGATCAATCCGGCGCCGCCATTGTATCAGCAGCCCGCCCAAAAATTGCCTCCCGAACAAATCCAGCTTCAATTGCAGGCTATCGCGGCCTTGATTCAAGCCGGCAATAATAATGCAGCACAAAAGTTCGCCGAAACCCTTGATCCGGCCACCATGTCCGCCCAACAGCGCGATCAACTGAATCTGTTTTATGCTCAGATTATGCTTAGCGCTGGAGAGGCTGAACAGGCCCTAAACAGACTGGAATTGATCCAAGCCCAGCAGCTAAGCCCGGATAATAAAATCAAATATTTTCAATCACAGGCCTTTGCATTTTCATTAACTGGCCACCTGCTGAACAGCGTCAGATCCAGAATTGAGCTGAGCAAGCTATTAAGCTCTCCCGACGAGCGCGACGAAAACCAGGCCACTATTCTTGAAACATTAAGCCTGATGCCCGAATCAGCGCTGAACGACCAATCGCATACGGCAACGGATGTGCTGGCCGGCTGGCTATCCCTGGCCGGCCTGTTGAAACTGAAAGAGCGCGACCCCGTCAGTTTTGATCTCGAATTAGCCAAATGGCGCGAAACTTTTCCAGGCCACCCGGCTAACTCTTACTTACTGAAAAATATGGCGGACAACATGACCAATCATCCGGGGTCGATTGCCGTTTTGCTGCCTGAATCAGGACCTTTCGCTCAAGCCTCCAAAGCCATCCGCGCCGGCATTATGGCGGCCTATACCCATCAGGACAGCAACGCTGCAAAACCCGCCATCCGCTTTTACGATACCGAATACTCAACCGCAGTCGCTTTGTATAATCAAGCGGTCTCAGACGGAGCTGAATTGATCATCGGTCCGCTTCGTAAAGACCGCATTCAAAGTCTTGCCGATTCAGTTGTATTCGATATACCCGTGCTGGCTTTAAACCATATCGAAGGTTTGCAAAAAAATAATCTCTATCAGTTCAGCCTGAGCCCTATGGATGATGTCGACCAAATCACCCGCAAAGCCTTGCATGATGGCCATCAAAAAGCGTTATTGCTGCTACCGGAATCCACTCAGGGGAAACGTATTGCCGATTATTTTACGGAATACTGGCAGGAGTTCGATCACTCGATTCTCGAATCGCAAACCTACAACCGTAAGGACACCGATTTCTCCTCAGCCATTAAGAAACTGCTCAATTTCGATGAAAGCGAAAACCGTTACAACAGGCTTCGCCAACTGATACCGTCGGTAAAGTTCACGCCTCGAAGACGCCAGGATGCGGATGTGATTCTGTTAAGCGCTTATGGTAATGAAGCACGCCTGATCAATCCCCAACTGCATTATTATCAAGCCGCCAACCTGCCTGTTTATGCGCTGCCGGCTATTTATACCGGCCAACCAAATCCATCGCTGGACCAGGACCTCAATAAAATAACGTTTTGCGATACACCCTGGCTGCTTGACTCCGACCAAGGCAAGCTCAGCATGAGTGCCCTGCAAGATATCTGGAGACAATTTCCCAACTCTTATTTGCGCCTGATTGCCATGGGTATCGATGCCTACAATTTGATTGCTCAATTGGATAAAATCGATGTTATACCGTATACCGGCGCCACCGGAACCTTATCGCTGATGTTTGACGGCCGTATCAAACGTGAACTGGTTTGCGCCAGATTTACAGAAGGCCGGCCTGAAATAATCGATATCTCCAAAAATTCACCCAATACTTCCTTCACGCATGAAGACCGGCCAACACAGGAAGCGCTACCGATAATTGAATATGCTGACTAAACTCAAAGCGAAAGCGTCCCACCTGACCCGCGGCGAAAATGCCGAAGAACAGGCTCATAATTTTCTGCTTACTAAAGGTCTCAAACCGGTTTGCCGTAATTTCCGCTGCAAACAGGGCGAGCTCGATTTGATCATGCTTGATAAGGAAACACTGGTTATCATTGAAGTCAGATTTCGAAAAACCGACAAATACGGCAGCGCGCTTGAGAGCGTTACACATAAGAAACAATCTCGTATAATAGCGGCAACACACCTTTATTTATCATCCAATAAAACAGACAGACCTATCCGTTTTGACGTTGTCGCTATTTCCGGCAACGGTAATATAGATTGGATACAAAACGCCTTTTAAATTTAAAACTTCCATGAGCCTGCAAGACCGCATCATCAATCATTTTTCTGACAGCATCCAGACCAAGCAGGATGCCATGGTCAGCCTCTGCGAACTGATCGAATTCGCCTCACAACGTTTGGTCGCCACCTTACTGAATGACAAAAAGATATTATCCTGCGGTAACGGCGGCTCGGCAGCCAATGCCCAGTTTCTGTCCTCGGCCATGCTCAACCAGTTTGAACGCGAACGCCCCTCATTGCCGGCCATTGCCTTGACTACAGACACAGCAACTCTCACGGCCATAGCCAATGACTACCATTTCGATGATATTTTTGCGAAACAGATCCGGGCGCTCGGACAAAGCGGCGATATCTTAATGGCGTATACCGACGACAGTAATGCGGCCAATCTCGCCAAAGCCATTACTACCGCGCACGATAAAGATATCTCGGTTATCGCCTTGACCGGTCATGATGGCGGAATGATTGCACCGTTATTGAATGAAACCGATATAGAAATTCGCGTACCATCAAGCTCAATCGCACGCATACAGGAAGTGCATTTACTGATCACGCATTGCATGTGCGACCTGATTGATCATCAGCTTTTTGGCGGCTAAGCCCATGAGAAACCATCTATTATTGCCCCTTCTGATCGTAATCAGCCAGTCAATAAACGGTTGCGCAATAACCGGAAAAACGGTCAATGAGCGTCGCCACGGCAATGCTGTATTGACCGATAAGCGCATAGAATCCGATGCGTCCCGTAAATTAAAAGCGGATGATGAGATAGAAAATGATTGCCATGTGAATGTGGCGGCATATAACGGAATAGCCTTGGTTACAGGCGAAGCGCCCACCCCCCGCTTGCGCAATAAAATCATTTCCATAGTCCGCACTATCTCTGACATAAAACAGGTGCATAACGCCTTGCTTATCGCAGAGCCCAGTGCTGAAGAATCGCGTGCCAATGATGCATTAATCACCGATAGCTTGAAAACGGAACTGACTGGCATCAATACCATTCCCGGATTTAATGGCACTGAAATAAAAGTAATCACTGAAAACGGCGTGGTTTATCTGATGGGACTGGTGCACAAAAATGAAGGGGCGGCGGCTATAGAAGCCGCCAGAAGAACTGCCGGAGTAAGGAAAATCGTCACGAAGTATGAATATCTCGACTGAGCCCGCGCTAATGCGCGCTACAAGCCTCAATGAGTGCTATTTCGCATACAATTCGCTGCTGCCGTCCATATCCCCGGTCTGAACATACAATAATGGCAACCCCTGGTTGAGCATTGCCGCGTCAGTGACTGTACAGATTGCGATTTTATGATCGCCAGCGTCGGCATAACGACTGACTTCACAGTCGAAATACGCAAGACTTTCGGATAATATCGGCGCGCCTGTTTGGCTTATCTGCCATTGGAAACCGGCCATCTTATCTCTGAGCCCGGGACGGCCAAAATGCTCGGCAATGGCCTGTTGGTGTTGCCCCAGGACATTAACGGTACAAATACCGCCCGCTTGCAGCAATTTATAAGAGTAGTGCTGGGGATTAATACTCAATGCCAGCAACAACGGATCAAAAGAGGCCTGCATGACCCAAGCGGCAGTAAAGGCGTTTTGATGAATACCGTCACTGACGCCTATGACATAAATCCCATGGCTGATCAGCTTAAACAAACTGTCGGGATTTTCAATCACGCTCCGCCACCAGTTTTATACGCATCGACAAATCAACGGCTCGGACATTTTTAGTCAGTGCCCCGATAGAAATATAATCGACGCCCGTTTCGGCAATCGAACGGATATTGTTCAGGTCGATGTTACCCGAAGCCTCCAGTTCTATGGCGCCGGCATTCAGCTTTACCGCGGCCTGCATGTCTTCAAGAGTAAAATTGTCCAGCATGATGCGATCGGGCTTTGCCGAGATAGCCTGCTCCAATTCCTGCATGGATTCGACCTCTACTTCGACTGGAACCGACGACTTTGCTCGCGCCGCCTCAATAGCCCTGGCAATGGAGCCGGCCGCAATAATATGATTTTCCTTGATTAACACGCCATCATACAAGCCAATCCTATGGTTATAGCAACCGCCACAGGCTACCGCGTATTTTTGCGCCTTCCTGAGCCCTGGAATGGTTTTACGGGTATCCAGCACTTTACAACCAGTGCCAGCGACAGCCTCCGCATACTGCCGAGAGACAGTTGCCGTAGCCGATAAAAGCTGCAATAAATTTAAGGCGGTACGCTCTCCGGTTAGCAGGCTTCTGGCTGGACCGCTGAGTCTGCAAAGGAGCGTATCTTTGTTGACTGTCTCACCTTCATCCACCAGCCAGTTAATGCTAATGTTGGCGTTTAACTGCATAAAGACCGCATCAAACCAATCCCGGCCACAAAGAACCATGGTTTCCCGTGTAATAACCTCGGCTTCGGCATGCATGGTTTCTGGAATAATTTCTGCCGTTACATCTCCAGAGCCGATATCTTCAGCAAGAAAACGTTTTATTTCTGCAATTTTTGATTGTTCTATCATAAGTTGTTTAATACTGAGAGCGCTCGCTCTACGATGGATTCGTCGCCCAAGGTTACAATAGCTGCGCGCCCTTGTCTAAATTTTTCAGCCAACTCCTGAACCTTAATTTCCAGCACTTTTGCGCCATTCTTGCCGACAAACAGCATGTTTTCCGTTTCCACGCTTTTCCATATCAGCTTTCCCCATTGTGGGATCGTCTCCGATTCGAAGGCCACCCAAGTATGCTCGGCCATATTATTCACCTGTTCGGCATGTTTATCCATAATGGCTTCGCGCTCAATATCCTTGCTCTGCTCCACAGCCGGGCTAACTTTATTAACACTATTGTTCTCTGTCGCCTTGTCTTTCTTATCCATTAGGATAATGTGCCGCACGGCAAGATCCTTAAAGAAACGTGACTGCGCGTTTTTATCATATGAAATACGATCCAAGCCGCTTCTCAACTCCTTGATCATGCCAGGCAAAAATTTTAATATCTGTTTTTTTGCACTTTCATCCGCCGGCGGCAGTACGCTGACGGTCAGTTCTTCCATCACCCGTACCGATTTTTCCCAAAGTTTAGGCTCTTCATTTCTGCGGACGTGATCAACCAGCAAAACATGCTGCCAGACATCACGCAGAAACTCGTCAATGACCGCCGGCACGGCCTTTCCCCGCACGCTGTCATCTATAGCCTTGGTTACGGCTTTTTTGCTCATTTCCAGCGATTCTTTATTTTGCATTAACTGCCGGGAACGGTCCTCAAGAATCTGAACCCGCTGCTTATGTTTTTCCAGGTAACGGGCAAATTCGCTAGCCTCATGTTCCCAGTTGGGTTGCTCAAACCCTCCTTCCTTAGTCATTGTTTTTACAACGCCGACAATACGCTCGTAAATTAAGCGGTCACCATGGTCAGTCTGATTTAAAAACAGTCCGGCTATAAATAAATCATTCAGTAATCGCCTGATGGGGTTGTCTGAGTCGATAAAAACACTATACTGCCCTAGCGTAACCGCGGCCATGGGCATTTCCAATCGTAGCAGGATGGATTTTACAGTGTCTGTTAGTGAGTTATCGCTGCTAATTTCCTTAAAAATCAAACTCACCAAATCGAGTATATCTTCATCGCATTTGGCCAAACTCTTAAGATAACCGCTGAAATTCAGCTCTTCGAGTTTTTTAATAACTCGCCATTTCAATGGCTTCTCGTGCCCACTGTCGGCATGATCAAATGCATAAAACTGGCTGAGAATTTCCAATGCATGAACTATTTCAAATGTATCATAAGTGACATCATTCTCGGGCTTTGGAATTAAATCGTAAACTGAAGGAGTCCTCACCAAACGCCATTGATCCAGTTTTTTTTGTAACGCTTGAAATTCTTGACTGATCGATTCACTATTTGCGATAGTCGGTTCAGACGCCTCCTTGATTTCGCTTACATCATATGATAGCGCCGCGCTTTCCGCTTCCAGTTGCTTAGTCAACTCACTGTAAATGAAACCCAGCTGACTGAATACATAATCTTCAAAGGATCTATAAACGATGATTCGAAACTTCGTATTTAATTTCAAGGGCTTGATGACCTCAACCAAAGCATGAACCAGGCGTCGCGGTGAAACAGGATTATGGCGGTCGGAAAAGGCCTGTTTTCCCATCTGCATTGAGATTTGCCTGTTCAGATGGTGCAATTGGTCATGAAAAGCGTGCTCACAGCCCTGGATAATCGTAGCGACCGCATGGTTTTCCTCTACCAAGGCATCGTTTGCCAGTGAAGCCGTGGCCACATTTATTTTCTGGTCCGGATTATTTAAAGTCTTTCGATGACTAACATGAAAAGCCTCTCCTACTTTAAGCAAATAATTTTGCTTAATTTTTCTGCGTACCGAATGTATATGCTCCAGATGTTCTTTATAATTCGCTTTCTCGCGATCTTTATTCGACTGCAGACCGAACTCAAGATCAATTCGCATGCAGCAATCATCAACCAATTGCTCGAAGTAGTGATAAAAAGCCGACTTGAATCTAGCTAGGACTTCGACATTATTTGACGCGCTGCTCCCCATGCCTATCTGTTGCCGTATGTTCATTGCCATGCGTTTTCCCTTAAATAAATTGCCAGTCCTTGTCAATCAAAGACTATACCTGAACTATGATTTTGATAAATAATAAGCCTTTCCACTGTGAAAACTGTGATCTACTTCCGCTTTTTTCTTTTTCCGATTAGTCCCATGAAAATAGACTGCCACTGGCTGACCGACATTATCCGGATTCCCTCGCCAAACTTTGACGAAAGAACCGAGCCTGCCGATATTTCTTTATTGGTTATACACTGCATCAGCCTGCCGCCGAGTGAATTTGGTACGCCCTATATCGACCAGTTCTTTTGCAATCAACTCCCCCCGGACAAGCACCCTTATTTTAAAGATATTTGTCAACTGACGGTATCTTCGCATTTATTGATTAGACGAACAGGTGAAATCGTTCAATATGTGCCTTTTGACAAGCGTGCCTGGCACGCTGGGAAATCCGAGTACCAAGGACGGGAGCGGTGTAATGATTTTTCGATCGGCATAGAACTTGAAGGAACCGAACGGCTTGCGTATACGGAGGAGCAATATCTGCAACTCGCAGCGGTAATCCGCCTGTTATTCGAAGCGTACCCTCAATTATCGACGGACCGCATTACAGGACATAGTGATATTGCGCCCGGACGAAAAACCGATCCGGGCGCCTCGTTTGATTGGCAAAAACTGTTCAGTTTATTACAGGCCTGATAGTTCAATGATGCCGGGCTTTCTAGGCATGACCGACTTGCTTGGGATGCCCGAAACCGAACGATTCAGCCAGCATCAGGACCACGCCCAGCGTAATGGCGGAATCGGCAATATTAAATGCCGGCCAATGCCAGGACTGATAATACACATCGAGAAAATCGATAACATAACCATACAACAGCCGGTCAATTAAATTGCCGACTGCGCCGCCCAAAACCAGCGCCAGCGCAACGGCCAGCATTGTCTCATGTTTTTTCAGCCTGGCCAGCCAAATCGTGATGCCCACACTGATCACCAGAGCCAGTCCGGCAAAAAACCAGCGCTGCCAACCGCCCGCTTCGCTCAGGAAGCTGAAAGCGGCACCGGTATTATGCACATAAGTCAGATTAAAACCGGGCATGACAGGAATGGACTCGTAAAGCTGCATCGAACTATCCACGGCAATCTTGCTGCCCTGATCCAGAATTATTGCCAATAAAGACAACCATAACCACTTCAACATAGTACTCACGCAAATTGCCGATTCTCGCCGGAACCGGCTACGTTTTCAACACAACGGCCGCACAGTTCGGGATGGTCGCCATGCTCCCCCACGTCATGGCGCTGATGCCAGCAACGCACGCATTTTTTGTATCCGGATACAAGAACTTTTAACTTGACACCGTCAATTTCGGTTTGAATGGTATCATCAGGACAAGCCTGATTAGTCAGGACCGAAGCATTCGATGTGATAAAGACAAAATGCAATTCATCGCCCAGGCGGTTTAAAGCCTCGAAATAATCCGCATCACAATACAGCTCGATCTCGGCATTCAGCGAAGCGCCAATCTCTCCCCGAGCTCGACTTTTCTCCAATTCCTTGCTGACTGCGGTCCGAACTGTCATGATTTTCTGCCAGAATTCACGGCTCATCAATGCATCATCGTCCAGCTTAAACAATCCTGGGTACCAGGTTTCCATGAATACCGATTCGCTGCGCTCACCGGGCATATAATCCCATATTTCATCAGCCGTGTAGCTGATGATCGGCGCCAGCCAGCGTACCAGAGCTTCCAGTACGTGATACATCGCCGTCTGGGCCGAACGCCTGGCCAGGCAATCTTCCTTGGCCGTATATTGACGGTCCTTAATGATATCCAGATAAAAACCGCCCAGATCGATCACGCAAAAATGATGTACTTTCTGATAAATAGATTGAAACTGATAGCTTTCGTAAGCGGCTTTGACTTCTTCCTGTAGCGCATAGGCCCTGTCCACGACCCAGCGGTCCAGCGCCAGCAGATCCTTTGCCTCGACCAGATGTTGGGCCGGCTCGAAACCGTCCAGATTCGACAGCAGAAACCGGGCCGTATTTCTCAAGCGCCGGTAACCGTCCGAGGTCCGGTTAAGGATTTCATCGGACACGGACATTTCGCCGCGATAATCGGTCGATGCCACCCACAAGCGCAGGACATCGGCGCCCAACTCTTTCATGACCGACTGAGGCGCGACCACGTTGCCTCTGGATTTGGACATCTTTTTACCTTCCGCATCCACGGTGAAGCCGTGCGTCAAAACGGCTTTGTAGGGCGCGACGTCATTCATGGCTGTCGAGGCCAGCAAGGATGACTGAAACCAGCCGCGATGCTGATCGGAACCTTCCAGATACAAATCGGCCGGAAACCTCAACTGTTCACGCTTATTGAGAACACAGGCATGCGTGACGCCGGAATCGAACCAGACATCCAATGTATCGGTCATCTTTTCGTATAGCGCCGCTTCCTCGCCCAGCAATTCTTCCTTCTCCAGTTCAAACCAGGCTTCTATGCCTTTTTGTTCGATGCGCTGGGCTACTTGCTCGATCAGATCCGGTGTGCGCGGATGCAGTTCGCCGGTTTCCTTATGGACAAAAAAGGCGATCGGCACGCCCCAGGTACGCTGACGGGAAATGCACCAGTCAGGGCGGTTTTCCATCATGCTTTCAATACGTGCCTGCCCCCATTCCGGAATCCAGGCAACCCGCTTGACTTCATTAAGCGCCTGCTCCCGCAGCCCGTTTTTATCCATCGAGATAAACCATTGCGGCGTAGCCCGGAAGATAATCGGCGTTTTATGGCGCCAGCAATGCGGATAACTGTGCAGAATGGCTTCCTGATGCACCAATCTGCCTTTTTCTTCGAGCACAGTCAGCACATGATCATTGGCACTGAAGACATGCTCGCCGGCAAACAATTCTGTATTAGGCAGAAAAACACCGTTATTGCCGACCGGATTATCGACCGGCAAGCCGTATTTCAGACCCACGACATAATCGTCCTGACCATGCCCCGGCGCGGTGTGGACGGCGCCCGTACCGGCGTCGGTCGTAACATGGTCACCGAGGACAATCGGCACCTGGCGAGCGTAGAAAGGATGTTGCAGCAATTGGTTTTCCAGTGCCGCGCCTTTGCAGTAGGCAATCACGTGATAGTTTTCGATGTCATAGCGCAGCATCGCATCCTTAAGCAGGACTTCGGCGATAACCAGACGCTCATTTTGGCCGTCCTTCTCACACTGAACCACGGCATATTCGAGCTCCGGATTTAAGGCGACCCCCTGGTTGGCCGGCAGTGTCCACGGCGTCGTGGTCCAGATGACAACCGATAAAGGACCGGCGCCTTCATGCTCGGGAACGTGATGACAGCGCTCCATAAACGCGCCTTCATCAATGACCTGAAAACGTACATCGATGGCCGGCGAATGCTTGTCTTCATACTCGACTTCCGCTTCAGCCAGCGCCGATCCGCAATCGGTGCACCAGTGCACAGGCTTGGCGCCTTTGCTCAAATGGCCTTTCGTGCTGATTTTTCCCAATGAGCGCACGATGTCGGCTTCAAAGGCATAATCCATCGTTAAATACGGCTTATCCCAATCGCCTAAAATGCCGAGCCGGACGAAAGCCTCTTTTTGAATATTGACCTGTTTGCCCGCATACTCGCGGCAAGCCTTGCGGAACACAGCCGGAGACACTTTAACTCCCGCCTTGCCGACTTTCTTTTCCACCATCAATTCAATCGGCAGCCCATGACAATCCCAACCCGGCACGTAAGGCGCATCAAAACCGCTCAGTGTTTTCGATTTGATAATAATATCTTTCAGAACTTTATTGACGGCATGACCGATATGAATCTCGCCATTGGCATAAGGGGGGCCGTCATGCAAAATAAACTTGGGGCGACCGGCAAATTGCGCCCTGATTTTGCGATACAGGCTGGCTTCATTCCATTTTTTTAAACGTTCCGGCTCGCGCTGCGCCAGATTGGCCTTCATCGGGAAAGCGGTTTTAGGTAAATTGAGTGTTTTTTTATAATCCATCGTCATACGTTTTTTAAATCCGCAAAAATCTTTTTAGTATCAGCCACATCTTTTACGATCTGAGCCTTAAGTTCTTCCAATGAGCGGAAGCATATTTCATCCCTGATCTTTCGCTTGAAATGCACTTCCACGTAACGCCCGTAGATTTCCTTATCAAAATCAAACAAATGCGTTTCCAGTATCACTTTTGAGCCACCATCGAACGTAGGCCGGGTCCCAACATTCGCAACCCCTTCGAACTCCCGGTCGTCTATGCCGGTCATGGTAACGGCATAGACGCCGACAACCGGAGTGTTTTTTCTAAACATGCGTATATTGGCCGTTGGATAACCCATAGTTCTTCCCCGCTGGTCACCATGTGCGACCCGTCCGCAAACGGAATAACACCGCCCCAGCAATCTCTCGGCCTCGTCCAGGTCACCGACGCCCAATGCATCCCTGATCAGCGTGCTGCTGACGCGTAAGCCATCCAACTGGTACGACCCCGTGTCTTCGACTTGAAAACCGAACGCCTCGCCTTTTTCCTTAAGCATGGCAAAATTACCGCGACGGGCCTTGCCGAAATGAAAATCATCCCCGACGACCAGATGCCTGACATTCAGTTTCTTTATTAAGATGTCGACAACAAACTGTTCGGCATCCCAATTGGCAAGGTATTGATTAAATCGCAATATCAGTAAATCATCAACGGGCAGCGTTAAAAACTGCATCACTTTCTCCCGCAAACGCATCAACCTGGATGGGGCGTTTTTTCCCAGAAAGTATTCCAGCGGCTGCGGCTCAAAAATCATCACAACAACCGGCAGACCTAGATCCCTGCCCCGCGCAGCCAGCTTATTGATCACGGCTCTATGGCCCAAATGCAAACCGTCAAAATTCCCGATAGTCAGAACACAACCATTTTCAAACGGTTCTAAATGGGATAAACCTCTAATTAAACGCATGAATATGACAAATCAAAATTCTTTATTCTATCACGTGTAATTTCGCTTGAGCCCAAAACATAAGTCGGGCGCAGCGAATGAATCGCCTGTAAAACTTATAAATTCGTCAAGTTTCTATTCAAGTACGTTACCGCCATGTTCATTGGCTAAATGTTTGATCCTTAAGCCGGTTAACGCTAATACCAGCGCATAAGCAACACAGCCGATGACAACCCACATCAACAGATTAACGGTTCGATCCAGCACGCTCCACTGCGTCCATCGACCGGCATCGACAAAATAATACAGCCCGGCCGCCATTACGCCACTTGCCAACAAAATTCTCAGAAAAAGCAATGACCAGCCCGGTGCCGGTTGATAGACCTTTTCCTTCAGCAATTTGCCAAGCAGCAAATATGCATTTAAAAAAGCGCTTAACGAGGTCGCCAAAGCCAAACCCGCATGCGCCATGGAAAGCATCAATACTACATTTAAAACAATATTGGCGACAATGGCATATAACCCATATCGAACCGGCGTCTTCATTTCTTGTCGCGATGTGAAACCAGGCGCCAGCACTTTAATCAGGATAAATCCCAATAACCCGAGCGAATAAGCCATGAGGCTCTGTCCGGCCAAATGCACATCGTCAGCACCGAATTCCTTATACTGAAACAGCGTCGACAAGATAGGCTCGGCCAGCACCAGTAACCCAATCGTAGCCGGCATGCCAATCAATAAAACCAGGCGCAGCCCCCAATCCAGTGAATTTGAAAATGCTTTCGCATCCTGAGCCGCATGATTCCTGGATAAGCTCGGCAAAATGACTGTTGCCAGTGCAATCCCGAAAATGCCCAGCGGAAACTCCACCAGACGATCCGAATAATACAGCCAGGAGACGCTGCCGGCGGGTAGAAACGATGCCATCAGCGTATCCAGCAGCAAATTGATCTGGGTGACCGAAACCGCCAAAATCGCCGGAAGCATGAGTCCCATCATGCGTTTGACATCGGCATCATTAAAATCGAGTCTTAATCGCGGAACCAAGCCTAACTGCATTAAGGCCGGTATCTGAAACAACACCTGCACAATGCCCGCTATAAAGACGCCCCAGGCCAATGCAACCACTGGCTCGGCCATTAATGGCGCCAGCCATATGGCAGCGGCAATCATACTGATATTCAGCAAGGCCGGCGTCAGGGCCGGAATGGCGAACTTGCCATGCGCGTTTAAGATACCTCCAGCAAACGCCACTGACGAGATAAAAAACAAATACGGAAAAGTAATTCGTAGCATTTGCACTGCCAATTCATACTGAGTCCCTTTCCATATAAACCCTGGGGCGAACAAGGTAATAAGCACAGGCGCGACGATCATGCCGAGAATCGTGATCAGCATTAAAACCAGCGTCAGGGTTCCAGCCGTTCTGTCGACAAATTGTTTTAGCGCCGCCTGACTGCCATGGGCCTTGCAGTCCGCCAGCACAGGCACAAAAGCTTGCGCGAAAGCTCCTTCGGTAAACAGGCGGCGCAAAAAATTGGGGATCTTAAATGCGACAAAGAACGCATCGGTTGCCAAATCGACACCAAAAAGCCTCGCTATCAGCATATCCCGAACAAATCCCAGCAAGCGTGAAGTCAGGGTCATACTGCCGACTATGGCAGTTGATTTAAAAAGCTGCCTGCTCAATATCTCTCCTTATTATTTGCTGCGCTAAAAATTTGACAATAATAACATTTAAAAAGATAATATGCGGTCTTATTAACTCACATAGCAAGAATCGAGAAATTATGGCTAATACAGCACAAGCTAAAAAGCGTGCGCGACAAGCGGAAAAAAGCCGTATTCGCAACGCAGGACAACGCAGCAATTTACGCACATTCGTAAAAAAAGTCATTGCCGCGGTTAACGCCGGCGATAAGGAAAAAGCGCAAGCCGCCTATAACACTGCCGTGCCCATTATCGATTCAGCAGTAAACAAAGGCCTTATTCATAAAAATAAAGCCGCACGCAGCAAAAGCAGACTGAATTCAAAAGTAAAATCTATCGCTTAACCCCAAGCTTTAGTCTTACCTAAAAAGGCCGCAACTCCTAGAGTCCGGCCTTTTTATTTGCCTGTTTTTTTTACAGCAGCACCATATTATCCCGGTGTATCATTTCCGAATCATCGGCATAACCCAGGATACGCTCAAATTCAGAACTACTCTTGCCCGCTATTAATTCCGCATCCGCCCTGCCGTAATTAACAAGACCCCGAGCGATTTCCATGCCATTTTCATCGACACATGAAACCAGCTCGCCACGCTCAAACCTGCCCGATACCGATTTAACACCGACCGCCAGCAGGCTTTTGCCGTCACTTGTTAACACCTTGACCGCCCCCGCGTCCAGAACCAATCGCCCTTTCACCTGCAACTGCCCAGCCAGCCAGCGCTTTCTCGCCACCAAAGGCTCGATATCCGGCAACAAATGCGTCCCCAGATCAGCACCGGCAAGCACAGCCGTAATCACATCCTCAACGGCGCCGGCCGCAATCACCGTGGCCGCCCCCGACCGGGACGCCAGACGCGCCGCACGCACCTTGGTATACATACCCCCCCGACCCAGGCCGCTACGGCTTTCACCAGCCACCACATCCAGCCGGCCATCATTGACGCTAATCTCGGAAATCAACTCCGCGTCAGGATACAAGCCTGGATCGGCCGTAAACAACCCCTGCTGATCGGTCAGAATAATCAACAGATCCGCCTCCACCAGATTCGCCACCAAGGCACCCAGCGTATCGTTATCACCAAAACGAATCTCTTCGGTTGCCACCGCGTCATTTTCATTAATGACCGGCACCACCCCCATTTTCATCAACGTCAATAATGTACTTCTGGCATTCAGGTAGCGCTGCCGATCCGATAAATCATCATGAGTCAGCAATACCTGCGCCGCATGCAAACCGTGCTGCTGAAAATTATCATCAAAGACGCGCACCAATCCCATCTGACCCACCGATGCCGCCGCCTGCAACTCATGCAGCGTCTTAGGCCTTACCCTCCAGCCCAAACGACACATACCTTCAGCCACCGACCCCGAAGAAACCAGCAGCACTTCAATTGACTGACGCCTTACCGCGGCCATTTGCCCGACCCAGGCCGCAATAGCCGACTTATTAAGCCCCCGACCGCCATCCGTCAATAAAGAACTGCCTATTTTTACAACAATTCGTTTGGCTTTCGCAAAATCAGTCCTGCTCACTTTCTTCCCGCCGCCGATCCAAAAAATCCATGATGGCAAACATCAATTCTCTAGTACCATCCCCATTGATTGCCGAGACCCTGAAGACCGGACCCGACCAGCCGAGTTCGTCAACAATAGCCTTGCAACGTTCATCCACTTCCTCACCAGGCAATCTATCCACTTTATTCAGCACCAACCAGCGCGGCTTATTGGCGAGATCATCACTCCACTTCTCGACCTCGCGAATAATTTTACGCGCCGCCTCAACCGGCGAATCCATGCTTTCATAAGGCTCAACATCAACCAGATGCAATAACAGGCCAGTGCGCGACAAGTGCTTGAGAAACTGCAGCCCCAGCCCCGCGCCTTCAGCCGCCCCTTCAATCACACCCGGAATATCGGCAATAACAAAACTGCGTAGATCATCGATCCTGACTACGCCGAGGTTAGGATGTAACGTGGTAAACGGATAATCAGCAACTTTCGGCCGGGCTGAAGATACCGCGCGTATCAGACTGGACTTGCCTGCATTAGGCATACCGAGCAAGCCGACATCGGCAATCAGCGTCAGCTCCAGATGCAGCCTGCGGTGCTCACCCTCCGTGCCTTTGCTGGCATACTGCGGAGCCCTGTTGACACTGCTCTTGAAACGCGTGTTGCCCAAACCGTGAAAACCACCCTTGGCCACCAACAGCGTCTCACCGACCTCAGTCAGATCACCCATCTCCTCGCCCGTTTCCGCATCGGAGACACGCGTACCCAAAGGCACCGGCACATAGCAGTCCTCGCCTTTTTTACCGGTACAATTACGAGCCATGCCGTTCTGCCCGCGTTGCGCCCTATGCACCGAGTGATAGCGAAAATCAACCAGGGTGTTTACATTTTCGGCAGCGATCAGATAAACGCTGCCGCCATCACCGCCATCACCCCCATCAGGACCACCCATAGGAATGTACTTCTCGCGACGGAAACCGACCACACCATTACCGCCATCACCCGCTTCTACGCGAATCTCCGCTTCATCAACAAATCTCATAAATCATATGCCGCCGCACTTAAAGCCTACCGATAAAAACAAAAAAAGCCCCACTATTAACGAGCGGAGCTTTTTTAGACAACCATACTACCGCCATAAGCGGTCCGTAAGTTTTACGCAGCAACTACACTGACAAATTTACGGCCTTTAGGACCTTTAACCTGAAAAACCACTTTGCCGTCAGCTGTTGCAAACAATGTATGATCTTTTCCGCAACCAACATTGTCACCTGCATGAAAATGTGTTCCACGTTGACGAACGATAATATTTCCCGCTGTCACAACCTGTCCGCCGAAACGCTTAACACCCAATCTTTTCGCATTAGAGTCGCGTCCGTTACGCGTACTACCACCAGCTTTCTTATGAGCCATCTGTAACCCCTATTATTAAGCAGAAATACCAGTAATCTGGACTTCTGTATAGTATTGACGATGCCCCATTTGTTTCATATGGTGCTTGCGTCTTCTGAATTTAATAATTTTGACTTTTTTATGCCGACCTTGAGATAAAACGGTCGCAGTCACCTTGCCGCCTTCGATGAAAGGCAGGCCGACTTTAACATCACCGCCCGACTGAACCATCAGCACTTTATCGAATTCAATGCTGTCGCCTGTTCCAAGCTCAAGTTTTTCTATTTTTAAGGTCGTACCTTCTTCGACTCGGTACTGTTTACCACCTGTTTGAATTACCGCATACATCTGCGCAAGCTCCATCAAGCATTAATCTGTTTAAAGTGAACAGACAATTTTATTTTTAAAACCAAGTCAAGTCAAATTTAAATCGACCGACCCATACACATCCGAATAAAATAACACAAGAAAGCTATTGACACCAATATAGTTTATTCAATAGCATGGATGATTAACTCTTTATTAAGCTATAATAATCCAACGGCTTTGTATTTCATAGCTAACATCATGAAAGATAACCTAATCCAAGACACGCAGCACTAATAATGGCATCACAATCGACAGCGAACGCATCCGCGCCCATTGATTTTAATTCGATCAAGAATTTAACCATCACTGAAGCCAAGGCGGTGGATCAACTCATCATTAACGAGTTAAGTTCCGATGTTATCCTGATCAACCAGGTCGGCCATTATATTATCGGCAACGGCGGCAAAAGATTGCGTCCGATGCTCTTGCTGCTTGCCGCCAAAGCCTTGGGCGGCGCCAATAACAATCATCTGGTGCTCGCCGCCGTCATTGAATTCATCCATACCGCCACCTTACTACATGATGACGTGGTTGATGATTCGGACCGCAGGCGCGGCAAGGAATCCGCCAATGCGGTCTGGGGCAATGCCGCCAGCGTACTGGTCGGCGATTATCTCTACTCCAGCGCATTCGAAATGATGGTGCGCACCGGCAACATGCGAGTCATGGAAATTCTGTCCAAAACCACGACCGCCATTGCCGAAGGCGAGGTTCTGCAACTCTTGAACTGCAACAATCCGGAAACCACGGAAGAAAAATACCTTGAAGTCATCGCCAGGAAAACAGCGATTCTGTTCAGTGCCGCAACCCGCCTGGGCGCCGTCCTCTCCAACGCTTCCACGGAAGTGGAGGAAGGCCTGGCACTGTACGGCCAGCATCTCGGCATTGCTTTCCAGCTCATCGACGACGCCTTGGATTACAAAGCCAATCAGGAAGAATTAGGCAAAAATCTCGGCGACGACCTGGCCGAAGGCAAGCCGACTTTACCGTTGATTTACGCCATTCAGCACGGCAATGACGAAGAAGCCGGCATCGTGATCAATGCCGTTAAAAATGGCGATCGCGATGCTTTCAATGAAGTCTATGCCGTCGTGCAGAGCACTAAAGCGATTGACTATACCGAGCGGCGCGCTGATGAAGAGGCGCAAAAAGCCATCGATGCGTTAAATGTTCTGCCCGATTCCGAGTACAAAGACGCATTGACCCAGTTGGCTAAATTTTCCGTTCAACGGAATTACTAAATTTACAGATATTCGCTGAGCTGCGCCTGATCACCCCACAGATCAAGCGCCTGCGTTTTTTCCAGCTTTATACCTCTGGTTTGAATTTATCGGCCAGACCGGTAATGCGCTCGACCCGCCGCCCGACCGTCGCAACAAACACGGCCTCATCAGCTACCAGCTTGACGGTTTTTCTGGCCCGGGTTATGGCCGTGTAAAGCAATTCCTTTGTCAGCACCGGATTAACCGCATCGGGCAAGGCAATCAGCACCTCCTCGAATTCCGAACCCTGGCTTTTATGTATCGTCATCGCAAATACGGTTTCGCAATGTGGCACACGTGCAGGCAGATATTTTTTGACGCTGCCGTCGGCCCGCTGAAAAAATACCATCAGTTTGCCGTTCTGATCGTTATCGGGCAGACAGAGGCCGATATCGCCATTGTAAAGCTGCAAGGCCGGATTGTTTTGCGTAACCATCACCGGCCGGCCGACATACCAACGCCCGGACACACTGATCAGCTTTTGCGCAACGAGTGTTTGCTCAACCAGATGATTGATATCGGCGACACTGTTTTTGCCACGCCGGTTGGCGCATAGCACCTGAAAGCGACTGAAGGCGCGATAGATCTCGTCAAAGGGCGCAGCCGCCCTGATCATCCTCAGATAGTCGGCCTGCTGCCCGGCCACATAATCGATCAGGTCCTGCTCCAGCAGCATTATATTTTTATCTCCGCCCAGCAACATCTGCCAGGCAATATCGGCCTGCTGCCGATTCACGGCGACCGCCAGCTTCTTTATATTCTCATCAAACCGGTGCGATTTCTTCAACTCCAGCGTGCAGTCCGGCAAAATCGTCGTCAAATCGGCCAACACGGCCCCCGATTCGACCGAAGCGAGCTGATCCTTGTCGCCAAGCAGAATCAAGCCGGCGCCGGGTTTCAAAGCATCGACCAGTTTGCTCATCAGCGCCAGATCGACCATAGACGCCTCATCGACCACGACCAGATCGTGAACCAAGGGCTTGTCGGCATTATGGCGAAAATACGGCGACGGCGGCATGGCGCCCAGCAGGCGGTGCAGCGTTGTCACTTTTTCCGGGATGAGCTGCTTTATGGAATCTGCACATGGCAGCGATGCTTTGTTACTGCCTATTGACTCCTGCAGACGCATGGCCGCCTTACCGGTCGGCGCCGCCAGGGCGATATGCAGCGGCTCTGAGGCCAGTTCCTGCATCAATGCCAGAATCCTGACCACCGTCGTCGTCTTGCCCGTACCGGGACCGCCGGTAATAATGCTCAATCCCCGCGTAAGCGCCATCCTGGCGGCCTCTCGTTGCCAGTCGATCTCATCGGGTAGTGGCGGAAAATAACGGTCCAACGCGGCCTCAAGCCCTTCTACAGAGGGATTTACCTGTATCATCGCCTGGATCTGCCTCGCCAAACGACTCTCATAATCCCAATAACGGTGCAGATACAGGCGGTTCTGCTCAAGCACCAGAGGCAACAGCCCGAAAATCTGGCCTGGTATAGCCGCCAACCCCGAAGCCAGCACCAATGCGCAGTCTTTCTCTGCCAGCTGAATGCAGCTGTGGCCCTGGTTTTGCTCATGGGACAACAGCTTGACCAGGCTTTCAAACAGCGGCTTTTCCTCGGCGCTGAGATTGCAACGCTGCCCCAGAAAACGGGCAAACGCAACATCCAACCGGCTATAGACTCTTTCCTGATCCTGCATTTTATCCTCCAAACAACGCGGCCAATGCGTCGACCTTGGCCAGATCCGGCCGGTCCTGGTAAACCCCGCTCAAGGCCAGATCCGACTGCATGCCGCGCACGAACAGGTAGCGTACGCCGCCAAAATGGCGCTCATAGCGGTAATCCGGCAGGCGTTTTTGCAGATAGCGATGCAGCACCACGGTATAAATCCAGTATTGCAGGCCGTAATTATGCTCGCGCATGGCCTGGGCCAGGGATTCATTTTCATAATCGGCAAGGCTGTTGGTCTTATAGTCCATGATGTAGTAAAGGCCGTCATGCTCGCAGACCAGGTCGATAAAACCGGTCAGGTAGCCGCACATCTGCTTGCCGCTCAATGGCTGAAAAACCGGCGTATCGAAAAGAATCCTGTTGATCTGGCTGGCATCGATCAGCCGCATCGACAGGTAGAACGGCATCTCCTTCAGGCAGCGGCTTTCTTTCAGGTTCATCAGGCGGAAAGACGCATCCGTATCGGACAGCGGCGTTTTGACCACGACTTGCAGGAGTTCATCAATAAGCTCCGGCGTTTCCAGCTTGAGACCATAGCGCTGACAGGCCTGATTGCGCAGTTTCGAGATATCCTTGCCCCGGGCCAGGTCGGCAAACGCCACATGCTCCAGCAGCTCGTGCACGACATTGCCGGTATGCGTGCCGCGCGGCAGCGTCAGCTTTTCCTGTTCGGACTCCTGCCGCTGCATCTCGCCGGCCTTGTCTTCGGGCAACTCGGGCGCATCGTGCAGGCTTAAGCTGGATAAGGCCGTGTAGCTGCTCATCTGCCAGTTCGTGTATAACGACCGTTTGCGCTTTTTGGGGAGCAGATCGTGCGGCGCCAGCTGGTGCTGATAACTGCCGCTTACCAGGCATGGCAACTCCAGCAACCGGTATTCAAACGAGTCCGATTGGCATAGCGCCTCGAATATCGCTTGCTGCGCGGCAAAATCGGCATCGCCAAAACCTAGCAGCCAGGCCATGGCCGAATCATTGGCGGCCTTCTCGCTCCTGACATCGGCCCAGGCGATATAACAGCGCGATTTGGCCCGCGTCACGGCCACGTAAAATACGCGCAGATCCTCGGCCAACTCTTCGGCCTGCGCCAGCTTCCTGCGACGTTCGAAATCCTTCGAGCCCAGATCGACGATCACCCGGCCGTCGTCATGGCATTTGATCAGCTGCTTTTCGCTGTTCAACCGGCCGCTGCGCTGCCACAGATAGGGGCAGAAAATGACCGAGTACTCCAGCCCCTTGGAGCGGTGCATCGTAATGATCTTCACCGCCTCCTCGTCGCTTTCGAGCCGCAACTGCTGGTCGTCGGCGCTGCTTTTATCCTGCTCGGCCCTAATAACGGCCGCCTGCAGCCAGTCCAGGGTTTTATTGATGCCCAGATGCTCGTCGACGGCGGCCTGCTGCACCAGCTCGATCAGATGATGCAGATTGGTCAGGCGTCTTTCGGCCATGACCGTGGCGGACAGATGCGTCCGGATGCCCTCCTGCGCCAGCAAGTGCTGCATCATGACCATCAGCCCTTTTTGCTGCCAGTCCTGGTAATAGCCCAGAAACCGCGCCATGCGCGCATCCAGCTCCGTCTCGCTGTTGATCAGCTCGTAAAGCGCCCGGCCGTCCAGACCGAACCAGCTCAGGGCCAGCGTCTGTTTCAGCAGGCCGATTTCGCCCGGATGCGCCACGGCCTGCAGCAACACATACAAATCCAGGGCTTCCTGCGAGGCAAAAACCGACTCGGTGCTGTTCAGTACCGACGGCACGCCCGCATTACGCAATGCCGTCTGATAGTCGCGGGCCTGGGTATTGGTCCGCACCAGAATCGCGATATCCCTGGGTTCAAGCTTGCCGGCTACCACATCGTCATTGATCTTTCTGGCCAGCGTATAATCGCCGCTCAGCAATTGCAGAATTTCATTGATGACCGCGATTCTGATCTCGTCGGCGGCCTTGCCGGCGCTCCAGTAACCTGACTTGGCCTCGCTGGGCGGCAACTGCCACAACACCATCGGCGCGAGCGCGTGGTCGGCCAGACATAACGTCCGCTCAGCCGCCGGCACGGCCGCCTCGACGGCATTAAACGCCAGATCTTCGAGCAGAAATGCCCGCTCGCGCCTGAACAGCGTGTTCACGGCATCGACCAGTTCGGGATGCGAGCGCCAGTTTTTTCCCAAGGTAAACTGATGCCGGGCCTGTTTTTGCGCCGCCAGATAGGAATAAATATCGGCACCACGGAACTTGTAAATCGCCTGCTTGGGATCGCCGATCAGATACAGGTAATGGTCAGGCGATGCGAACAGCGACGAGAAGATAAACCACTGGCTCTGATCGGTATCCTGAAATTCGTCGATCAACGCGACTTTAAAGCGCTGCTGAAGTTCGGCGATCAGCAGTTCGCCTTTGTCGCCGTGCAGGGCGTCCGACAGGCGCGTGATCAGATCGTCGAAGGACATGACGTTCATCTGTTTCAGCCGCTTGTCCAGTTCCAGGTGCAAGGTTTCCAGCAGGGTCCTGCGCAAGGTCAGGGTGATGGCGCCCTGCGCCTCGGCCAGCGCATCGAAAGGCGCCGTGTCGATCGCCAGCTCGGCCAGATAGGCGGCTTTCTTATCACCCCTTAGCCTGCGGCCGTCCAGCCCTTCCATGAGCCCGTCCTCGGTCAAAACCGCCAGAGCCTCGGCATCGGGCAACTGCGCCGTCCGGCCGTGCAGCCAATCGCCGAGCGCCTGGATATGCTGTTCAAAGCCATCGCAGTAGCTCGGTTTGAACTTGCCGTCGGCAAAGCGGTTTCTCAGCGATATCGCACAGGCATCCAGCGCGTCCCCGGCCGACGCGGTCAACTGCTTCAATTCGGCCAATTGATTATCCAGACAAACGCTTGACGGATAAACGTCAACGTGGGCCGGAATGAAATCGACGCTGGCCAGCAGGTCATGCGGCGTTTTATAGTCCGCAGTCAGTACCGATACTTCCCAGGCGGAACGGTTGTAGATCTGCCGGCGCCAGAAATCGTCCGCGCAGGCCTGCTTGATGTCGGCTAGGTCGCTGGTCAATTCGGCGTCGAACAGCTGCCCGCTTTCCAGCGCATGCTCTTTCAGGATACGTTGGCAAAAACCGTGGATCGTGAAGATGCCGGCCTGATCGATGTTCAGCAGCGCCAGCTCCAGGCGCTGCCTGACCAGCTCGGGCTCTATGTCTAAAGCATCCAGCCACGCCGTCACATTGCTGTCCACATCATCGAAACGCCCGTCCAGCACCCGTTTGGCTTCGGCTAGCCTGGCCCGCACACGGGCCTTGAGCTCTTCGGTCGCCGCCTTGGTAAAGGTCACGACCAGCAACTCCTCGATTTTCATGTCCCGCTCGACGACAAAGCGCAGCACCAGCATGGCGATGGCATAGGTCTTGCCGGTCCCGGCGCTGGCCTCGATCAGATTGACGCCCTGAAGCAGTTCGGTTTGCACCGGATTGAAATCATGCATGTTCATTGTCCTGAATGATCAGTTGCCGTGTGTCGCCGCCCAGACATCCTGCAGCAATGCCTGGCATTGCCGCTCGAACGACTTGCCCAATGCCTGCGCGATATCCTCGGCATTGCGGTAAAGCCGCCTGAGTTCCGGCTCATACGGCTGCTCGACGGCTCTTGCCAGCTGCTCCATGGCGGTATCGAGCGCCGATTTGGCCGAGCGGCTGCCGGTATTGAGCTTGTGCGCCTGCCTGACATAAGCCAGGGCCGGCTCGACAAAGAACGCATCGGGCTGCTGCTGGCCCAGACAATAGATTTCTATCAGCTCTGGCAGGTATTCCGGCTGGCAGTGCCCGGGCAGAAACAGCAGATCCTCGTCTTTACTGAGCAGACAGGTCGCCTGCGGCTCCAGACGGTTGATAATCAGATGGTGCAGCCAGGCGTTGATGAAATCCTTGCCTTTCAGATCGGCGTAGCGATAGAACAGGCTGCCGTTCTGATAGCGGTTGCCCAGCTTGCCGATCAGACGATAATTGCCGACTTTGATGTCGACGGGCAGATCGTCCAGCGTCGGACCCAGATTCTTCTGCTCGATGCGTTTGACGAACTCGGCGATCAATTTCTGCTGCCGTTCAAACTCGAGCTCGCCCGGACTGCCGGCCAGCCAGCGCCCCTGGGCCTGCAGTTTTTTCAGCGACACGGAAGCGCCGCTTAACTGTTGCTGTATCCAGTCATGGTGGATGGCGTAGCCGTCCATCCTGTCGATCTCAAACGGCTCGCGCTCTTCGGCCTTGGCTTCCATGCCGCCAAAGCGCAGATCCAGCTGCCGCCGCAGGAAATGGCGCTGCGGATGCTGGAAGAAGGCAAACAGATCGCCTAGATCGATCACCTCGCCGGCTTCGGCTTCAATAGTGCCCTGCCACCATAATTGCGGCTCCTGTCGGGTCGCCGACAAGGCTTTGGCCGTCGCGCAGTCGGCCGCCGAAAAGCTGAACAGCCCCGATGCGCCGTCGAAATAGCGCGGACTGAAGGGCTGCAAGGGATGCTTCGTTACCAGCCCGGACAAGCCGTAACCGTCCTCGAGCACGTCGAGCAGCTCGCTGATGATCACGGACGGCGGAATGGCATCGTTCTGGCTGATCGACTGGCCGATATAGGTCATGATCAGGCGCTGGCGCGTCGACAGCAGGATTTCCAGAAACTGATAGCGGTCATCCGCCCGGCGCGAACGGTCCCCCTTGCGGAAATGCCGGCCGAGCAGGTCGAAAGTCGGAACCCGGTCGACTTTGGGAAATTCGCCGTCATTCATGCCCAGCAGCGCAATGACCTTGAAAGGGATCGAACGCATCGGCAGCATCGAGCAGAACGTCAACTGGCCGCGCAAAAAACCGTGCGAGGATTTGCGCTCGGAAATCGTGCCTTCCAGCCAGCTGATGATGACTTGCAGCTCGACATCGTCATTGTGGACGGCCGCCGCGTCGGCCGACAATTCGACCAGCAGTTCGTTAAGCTGCTGGCGCTCGAGCGGATCGGCGCCCTGCAGCAGCTGGTCGGCATAGTAATAAAGCTGCGAACTCCAGGCTTTCAGCGTTTTGGCCTGCTTCAGTTCGGTGCTGGCCTGGAACGCCAGCTGCATGAATTCGCACAGGCCGCCCAATGCCTGCGCCGATGAGCCCTCGATATCGCTGTAAGGCAGCACGTCATCGATAAAGTCGTCATCGCTGCCGACCGCATAGCCCATCAGCAACCGGTCCAGCGCCGCCTGCCAGGTATTGCCGCCCAGCCCGGGCAGCCCCAGCTCCCGCCGGTGCCCGGCCGACTTGCCCCAGCGCACTTCCGTGGCGCGCACCCAATGCTTGACCAGCTCCAGATCGGTCTCGGACAGGCCGAAGCCCGGATAGACCACCGGCTGCTCCAGCAGGTCCAGCACGCTTTGCCAGCCGAAACGGCTCTGGCTGAGACTCAGGAAGCGGATAAAGGCTTCCAGCGCATTATTGCTCACGCGCAGGCTGCGGTCGGCGATGGCGTGCTGGATGTCGTCGAAGACGGCCGCGATAAACGGTTCATAAGTTTGAATGTCGGGCGCCATGACCACGATATCGCGCAGTTCCAGCGACGGGTCCTGCTCCAGCGCCAGCAGCAGCTCGTTTCTCAGCACCTCGACCTCGCGCATGCGCGAATGGCAGGCATGGATGCGGATTGAATCGTCTTTCTGCAGCGCCCGCTTTTCCGACGCATTATTCAGGATATCGTTTTGCAGTTGCTGGAGATTATTGCGCGCTTCGTTGAGCTCAAAACTGGCCGGCTCGAAATCGAACTGCACCTGTTCCAGAATCATTTCCTGGAATTCGCGCCCCTGCTGACCCAGTGTTGACAGCAACGGATGCCCGGTGAATGTTTCCAATCCGACGCGCTGGCGCCTGCTTTCGATATCGGCCCAGAACTCCTGGGCCGGATTCAGCAGGAAAAAATGCACGTCGCACTGCCTGGACAATGCCTGCAGATAATCCAGGAACAAAGGCGGCATGGTGTTGACCCCGAACACGAACACGCGCTCGGGCACGGCATCGCCGAAAGCGCCTTCCCCGGCCTTGTTCAAACGCTCGATCACGTCCAGCCACAGCGAGCCGCGGTGCCTGACGCCGGTCTGCTCGGTCACAAGCAGCCAGAGCGCCCGTTGCCAGCGCTCCGTTTCGGATTGATAAAGCAGTTTTCCCTGATGCCAGAGCTCCAGCATATCAGGCCGCATCATCTGGTACTGGTCGAAAATCTGCGCCAACTGCTGCGCCAGCTGATAGCGCTTTACGGCGAAGTTGTCACCGGTCAGATACTGTTTTAACGCCTTGAATTCATGCCCGTAAGTCTCATCGTCCAAACGTCGCAGCAGAGCTTCAAACCGCCAGAGCATGACGTTACGCTCGAACACCGCATCGCTGAGCGACAGGTTGATCTTTTGAGCCAGCGAGCTGAAAAAACGGTTCGGAAACAAAAAATCGAAATTGCCCCAGACCTTAAATTCAGTCGCCAGTTGCTGCGACAGCCAGCGCTCCATGCCCTGACTTTGAATCAGAAAAACTTCCCTGGCAAAAGGCGATGTCAACGGCGCGTTTTCGATCACGGCGGTCAGATGCGCGACCAGATTCTCGGTTTTGTTGGAGCTGTGCAGGATGAACATGGGGATTTATGCCGATCAGGAATCCCCAACATTATACACAGACTGTGCATTATCCTGGATGCAAAACCGTTTTGTCATAAAACCGTAACGCAATCATCATCTTTTTGTCATAGAAGGCTCTTATACTTGCGAGGAACAGCGGAGGTTGCCCTGCAGGCGGACGCCCCTGATTTGACTGGATTACTCTGTCCGGAGAGCCGCAGGGAATCCGGCCGGGATTGATCAGTCCGGTCCATCTTACTTCTTGCGCAAAAACCGACAGTCATGCGTGCCTCATACGCAAACTCCCGCCAAAATAACAATAACGCCCTGGAGACAACAGCCTCATGCTAAACAACGCCCGCATAGGCACACGCCTGATTTGGCTGGTCAGCCTTTTTCTGATCCTGACATCCGCTATTGCCCTGAAAGGCTTGCACGGCATGGCGCGGAATGTCGCGATCGTGAACAGCCTCTACAACGACCGCATAGTGCCGCTGCGTGACCTGAAAGTCATCGCCGATCTGTATGCGATCAATATCCTGGAAACGACGCGCAAGGCCAGCAAGGGCGCCATCTCCTTGCCGGAAGCCAGCCAGGCTGTGCGCGACGCCGAACAAATCATTGCCGAGAAATGGCAAGCCTATCTAAGCACGCGGCATGTGGCCGAAGAAGAACGACTGATAAACGAACTCAAACCGATACTGGCCAAAAATCAGCAGGAAATGGACAGGCTCAAGGCTACCCTGGATACCGGCGACAGGGATGCCGTACCCGGCTTTCTCAACTATCGCCTGCTGCCAAGCATCAATCCCGTTACCGAAAAATATGCCGAATTGATCGAGGCACAGCTGGATGCGGCAAAAATCACTTACGACAACATGGTGCAGAATTACCAAAACATGCGTAACTGGTTTATAGCCATTGTTCTGTTTGGCCTGCTGGCCACAAGCCTGCTGGCGTTCATTATTATCCGCGGCATCACTCGCAGCACCGCGCAAATGACCGCCGCCCTGCAACATGCGCTGTTTGGCGATTTCACGAGCCGCGCGCAGGCTCAGGGGCGGGATGAGATCAGTCAGGCTATCGGCCTGCTGAACAGTTTTCTGGATCAGTTGCATAAGACCTTCCTGGAAACACATCGTGTCGCGCATTGCTTTGCCGCCGGCCAGTTCGGCCAGCGCATGGCGACCGATTTGCCAGGCGACATTGGCAAGCTGGCGACCGGCTTGAATGCCTCTTTCGCGCAGGCCGAACAGTCCGTTCAAACCTTGTCGCAGGTCGTGCAAGCCATGAAGGCAGGCAAATCGCTGGACCTGCAGACCATACGGCCCCATACACTCCAGGGCGAATGGCAGCGGGCGGTCGAGCAGGCAACCGACGCCATGCGGACACTGCAGCACATGTTCGCCCAAATCAACGAGGTGCTTCAAGGCGCTTCCGCAGGCCGGTTCGACCTGCGAGTAACAACATCGGTATCCGGTATCTATCTGGAATTAAAGGACGCCATCAATGCCGCCATGAGCAATCTCAATGCCGCCATCGATGATGTCATGCACTGTACGATGGCATTGTCGGCTGGCGACCTGACCGAACGGGTTACCGGCAACCATCAGGGTGATCTGGAGAAATTGAAGCATGCGTTGAATCATGCGCTGGCCTCTCTGTCGGCATCATTTCATCAAGTGCAGGAACGCTCCACGGATGTGTCGCTGTCCTCGCAACAAGTGGCCGCGGCCAATCAGGACCTGTCGCAACGCATTCAGGAACAGGCCTCCGCACTGGAGCAAACCACGGCCGCAATGGAAGAACTGACCGCGCAGGTGCGCGATGCGGCCGACCGCGCCGAACAGTCCAAAGCCATCACACTCGATGCCCGTGACGAGGTCCAGGCCGGCGCCGAGTCGATGCGGGATGCCATCGCCGCCATGCACACCATTCGTGACGTCAGCAATCAAATTACCGGCATTACCGATTTAATCGATGGCATTGCCTTCCAATCCAACCTGCTGGCGTTGAATGCAGCCGTGGAAGCCGCGCGCGCCGGCGAACACGGCCGGGCTTTTGCGGTCGTAGCCAGCGAGGTGCGCGCGCTGGCGCAACAATCCGCCGAGGCTGCCACCGATATCAAGCTGTTGATCGATCAAAGCACCCTAAAAATTCTGGAAGGCACGCACAAAGTCGAACACACCGGTGAAGCCATGAATCGCATCAGCGGGCAAATCGGACAGGTGGGGACCCTGGTGGAAGAGATTGCGTCTAACGCCGGTGAGCAAGCCCAGGGCATCGAGGAATCATCCAGGGCGATCATGGAAATAGACCGCACCCTGCAGCAAAACGCGGCGCTGGTCGAGGAAAACGCGGCGCTGGCCGACCAACTCGGGCAAATAGCCGGTACGCTGGATTATTTGACCGGCCAGTTTCGGCTTCAGGACTGCGAACCGGAGCCGATACGTCTCAGCCTTATCTCCCCTCATGACACCTCCCGGGAACCGTTAGCGACCGATGAGGAGCAATGGAGTGAATTCCGCGCCGCGCACGGGACTAAGTAATAGACATGGAATAAATCCACGAAAAACAACCAAAGTGAAACCTGGTACGCAGGGCCGCGTTCCATGCCATTATCCATGGATAACTGAGCGCTATATGAGTGGCAGTCAGTCTTTCAGATTAACCAGCCCCTCGACCAGTTGGCGCACTTTCTGTTGAATCAGGCGCGTGTTGTCCGGTCCCATGCGCAGCATTTGTTTGTGCACGGGGCTGGCGTTTTCCAGCTCGCTATCGGCGTACTTATAAAGTACCGACGGCTTTACCAGAGCGATGGGCTCTTCTATGACCGGCGCCGCCAGGATTTCCGCGCCTGCTTTGGCCAATACATCTTCCAGGTCGTATCCTTCAGGATAGCCGAACTCGGTAAAGACCTGCACGAACAGCGGTCTGAATTTCTTGTAAACAGCCAGTGTCGCCTCCACATCCATGGCATTGATGGCCGCCGCCAGTTTGTCATAGCGCTGATAACTTTGCCGGCTCATAAACAGATTCTCATCGGCGGTAAAGCGCTGGGCCGGCTTAAGGAAACGCATATGCTTCTCGAGCCGCAAGCCTTGCGAAAAATCATTGGCGATCACGACGTATTTTTTGATCAGCCCGTCGGTCTTGAGCCATTCGGCAAGCCCCGGCGAAATCCTGATCATTTCCTCGCGTATGCGCCCGTCGCTATTAGCGAGATCAGGCAGGATAAACCCTTCTTCCTGCTGAGGCTCCTCGATGATCTCCGGTGCGATTTCCGCACCGGGCGCGGGCGTATCCGCCTCATCTGCCGGCGCGCTTTGCGTTTCCGCCGTTTTCTCGGCAATGGGCGGCAGTGCCAACGGCTGCGGCCCATCGGGCTCAGCACTTTCCTGTAGTTCGAAATAAAACCAGCCCATGGCTGCCGCAATGAGCAAGGCAATCGCCAGCCAAATCATGATGCCGCTACTTCTACTTTTAGTTTGCTCGTATCGCCCCATGTTTAAGACCTTCTTTCAGTTGTGGGTTAGAATAACTTAAAATATTTTTTATACTGCCTAAGAAGTCAGAACCTTGTATCAGCAATATTTTCATTTCAGCGAATTACCGTTTTCGATAGCGCCTGATCCGCACTTCATGTATATGAGTGCCCGCCATCAGGAGGGCTTGGCGCATCTGCTATACGGCATTAACGTGGGCGGCGGCTTCGTTGCCCTGACCGGCGAAGTCGGCACCGGCAAGACCACGCTGTGCCGCTGCCTGCTGCAGCAATTGCCCGTCAATGTCGATATTGCCTTGATATTAAACCCAAAGCTCAATGCCGTCGAATTATTGGCTACACTCTGTGATGAGTTAAGCATTGTTTATGACAGAAAGCAGCAATCGCTGAAGACGTTCATCGACAGGATAAACCAATATCTGCTCACGGCCTATGCCAACGGCAGGCGCACCGTGCTACTGATCGATGAAGCCCAGAACCTGAGCATGGAAGTGCTGGAACAAATCCGGCTGCTGACCAATCTGGAAACCAGCAAGGCAAAGCTGCTGCAAATCATTCTGGTCGGCCAGCCTGAGCTGAAACAGTTGCTGAACCGTCAGGACTTGCGTCAGCTCAATCAGCGGATAACCGCCCGTTATCATCTGCTGCCGCTGTCCCTTGAGGAAACACGGGCCTATATTCACCATCGCCTGACGGTCTGTAATGGCAACCTCGGTCTCTTTAATGACCGTGCCATTCGCAAGATTTATCAATTTTCCCTGGGCATCCCCAGACTCATCAATATTCTTTGCGATCGCGCCTTGCTCGGCGCCTATGCGACGAATGCCCACGTCATTTCCCCCGGCATCATCACCCAGGCGGCTCGGGAAACATTGGGGCTGGACAGTTCCCGCCGCCGACTTAACACAGCGATGGCTGCGATGTTGCTCGGCGGCTTCGCCGCCGGCATTTATTTTTTGATCCAGCATCAGCCGGCCGGCCATCAAGCCAAGCTCATATTGTCGGGCCAATTTCCGGAAGCAGATGCAAAACCGCTCGAGACTTCCCCGCAACCGCTTCCCGCACCGGAAGTTGCCGCGCCGAAAGCCGAGGCGGTCAAAACCCTTGGCGACTGGCTTGACGATCCGGCGCGGACGCTGAACACCGCCATGCTTCAGGCGCTCAAAACCTGGAAAAAAGCCTTGCCGGCCGATAACCGGGCCGACTGTAATTACATGAAAACGGTGGGCCTTCGTTGTCTGTTCGACAAGACCAACTGGAAAGACATGCTGGAACTTGACCGTCCCGCTATTTTGGAGTTTTCATCAGCCAACGAGGAAAAGCGCTATGCGTTGCTGACCGGCATTCAAGGCGGGCACCCCGTCATCCGTTTCAACGATGATTTAACGTTCCCGCTAGCCGATGTGCTGGATTTATGGGATGGTTATTACCTGATCCTTTGGCAACCGCCGCGCCCGGACATGACGGAAATTATTCCGCGGCAGACATCGACCGACGTGCTCTGGCTACGCCAGCAGCTTAGCGCCATAACAGGAACCGGCATCAACGTCAACGAACCGCTGTTCTTTGACGAGACGCTTAAAACGCAAGTGATTAATTTTCAACGCCGGCATCATTTAACCGCTGACGGCATAGCGGGAGCCCGCACCCTGATTCACCTGGACAACAGCACAGGCGCCGGAGACTCGCCGCACCTAACATTCAAGGACTAAGTTATGTCTTATATTTTAAATGCACTGCGCAAATCAGAACAGGACCGGCAGGCCGTCGAGCCTGACAAGGTCACCAACAGGATTCTCGCTCAGCAGCCGCGGCAGCCCCAACGCGCTACCCGGCTTATTGCCGCATTGATTATCAGCAACCTGCTTATCCTGGCTTATTTTCTCTGGTTTACCCAAAAGCCCCAGCCCGACGCTCCGACGCCAGCCGGCAAGCAGCCCGACGCGTCTGCCGTTAAGCCGTCGTTAGCGCCGCCGGTTGACATAAGGCCGCCACCTGAGCCCGAGGCAAGACCGCCGGAACCGAAACTCCCGTCCATTGCCGAAATCGTCGAAGCCCGGGTTATACCGGCCAAAACCGCAACTGCCATTAAAAAACCGCTGACAGAGCCCGTTAAACCGGCGCCCGCGCCGCCGCAGCCGGTTCGCCTAAAAGCCGGACCGGTTGAAGCCTCTGGACCGGCTGATAACGCGGTTGACAAACCGGCATCATTGCCTGGCAAAAAAACCGGGCCGGTCATGACCGCTCTCGAGCAACCGGCCTCATTGCCGGCAAAAAATCACCTGCCTTTCCTCAATGAACTGCCTGCCGAATTCCGCCGCGAATTGCCAAGCTTGCCTATCAATGTCTTTGTATATTCGCCGAAGCCTGCCGAACGTTTTGTCATGATCGACATGGTTAAATATACGCCCGGCCAGCGAATCAAGGACCTGCTGGAGCTCAAGGAAATACGGTCCGACAGCCTCATCGTCAGCTACAACGATCGCCTGTTCAAAATCAAGCGTCCGTAAGATTTAACAGATGCCTGCCGGCGCATCTCCTTATGCGCCCGGCAATGCAACAGGCAGCCGCGAGGCCCTTCGCGGCTGGATCACCCCTCGCGGTTTTATAAGCCACAGCCAAGGCCTGCTAAGGCCCTTGTCATCAAACTTTCAACAAACCTTCATTTCCTTGTCACAAAAGAGTTTTAGTCTTTGCCATGAAGGCTGGGATTAAATCAATAGGAAAATCCACGTTTTTCAGCTCTGCACCCGATCGCGGCCGACTTTTGCAAAACTGCCGAGAGGACCAAAAAATGAAACTGCTTTATTCGATACATAAGTACGATGTGTTCATGACCATCTGGCTGCTTAATGTCAAAATGCACGGCTCACTGGCCAAGTTTAGCCGATACGTGTCAAGAACCGGCGACGGCCAGCTGTATCTGTTGATCATCGGTCTGCTGTACTGGCAGCAAGGCCTTCACAGTCCGCTGCTGCAGGCTATTTTGCTGGGCTTTCTGGTCGAAAGGCCGATTTACTTCGTTTTGAAAAACAGCCTGAAACGCAACCGGCCGGCGGCGGCGCTGCAAAATTTCCGCAGCGTTATCACACCCTCCGATCAATTCAGCTTCCCATCCGGCCATACTTCCGCGGCGTTCATGATGGCGACGCTGATCGGTTATTTCTTTCCTGTTTTAATGCTTCCGCTTTATGGCTGGGCGGCGATGATCGGCTTCTCGCGCGTCGTGCTGGGCGTGCATTTTCCGACCGATATCTTAGTCGGCGTCATACTGGGCATCAGTACGGCACTTTTCAGTTTGGGATACAGTATTTAATGAGAATTTTTTATGGCGTACAGGGCACCGGTAACGGCCACATCACTCGCGCGCGCGTCATGGCGAAAGAACTCCATGATGCCGGCCTGGACGTTACCTTTCAGTTTACCGGCCGCCCGGTCGATAAATATTTCGATATGGAGGTCTTTAACGGCTACCAGTTACGCACCGGCCTGACTTTCAGCACCGACAAAGGCCAGGTCAGCTACCTGAAGACCGCTTTGGATGCCAGACCGCTTACCTTCATCAAAGATGTCGCGTCGCTGGATTTAAGCCCTTACGATCTGGTCATCAGCGATTTTGAACCCGTGACGGCCTGGGCGGCAAAGAAACAGAAAAAAACCGTTTTGGGCATCGGCCATCAATACGCGTTCAACCATCGCATCCCCAAGGCCGGCTCGGACCCGGTCGCCAGACGGGTCATGAAATACTTCGCGCCGGCCGATATCGGCATCGGCCTGCACTGGCACCATTTCGACCAGCCGATTCTGCCGCCCATTATCGACACGAGCAAAACCGCCGCGAATACCATCAAAAATAAAATTATCGTTTACCTGCCTTTCGAGGATCAGCGAGAAGTCATCAGGCTGTTATCGCCTTTCAACAACTTCAGCTTCCACGTCTATGCGCCGGAAACGGTACGCTCCGAGTTCGAACATATCCTCTGCCATCCGCTCTCCCGCGAAGGTTTTCAGAAGAACTTATACGACTGCGCCGGCATTATCAGCAATGCCGGTTTTGAACTTGCCAGCGAATCGCTGCAACTGGGCAAAAAGATCCTGGCCAAACCCCTGCATGCCCAAATGGAACAAATCTCCAATGCCGCCGCCTTACAGCAACTGGGTTATGGCCATGTCATGACGGATATGGACCCGGCGGTGATCGAATGCTGGCTGTATGACGAGCATGCCGTCCGGGTCACTTATCCCAATACCGCCAGGTTATTGGTTCAATGGCTTCAGGACGGCATGCCGGAAATGGACAGGAATTTCGTCCACGCCATATGGAGCAGCGTGGAAGTCTCTCAGACCCATTTGGAGTGCCCCCGCCTGACCTGGATTTTCCCGGTTATTTGACAATCAGGCTGTTATTGACCATTTTGACGCCTCCCACGGTTCTCGCCAGCTCGACAGCCTTATCGGCGGCACTGGCGGAATCGACGAAGCCGCTTAGTTGTACAATCCCCTTGAACGTCTTCACATTAATCTGCAGTACTTTAAGGCCCGGATCATTAAATATGGCCGTCTTCACCTTGGTTGTCAGCACGGCATCATCAAGATACTCGCCGGTGCTTTCATGCCTTTTACTTCCCGCACAGGCGACCAACGACATCGCCAGTAATACAACTGATAAAAAACGTATTATCAAACTGAATTTATTCATCATTTATTTATAGCGCTAATAGACAGATGGAGGGGTTAAACGCCGATTATAACCGGTGTTAAATTAAGATATTATTTTATCGCGGTTAAATAATGCAACGGTATTGCATTGACATAATGCGCTCACGCCGGCGCGTCGCTTCCCTTCCGCGGCCTCGTATTGAACAGGGAATTTTAATCGGACTTAGCGCCTCTATCAAAAGCTGACATAATGGCAAGAACCCGCTTTTTACATTACGAAATAAACGCCAATTCACTGTTTTTTAATTATGGAATCCACCGATAAACGCCATTCCGAGCAATTCCTGCAGCAACACCTGCAGCAGGTCATCACATTGCTGGAAAAACAGCGGCTGGAAGAATCGCTGGTGCAAAAAGGGACGACACCCCATCGGGAATTGGTTGAAACTATCCTGCACAAGCAGCAGCAAACCCGCCTGCAGGAAAAATTTGCCCAGCTTCACCCTGCCGATATCGCCTATATCCTCGAATCGCTGCCGCTAGATCAGCGCCGTATCGCCTGGAGCGCGATCAGAACGGGCCATGACGGCCAAGTGCTGATGGAAGTATCCGATGCGGTGCGGCAAACGCTGATTTCAGGCATGGAAACCGAGGAATTGGCGAGCGTTGCCGGCCAACTGGACACTGATGAGATAGCGGACCTTGTGGCCGATCTGCCGAAAAACGCCATGCAGCGGATTCTCAAATCGCTCAACCGCAAAAAACGCCGGGATCTCACCGCGGTTCTGGCTTGCAACGAAGATCAGGTCGGCGCGCGCATGGATTTCGGCATGATCAAGATCAGGGACGATCTGACCTTGAAAGCCATATCCGACTACATTCGCAAACGCGGCAAGTTACCCGATCACACCGATAAATTGTTCGTCGTGGACCGCAGCAACAAAATCAAAGGCGTTTTGCCGGTGCAACGGCTGTTGACCCATCCGCCTTCCCGGCAAGTGGCGGAAGCCATGGTGACCGATTTTGTCGTCTTCCCGGTCGACGAGGATCTCACCGAGGCTTCGCGCGCTTTTGAGCGTTACGATCTTATATCGGCGCCGGTTGTCGATCACAGCGGCCGGCTGCTGGGCCGGCTTTGTATCGACAGTATCGTCGATTTCATCCGCGATGAAACAGATGAAGACCTGCTGATTCAGGCCGGCGTCGAGGAAGAGGAAGACTTGTTTTCCAGCGTCTGGAAAAGCGCCCAGAACCGCTGGGGCTGGCTATTGATCAATATCACCACGGCCTTTGCCGCGACCCGCATTATAGGCGTGTTTGAGGATGCGATCCTGCATCTGGTGGCGTTGGCCTCGCTCATGCCGATCATCGCGTCGACAGGCGGCAATACCGGCAATCAGACCAGCATGCTGATCATCCGATCGCTGGCACTGGGACAGATTACCAAGGCCAATATCCGCCGCCTGATCACAAAGGAGTTGAGCCTTGCCATCCTGAACGGGACGCTCTTGGGCAGCGTTGTCGGCCTGCTGGTCTGGCTGCTTTATCAGGACCGAGACCTTGCCCTGGTCATGGCCATCGCCATGTTTTTCAACCTGCAAGTCGCCGCCCTGGTCGGTCTAGGCATCCCTTTGCTGCGCCATAAATTCAACAAGGACCCGGCAGTCGGCACCAGCGTCATGCTGACCTTTATCACCGATGCCATGGGCTTTTTTATCTTTCTTGGCCTGGCCAGCGTGTTTTTACTGAAGAAAGCCTGACGCATTAGCCAAACCGGCAAAGCAGCGGTTTTGCAGGCGGAACGAATTTTTCCTGTATTAGGCCGGCGCAATAATCATGAGGTTCCGATTATGCCCGGGATGGTACTTTAGCCCAGCAAGCGCCTTTCGGCATGATCCAGATCGTCGGCCGCGCCAAAAAGCACGACGACATCATCTTCTTTAATCAAAGTGTCAAACGGCTCAGGCGCTCGATTACCTTGCCTGACCAGCGAAGCCACGGTGACGCCTTCCGGCACCAGTTCCGCCAGTGTTTTCCCCACGGCATGACTGCCCGATGAAATCAATACTGACCGCAGCGCATCGGCGGCAAGCGCATCCGAATTGTCCGAATACACATCCTCGCCACGGTATAGCTCCCGCAGCAAACGATAACGGCCGGCGCGTTGCTGCTGCATGCGCCGCACGACGCGATTAAACGGCACATTCAGGAGCAATAAGGCATGAGAAGCGATCATCATGCCCGCCTCCAGTGCTTCCGGCACCACCTCCGTTGCACCGGCCTGGCGCAGTTCGTCCGCGTGAGTTTCGTCGCGGGTGCGCACCATAACCGGTAAGTCCGGCCGTAAAGCGCGTGCATGATGAAGCACCTTCTTTGCCGATACAACATCGTCATAGCTGATAACAATCAGCTTTGCGGCATCAAGCCCCACCGCCTCGAGAATGTCCCGCTCCGCCGAATCGCCGTAATAAACCGGCTCGCCGGCAATGTGCGCTTCTTTGACCCGGGATGAATCCAGATCGAGCGCAACATAAGGGATCTGTTCTTCTTCCAGAAAATGCCCCACGCTCTGCCCGATGCGTCCATAGCCGCAAATAATCGTGTGGCCGCTCAGATGTTTGGCAATATCCGCGCTGACCGGATAGGTTTCAGGATCAGCCTGAAGCGCCGCCCGCCGCACGAACAGTCCGGCCAGGGCATGGTTATAACGAATTAGAAAAGGGGCGACAATCATGGAAAACAACACCGAGGTAAAGACAATCTGCGCATGCTTATCGGTTATCGCATTCACATCCAGCGCGATGGCCAGCAAGGCGAAACCGAATTCGCCGCCTACCGCCAACAGGAATCCGGTACGCCATGCCGTCAGACCCTCGAGTCCCGACAAGCGCACGATCAAAGCCACCAGCAGCGTTTTCGACGTCAACATTGCGGCGACGCCGGCCAAAGCCCACGGCCAATTCCGCGGTATCTCGGAAGGGTCGAACAGCATCCCGATACTGACGAAAAACAAGCCGATCAGCACATCGCGAAACGGTCTGATCGTGGACTCCACCTGGTGCCGAAACTCGGTTTCGCCAAGCATCATACCGACTAAAAACGCGCCGAACGCCATCGAAAGCCCCAAGCTGCTGGTGGTCCAGGCAGCCAACAATGAAACAAAGAGCACAGTCAGCGTAAAAAGTTCGGCGGAACGTCTTGCGGCAACGGCGTGAAACAAAGGCCGCAACAGCCACCGCCCGAGCACGAACACCAGCAGAAAAGCCAGGACAGCCTTGGCCAAGGCCCAACCCAGCGCCTCAAACAAGGCCCCGACATCGTCGTCGATGACACTCAGCACCGGGATAATGACCACGAAAGGCACCGCGGTCACATCCTGAAACACCGACATCGCCACACCCAAGCGGCCATGATGGCTGTGCTCCTCGCCTTGCTCGGCGAGCTGTTTGCTGATAATCGTCGTGGAGGATTGCGCGAACACCGCGCCGATGACAAAAGCCGTCGCCGGCGGCAATCCCATCAGCCAGCTAGCCGCGCCGATCACGGCCGTTGTCAGCAAAACCTGTCCTGTTCCCAACCCCAATACCTGGCTTCGCAACGCATGAATCTGCGGCAGTGAAAAACTCAAGCCAATTGTGAACAGCAGAAAAACGATGCCGAATTCGGCGACTTCCCGGATCTGTTGAACTTCAATAACGGGGCCGGGCGTATGCGCGCCGAACAGCACCCCGACCAACAGGTAGCCGATGCTAGACGGAATATGCAGTTTCTGAAAGGCCACGACGACAGCCACGGAAGAACCAAGCAGCCAGAGTAGCTGTATAAAGGGTTGATCGATCATTTTCGAGATATTTCTCTGAATTACAAAGGTAAAATTAAAAAGCCGAGGAACAGGCAAATAAGAAAGGCGTGGAGATTACATCCGCCAGGTCGAGACCGAGTGCCCCGCCTTGGCGGATGTAATCAAAGAGAAGAGTTCCTACTTATTATGCGAACCAAGGCCCGTATGAACTTCATCATGCATTTTCATAGCCATAATTTTTGAAATAATAAATTCTGGCAAGCGGCAAACCTATAATGCCGATAATAACGTACTTACTCAATTTCCGGCATCCGGCTTTCTTGCTATCTTCATATTATTGCCATCACAAGAGGCTCAACGCTTATAGCATTATGACGCCAAGGTTTTCATGGATATTCCGATATCATGGGACCCCAACAGGTAATCTGTAAAGGCGTTAACTTCGATGTCTAAGGTGATTGCAGTCCAAACCTGACAAGGCGTTGTGTCAACAAGGTTTCCATATCCCATCGCCCGTCCAGAATGGCGTGAACAATGGTGGTTTCCGGTAACTGTTCGCAGATAATACGATAAGGTTTGACGATGACTTGCCGATATTGCCGAATGCCCAACGTCAATAATTCCGTGGGAATACTGCAGAGCTCAGTAAAGTCGGCAAGGCTGTTCACGGCGGCTTCCAGGCGATCTATGATTTTTGCCGCTGTTTTGTTATCCACTTCAACCAGGTAATACTCATTGATGTCCAGTAAATCAAGCAATGCCGGTTCGGCAATGACGACCGGACGTTTCATTTCAAACCGCGTCGTTGCCTAAGCTGGGAGCAAGCCTCGGCACTTGTTACCGTTTTGCCATTGCTAACCGCTTGCTGGCTTTGCGCCAATATTTTTAGCAACGCCAACGTTTCCAGGGTTTGCTCATAATCGGCCACCGACTGAATCACCATAGCGGCTTCGCCGTTTCGGGTGATCACCATCGGCTGATGAGTCGTCTTTAAATTTTCAATGACGTCAGCCGCGTTAGCTTTAAGGTAGCTGATCGGTTTGATGTTTTTGGAAAGTCGCCCTGGGCGAATAAATTCGCCCCTACATAAGCGCCGGTTTCATCCACAAACCGGGAAATTATTTTTAACCAAATCCTAAGTTAACCATTACAGACGCCAAACCATCGGTAAATCAGTCTCCCAATCAATGGCCGCGCCGAGTGGCTTGGCATCTTTGCTGTAGGTTCGGTTTAAATCCCGCGATATCCCGACGTGATCGGATAACGCCGGTCGCGGCCGAAGGCCCGGGGCGTGATCCGGATGCCGGGCGGCGATTGCCGGCGTTTGTACTCATTCCTGTCGACCAGGCGTATGGCCCGTTCAACATCCTCGCGCCTGAAGCCGGCGGCGATAATCTCTTCGGCCGACTGATCCAGTTCCACATAACGCTCCAGTATCGGGTCCAGCACGTTGTACGGCGGCAAGGAGTCCTGATCGACTTGATCGGGCGCCAGTTCGGCCGAAGGCGGTCTCACCAGCACGCGGTCCGGTATCACCTGTGACAGCGAATTGCGATAGTGCGCCAGCGCGTAAACCAGCAGTTTCGGCACATCCTTGATCGGCGCGAAACCGCCGGCCATATCGCCGTATAACGTCGCATAGCCGACGCTCATCTCGCTTTTGTTGCCGGTCGTCAGCAGCAGTTTGCCCTGTTTGTTGGATATCGCCATCAGGATCACGCCGCGGCAGCGCGCCTGGATGTTCTCTTCGGTCGTGTCCCTGGCCGTGCCGGCGAATACATCGGTCAGCATGTCCGTGAAGGCGTTGACGGCCGGCTCTATCGGTATCGTGTGGTATTTGACGCCCAGGGCTTCGGCTTCCAGCATCGCATCTTCGAGACTCATGGGCTGCGTATAGCGTGACGGCATCAGCACGGCTTCCACTTTGTCGGCCCCTAGCGCATCAACGGCCAGCGCCAGCACGAGGGCCGAATCGATGCCGCCGGACAGGCCCAGGATGGCGCCTTGAAAACCATTCTTGGCGACATAATCCCTGATGCCCAGCACCAAAGCCCGGTATTCGCTGGAGATCTCGTTGTACAAGGGGGCACAGATGCTTTTCCGCGGCCTGTTGCCGTCAAACTCGACCACGCTGACCTGCTCGCAGAATTCCTCGGCCCGGAACACGACTTCGCCGTCACGGTCGACCACAAACGAGGCGCCGTCGAAGATCAGCTCATCCTGACCGCCGACCTGGTTGACATAAACCAGCGGCAGCTGCAACGCCTTGACCTGATTGACGACGATGTCCTCGCGTTCATGGATCTTGCCGGCATGGAAAGGCGAGGCGTTCAGGGTCAGGATCAGCTCGGCACCCGCCTCCTTGTTCCTGGCCACGATGCCGGTCTGCCAGATATCCTCGCAAATCGTGAGGCCGACCGTGACGCCTTTTAAGGTAAACAGCGAGGTCTGCCCGCCTTCGCAGAAATAGCGCTTTTCATCGAATACGCCGTAGTTCGGCAGGGCGATCTTTCTGTAGCGGGTCAGCACGGCGCCATCGCGCAGCAGCGCCGCGCTGTTGTATAGCTTGCCCTGATAGCGGTCGGGAAAGCCCAGCACCACATCGATGCCGGACACCTGTGCGGCGATGTGCTCGACAGCGCGTGCCGCATGCGCGATAAAATCCGGCCGCAACAGCAAATCCTCGGGCGGATAGCCGGTCACGGACAGTTCGGGAAAGACGATCAGATCGGCCTGCAACCGGTCCCGGGCATGAAGGGTGGTATCGATAATCCTGGCGGCGTTGGCGTCGATGCCGCCGACCAATAAATTGATTTGAGCTAACGCTATTTTTAGAGACATGTAAATTAACAATGACTGATGTTGAAGATTTGACTGCAAGGACGACAAAAAAACTGTAGTGCGGTACGAAACCTAACCTACAGGCTGATCATAGCAAATCCTTATTCAGGAACGACACCGCTTGTCGGGTTTATCGACTGAGGCACCAGGACCCGCTTTTGCAATGCGCTCAGATACAGCCAGGCTCCGCCTGCGGCAAGCAGATGCTTGAGCGAGTGTCCGCTTAAGAAGCGCAGGTGTTCGTAAATGACGACATCGCCCGATTCCGCCAGTTTAGCCGCGGCATAGATACCAACCAATCCCCACAGATAGCCGTTACCGGAAAACCGGGACTGGCAGTAAATCAGCATGACCGGAATCAGCACCATGGGCAGGAACTGAACCAGGCCATAGAAACGCAGATCACCGTGCCCTTGCTGTTCGCTCCAATGCCAATAAATGACCGATAGCATACCGGCCAGAACCAGCGGATAGAGCAGTCGTCTGCCCCATTCAACTGACAGGAATTCGCCGACCACGGCTGAGAACAGCGCCATAAAGGCTATCGTCATCGGCAGCCGATCCCAGATCAGCGACTCATTGTCAGGATCTAAGTGGTAATACCCCGATCCCAATCCGACTAAAAAAACACCTATGAAAAACGTCAGATAAGCCGGGCGCAACTGCGGCAAGCCGCCGTCAAGCCGGTTGTTGATAATTTGCTGTATTCCCATGAAACCGACAACCAGAAAAGGCAGGTTGGTCATGACATTCCAGAAGTTGGCAATGCCCAAGATCTGTTTTTGATCGCCAAAGTAATGATAACTCAGGTCCTGCGGGATCTTCGGCATCAGCGTAAAAACCGCAATTGAGGCAACAATAGAAAATAAAGCGATAAAAATGAGGATTGATTTATTCACGGTTATACCAACTCTTCATTAAATCCTGATGTCGCTTTAGCATGGAATGCCAATACCTCATTTTTCAATTTTAGCTTCCGGAATAAACGGAATAAGCCCTTTCTGGAAGGCTATTTCCTGTATTTCTCTTGGCAACTGACGCGCATCGACTATCATGCCGTTCACTATTATCTTCCAGGCCAACGGGTTATCGTTTAATCGGCTGGGAAGGTACCAATTCGGATCTAGCGGCCCCATTTTTAATGTATCTTTAACGACTTTTGCCTTCGCAGCGCCGGCACTCTTGCTGACGGCAAATTGCTCGCACAAATCTGCCGCACTGATATACGGCTCCTGACTTTTATCGAATAGGAAGTTAACGGAACCTATGGCATAGGTAATTCCACAGGCCCAGGTGTTTATCTTCCCTGTTGACAAAGGCGACTGCCGCTTCCTGCACAGCGCGGCCGTTGCATACCGAATCAGTTGGGCATATTCATCGTTAAGATAAGCAGCCGAAAATTCATCAGTTAATTTAATAACAGCGTTGAAAACAGGCTGCATTGCCTGTGGCACTTTTTCTGATTGATTGGGTTTTGGCATTATATTTTCTATGAACAGATGACATATATAAACGACTGGCTACCCGGACTACAAACACCCCTGCATCGCCACGCCGATATCGGCCGGCGAATTGACGACTTCGATGCCGGCCGCCCTGAGCGCGGCGATTTTGCCTGCCGCCGTGCCCTTGCCGCCGGTGATGATGGCGCCGGCATGGCCCATGCGCTTGCCGGGCGGCGCCGTCTGCCCTGCGATATAGGACACCACCGGCTTGGTGACATGCGCCTTGATATAGTCGGCCGCATCCTCTTCCTCGCCGCCGCCGATCTCACCGACCATGACGATGCCGCGGGTCTGATCGTCCTGTTGGAAACGGCTGAGCACGTCGATAAAGTTCATGCCGTGGATAGGGTCGCCGCCGATGCCGACGCAGGTGCTCTGCCCCAGCCCCTGTCGGGTGGTTTGGTTGACGGCCTCGTAGGTCAGGGTGCCGGAGCGCGAGACGATGCCGATGGAGCCCGGCAGATGGATATGGCCCGGCATGATGCCGATCTTGCATTGTCCCGGCGTAATCACCCCGGGACAATTCGGCCCGATCAGCAGGGAGTCGGTACCGACCATCGCGGCCTTGACGCGCAGCATATGCAGCACCGGAATGCCTTCGGTGATGCAGACGATGATTTTGATGCCGGCATCGACGGCTTCCAGGATGGCGTCCGCCGCGTAAAAAGGCGGCACATAGATCATGGTCGCATCGGCGTCGGTCTGCCTGACTGCGTCCTCGACGGTATTGAAGACCGGCAGGCCCAGATGTGTGTCGCCGCCGCGGCCCGGCGTCACGCCGCCGACCAGCTGCGTGCCGTAGGTCAATGTCTGTTCGGAATGAAACGTGCCCTGCTTGCCGGTAAAGCCCTGGCAAATCACTTTGGTGTTACGGTCGATCAAGATGCTCATGCGGCCTCCGCTAAGGCGACGACTTGCGCGGCGGCTGTCGCCAGATCTGTTTCTGCAATCAAATTCAGGCCGGAATCGGCCAATAGCTGGCGCCCCGCTTCGGCGTTGGTGCCTTCCAGCCGGACCACGACCGGCACCGTCACATGCACTTCCTCGACGGCGGCCAGAATGCCGCGCGCGATAATGTCGCACTGGACGATGCCGCCGAAGATATTGATCAACACGGCTTTCACCTTGGCATCGGACAGGATCAGCTTGAATGCTTCGGCGACTTTTTCCGGCGTCGTGCCGCCGCCGACATCGAGAAAATTGGCCGGCGCGCCACCGTTCAGCTTCACCATGTCCATCGTCGCCATGGCCAGGCCGGCGCCGTTGACCATGCAGCCGATAGTGCCGTCCAGGGTAATGTAATTGAGCCCGTATTGCTGCGCCTTGTTCTCTTTCCGGTCTTCCTGGCCCGGATCGCGCAGATCCAGAATATCGGGATGCATGGCGACGGCGTTGTCATCGAAATTGATCTTGGCGTCCAGCGCCAGCAGCTGGCCCTGCTCGGTCAGTATCAAGGGATTGATTTCGATCTGGCTGGCGTCTTTGTCAAGCAGCAGCCGGTACATGCCGCGCATGATCGTTTCCAGCGCCTTGATCTGATCGCCGGCTAACCCGAGGGCGAAGGCGATCTTGCGGCACTGATAGCTTTGCAGACCCGCCGCCGGATGAATCTGCAGCGAGACGATCCGTTCCGGCGTGTCTCTGGCGACGGCTTCGATGTCCATGCCGCCGGCGGCCGAAGCGATAAACAGGAGGCGGCTGCTGGCGCGGTCGACCAGCACGCTCAGGTAGAACTCGCTTTGGATCGGATAGATTTTCTCGATGAGCAGTTTCTCGACCGGCAAGCCGGCGCTGTCGGTCTGCGCGGTCACCAGGCGCTTGTCCAGCATATCGCGGCTGAAATCCAAGACTTCCTGATGGCTATGGGCCAATCTGACGCCGCCGGCCTTGCCGCGGCCGCCCGCATGCACCTGCGCCTTGACCACCCAGCCGTTGCCGCCCAGTTCTCTGGCGACCTGCCCGGCATGCTCGGGCGTATCGGCCTGATGGCCTTCCGGGACGGCAATACCGTAATCCCTAAATAACCTTTTCGCCTGGTATTCGTGAATATTCATCTATCGCTCCTGAGTCGACCGGCAACGGCCGGAGGGTGTTTTACCCGAGCCTTTGCATCGATGCTATGATTATTTAATCCGCTCCACCGGTTAAACGGGGGCAATTAGCTATTCTAACCAAGTCCCGGCAAAACGCTATTGTTAAAAACACACATGTCCAAAAATATCCCTGAGACTATCTTTCCCTGCCCTTTCTCCCGAGGCTACGGCATTCCCGCCGGCCAGGCCTGGATGCTGCTGAAGGTTTTTTTAACTTATCGTTTTATCCTGGCCGGTTTATTCATCGGGCTGTATCACGGTCAGGTAGGCCCCTCCTCACTGGGGTCTTACGATAGCCAGCTCTATAATTACAGCAGCCAGGGCTATTTACTGTTGTCCATCGTATCCGGCATCTGCATCGCCTGGCGGCTGACCAGTTACACACCACAGGCGCAATGGCTCATTCTTACCGACATCGTCATTCTTACGCTGCTGATGCATGCCTGCGGCGGCGTTAGCAGTGGCATAGGCATATTGCTTGCCGTCTCCATCGCCTACGGCGGACTGCTGATCGGCGGGCGTTGCGCGATGTTTTTCGCCGCGCTGGCCAGTCTGGCCGTCCTGGCCGAACAGATCTATGCCGATCAGGCCGACCTTTTTGACAAGACCTCCTACATGTCCGCCGGCATGCTGGGCGCTTCATTCTTTACCATCGCCCTGCTGTCCTACGTGCTGGCAACACGCAGCGAGCAAAGCGTACAACTGGCCCATCAGCAAAAACAGACCATCACCCAACTGGAAGAGCTGAATCATTACATTATTCAACACCTGCAATCGGGCATCATCATCACCAACAAGAAACAGGTGATTCAGATGGCCAATGAAGCGGTATTGCGGCTGACCAATTTACCGAGACTTCCGGCCACGCTTGTCGATATTTCGGAACAATTATGGCTGGCTTTTCAGATCTGGCTCAATGAGCCGGATCAGGCGGCGGCACAACTGCAGCTGCCTAACCAGTCGGAAATTCATATTCGGTTCATGGCGCTGCCGACGCAGCAGGAATGCCTGTACCTGATCACGCTTGAAGACATTGCGCTTTATAATCAGCGCCTGCAGCAAAGCAAGCTGGCGTCTTTGGGCCGTCTTACCGCCAGCATCGCCCATGAAATTCGCAATCCGCTGGGCGCCATCAGCCATGCCGGACAATTACTGTCGGAAAACCCCCAGTTATCGGACCAGGACAAACGCCTGACCGAGATCATTCAAAGCCACGCCGGCCGCGTTAACCGCATCATTGAGGATATCCTGCAGCTGTCCAGAAGAAATGCGTCGAGGCGGGAAAAAATCCAACTGAAGATCTGGCTGATCGATTACCTGGAAAGCTTCATGCTTGAACAGGCGATCGACCCCGACACCTTCAAGCTCCTGCTATGCGTTGAGCCGTTGCATGCCCTGATGGACCCCGGACATCTAAAGCAAATTCTGGACAACCTGTGCCAGAATGCCCTCAGATACGGAAAGCCGGAACTGGGGAAAATCACGCTGCAGGCCCGCATCAGCCAACAGATGCCGTGCATAGAAGTGATCGACAATGGTTCCGGCATCGGCCCCGAACAAATCGCCCATCTTTTTGAACCCTTTTTCACGACCTCGCCCAGCGGTACGGGGCTGGGACTTTATATTTCCAGGGAATTAGCCGAACTCAACCAGGCTAAATTGAGCTATTATTTAATGGATGATAACAGGAGTTGCTTCAAACTCTGCCTGCCCAATGCGGAAAATAAACTAATTGAAATATGAAAAAACCACTGGCATTAATTGTCGATGATGAACCCGATATCCGTGAATTACTGGAAATCACCCTTAACCGCATGGATATTCAGACTCACTGCGCCGAGAACATCGGCCAGGCGAAAGCCTTGCTGCAACAGCATTCGTTCAATCTTTGCCTGACCGATATGAAACTGCCCGATGGCAATGGCCTGGAACTGCTGGATTATGTTCAATCGGCCTCCGCCTCAATACCGGTCGCCGTTATTACCGCGCACGGCAATATGGATACCGCCATTCTGGCAATGAAGAAAGGTGCTTTCGATTTTGTTTCGAAACCGGTTGACTTACCGGCTCTCAGGCAAATGGTCAGCGGCGCGCTGAAGCTTTCCAAGGCGACGTTTCCCGCCAAAGACCGGCGCACCCGCCATATACTGCTGGGCGAGTCCCCCGTCATGCGAAGCATCCGCGGCAAAATAGCCAAACTGGCGCTCAGCCAGGCGCCGGTTTATATCAGCGGCGAATCCGGCTCGGGTAAGGAACTGGTCGCCCGGCTCATTCACCAGCAAAGTTCGCGCAGTGACAAGCCCTTTATCGCCATCAACTGCGGCGCCATTCCTCAGGAACTGATGGAAAGCGAGTTCTTCGGCCATAAAAAGGGCAGCTTTACCGGCGCGGTCAGTGATAAAAAAGGCTTGTTCCAGGCTGCCGAAGGCGGCACTTTGTTTCTCGATGAAATCGCGGAACTGCCTCAGTCCCTGCAGGTAAAGCTGCTGCGCGCCATTCAGGAAAAAAGAATTCGCCCAGTCGGCGAGCAACAGGAGGTCCCGGTCGATATCCGCCTGCTCAGCGCTACCTATCGTAACCTGGCCGATATGGTCCAGGCAGGCACGTTCAGGCAGGACTTGTATTACCGCATCAACGTGATCGACTTGTATGTGCCGCCTTTACGGGAACGAAGCTCGGATATCCCCGATCTCACCGACCATATCTTGACCAAGCTGACCCAGGCCGGCGGGCTCAACAAACCGACGCTGGCGGCCTCGGCCTTATCGGCACTGCAACAGTATCATTTCCCCGGTAACGTGCGTGAACTTGAAAATATCCTGGAACGGGCTCTGGCTTTGTATGACGGTACCAGTATTGAAATCGATGACCTGAATCTGCCGGTAGGCGCGCAGGCTATCGCCGACTCGCCGGCCTATGATCCGGCCCGGGGATCACTGGAAGATTATCTGGAGCAGATTGAGAGAAAGGCGATCGTCATCGCCCTGGAAGAAAACAAATGGAATAAAACGGCTGCCGCCAAACAGCTGGGGCTGTCCTTTCGATCCTTGCGCTACCGCTTGAAAAAACTCGATCTGGACAATTAACCGGCAACTGGAGCACTGCCGGTTAGTTTCTGCAACATCAACATTAAGCCCGGTACTTGTCCATGGCCTGAAGCTTTGCCACGGCCTCTTTTATTTTTGCTTCGGCAGTCGCATCCAGCTCGTTATTCTTGTAAATTTTTTCCAGCAGGCCTTCCGCGACCAGCGCTTCTTTTACCCAGCGCTTGGTAAACCGGTAATTGCTGTGGGCCGAAGTGACCTCTCCCGTCGCCGGATTGCGCAGTTCGCCTTTGCTGGCCTCCTCTACTTTTGGCGCGGGAGTTGGGGTGGCTGCTTTTCTGGGGGTTGTCGGTTTGGCCGCTGTCCGTCTCGCCGTCGTCGCCGGCGCTTCTTTTTTAGGCGCCGCCTCGGTCAGCGACTGCACGGCCGCCGCTTCCTGTTTTT
>SWBY01010143.1_pt1 | contig 86024 bp, 68 predicted proteins | sample 4693071 | NCBI WGS metagenome assembly SWBY01 (sample SAMN10267273, study PRJNA491770) | bioreactor metagenome | isolation source: DHS bioreactor inoculated with marine methane seep sediment | place: Japan: Omine Ridge, Nankai Trough | collected 2006-05-06 | reverse complement strand
TTTTTTAAATCGCGATAATATCCAAAGGGCATAAAGGCATCGCTCCCACGAACCTGAAGGGATAGCGGAGGTTGTTTTTAGCCGCATCCTCAGGTGTCTGAGTCAATCCCGCTTGTGGCAGCCTTTATCCTGCAAATCCGGAATCAACGCCGCATCCCCGCCGGCGAACTGTAGCTGTCCAGCACGGCCAGGTAATTGGTGCGTTCGAACGATTTGGGATCGGGACAAAACTGCTGGCTTAAACGGCCTTTCATGTCCTTGACCGAGGCGTATTCATGCTGCTCCATCCAGGCCATCAGGCCGGCTTTGATGCGCGTCAGCTGTTCCGGCCCGTGCAGCAGCAGGGTGGCGCATAAGTGCGTGACATCGGCGCCGGACAACAGCAGCTTGATGACGTCGTCGGCCGTGTGCACACCGCCGGTCGCGGCCATCGACAGTTTGACCCGGCCGTAGAGAATGGCGATCCAACGCATGGCCAGCAGCGCGTCGGCGGAGGTGGATAAGTGCAGTTGCGGGATGATTTGCAGGTTGTCGATATCAATATCGGGCTGGTAAAAACGATTGAACAGCGCCACGGCATCGGCGCCTTCGTTTTCCAGTTCCCTGATAAAATGCGGCAGTGCGCTGAAATAGGGAGACAGCTTCATCGCGATAGGAATATTCACCTGCCGGCGCAATGCCCGCAACAGTTCCAGATAGCGGTTTTCCACATCCATGTTGGATTCATAGAGATCCGTGTCCAGGTAATAGACATTCAGCTCCAGCGCATCGGCACCGGCATCTTCGAGCAATTTGCCGTTTTCCACCCAACCGTCCAGGGAAATGCCGTTGAGACTGGCGATGACCGGGATATTCAGCGTATCTTTCAGGGCTCCGAGATGCTCCAGGTACTGATCCAGCCCCTGTTGAAAATGACTGTCGAAAGGCAGGAAACTGTCGGCTTCGGGATGTCCTATGGTCTGGTGAATCAGAAAGCGCTCCGTCATCTTTTCCTCGTAGCGCAGTTCTTCCTCAAACAGCGAGTACATGACCACGGCCGACGCGCCGGCGTCTTCCAGGCGGCGCGCCGAATCGAGGCCGCGCGTCAGGGGCGAGGCGGAAGGCACCAGCGGGTTGGCCAGTTTAAGCCCCATGTAGTTTGTGCTCAGGTCTATGCTGCTCATGATCGGTCAGACTCCTGTTGGGTGTTGGCTGGCTTCGCGAACGATTGCTCGGCCTGCAGGCGATAATGCCGGTAACGGTTGTTGACATCGCGTTGCGACTGCTGCATGAGGCGTTCCGAATGCTCGGCGTGCGTGCGGCCGAGGACGCTGAAACGCGCTTCGGTCATGGCGAAGTCGCGATAGGGGATGGACGGTTTCTGGCTGTCGAGGAGCAGCGGATTCTGCCCCTGCGCCGCCCGCCTCGGATCGAAACGCAATAATGGCCAGTGGCCGCTGCGCACCGCCAGGTCCTGCTGCCGCAGATTGTTCGACAGGTCGACGCCGTGCGCGATACAGGGACTGTAGGCGATGATCAGCGAGGTGCCCGGATAGGATTCGGCTTCCAGAAACGCGTGCAGGGTCTGAATATCCTTGGCGCCAAAGGCGACCTGGGCCACGTAAACCTGCTCGTAATCCATCGCCAGACGCGCCAGATCTTTCTTGGGCGTGGCCTTGCCGGCGGCCGAGAACTTGGCGACGGCGCCCCGGGGCGTGGCCTTGGAGGTCTGTCCGCCGGTGTTCGAATACACCTCGGTATCGAGCAGCAGGATGTTCACATCGCGGCCGGCGGCAAACACATGGTCCAGGCCGCCGAAGCCGATGTCATAGCCCCAGCCGTCGCCGCCGATAATCCAGACGCTGCGCTTGACCAGGTTTTCCGATACCTTCAGCAGACGCTCCGCCGCATCGTTGGCGAGCGCCGGCAGCCGCCGGTTCAGCTCGCTGACGCGCTGGCGCTGCTCATAGATGCCGGCCTCGTCGCTTTGATCGGCCCCGAGAATCGCGTCGGCCAGTTCCGCCCCGACCGGATCGCGCAGGCCCTGCAGCAGCTCGCGCGCGTACTGGGTCTGCTGATCGATGGCAACGCGCATGCCCAGACCGAATTCGGCATTGTCCTCGAACAGCGAATTGGACCAGGCGGGGCCGCGCCCTTCGGCGTTTTTAGCCCACGGCGTCGCCGGCAGGTTGCCGCCATAGATGGACGAACAGCCGGTCGCGTTGGCGACCACCATGCGATCGCCGAACAGCTGGCTGGCAAGCCGCAGATACGGGGTCTCGCCGCAGCCCGCGCAGGCGCTGGAAAATTCGAACAAAGGCTGCAGGTGCATGGCTTCGGGCAGCTTATTGTGGTGCAGCAGGCGGCGGTCCGGCTCCGGAATTTTCAGGAAATAGTCCCAGTTTTCGCGCTCCTGGACGCGCAAAGGCGGCTGCGGCGCCATATTGACGGCTTTGCGCTCGGGGTTGTCGCGATCGCGGATCGGGCAGACCTGCACGCACAGGGTGCAGCCGGTGCAGTCTTCGGGCGCGACCTGATAACTGATCAACAGATCGCCGCCGAAGGCCTTGCTTTTGACCGGCACGGATTTGAACGTCGGCGGCGCGTTTTCGACGCTGTCGGCGGTAAACAGCTTGCTGCGGATCACGCTGTGCGGGCAGACAAACACACACTTGCCGCACTGGATGCAGATATCGGGCTCCCAGACCGGGATCTCCAGGGCCAGATTGCGCTTTTCGAAGGCGGCGGTGCCGGTTTCAAAGGTGCCGTCGGCGGCAAAGCGACTGACCGGCAGAAAATCGCCGCGCCCGGCCATCATCTCGGCGGTCAGGCGTTGCACATAATCCGGCGCGTCGGCGGCCACGGCGGGCGGCATTTCGATCGCGCCGGTCGCCTGCGCGGGCACCGGGACCTGATGCAATTGGCTAAGCGCCGCGTCGATCGCGTCAAGATTGGCCTGCTGTATGCGCTTGCCGGCCTTGGCGTAGGTTTTCCGCCCGGCTTCCCTGATCGCGTCCAGCGCTTCATCCAGCGGCATGATATTGGACAGCGCGAAGAAGCAGGTCTGCATGACGGTATTGATGTGCCGTCCCAAACCGCATGTTCTGGCGATTTCGTAGGCGTCGATCACGTAAAAGGCGATGTTTTTCTCGATCATGGCCTCCTGGAAACGGCGCGGCAGGCTGTTCCAGGCCTGCTCGGCGGCAACCGGGGTATTCAGCAGGAATACCGCGCCCGGCGCCGCCTTGTCGAGCATCGGGTAGCGCTCGAGAAACACCGATTGATGGCAGGCGACAAAGCGCGCGTCGTTGTCGCCGATCAGATAGCTGGAACGGATTTTCTCGGGCCCGAAACGCAGGTGCGAGACTGTGACGGCACCGGCTTTTTTGGAATCGTAGACAAAATAGCCCTGGGCATTGAGCGGCGTTTTATCGCCGATGATCTTGATGGCATTCTTGTTGGCGCTGACCGTGCCGTCGCTGCCCAGTCCGAAAAAAACCGCGCTGACCGTGGCCTGGGCGGCATCGGTGCGAAACGACGGGTCCCAGGCCAGATGGGTGTGCGTGACATCGTCGATGATGCCGACCGTGAACGGGTGCTTGGGCCGCTCCCTGGCCAATTCATCGAAAATGCCTTTAATCATGGCCGGCGTGAATTCCTTCGAGGACAGGCCGTAGCGGCCGCCGACGATTTTGGGCAAGTGCTCAAACCGGGGATTGCCGCCCAGATAATTCTGCATGATAGCGGTCAGGACATCCTTGTATAGCGGTTCGCCATCGGCGCCGGGCTCCTTGGTTCTGTCCAGCACCGCCAGACTGCGCAGCGTGGCCGGCAAGGCGTCGATCAAGACCTCGGCGGCGAACGGGCGGAACAGCCGGACTTTCAGCACGCCGACTTTTTCTCCGTGCGCGGTTAAGTGGCGGACGGTCTCCTCGGCGGTTTCGGCCCCGGAGCCCATCAGCACGATGACCCGTTCGGCCTCCTCGGCCCCGACGTAGTCGAACAGATGATACTGGCGACCGGTCAATTCGGCGAAACGGTCCATGGTATCCTGAACGATGCCGGGCATGGCCTGGTAATACGGATTGGCGCTTTCCCGCGCCTGAAAAAACACATCGGGATTCTGGGCGCTGCCGCGCAGGACCGGATGGTCCGGCGACAAGGCGCGCCGGCGGTGCAGGTCGACCAGGTCCTCATCGATCAAGGCGCGCACCGTCGCCTGGTCGACAGGCTCGATCGTGGCGATTTCATGCGAGGTCCTGAAGCCGTCGAAAAAATGCAGGATGGGAATGCGCGCGGCCAGCGTTGCCGCCTGGGCGATCAGGGCGAAGTCCATGACTTCCTGCACCGAATTGGCCGACAGAAACGCGAAGCCCGTCGTCCGGGCCGCCATCACGTCGCTATGGTCGCCGAAGATCGACAAGGCATGCGTCGCCAGCGTGCGGGCCGCGACATGGAAAACCGTTGACGTCAACTCGCCGGCAATCTTGTACATATTCGGAATCATCAGCAGCAATCCCTGCGAGGCTGTGAATGTCGTGGTCAGCGCGCCGCTTTGCAAGGCCCCGTGCACGGCGCCGGCCGCGCCGCCCTCGCTTTGCATTTCAATGACCTGCGGCTGCGTGCCCCAGATATTGTTGCGTCCTTCCGAAGCCCAACTGTCGGACAACTCCCCCATCGGCGAGGCCGGCGTAATCGGGTAGATCGCGATGACTTCATTAGTCAGATACGCGACCCGCGCGGCTGCTTCATTGCCGTCAATCGTGATAGTGCTTGCTTTTGACATCAATCATCCCCTTGCAAATAACTGCTGTTTCAGAACCAATCAGGGTTCTGTCGCAACTGTTCGATAGTAAGTTGCCTCAATTGATTCCTGATAACAGCCGGAAAACAGGATAGTAGCCGCTATTTCCCGGAACGGCCATACAAACATCGGTTCTTCGCACCCAAGCATAGCTTAAATGCTTGAGGAATGAACAGAATTTGAGGGACTCTGTCTTAGCCTCAAAGACAGCTTAATTTTTTACCGAGAACGGTTCCACAATGTGTTAAATAAAACTAAAAACAGAGGTGTGTCATGGCATTAAAAGAAGACTTTGAAAACCTGCTTGAATCCTTAAAAACCGAGCGCGATGAAATTAAATTGAAACTGCATTTAGGTTCCATGGAAGCCAGGGACGAATTTGAGAACGTTGAAAAAAACTGGAACGCGTTTACCCGGAAAGCGGCCGACATCTCCGATGATACGGTGGAAACATCGGAAGAATTTATCGAAAAGACAAAAATAGTCGGTGAGGAATTGAAAGCAACCTATGACCGGATCAGGGCAAGGTTGTCGAAATAATCTTTTGGCCGATAAGCATGGACAGGCGCCTGGCCGAAGCTTGCGATGCGGCCCATTCGAATCAAAGGGAGATGTATCGTACGGTTGCATTGTAGGGGCGGACCTGCGTGTCCGCCCTGTTTCCGGTGCACGACGGATCACCGGCAAACCATTGGCCGAGGGTGCACACCGTAGGGGCGGACCTACGTGTCCGCCCTGTATCCGATGCACGACGGATCACCGGCAAACCATTGGCCGAGGGTGAACCGTTGAGCAAGGGCGAACACACAGGTTCGCCCCCACGAGGTTGCCGAAACAACCGCCAGTACCGATCCGGCTAACAGTTTCGCACACGCTCCACAATGTCCTCATATCCGCGCAGGTAATCGAAATGAGCGGGCTTGCCATGCACGCCCTCATCTAGATCATGGCCGATTTCATCGAAATGGTCGGCAGGCCAGGGCGGGGCAATAGCTTCCCACCCGACAGGCAGGGCCGAGGAAACCGGCACCATGCCGTCATTGTCCCCGCCGGTGATTTTGGCGATGTAGCGATAGGCGGGCAGCAACAGCTTGCAGGTCTTTAAAGGGCCCTCGCGCCCGCTGCCGGCCACGCAGAAATAATTCAGCCGCGGGTTGTCGATATAGGTGTCGTTGAATTCGCGCATGGATTCCGCGGTTAAATCGTGCAAAGCATCAAGCCAATGGAATTTATCGGCTATGTCGCGAATGACGCCTTCTATGGCGCCCATTAAGGGTATCTCCGATTCGCCGTCCGCGAATGATTCACAAAGATCGGCCAGCGGCGAGCCTTGATGCGGCGTGCCGATGGTGGTCAGCGAGCAGACCTGATCGGCGATATTGCCGGGATTGGCCGGCGACAGCAGGTAGCGGCCGTCCAGTCCGCCCATGCTATGGGCGATGATATGGACTTTCTCGTCCGGATCCAGTACGGGCGGCGCGCCGGTCTGGCCCAGCGCCTCGAGAATCTGCCGCTTCAATTCCTCGCCGCGCACGTCAATGCCGCCGATCGGAGGCACTTGGGTGACCCGCACCCGCGCCTGAAACCGGCGTTCCAGATGCTCTTTGATGCCGTTGAAGTAGTCGACTTGTAAAACAGGCAGGGTATCAAACCCGAGCAGGCCATGGGTCAGGACGATGTTCATATTGCACCTCAACAGATTATTGTGACGAGCCCCTTAACGGGAATCCTGTAAAGCCGGCATGCTCGCTCATTTCACCCATAAAATAGGCTGGGCTTCCGTAGGCACGCTGACGTCGGGATGGCTGGGTATGATTCTGGGCGTATAGTCCGAAATCGGCCGCTTGGCCGGGATCTCGACGCTGTAGACGAAACCGTTGACCGCCCCGGGGAGTTCATGGTCGATACGCATTTCATAAATATTATCGGCATCGCCGTAAGTCGGTTCCGCGAACAGTTCGACCTTGACATCCTCTGCCGTTAAATCGCCCAGATAAACCTGCAGCCTGAAAGAATATACGCTCTCACTGTTTTCGATTTCGACATGGGCGACGTGAATTTTGGGCCACAGGTCATTCAGTCGCGACAGCCAGCGGGCCAGGTCTCGGCCTGACCGGGCGTCGTTCGCGGCGCGGCGTTGATATTGATCCGCCAGGGCCAGATAAAAACGGTCGGTATATTCGCGCACCATGCGGTTGGCGGAGAAATAAGGCGTCAAGGTGGTCATGCTCTCGCGCATCTTGGCTACCCAGCGCTCGGGAATGCCGCTGTCGTTGCGCCGGTAGAAAGCCGGGACGATCTCGTTTTCCAGCAGGCCGTACAACATGTCGGCCTGCTGGGCATCGGTGTGCTCGGCTTCGTGCCCGTTCAGCGCCCAGCCGACTTCCGGCCGGTAGGCCTCGGCCCACCAGCCGTCCAGCTCGGACAGATTCAGGCCGCCGTTGACCAGGATTTTCATGCCGCTGGTGCCACAGGCTTCCCAGGGGCGCCTTGGCGTATTGATCCACAGATCGACGCCTTGCACCAGGTATTCGGCGGTGATCATATCGTAATCGCTCAGAAAGATCGCGCGTTCGCGGATTTCCGGCCGCCGTATGAACTGGTGCCAGGCCTTGATCAAGCGCTGGCCCGGCAGGTCCGCCGGATGCGCCTTGCCGGAGATGACCAGCTGCACGGGTCTGTGAGGATCGGTCAACAGGCGCGCCAGCCGTTCAGGATCGGTCAGCAGCAGGTTGGGTCTTTTATAGGTGGCGAAACGGCGGGCAAAGCCGATAGTCAATACGTTCGGGTCGAACAGGCGCAACACCAGATCTTCCAGTTCGGTGTCGGATAAGGTGCTGTGCACGTTCAGTTCCCGGCTGTACTCGTCGCGGACGAACTGCACCAGCCGGGAACGGTTCTGAGCGCGTAAATTCCAGAGGTCGTGGTCCTTGACGTGGCGGAATTGGGCGGCCAGATGATCCGGATCGCAAAACCAGCGGTTCTTGCCGCACAAATTGGTCCAGAGCTCGTCGGCTTCCATGGAATCCCAGGCTGGCACATGGACGCCATTGGTGACATGGGTGACCGGGATTTCGTATTTCGGCCAGCCTGGAAACAAAGGGAGGAAAATATTCCGGCTGACCTCGGCGTGCAAGCGGCTGACGCCATTGACGGCGGCGCTGCCGCGGATGGCCAGACAGGCCATGTTGAAAGGCGCCGCCGGGTTGTTGTCGCCGGGATTTCGCCCCAGAGCCAGCAGGGTATCGAGGTCGATATTCAGGGCCTTGGCATAAAGGCCCAGGCTGTTCTTGATCAATTCGGGGCTGAACCGGTCAAAGCCGGCCTCGACCGAGGTATGGGTGGTAAACAGGTTACCGGCGCGCGTTACCGTCAAGGCCGTCGCGAAATCGACGCGATGCGCGTTCATGAAATGACGCGCGCGCTCAAGCACCAGCAGCGCAGCATGGCCTTCGTTCAGATGGCAGACTTCTGGGGTGATGCCCAGTGCCTGCAAAACCTGCCAGCCACCGATGCCCAGCAGGATCTCCTGCGACAGCCGGTATTCGGACTCGCCGCCGTACAGTTCGGCCGTGATGCAGCGGTCCACCGGATGATTGGCCGGATCGTTGGAATCGAGCAAATACAGTTTGATGCGGCCGATCTGTGCCTGCCATACCCGCACCCATAAACGGGACGGCGTCAACAACTGTATGCGCAGCCATTCGCCATGATTGATGCGCACGGGGCAAACCGGCAAGTCGCTGGTTTCGCTGGACGGATAAAGGGCGATCTGGTTGCCGTCGGCATCGAAGGCCTGGCGGAAATAGCCTTTCTGGTAGAGCAGGCCGACGCCTACCAACGGCAGGCCCAGGTCGTTGGCGGCCTTCAAGTGATCGCCGGCCAGCAGGCCGAGCCCGCCCGAATAAATGGGCAGGGCCTCGCTGAGGCCGAATTCCATGCTGAAATAGGCGATTTTCCGCAGGGCGATGTCCTGCCGCTTCTTGGTCTGGAACCAGCGCTGTTCCGACAAGGCCTGACGGTGGGCCGAAACGATGGTACGCAGCTTCTCGCAGAAGGCTTCGTTTTGCGACAGGTCTTCCAGGCGCGCGCGCGATATAGCCTGCAACACCAGCCAGGGGTTGCGGGTTTGCGCCCAGAATTCGGCATCCAGCTCGCGCCATATCTCATCAGCGCCATGAACCCAGGAGTAACTGCAATCCCGGGCCAGATCGCTCAATCCGTCGAGTTTCTGTTCCATATCGGGGCGAAAATATTTGGGGATGGTCATGTGTTACGGGCTCCATAAGAACGGCGGTGTAAGAATATAGGGCAAGTGTACTTAGCGCCTGGGTATCGGTTCCCACGGAGGATCATGGGAACCAGGGGGGCGGCCAATGCACGACCGACCAGACTCAATTACTCGTTCCCACGCTCCTGAGACTGTGAAAATATTCAATTTAAAGGATTTAACCACGAAGGACACGAAGAGCACGAAGTTTTAAGCTTTTGATTAAGTTAATTTTTTCTTCGTGTCCTTCGTGATCTTCGTAGTGAATAAGGCTTTTTATGACGTTTTTCATTAATTCTTTCACAGCCTCTCCTGCGTTGGAATGCATACTAATACCCACAAGGGCACAAGTACCCATAGGGCATAAATGAAATCCGACAGCCTCCTAGCCTTCGTTATTTTTCGATGATTCCTTCTCGGCCCTCAGGTGGAATTCCTTGTTCAGCGAGGTAAATTGCAACAGCTGGGCTTCGACCTTGCCGTTGAACGAGACCGGCGGGTATTTGCCCTGCTCGTCGACGACTCCGGCTTCCATGCCGGTCAGCAGTTCAAGCGCTTCGTCCACGGTGGTGACGGCGTAGATATGAAACTGGCCGGACTGGGCCGCGTGCACGACATCCCAGCGCAGCATCAGGAACTTGACGTTCGTGGACGGAATGATGACGCCTTGCGTGCCGGTCAGGCCCTTTTTGACGCAGATATCGAAGAAGCCTTCTATTTTTTCATTGACGCCGCCTATCGGCTGCACATGGCCCAGCTGGTTGACCGAGCCGGTAATCGCCAGATCCTGCCGCAGAGGCACCTGGGCCAGGGACGACAGAATGACGCACAGTTCGGCCAACGAGGCGCTGTCGCCGTCGACGTGGCCGTAGGACTGCTCGAACACCAGGCTGGCGGACAGCGAGAACGGGCTGTTGCGGGCATAGCGCGAGGCGATGAAGCTCGACAGAATCAGCACGCCCTTGGAATGGAGAGCGCCGCCCAGTTCGGTTTCGCGTTCGATATCGACCACTTTGCCGGTGCCAAGACGCGTCGTGGCGGTGATGCGCGACGGCTGGCCGAAGGCGAATTCGCCCAGTTGCAGCACCGACAGGCCGTTGATCTGGCCCGTCACTTTGCCCTCGGTATCGATCAGCACGGTGCCGCGATCGATATTCTCATAGAGTTTTTCCCTGAGCTTGTCGAGCCGGTAAATTTTATGGTCGATGGCTTTCTGGACATCGCTGTTGGCGATCAGGGAATGGCCGTTTTCCTCGGCCCAATGGTCGGATTCCGTCAACAGATCCTTGATGCTGCGCAGATGCGTCAACAGCTTCTCGGCATCGCCGGCCATGCGGGAGCTGTGCTCGATGACCCGGGCAACGGCCGCCGGACTCAACGGCCGCAATTTTTCGTGCTTGGCAATCGTGGCCAGCAGACGGGCGTATTCATGGGTGCTGTTTTCCCGGACAACGGAGACGTCGAAATCGGCGGCCACCTTGAACAGGTCGTGGAACTCGGGGTCATAGGCGCTTAACAGGTAATACAGCAGCGGATCGCCGAACAGGATAATCTTTACCTCCAGCGGTATGGGCTCCGGTTCCAGGGACGAGGTGCTGATCAGGCTGAGTGTCCGCTCCAGCGGCTCGATGCGGATTTCACGGGCCTGCAGCGTTCGTTTAAGGCTCTCCCAGGCATACGGCTGAAACAGGATTTTCCGGGCGTCGATGATCAGGTAGCCGCCGTTGGCCTTATGCAAGGCGCCTGGCTTGATCATGGTGAAATCGGTGATTAACGAGCCCATATAGGCCTGGTGATCGGTATGGCCGATCAGGTTGCTGTAATTCGGCAGGTCCTCGTAGACCACGGGGGCGGCGCGCTTGTTGCTGAAATCGACGATCAGGTTGACCTGATAGCGTTTCAGCGGATTGGAATCCTGTTGAAAATCCATAAACGGCAGCATTTTTTCGGTATGCGGAACGAAATCCCGGACGTGCTCGATGATGTCTTTCTGCACGTCATTCAGATAACTGATGACGTCCGGTTGATCGGCGTATTTTTCGATCAGCTCGTCGATGGAATGGTTGACGGCCAGGGCCGCGACTTCTCGATTCAGGGCCTGCAGCTTGCGCTTGGTTTCCTTGCGCCAGATCGGGAATTTTTTCAGCAGTTGCTGCAGGCGTTCCTGCAGGTTGAAAATCGTGTTTTGTATTTGGTGCTGCTGCTCTTTATCGAGCTTGTTGAACTGCTCGGGCGTCAGCGCGACGCCGTTTTCATCGGCCGGCGCGAAACCGTAGCCGGTGACCGTTTCGGTCAGCAGAATATGGGCGTTTTCGGCTTCCTCGCGCAACTGGTTCAATTCATGGATTTCCCGCTGGCGCGATTCGCTTTCGATCTCGCCGGCGCGGGAGCGGTATTCGTCACCGTCGAATGCCGAGGGTATGGCGATGCTCAGTTCGTCGATCAACTGCTCCATGTCATGCCGGAAAATCCTGCCTTGTCCCGGCGCCAGTCGGATGGCGGCCGGCTTGGCCGGCTGGCTGAAATTGTTGACGTAACACCAGTCCGAGGGCACGGGGCGGTGGAAGGCTTCGTGTTCGGCCAGTTGCTTGATGGTGGTGAACTTGCCGGTGCCGGAAGGCGCCATCGCGAAAATGTTGTAACCGCTTTTGTTGATCCGGATGCCGAATTTGATCGCCTCCATGGCGCGTTCCTGGCCAACAATGATATCGATGCTTTCAAGCTCGTCAGTGGAATTGAATTTTAACTGCTCGATATTGCACGGTTTATAAAGTTGTGACGGAGCCAGCGGTGTATTTTTCATAGAATGAACCTTGCTTGGAAGCCTTGGTTTTTATCAGTTGTTATGAATGTTTCATGCCCGGGCGGGACGAGAAACTTACCCTGTTATAAAGGCTCCAACTAACGGCAATGTCATGATATAAAGAGACAACCATGGCTTTATAAAAGTTCTCGCCAGGCGCTTGCTCGAGCCTTTGCCGGCAGGGCTTTTACATTATAGCCACATTTGTATGGCACGTTCACTTTACCCTTTTCCCATGCTAAAGCGGAGCCGATTCGCACTATGGAATATAAAGATTATTACAAAATAATGGGGCTTTCCAGGGACGCCGCGCCAGAGGAGATAAAGCGGGCCTACCGCAAACTGGCCCGCAAATACCATCCCGATGTCAGCAAGGAGCCCGATGCCGAGGCGAAGTTCAAAGAACTGGGCGAGGCCTACGAAGTGCTTAAAGACCCTAAAAAGCGCGCCGCCTATGATCAGGTCGGCCGTGGCTGGCAGGAGGGGCAGCCCTTTACACCGCCGCCTGATTGGGGCTTTGATTTCGGTGCCGAGCAGGGCTTCACCGGTACAGGGGGCGGATTCAGCGATTTTTTCGAGGCGCTGTTCGGGCGCGGTTTCGGCGCCGGGCGGGGCGGCGTCTACGGCAGGCAGGCGCACATGCAGGGCAGCGACCAGCACGCCAGGATACAGATCGATCTGGAGGACGCTTACCGCGGCGCCGACAGCCTGATTTCCCTGAACGTACCGCAAACAGACAGCCAAGGCCGCCTGGTTTCAAGCGTGCGGACCTTAAATGTCAAGATTCCGAAAGGCATCAAGGCCGGGCAGCGCATCCGCCTGGCAGGGCAGGGCATGCCGGGAGTCGGCGGCGGCCGCAGCGGCGATTTGTATCTGGAAATAGAATTCAAGCCCCACCGTTATTTTCGTGTCGAGGGGCGCGATATTCATCTTGAACTGCCGGTCACGCCGTGGGAGGCCGCCCTGGGCGCCACCGTTCCGGTGCCGACGCTGGGCGGCACCGTCGAATTGAAAGTCCCGGCCGGCTCGCAGGCCGGCAAGCAGTTGCGCCTGAAAAGCCGCGGTCTGCCCGGAACGCCTGCCGGCGATCAGTATGTGACCTTGAAGATCGTCACGCCATCGGCCAGAACCGATGAAGCAAAAGCCCTGTATGAGCAAATGGCCAAAGTGATGCCGATGAATCCGCGTGCGGCGATGGGGGTATGAAATGAAAAATGAGATAATCGTGATTTCCGGTATAGTGCTCGATGAAAGCATGCGCTTTACGTTGGTCGAGCTGTGCGAATTCGCCAAAACCAGTCCCGAGCAGGTCATTGAAATGGTGGAAGAAGGCGTGCTGGAACCCGAAGGTTCTTCCGTTTATACCTGGCGTTTCGACACGTACGCCCTGAAGCGCCTGCAGATTGCCTTAAGGTTGCAGCAGGATTTGGACATCAATCTGCCAGGCAGCGCGCTGATCCTGGATTTGCTGGAAGAAATGGAAAGATTGAGGCGATAGTTAAATTTAACGTTCTATTGTTCTTCCATGCCACGTCAGACGCATGCCGCGGCTTCCCGGATCGAGCTGTAAGCGCCGGACCAGACGTCAGTATCTGGAACGTGGGTCTACCTGGCTGAGTTGGCGATTGCATCGCTAACCCGGATATTTCATCAGCCCCATGAAGCCGCCCCTCAGAGGCACTCGACGACCAGAAACGACTGATATTTTTTGGAGGAGAAGTTCAACGGGCTGTTTTCAGGGTTGATTGCCGATTTTCAGGCACAGCTCCCCCTTACCCCGTTGTTTATAGCGTGCCGGGCACAGCACTTACCGAGTGCTAATCAGGGCACAGGCGCTGGCAGACAGATCGAAACAAGGATTGGAAGGGATAATGACTGCTCAGCAGCAGCCGAATACGGCGGGTATTGCGGATGACCACGGCGCCGACCTTAAACAGTTTCAGGCGAATGGTGGCACAGGTGGCCTGCGCCAGTTCAGTATGGTTCAGGGCGATCCGGCGAAGGGCCTCGATCAGCGTATAGGCCAGCGTCGACAGCAGCAGGCGGAACTGGTTCGGCCACCACAGACTGCAGCTGGTGCGGTCGGCAAACAGATCCAGTTGTTGCTCTTTAATCCGGTTTTCCATCTCGCCTCGGGCACAATAGACTTGTTCGTAAAGCGTTTGCGCCTCGCCTGCCAGGTTGGTCACGACATAGCGCGGGTTGCTGCCTTGACTCATGTGTTCGGCTTTGAGGATGACTCGGCGCCGGCATCGCCAGGTGCCGGCTTTATAGTGCAAATCGGTGAACACGCGTTGTTTCTGTTGTGTTGCCTCATATTGTGTCCGGGCTTGCTCAATCCAGGGTTGACTCAAACGCTTCAAGCGCTGGTTTTTGGCCAAACCAACGATATAGCGGACGCCCTTCCGCTCGCACCAGTTCAGCATCCGATGCCGACAAAAGCCGCTATCGCCACGGAAGATAATCTGAACGTCCGGCCAGACCTGACGCAGGCGTTTGACCAGCAAGGCCAGGATCGCCCAGCTGTGCTTGGCCCCGTCAATATTGCTGGGGCGCAAATAGCTGACCAGGCACTGATTACCGCAAAAGACATACAAGGGCAGAAAACAGTAATTCCGGTAATAACCGTGGAAAAAACGCCCTTGCTGTTCACCGTGAACCGGATCATCGGTGGCGTCGAAATCCAGAATGAGGGACTTCGGCGGCGTCTTATAGGAGGCGATGAACTGCGCCAGTAGTTCCTCATGCATCCGCCACATCAAGCCTCGGTCCGCCCGCTGTTCGAACCGGCACAAGGTGGAGCGGCTACCCAATACCTGATCCTTTTCCACGGCCGTCTGAAAGGCGATATCGTTTCGGAGTGTATCGTGATCGTTCAAATCCTCATAGCCGCAGGCCAGACCATAAACCCGTTGTCGCAGCAAGTCGACTACCGGATGCCGGATGCGCTCAGGATCCCTGGGATCGTGCATCTGTTCCGCAATCCGTTGGGTTAACTGGAGCTGTTGGTCAATGGTTCTTAACAACAGCACACCACCATCACTGGTGATGGCTCCGCCGCTGAATTGGGCTTGTATTTTGCGGCGTTTAAAGGCAGGAAAATCTATTTGAGCTGCGGTACAATTTGGCACGGGCAAATCCTTGTTCAAATTCAATCTAAGCAACTGAATTTTATCGAACTCTACGGGATTTGCCCGCTTTTTTTATGAAATATCCGGGCTAAGTATAAAGGCTCGGATTATCTGCAAATGAGCTTGCATTTCAGTGGCATGGACTCATAATTTATTGCAAATAAAATACCGGGGCCCGACCCTTTGCAATTGACGCAGTCCGGCAATTTAGGATTTGGTCGTCAATCATGTCCCTGTTTAAACATAGGATGTGCCGACGACAGGAGGCGCATCATTTGCGAGCGATGCGCTTCTCTGTGCTCTCAGCTCATCCTATGCAAGATTCCAGTTTCAGGAAGTCATTTTTAGCCAAATTCTTAGCCGCTCACTCGATTTATTGCCGTCCTTCACAACAATTCAAAATTCGGTCTTTGAACTTATTAACGGCCGTTTTTTTACGGGCACTCATCCGGGACATGGCTTAACGCGGTCCAACTGACAGCGTGGGGCACATGTAATTGTTGGGTCAGTTTATCGATCACTCTTTCCATCTGGATCGACTCACCGTGGAACAGTCAGGAATTCGTAGCCAAACAACAGTAATAAAGGCGTACCGAACAGCAAACACCCGCTCCGAAGACGGACTGGATAATAGACGTGGCCACTACAGTGAGCATGATTTCGACTGGCATGAGATTTTTCCATGTAATTAAATTAAAGCCAAGTCATAGTCCTGCTAGACCGTTCTATTGTAACTAGATAATATTGAGCGACAGAAGTGTATTGTTCACCGTAACTTACCGGTCAGCACTCGACAGCCCCTCAACTAACCGAAATCAATCCGATGAATGAGCTAATAGACTACAAAGCGCTTATTAACAAAGCCGTAAATCAGTGGGTCGACAAACTACAGAATACGGTTTATTCGAACACCCGATTCGATCACTTTGCCCGCTCGTGGGCCCGTTTGACCGGCAAACCGCTCGCCTTCAATATCGCGATACTGGTCATCCTGTCGTGGATCATCACCGGCCCGCTGTTCGGTTTTAGCGATACCTGGCAATTGATCATCAACACCGCCACGACCATCGTGACATTTCTGATGGTGTTCTTGATCCAACACACGCAAAATCGTGACACCGATGCGCTGCAGGTCAAGCTGGACGAGTTGATTCGGGTCATCGAAGGCGCCAATGACGAATTGCTGGACCTGGAAGAGATGGAAGAAGAAGAGCTCACGCTGTTGCGCAAGCAGTATCTGGAATTAGCCCGTATTTCGCGGCAAAGAAAGGCTAAACAAAAAAGCGCTCAATAATGCGGCCGGCCCCAATGCCAAAGGATGCTTTCGCCGAGCATTTGCTGCAACACATGCCGGTTCCGGCCTTTGTTCTGGACACCCGGCACCGGGTCCTGATCTGGAACAAGGCCTGCGAACGGCTGACAGGGCTCAAGGCCGAGGACATGATCGGCACTGACAGGCATTGGCAGGGCTTCTACTCCGCGCCGCGCCCCTGTCTTGCCGACTTGCTGCTCGACCGCTCGCTCGGAAAACTGGACAGCCTCTATGAAATAGCCGGTGACGTCGTTTCGGATACCGGTACGCTGCATACGGAAAACTGGTGTCCGATGCCGGATGGGCGCAGGCTTTATCTGGTCATTGATGCCGGGGCCATTACCAACGCCAGGGGCGAAGTCGTGGCTGTCGTGGAAACCCAGCGCGACCGGACCGGGCAGCGGTTGACCATGCAGGCCTTGGCGGAAAGCGAACAGCGCTTCTCCGCCATTTTAGGTTCGGTCATGGATGCCATCGTGGCGATTGATCGGCAGCATCGCATCACCTTGTTCAATGCCGCCGCCGAGAGGATTTTTCGCTGCGCGGCCGATCTTGCCATCGGCCAGCCCGTCGAGCGCTTTATCGCGCCGAGTTGTCATGCTTTGTTCAGGCAGTTTCTCGGCTTTGACGAACAGGCTGTCAAGGCACCGGCCTGGCTGCCGGAAGGTCTCAGCGCGCGCCGAGCCGACGGCGAGGAGTTTGCGATCGAAGTCAGTTTTTCACCGCTGGAGGCTGGCGGGCAGTGTCTTAATACATTGATTTTGCGTGATGTGAACGATCGGCGGCTGACCGAACAGGCGCTCAGCAAGCTTCAGCTCGAGAAAGGTTATCTGCAGGAAGTGATCGATTCCGAGCATAATTTCGGCGAGATCGTCAGCGGCTCGAAGGTCATGCGCGCCGTCTTCGAGCAGGCGCGCATGGTGTCCCGCACGGACACGCCGGTGCTGCTGCTGGGCGAGACCGGCACCGGCAAGGAACTGCTCGCGCGCGGCATTCACGACCTCAGCGACCGCAGCGGCGCGATACTGGTCAAGGTCAATTGCGCGGCATTGCCCGGCGAACTCATCGAGAGCGAACTGTTCGGCCATGAAAAAGGCGCATTTACCGGAGCGACCCAGCAGCGCAAGGGCCGTTTCGAACTGGCGCACGGCGGCACCTTGCTGCTGGATGAATTGGGCGAGCTGCCGGCGGCGGCCCAGGCCAAACTGCTGCGCGTGCTTCAGGAACAGGAATTCGAACGCGTGGGCGGCAGCGAGACCTTGAAAGTCGATGTCCGCGTGATCGCGGCGACCAATCGCAATCTTCCCGATGATGTCGCCGAAGGCCGCTTCCGGGCCGATCTTTATTACCGCCTGAATGTATTTCCCATCAATATTCCGGCCCTGCGTGAGCGTCAGGCCGATATTCCGCTGCTGGCACGGTTTTTTCTGGCCAAATACGCGCGGAAGCTCGGCAAACGCATCGATGACATCGATCCGGCCTCGCTGGAATCGCTGCAGCAGTATGCGTGGCCCGGCAATGTGCGGGAACTGCAGAACGTGATCGAGCGCGCCGTAATCCTCTGTCAGACGCCGGTGCTGGAAATCGGCCCATTGCTCAATCCCTACGCCCAAACCACGCCAGACCGTCCGGCCACCCTGGAAGCGATGGAGCGCAATCATATCCTGCGCACACTTGAGGCGTCCGGCTGGGTGATCTCGGGCCCCAAGGGCGCGGCGGCCATGCTGGGCATGAATCCGAACACCTTGCGCTCGCGCATGCTGAAGCTTGGGATAAGCAGGCGCGGTTCATAGTTCATTGGGCAATTATGTGGCCAGTAATGCGGCGCCGTACGGGGTGAAATTTCTCTATCGAAAAAAAATAACTATTTTTTCAGCTTATCACCCATATGGGTGATGACGGGCGTCAGTATGACAAGGATACTCTTTCTCACGGTCAACTTGATTAGGCGCTTAATATGTCCAGCGTTTAACCATGTTCAATCTATCAAGGACATCAAGCAGGATAAACCATGAAGACTACGATAAAGAGCTTACGGGGCGCTATTGCGCTGATAACTGTACTATTGATTACCGGAAATGTTGAGGCGGCAATTTTATCGGGAGATTTCAGAACTGAATCTGATCTGCCGTATTGTTGCGACAGAGCAGGGCCTCTAGTCTATGAAAATATCGGTGCTGCTGTCGGCGCCGGGGAAGAGTTAACGGGGGCCAATTTTGTACAAAATCCATCAAATTGGGGTGGCGGTGTTGTCCATATGGATTTGGATCCATTGACAAACATATTGACACTTCATTCTCAAGACATATGGGATTTTGAGACATTCGATGCATGGATCACTAATATTGTTTTCGACGCAGGCGAGCGTATTACCGGATTATCATTGATATCAGGGAATATCACAGATCTGGGGTTGGCGGCCATATTGAATTTTTCAGATAATAGTGTTCATATCCGTTACGATGTGGGAGCTGGTAATCCGACGTTTGATTTTACAGGCGGGCGAGCACAATTTCAGATTACAACGGATGTCTCCGCTGTACCCGTTCCTGCCGCTGTCTGGCTGTTCGGTTCCGGCTTGATGGGGTTGCTGGGATTCAATCGCAAGCGCGCTCAACCGTTAGCTGCATAGATACAACTCGGCTATTGCTTAATATCAGCCGCCTTTCGGGCATCGGAAGGCGGTTTTTATAGCCTCTTACCGACATTCCGAAGCCAATTCAGCCACTACCGGAATAATATTTAATATGGCAATCACCTAATAATTTGCGATGCGGCTCATACAAATCAAAGGGGGCGCCTGTATCGTGCGGATGCATTGTAGGGGCGGACCTGCGTGTCCGCCCTGTTTCGGGTGCACAACGGGTTATCGGAGAACCGCTGGCCAAAGGCGAACCGTTGGGCAAGGGCGAATACACAGGTTCGCCCCTATGTGTCTGTTCATTTTACGGTATCAGGGCATCAATCCGTAGGAATTGCCAGATTGAAACGCCTAGTAATCAAGGAAAATGAACAGGCCGATTAACAATCGATACTGAAATAATTCTGATTAGCCTGAATATTTCACCACGAAGGACACGAAGTACACGAAGGCTTTTCAATTCAATTACTTGCAAATATTTCATAATGAGCTCATGAAGTTATCTGTGAGAAATGATAATGCCATGATTTTCTTCGTGTTCTTCGTGTTCTCTGTGGTTTCATGAAATATCCGGATTAGTTCAAATTCTGCCGCGGAATGTAGGCTCTTGTTTCTTTAATCAAGATTCCCATGGCGCCAATGCAAAGCAGCCGCACTTGGCTCGGTCGGACATTCCAGACGGGCAATCTGCTCCATCCGGATCGAAAGTAATTGAACACCTCATGCATTGCAAACCGGTTAAAATCCGCCGGTGCATTCCAGTATTGCAACACTACGCAATACACCTTCTACGACCTCTATACCCCGCAAGTAACTAATTCACGGCAAACAAAATCAAATCCGCTCATGCCCAATACGATTCACGATATTTCGTTATTTAACGATATCAAGTGACTATCGCTGCCGGTTAGCGCTGGAATTCAGCTTAAATATAATATTAATTTATTGATTTTATTTGATATTTTTTGATTTTTTCAAGTTGGCAGGAAAAATGCTCTTTATTAGATATCCTAATATTCTAATAATGAGAGGTTTCCATCATGAGTATCGCCAGCGAGAAAGCACGGGATATCCTGGCTGTAACGAGGCGCGACAGCCTGAAAGCGGTTCGGGCTGATCCGGATCACCTGAACGGCGGACAGTTTTTCCTGCTCAATTTCGCCTTGCTGCTGGGTAATGTGCTGGTGCTTTTCAATACCGGCGCGTTCGCGTCGATCAGTCTGCATGCCGCGGGCGGTCTGAGCGTCAGTCCGAGTCATGCCGGTTGGATGCAGACGTATTATTTCATCAGCCTGGCGATGGCCTTGCCGGTCAGTTCATGGATGGCTTCCCGCTTCGGAAAAGTGCGCCTGTTCATCGCCGCCATGATGCTCATGGCGCTGGGATCACTGCTTTGTTCGGTTACGGATGAACTGATGTGGTTTCTGCTGGGCCGGGTCTTTCAGGGCTTTTTCGGCGGACTGACAATCCCCTTGTCGCAGACCTTGTTGCTGAGTGCATATCCCGAGCCTAAAAAGCCCTTCGCCGTCGCGCTCTGGAGCATGGCCGCCCTGAGCCCGTTCACGCTGGGGCCGGCGGCGGGCGGCTGGATCGCCGATACGCTGGGCTGGCGCTGGCTGTTTTACCTTAATGTGCCGCTGCCGCTTGTTTCGGCGGCGCTGGTCTGGGCCTTGCTGTTCGATAGCGTATCGAGACGCGTCAAACTGCCTTTCGACCGTATCGGTTTTCTGTTGCTGGCCGTGGCGCTGGGCTGCTTGCAGGCGGCGCTGAACCAGGGCCAGGATGCGGATTGGTACAACTCCGGCCTGATCATGTCGCTGCTGTTTACCGGTCTGCTGGCCCTGGCCTGCTTCATCGTCTGGGAACTGGCCGAGCGTCATCCGCTGCTGGACATACGCCTGTTCGCGCGCCGCAACTTCGCCATCGGCGCCATCGTCCTGAGCGCGAGCTTTTTGCTCATGTACGGCCTGCTGTCCATTCTGCTGGTGCGGCTGCAGTCGGTGGCCGGCTATACCTCGTTTATGGTCGGCTCCGTGCTGCTGCCGCTGGTGATCCTGGCCAAGCCGATGGCGGTCTTTTTTCACCGGATCGTGCATTATTTCGATGCACGCCTGCTGGCTTGCTTGAATCTTGTAGCGTTCGCCGGATTTTGCTTCTGGACCAGCCGTTATGATTTTTTCCAGCGCAACAGCCTGTTCAGCGGCACGCTCGGATCTCAGGTTCTGGAAGGCTTCTGTCTGGGCGGGCTGTTCGTGCCGCTTACGACCCTGTTCCTGTCGGGCCTGACGCCGCGCCGCCAAAGTCAGGCTGTGGAGCTTGGCGGTCTGCTGCGCGTACTGGGCGGCAGCATCGCATCGCCACTGATCGGCGTGATCTGGGAACGGCGCGCCGCGTTCCATCAAAGCCGTCTGGTTGAAACCCTGACACCTTACGATACTTTGGGCAGGGAGATTATCGGTAGTCTGAATGCGGCCGGCATGCACGGCCAGATCGCCACGGCCAAACTCGCCGGTTTAGCTAGCCGCCATGCCGCCATTCTGGGGCTTAATGACACGTTCCGGCTCTCGGCCTTGCTGTTTCTGGGACTCGCGGCCCTGGTCTGTTTTGCCCGGCCGGCAGGGCCTGCACGCCGGCCGCCGCCTCGGCAAGCCGTGCGTGAAATCGCCCTGGAAGCGCTGGTTGAGGAGCCCTGACCGATGTGCGGGCTAATCAGAACAAGCCGGACAATAATCCGGTTGCTGGCCGGCTTGCCATTATTGATCAGCGGCTGCGCGCTGTTCCCTGAACAGGGGGAAAGGGCGGAGCTGATGGAAATGCCGAGCCTGGAGCGGACCGTGGAGGCGGGGCAGGGCGCCGAAAAGCGGGTCAGCCAATGGCCGGGAGCTTATTGGTGGCGCGACTTCCACAACCCTGAGCTGGAACGGCTGGTGGGGACGGCGTTGCGCGCCAGCCCCGCGCTGCGGGTGGCGCGCGCCAGACTGGGCCAGGCGCGGGCCGTGGCCGATTATCAGGCCGCCGAGATGCTGCCCAGTATCGGGGCGATCGCCGACTTTCATCTGCGCCATTTTTCCGAGACCGATTTCTATGGCCCCACCGGCGGAAGTACCGCTTTCGGCGCCTACATTGATCCGCTTGTGTTTCGCTATCATCTCGATCTTTGGGGCAAGGACAGGGCGGCGCTGGAAGCGGCATTGGGCAAGGCACGGGCGCAGGCGTCGGAACTGGCGGTGGCGCAATTGATGTTAAGCACGGCCATCGCGCGCGGCTATTTCCGCCTGTGTTCGGCCGAGGACGAGAGCAGGCTGGTGCGGACCCTGGTTGCCAATGCCGAGGAAAAACTGAGTCTTGCCAGGCTGCGCCGGGACAAGGGCATCGATACGCAGGATCCTGTGCATGCGGCCGAGCAACAGTTGGCGGCCGCACATCAGCAGGCGGTCAGCTTGCGCGCGGAAGCGAAGGTATTGCGCAACCGGCTGGCCGCGCTGGCGGGGCAAGGGCCGGACTGGGGAGAAGGCATCACGGTGGCGGAGAATGCGTTTGCCGAATCCTTCCCGCTGCCTGAATCATTGTCGATAGGTTTGCTGGCGCATCGGCCGGATGTCGCGGCGGCGCTGTGGCGGATCGAGGCGGCCGCGAAGCGGGTGAAAGTCGCCGAAACCGAGTTTTATCCTGACATCGATCTGGTCGGCTTCGCGGGCTTGCACAGCCTGAATCTCAAGGATCTGTTTCTGTCCAACGGCGCCAGCGTGGCTTATTCGATCGGGCCTACCGTCACGTTGCCGATTTTTGAAGGCGGGCGCCTGGAAGCGTCGCTGAAGAACGAGCAGGCCGGTTACGATGCCGCCGTGGAAAGCTATAACGAAATCTTGCTGGGCGCCGTTCAGCAAGTGGCCGACGCGCTGGCGCGGTGGCGCGAGAGCCTGGCCCATGATGCCGCCCAGGAGCAGGCGCTGCAGGCGGCCGAAGCGGAAGCCAGACTGAATGGCAAGCGCTATCGGGCCGGGCTCAAACCGCGCGACGGCGAGATCGATGCCGACATCCGCAAGATCGGGCAGCAACTGAAACTCAGCGCATTGCATGCCGAACACCTTCAGGCCGCGGTCGGACTGATCGAAGCCTTGGGCGGCGGCTACGAAAACAAGAACGACTCTCATGAATAACAGGCAGGACAGCAACATCAGCCCGCTCAAATCGGCTCCGGGAAATAAAGGGCCGCGCCTGCGGCAATGGCGGGACCGGCGAGCGCGCCGGTTGCTCGTGGTCGCTTTGCTCGCCGGTCTGGCAGGGCTTGCCTGCCTGGCTTACTGGCAGTTCCATTCCCGGCATGTGGTCGTGACCAATGATGCTTACGTCACGGGGAATCAGGCTTCGCTGAAGGCGCAGACCAGCGGCACGATCATTGATGTGCGCGTCGACAACACCCAGTACGTGCACGCCGGCGATGTCTTGGTGCGTCTCGATGGCCTGAACGCTGAAGTGGCGCTGGAGCGGGCCAGGGCCAACCTGGCCGAAGCCGTGCGCCAGGTTGAGATCCTGTTCAGCAAGGTCGAGATGCTGCGCCAGCGACTGGCGGAAAAGGACGCGACGCTCAGGCGAAGCCGCCGTGATCTGGCGCGCTACCGCAGCGTAGCCGAAGACGGCGCCGTTTCGGCGCAACAGATCGAGGATACCGAGTTTGCCATTCTGGAACTCGAAGCCGCGGTCCGGCGAATTGGCGCCGAATTGAGCGGAGCCGAGGCGCTGGTGCATGGCGCCGGACTGGCGGACAATCCCAGGGTCCGGCAGGCCGCCGCTGCACTCAAGCAGGCTTATCTGGACCGGGTCAGGCAGGAAATCGTGGCGCCGGTATCGGGATTCATCGCCAAGCGCAGCATTCAACCCGGTGAACAGGTGCATCCCGACACGCCGCTGCTGGCTATCGTGCCGCTGGATTATCTGTGGATAGAGGCCAATTTTCTGGAAAGCGAACTGACGTTCGTGCAACCGGGACAGCCGGTCGAAATCACCGTCGATCTGTACGGGCCGGACGTGGTTTATCATGGCGAGGTGCTGGGCCTGGGCGCTGGCACCGGCAGTGTCTTCGGTTTGCTGCCGCCGGAAAATGCCACCGGCAACTATATCCATATCAGCGAGCGTGTGCCGGTAAGAATCAGCCTGAATTCGGAGGAATTGCGGGCGCATCCGTTGCGCCCCGGACTTTCGGCCGTTACGCGCATCGATACCGACAAGCCGGGGCGTTCGGTTTTGGAACCCTTGACCACAACGCCGCCGGGAACTTATCTGACCGAAGTCTATGATGATCAGCTCGACGGCGCCGAGGCCCTGATTCGGGCGATTATCGAGGAAAACCGATTGCCCGATGCGATGCGGATGGAGCGCCGATAGGGCGGTGTGTGCTGAACGCTGAAAGGACGGGCGCTTTGTCGGCTCAATGATTGCCGGCGTTTAGCTGCGGCAAGCGCCCGAGCCTGGTCATGAAAGTGTCCGTGCCCTACAGGCGGACTTCCGCGTCCGGTTTTCTATTGCCGGCATAGGTTTTTTCGTAATGCGTCTGGCAGACGATGCAGCGTTTGGCCGCGGGATTCGCCACCAGGCGGTTAAGCTCAATCGGCGTTTCGCATTCAACACAGGTGCCGTAACGGCCTTCGGCGATGCGCAACAGGGCGGAATCGATTTCATTGATTTCATGCACATGCCGGTCGATGCTGGCGAGATGGATATCAACCAAAAGGTCCGCCACAGCTTCATCCGCCGAGTCATGAACGCTTCCGGCCAGTTCCCTGTACTGCTCATTATCGTAGGACAGCAGTTCATCGCGTATTTCATGGCGTAGTTCCAGAAATCGGGATTTCAGTTGCTTCTTGAAATTGCTGATCTGAAACTCGGATAAGTTATGCATGGTTCGTAGCCTCTCTATTTAGATGATGACAGATCCGGTATTCGGGCTGTTGATCTCTCGTCTATGGGATTATCTACGTGTTATCGGGATCGCAGGAGCCGATTTTTATCCAGACGCCATAATCGCAATGCAATAAATTGTCGCCGCTGCAGACATAGGTACCATGGGCATAGTTTCTATTGTTAAACACGCAGTTCGGGGCACCGGGTTGCTGAAGTTTATAATCCTGAGCTTCCAGTGGATACTCTTCAAGGATAGGTGAAGTGGTTAATTCAGGATCAGGTGCCCCGACTTGTGGTTTGTTGATGCGGTCAGCCATTATGTTATGCCTTTGTCTAATAATTGTTATGCATTTAATAATGCGGCTTGAATCAAGATGAAAACAGGCAGGGCAGGAAGCTTGACAGCGTTACCTGACCTGGAGGCACGAGTGCCATGCAGCCGCTGATACGACAACATGGACTACACCCGTAACCGATTCAGAGACGTGATTATTGACCAAATCCCAATCCTTATTGTTGATATCGAGTCGGCTAAGTCTGGCCCGTTCAGCCAGTTAAATAAAACTCGATCCGGTTTGTAGGAAATAGTTATAGCGGATCGACCGAATTAGTAGTATTCGTAAAACCACTTAGATAATGATACGGATAGATAATGACCGGATTTGCTCTTACTATAGGGGATGGCGGAAACAGGAAACTCCGAAGTGATGGATTCTTGTTGAGGTGAACTTTGCCGGCGGGCCTGTTTAGGCTATCAGGGGGGCTAATGTTGTCGCGCCGACAGCGGATTTTATAAAGGGGCATTATGCGAAAAAAAACATCACATCGCGGGCTTGACGATATTGGCAGAGCCTGGGGCTGGTTATTTGGCAACAGAAGTAACAGGCGGGTCGAACGGGTTCAGATTGAAACGGCGGAAAAGCAAATAGCAGACAGTATAGAAGATGAACAGAAATTGATGAAAAAGGTTCAGGAAGACCTGCTGACTTTATCGCCGTTAATCGACAGGACGGAACTGGAAAGAATATTCCCTTTTTTTAAAACGAAAGCCGACAGATACGGAATGCGCATAGCCTTCCTCAATGTGTTTGTGGGTGATTGTGAAAAAATGAACCACATGCTGGGCCAGAAGGACTGCGAGAATTTATTGAATCAGATCTGCGACAAAATTGTCAGCTTAAGCAGAAAAGACGAATTCGCAGTGAAATTGGACGGCAATGAACTGTACCTGTTTGTGCCGTTTTTTCAGACCGAAGAAGAACTTTGCCTGCTGTCCGAAAGGCTGGTCAAGGGAATTGAAGAAGCTATCCAAATGCAAGGGCGCAATCTTTCCTTATCAAGCCGCGTTGGCATATCGATTTATCCAAAGAACGGCAAAACGCTCGATAAACTGTTAACGGCGGCGAATAAAGCGCTCCAGAAGGCAGATGACGCCAATAAGCGTCTTTATTATTTTGCCATATAGCCAGGCCGCGCCGCTGTGCGCCGAAAACGTCGAGTATTCTTCAGGTTTATTAGGTGGTGACAGGCATTTTTATTTGCCCCACAATAAGCTATAAACAGACTTAAATTGTTAAGGCAAGGTGTTTATGTTTCCAATCAGAGATGAAAATCCGACAGTACGCGCGCCGGTAGCAACCATTACCATTATCGGCCTTAATATCCTGGTATGGCTGTTTGTTCAGGGCGCCGGAAGCGTCTGGCCGCTGATTAACTCATTTTGCCTCTACAGCCTGATTCCGGGCGATTTGCTCGGTATTGTGCCGGCCGGCACCGTTATACCGATGATTGAGGATGTGGGCTGTGTCGTAGACGGCAAGGGCAGTGTTACAACCTTGATTACGCATGCCTTTCTGCATGGCAGTTGGTTTCATATTATCAGCAATCTCTGGTTCCTGTGGATTTTCGGCGATAATGTCGAGGATGTCATGGGCGTTTTTCGCTTTATAGGTTTTTATCTGCTTTGCGCTGTAGCGGCCGCCGCCGCGCAAATCGTATCGAATCCGGCGGCGATCACGCCCATGGTCGGCGCATCCGGCGCCATCGGCGGCGTGATGGGGGCCTATGCACGGTTATACCCCAGGGCTTCTGTCTACACTCTGATTCCAATAGGTTTCTTTATCACCACAGCGGTAATCCCCGCCGTGTATATGCTCGGTCTCTGGTTCTTCATTCAGTTGGTCAGCAGCCTGTTCGGCGCGGAAGGACCGGGCGGCGGCGTGGCGTTCTGGGCGCATGCCGGCGGTTTTGTCGCCGGCTTGATACTGATAGGCCCCATGCAGCGTGAGGACTATCTGGCCGAACGCCGCCGCCTGGACCCGAAAGAGTAGGCCAGACAAGGCTTATGTCCGACAGCATGCCGCGATAAAAAAACAGACCCTGGATTTACGTTTATCAGGCAATCGGCACTGTATTTCGCTTTATAACTTGAAACCGCATCGGGTTGTTTCGTACACTCTATCCTTTGTGTGGAGTCATCCAGGTCAGCCCATGGCACGGGCATTTTTATTATTTCTCAAGTGACAGAATTAGAAACATTCTTCGGCAGTGACGGCGCCTTATCCAAGGTAATTCCAGGTTATCATCCCAGGGCGGCTCAGGTTGAGATGGCCGAAGCGATCGCGCGTGCCGTCGATGAAAACCGGAATTTGATAGCGGAGGCGGGAACCGGCACGGGCAAGACTTTCGCCTATCTGGTGCCGGCTATTTTATCGGGCAGGAAAGTCATCATTTCAACCGGCACCAAGAATCTTCAGGATCAACTGTTCAATAAGGATTTGCCGGTTATTCGCGAGGCAATCAAGCAACCTTTCACGGCCGCGCTGCTGAAAGGCCGCGGTAATTATCTGTGCACCTATCGGCTAAAGAACGCCTTTGCATCGACCCTGGGTTTCAGCAAGGAAGACGCGGCGGCGCTGGCCAAGATCCGCTCCTGGGCGCAGCGCACGAAAATCGGCGATGTCTCGGAAATGTCCGAGGTGGCCGAAGCCGATCCGATCTGGTATCAGGCCACTTCGTCGCTGGAAAATTGCCTGGGCCAGGATTGTCCCGATTATGCCGAATGTTTTCTGGTCAAAGCCCGCAAAAAGGCGCAGGAATCGGAGATCCTGGTCGTCAATCATCATCTGCTGTGCGCTGACTGGTCGATACGTGACAGCGGTTTCGGCGAGCTGTTGCCGGATGCCGATGTCGTGATCATCGACGAGGCGCACCAATTGGCCGATACGGCGTCAAACTTTCTGGGCATCAATGTCGGGGCCAAGCAACTAAATGACCTGGCCGGCGACGCCCTGGTTGAATACTTTAAAGACGCGACCGATATCCCGGCTTTGCGCACGGCTTGCGAAGACCTTGAACATGAAGTCAAGGATCTGCGCATGGCTTTCGGGATAGAACTGAAACGCGGCGAATGGCGGGACATTGAGGCTAATCCCAAAATAGCCGCCGGGCTGACTGCCGTTAAGGAGCAGTTGCAGCGCCTGACCGATCAACTGGAACTGGCCTCGGTCAAGACCAAGGGCCTGGAGTCGTGCTTCAAGCGCGCCGACGAGCTGCTTCAGCAATTAAAGATCATTATCGATGATGACAGCGGCAAATGGATACGCTGGTACGAGATTCACAGGAAAACCTTTACCCTGAGCCGGACGCCGCTCGACATCGCGGCCGAATTCCGCTCGTTCATGCAACACCATCAGGCGGTGTGGATTTTCACCTCGGCGACGCTGAGCGTGGCGCAAAAGTTCGATCATTTTTCCAATAATCTGGGCCTGGGCGATGCCGTCAGCGCCAGTTGGGGTAGTCCCTTCGATTATGCCAATCAATCGCTGTTTTATCATCCCAAAGGCTTGCCGCAGCCGAACGATCCCGAATTCATCCCGATTATCATGAATTTCGCCCTGCCGGTCCTGCAGGCCAGCAAGGGGCGGGCGTTTTTTTTGTTTACCAGCCACCGTGCGCTGAAACAGGCCGAAACGCTGCTGAAAGACAAGCTGGACTATCCGTTGCTGGTTCAGGGCAGCCGGCCCAAAGGGCGGCTGCTGGAGCAGTTTAAAGCGGCCGGCAATGCGGTCTTGTTGGGCACCTCGAGCTTTTGGGAGGGCGTCGATGTGCGCGGCGAGGCCTTGTCCTGCGTGATCATCGACAAGCTGCCGTTCTCATCACCCGGCGATCCGGTGCTGAAAGCACGCCTGAACGCCATGGAACGACAGGGGCGCAATCCGTTTTTCGAGCATCAACTGCCGGCCGCCGTGATTGCGCTCAGGCAGGGCATAGGCCGGCTGATTCGCGACGTCACGGACAGGGGCGTGCTGATGGTCTGCGATCCGCGTCTGCTGAAACGCGCCTACGGTCAGGTTTTCCTGGACAGCGTGCCGCCTATGAAGCGAACCCGCGATATTGAAGATGTGCGGGCCTTTTTTCAACAAGAGACTGAGCAATGAAATTATTAGCGGTAGAAACGTCCACCGAAGCCTGCTCGGCAGCGCTGTTGATAGACGGCGCGGTGGCCGAACGCTTTGAAGTGTCGCCCCAGAAACATACCCGGCTGATTTTGCCGATGATCGATGCCTTGATGGCCGAAGCCGGGCTGATGCCGCAGCAGCTTGACGCCCTGGCTTTCAGCCGCGGCCCGGGCAGCTTTACCGGCGTGCGCATTGCCACGGGCATCATTCAGGGCATCGCGTTCGGCGCCGATTTGCCGGTTGTGCCGGTGTCCACGCTGGCCGCCATCGCGCAGGATTTTTTCGATCACCATGATGACGATGTATGCTTCACGGCCATGGATGCGCGCATGGGCGAGATTTTCTGGGGCGTTTACCGGCGCGATCAGCACGGTCATGCCGAATTGCTGGGACGGGAAGCGGTGACGCCGGCCGAACAGGTTGAATATCCGCCGTTGCAAGGCGTAGGCGCGGGCTCCGGCTGGGGCGTTTATCGGGACCAGTTAATGACCCGGCTGGCGGGCCTGGTCGATCGGTGCGAGCCCGGTTTATTGCCGCGGGCCGGCGCCATTGCGCGTTTAGGCGCACATGGTTTCGAACAAGGCCTGGCCGTCGATGTCGAACAGGCAATGCCGGTTTATTTGCGCGATAAAGTCGCAAAGAAAGAATCAGAGCGATAATACGGTATAATGGCTCCCTGTTTTATAACTTGTCACTTCAGGTAATGGCTCAATATTTCGAAATCCATCCCGAGAACCCGCAGTTGCGTTTGATACACCGTGCCGTGGACATCATCCGAAAAGGCGGCGTTATCGCTTATCCGACGGATTCGTCTTATGCGATTGCCTGCCAAATAGACGATAAACAGGCGCTGGACAAGGTTCGCCGCATCCGGCAACTGGACGATAAACACAATCTTACGCTGGTCTGCACGGACCTGACGCAGGTTTCGAATTTCACGAAAATGGGCAACGATGCCTATCGGTTGATCAAGGCGTTAACGCCGGGCGCGTTTACGTTCATTCTCGATGCCACGCGCGAAGTGCCCCGCAGGCTCCAGCATCCCAGGAAAAAAACCATCGGTATACGCATTCCCGATCACCCCGTGACGCAATTGCTGGTTCAGGAGCTGGGTGAACCCTTGCTGAGCACCACCCTGATATTACCGGGCGATAGCGAAGCGCTCACCGACCCTTATGAAATCAGAAGCCGGCTTGAACATGAGCTGGACCTGGTGATCGATGCCGGTATTATTGCCTCCGAACAGACGACCATGATCGAGTGCTCCGGTAATGGCTGCGAGGTTGTCAGACAGGGCAAAGGACTTGCCCCCATGCTCGATTGATACAGGAAGCGAAGTTATGATGAATGAATTGACGCTGCTGCAGCGTATCGTTGTTTGGGTGTTGCCGGTGATTTTCGCGATTACCGTGCATGAGGTCGCTCACGGTTGGGTCGCGAAAAAATACGGCGACAACACGGCCTTTATGCTGGGCCGGCTGACTCTGAACCCGATCAAGCATATTGATCTGGTCGGCACCATTATCCTGCCTGGCATATTGTTAATGACGGGCACCGGCTTTATTTTCGGCTGGGCCAAGCCGGTACCGGTCGACCCCCGTTATTTCAAGAATCCGCGCCGCGATATGGCGATCGTTGCATTGGCGGGTCCGGTCTCCAATCTGCTGATGGCGATCGCCTGGGCGCTGTGCGTGCGTCTGGGCGTGATCCTGAATATGGAAGCCATATCATTGCCGATGATCTATACGGGTATCGCCGGCATATCCATCAATCTGGTGCTGGCGATGATCAATCTGTTGCCGATTCCGCCGTTGGACGGCAGCCGTATTTTGACCGGCATTCTGCCGTCCCGGCTGGCCTGGAAATATAACCAGCTGGAGCGTTATGGATTCCTTATACTGGTGCTGCTGTTAATGACTGGCGCCCTGGGCGCGATTCTGGCTTATCCGATGTACATCGCCCAGCAGTTGTTTTTTTCGATTGCCGGGTTATAGGATGTGGTATTGCGCAACGATCTTTCGGTTACCGGCAGGCATTGTTAATTTTTTCAGATGAGTCAAAACACAGCCGAAATCCTGGATGAGCCGCAAGCCATTGCGATGGTCCACGGCGCGCCGTTCAATCAGTTGCCGGAAGACCTCTATATTCCGCCCGATGCGCTGGAAGTGTTTCTGGAGGCCTTTGAGGGACCGCTGGATTTGCTGCTGTATCTGATAAGAAGGCAGAACCTCGATATCGTCAACATACCGATTGCCCAGATTACCCACCAGTATGTCGCCTATATCCAGATGATGGAGTTGCTGAATCTGGAACTGGCGGCGGAATATCTGGTGATGGCCGCGCTGCTGGCGGAGATCAAGTCCAGAATGCTGCTGCCCCGGCAGCCGGAAGCGGAAGACGAGGAAGAGGATCCTCGGGCCACGCTGATACGCCGGTTGCAGGAATATGAATGTATTAAAAACGCGGCCGAAGAGATAGACTTGATGCCCAGGATTGAGCGCGATCTGTTTGAGACCGCTGTCGATGTTTCCACGCTCAATGTTGAAAAAATCCTGCCCGATGTGCAGTTAAAGGAAATGCTGCTGGCATTTCAGGATGTGCTGAAACGGGTAGAACAACTCAGTCACCACCAAATCACTAAAGAACCGTTATCAGTCCGTGAACGAATGGCAACCATTTTGGAAAACCTTAAAGGAGCGGATAGTCTCCTTTTCTCGCAATTATTTATCCGAAAAGAAGGGCGACACGGGGTCGTTGTCTCGTTTCTGGCCATCCTCGAACTCAGCAAAGAGCGACTTATCGACATCATCCAGTCCGACGCCCTTGCCGAACTGCGAGTCCGAAGCGCCGTCTCCGCTTCCGCCTCCTAAAGCGAAGAAAGAGCCAAAGCCCAGAAAAACCAAACCGATAACAGACGATGCGATTGACTCGAATGTCCGTATTATTCCCGAGCCCGTCAAGGGGCCGCCTGTCGACTTAGACCGGCTAAAAGCCTACGTCAGGCACAAGAATCGGCGCAGACAGTCTCAATCGGCGCAATTGCCGGTACCACCTCCCGTTATTGAACAGCCAGAACCCAACATGGAAATCAAGCGCATAGTCGAAGCCATTTTGTTTGCAGCCAGCCGGCCGATGACAGCGAAACAGGTGCAACAGGTTTTTCCCGAAATCGAGCAGCCGGAATTGGCGGAAATCCAGTCGGCCATTGATGCCATTGTCGAGGAATACCGGTCCAGGCCTGTCGAGCTGAAAAAAGTGGCGAGCGGCTATCGGTTTCAGGTTAAACAGGAGCTGTCGCGTTGGGTGTCGCGACTTTTTGAGGAAAAACCGCCCAAATATTCGCGTGCCTTGCTGGAAACGCTGGCCATCATCGCCTATCGGCAACCGGTAACGCGCGGCGATATCGAGGATATTCGCGGTGTCAGCGTCAGCAGCAGCATTATGCAGACGCTCATTGAACGCGAGTGGGTGCGGGTGGTGGCGCATAAGGAAGCCCCGGGCCGGCCCGCCATTTACGGCACGACCAAACAATTTCTGGATTATTTCAATATTGCCTCGTTAGATGAACTGCCGACTTTGCAGGAGATTCAAAATCTTGATTTGTCGTTGGATAACGGGCAACAACCCATGCAGGTAAAGAGTGAAAAGCAAGAAACCCGCGAAGAACTCGCAGAAACAGCTGAACAATAACAAGGCAGCGAAAAAAACCGACCGCCATGCATCGCCGGGCGAGCGCTATAAAAAAAACGCGCCACGCGGCGTTTCGGCAGACGCGCAAAAGAAACCGGTCAGCGCCAGGCCAAAGGTGTCTGAGACGGTCGAGGCGAGTCAGCCGTCAGACGGCGAACGCATCCAGAAAGTGCTGGCACGCGGTGGCGTCGGCTCACGCCGGGAAATCGAGCGCTGGATAGAAGAAGGCCGGGTCAAGCTGAACGGAGAGGAAGTCAGCCCGGGCACCCGGCTAAAGCCTGGCGATCATTTACAGATCAATGGCCGGGTCGTGCATTGGGAGAAATTCGATCAGCAGCCGACGCGCGTGTTGTTGTACCACAAGCCGACCGGCGAAGTCGTCACGCGCCGCGACCCCGAGGGGCGCCCGGTCATATTCACGCAGTTGCCGAAATTGCCCGTGGGCCGCTGGATAGCGGTAGGGCGTCTCGATATCAACACCTCGGGGCTATTGCTGGTGACCAACAACGGCGAGCTGGCCAATCGGCTGATGCACCCGTCGACGGCCGTGGAGCGTGAGTACGCGGTGCGTATTCTGGGCGAAGTGTCGGAGGCGACCATGGAAAAGCTCAAGCAAGGCGTGGAACTGGAAGACGGCAAAGCCAGGTTTGACGAAATCCATTTTGCCGGCGGCGAGGGCGCCAATAAATGGTATCACGTCATCGTCACCGAAGGTCGCAACAGGCTGGTCAGGCGCTTGTGGGAATCGCAGGAGGTGACCGTCAGCCGCTTGATACGCCTGCGTTATGGGCCCGTGGTGCTGCCGGAGCGCCTGAAAGCGCATGCGTTCTATGAGTTGACCGATAAAGAACTGGATCTGCTGTTTGATTTTGCCGGCATGGCAAGAGAGAAGCGGGAAGCGGTAGCCGAAACGGAAATGAAAAGCCACAAGCACAGACGGCGTTAAGGTCAGGCGGGTTCGCTGACCCGCCAATCGCAGAGGCGCCCCGCGTTACCGATTGCCGCCAGCCGTTATCGAGCGGCTATGACCCGGTTCCTGCCGTTCTTTTTGGCTTGGTACATGGCGGCATCGGCGCGTTTAATGAAGGACTCGAACGTGTCGTCGGCGCGTAAGGCATTGACGCCGAGGCTTGCGGTCATCCTGAGTGTGTTCATGTCATAGGTCACGGTGCGCCGTTCGATGGCGGCGCGTATTTTTTCCGCCAGCAATTCGGCGTCGGCCAGATCGGTGTCGCTTAACAGGATGACGAATTCCTCGCCGCCATAACGGAAGATGAGATCGCTGCTACGCAGGCTGTCCTTGATCCATGCCGCGACAGAGGCGAGCATGATATCGCCGCAATCATGGCCGTAATCATCATTAATCGTTTTAAAGTGGTCGATGTCCAGGAAAATAATGGCCAGATTCTTGGCCTGGCGTATGGCCAGCCTGATTTCCCGGTTTATCGTATCGTTAAAGGACGCTCTGTTATGGGTCTGCGTCAGCGGGTCCATATACGCCATTCTCAGCGCCCGATGAAACAGCGTTGCGTTTTTCAGCGGATAGATCAAATAGCGCAGCAGCGTTTCCAGTAACTTGATTTCAGCCTCGGTAAACTGATGGTTGCGCATCAGTTTTAATTCACCCAATGGTTGTTGCTCGATTTTAAAGGCATGGCTATAGGCATGCTTGGTAAAGACGCCATTTTTAATTTCCAGGCTGAATTCCCGATTGCTATAGACGTAACCGCTATGCGGAATCATCGATTCGATTCTGCTGCAAAAAATGGAGATCAGTTCGTTAAATTCCAGCGTCGTCTGTAGCGCGTTGCTGATATCGTACTGACTCGGGTTTTTCGCTTTGCCAGCTTCAAATGCGGTATTGCTGACCATGGCCAGGTTTACGGATTTTTTCACGGTATTGCCTACTCTCACCTTGGGATTTAATTGACATAACAACTCAAGCGAGGACTGTGCCATTTTATATAAATCTATAAAATTCAATAAATTATGAATTCTACTCAGGATCTGGAGTGTATGATTATGTCAGTAATGTGACAATTCAGGACAACAGGGAATGGCTGGCGAGGCAACGGCCGATAGTGTTTTATACCGCCGGTTTTTTATTCCACGGCGATATCTTCATTCCAGAGTTGAGGTTTTTCCTTGATTAACCGGGCCATCAGTGCGATGCAGCTCGGGTCGTCAAGCACGGCGACTTCAACGCCGTGGCTTTCCAGAAATGCAATGTTGCCGGCAAAGTTTTCCTTCTCACCGATAACGACGCGTTTAATGCCGAACTGAACAATGGTGCCTGCACACATCATGCAGGGGCTGAGTGTCGTGTATAGCGTGACGGCCTTGTAACTGCCGCGCCGTCCGGCCCGACGCAGGCAGTCCATTTCACCGTGCGCGATCGGGTCGCCTTCCTGAACGCGCCTGTTATGGCCCACGGCTAAAACCTGGCCATTTTCAACCATAACCGCGCCGATCGGCAGTCCGCCTTCGTCGTAACTTTTTTGCGCCTGGTCGTAAGCCATGGCCATGAATTTCAGGTCTTGTTCGCTGGTCGTCATTTTTTAAGCCCTCTGTGTGATTACTCTATTTCTGCCTTGATCCTTTGCCTGATAAAGCGCGTCATCGGCTCGCTTGACCAGTTGCTCGATATCCATTCCGTCACCTATTTGCGCGACGCCGAAACTGGCGGAAATCCGCCGCTCATGCTTGTAGTGGTGCGAGCTGATTTTTACTCTTAATTTTTCCGCCAGAATGGCCGCGCTCTCGGTACTGTTCTGTGGGCAAATAATCATGAATTCCTCGCCGCCCCAGCGCCCGAGTATATCAGTCTGCCGAATATGGCCTTTCAGGATATCGGCGATGCTGGTCAACACGGCATCACCGGTCAGATGGCCATGGGTATCGTTGATGGCTTTGAAATGGTCGATATCCAGCATAATGATACTGAACGGTCTCCGGTAGCGTTGATATAAATCGAATTGCTCCTGCAGAATGTCGTCGAGTTTAGCGCGATTGTATACCTGCGTCAGCTTATCGGTTATGGACAGTTTCAGCAGCAATTCATTCTGTTCGGCAATTTCCTTAAGATATTTGGCCTGCACGAAATTGCGGTAGAGCAGCAGGAAGCCGATAACGGCAATTCCGGCCACCAGCTTCCAGAGCAAACCGTAATCAGTGCCTTTTTCATACTTGACGGAGATCCATTTGTTGATAATGGTCTGGTGCTCTGCTGCGGGAATTGCGTTAACCATCTTTTCAAAGATCGCCAGCAATATGGGATCGTCATTACGCACGCCGATGCCGAGTTCAAACTTGTCATCAAATTTACCGGCAATTTTAAGCTCGCCGATGTAATGATTTTGTAAGGCATACCCGATGGTTGTCAATGAATCCAGAAAACCGAACAGTTCGCCCTGAGCAACCTTGTTCAGTCCTTCATCAAGCGTGTCGAATTCAATCAGATTGATGGTCGGATATTTATTTCGCAATAGCTCGGCAAAGGCATAACCCTTGACGATGCCCAGCTTCTTGTTGAGCACATTTTCGATGTCGGCGACAAACAGTTCATCTGTTCGGGTGGCGATAACCAAAGGCGAGTTCAGGTAAGGGCTGGTGAAATTCCAGTCTTTTTCACGTTCAGGCGTCGCTGCGACCAGCGATAACAGATCGCATTTTCGCTGTCTGGCAAATGCCAGCGATTGAGTCCAATTACTGGTCGGCACCAGTTCAATCGGGGTCGGTATCATTTGGCGCAGCAAATTAAAATAATCGGCGCTTATGCCAATATGCTGGCCTTGTTCAATTTTTTCATAGGGCATCCACTGCGGATCTACGCATAGCGTTATTTTTTCCAGGGATTGAATGTAGTCGAGTTCCTGTTTTGAAAACAGCGGCGCTTTCGATGTCGCGGCGGCTTCGAAGAAAAAGCCGTTGAGGCTGGCGGACGAATCGATCAGGTCTGCCGCTTTCAATACATCAAAATTGTGCAGGACCAGGTTTGTATTGACAGAGCCTAGCGTTTTTATATCGGGCAAAATCAATTTCTTGATGATGTCGGCTTCATAGAGCAGCGCGTCCAGAGACTTTTCCCGCGAGTAGTTGTTATAAATGAGTTCGGCCATTTCTTCCGTGTGACTCAGCGCATATTCCCAGCCCTTGTTGCTGGCATCGATCAGTTTCTGCGTGCGTTGTCTGTAATGCTCGGCAGTTGAATAGGCGGTAAAAAGGTTGCCGTGATAGGCGTTGATGCCATAAGCGGACGGATCAATGATATTGTAAGGCGTTTTCGATTGCCTGATCTGGTAGAGCTCATTCGACAGGAAGGCTGACATTGCATCTATATCGCCGCGAATAAAGTCAGCCGCATCGAATGAATGAGGAATCGCCTGAAAGTCATCAGCCGTCATGTTAAAGGCTTTTAACAGTAAGGCCAGGGAGCTGTTGCGCAACTGTTCTTCCGTGATCATGACTTTCTTGCCGATCAGGTCGGAAGGCGTCAGCAGCGTTTGCTTGCTGATGATAACCAGTGCCGGGCGCTTGAAGTAGTTCGCCAACAGCACAACCGGTTTGTTTTGCGCCTTGACCAGGGTTAAATCGGCATCGTTTATACCGTAATCGGCCTGGCCGTTTAAAACCGCCTCGACGACGTCCATATCCGCTTCCCGTTCCTTTAACTCAACATCAAGGCCTGCTTCTTTGTAAAAACCTTTCTCTTTTGCCGCAATGAAACCGGCAAATTCGAACTGGTACTTCCAGCCGAGTTGAAGGGTAACTTTTTCTAACGGTGAAGCGGACGTTATAGAAGCAAACAGGGTCAAGAAAATAAAGATGGCTATTTTCAATTTAGATTACAGGCTGGCTGGGTAGGCATAAAGATAAAGTTTATCACTATTATCCTTGATATTGCGCGCGGGCGGTTTTTATCTTCCGCTTGCCGTGCCGGAGAGAAGGGTCGCGGGAAGGAGTCAATTGGCGATGATTGTCAGGCCGGAAGCGAGGCAGGCGGCTATGGAACCGTGTCGGCCAGGGGACCTCGCGGGTCATGGCTTCAAGATGGATCAGCCAGGGGCTGGCGCTAACCGGCCGGCAGATAGATTCTGAACCGGGTGCCCTGGTCTACGGTGGAATCAATGACGAATTCGCCCTGATGGTCCTGGATAATCTTATGGGAAAGGGATAGTCCGAGTCCGAGGACCTTGTCGGCGGGTTTGGTAGTAAAGAAGGGCTCGAAGATTCTGTTTTTTATCGAGTCCGGGATGCCTGTGCCGGTGTCCTCAATCTCAAACCATAGCCAGTCGGAATTTTTATAACCGGTTCTGATGGTGATTTTGCCGAAGCCCTCGATAGCCTGGGCGGCATTAATCAATAAATTCATGAATACCTGAATGAGATCAGAGCCTATGCAGCGGACGGGCTTGATTCCGGCGTAGTCCTTGATAATCTCGGCCTTGTATTTGAACTCGTTGTTGAGGATGGTCAGGATGGAGTCGAGGTTTTGTTCAATATCGAAAGGCTCTTTATCGCGCTTATCATTACGTGCAAGGCTGTATAAATCCTGGACCAGTTTTTGAGCCTGGTTGGCATCTGCTATCGCCGCTTTCAACCGGCCATTCAAGTCATCGATTAGCGATGCCGGAGCCGGTTGCTTTTTAAGCGCATTGAAGGCCGTCACTTCGCTATTGTCATGCGGAAGCTGTCCGGCAAGGCGTTTGGTCATATCGGTAAGGCGGTTGATATTGTGTAGAAATTGTTTCAGGGTGTTCAGATTGGAATAGACGGAATCCAGCGGATTATTGATTTCCTGCGCGATGCCCGAAGCCAGTTTGCCTATCGCGGCCATTTTTCCCGATTGTATCAAGTGCCCTTGGGCTTCAGTCAGCTTTTCTTTTAAAGCTCGCCGCGCCTCCTTTTCCCGGTTAAGCATTTCCCGGGTCTGCTGTAATTCCTCTGTCTGGTTCTTGACCATTTCTTCAAGTTGTTCGACGGACAAAGCCTGTGCCGCTTCAATCTGTTTGTGCCTGGAGATATTGGTCCCCCAGCCTGTGAAACCGGCAAATCCGTCATTTTCAAGTATGCCGGGTGCAGCGGTTTCCAAAATGGACAGGTAATTGCCTTCGTGAGACATCAAGCGATATTCAATCTGTAATGTTGAACGCTCCGCGAAAGCTCTGGCGTATTCCGCTGACAGCCGGTCCCGGTCATTCTGATGAACGAAATTCAGCCATACTGCCGCCGGGCATTCGCGCGCCGTAAATCCGGTGGTTTGCTGCCAGTGTTTATTGCAATACATGGACTGGTTGAGTTCATCCTTGAGCCAGATAAAGGCGGGCACATTGTCGGCAAACTCCCAAAAACGGCTGTCATTTGCCCGGGAGAGGTTACGGCAAGCGTCCTTGATGACATAGCCCGCGCCGGTTTCCTCGACGGATTGTTCGGCGCCGGCTACAGTTAATACTATCTGTTTGTCGACATTGATTATATGGTCGATAAACCAGTTGGTCAGGAAATCAAGCAGCTCAAGCGTGATTCTTTCCGGGGTGGACGTGCACCGAAGCTGTTCCTTGGCGATTTTTTTGATGAATGCCTGGTGTTTTATCTGATGTTCGAGAAAAAACGGCTCGGGATAGCCGTTTTGGCGCATGAAATGCTCTTCGGCATCAAAATGGTAATAGATGTAGGCGACCAGTTTATCCAGCGCCCTGAGGCGGATTTGATGTTCTCCATTTGCGGCAATGATTTCATTCAGGTTATTGATTAGTTTGAATATCTGCTGATGATGAGTATCAATTTCATCAATCCCGGTACTTAATTGGGTATCCCAAATAAATATTGTCATAGATCATAGAATAGAAATTTGAAGGCAATAAGCAAGTTACAGTACCCGATGGCTTTGTTCAATAATGAAAGAATTATAATTATGTCAGCAAATACTAGACAGTCTAGCTCAAGCCTGGATTTAAAAAATCGTTTTTAAAAAGCAAATGCGACCGATCCGGTGAATCCTTGGGAAAAGCAGGGCCATTGAAACAGTTGCTGGGAAGACTGCCGTCATGGCAGTTTTCCCGGCAGGCGCGCTGATTTTTGATGAAGGGACGCCAGTAAAACGGATATAACGGTAAGCATTAAAGGGTCGAAGTCGGGCGTAGACCGCCGTCATACGGAGCTGGCCGCGAATCCGGGAGTGGCGGAAAGGCAAAAAGCGTTAATTCGGGCTCGGGGCGTGCGTTAATACAAGCCCAGTTGCAGTTGGGCGACTTCCGACATCATGTCGCGCGACCAGGGCGGGTCGAGCACGATCTCCACATTGACATTGTCCACGCCGGGCAGTGCGCGTATGCATTTTTCCACGTCGCTCTGGATCACGGGGCCCATGCCGCAACCTGGCGCCGTCAAGGTCATCATGACGTGCACATCATTCAGTCCTTCGCCTGTCGGCGTGACCTTACAGGAGTAAACCAGGCCCAGATCGACGATGTTAACCGGTATTTCCGGGTCATAAACTGTTTTCATGACTTCCCAGCAGTTTTTCTCGACCGCCTCGGGGCTGGTTTCCGATACCAGGGTATGCAATTGATGCATATCCTTGCCCAACGCATCGGCATCAACGCCGGCGATGCGGACCATGTGGCCGTGCTCGGTCACGACGGTGTAGTTGTTGCCGAGAGACTGGTGGATGGTTACTTCGTGGCCTTTGCTCAAAGTTCCGGTGTTGCCGTCGGGTATGGTGACAACGTTGACATCGCGGGTTAAGACAACGGTTTCTCTTTCTGCCATAGTGATTCAGTTATAGGTTAAAAGTGCGGGCGTCGATAATCTGGCCGCTGACATCAAGACTCGCGGCGCTAAATAAATAGACATAAACAGGTACCAGGGATTCCATGGCGGGCAGCTTGTGTTTGTCTTCCGCCGGATAAGCGCGCTTTCTTAGCGGCGAGTCAACCGGGCCGGGCACCAAGGTATTGACGCGGATTCTGTTGAAGCCTTCAAGTTCTTCGGCCAGAATGTTGGCCAGGCCTTCCAGTGCTATTTTCGACACGCCGTAGGCGCTTGAATAAGCCGGCGCATGTCTGGCGGACGAGTCGGAGGTGAAGACGATCGAGGCGTGCTCGCTTTTGTTCAGCACCGGCAGCAATACGCGGCTTAACAGGAATGGCGCATTCAGGTTGACATTGAGCGTGTGCCCCCAGTCCCTGGTTTTGGTGACTGCGATAGGGGAGAATGCGGTTAATTCGACTGCCGAATGCAGAACGCCTTGCAGGGAACCGTATTTGTCATCGATTCTGTCGGCCAGTTCCTGATAGTCGGCTTCATTAGCGCCGGCCAGATCGAAAGGGTAAATAATCGGTTCCGGTGCGTTGGCGGCCAGGATGGCATCGTAGGTCGCTTCCAGTTTGGCGATGTTCTTATCGAGCAGAATAATATGCGCGCCCTGTTTGGCCAGTGCCAGTGCCGCCGTGCCGCCCAGGCCTCCGCCCGCGCCGGTAATGAGGATGACGTGATGGGTTAGCGGCATGTGAGTGACTCTATCCAGGTTGGAATTTGTTCGGGCGATGCGATCAGCGCATCGGCGCCCCAGGTTTCCGGCGTGTCGCCCGGCTTCAGGTAGCCGTAAAGCGCGGCCAGCGTTTTCATCCGGGCATTTTTTCCTGCCACAATGTCATGAATGGCATCGCCAATATAAACGCATTCCTGCGGCCGGACGCCGGCCTGCCGGCAAGCTTCCAGCATCGGTTCCGGATGCGGCTTGCTGTTGGCCGTGGTATCGCCGCTGACGATGCAGGCCGCTCTGGCGGTCAGCTTTAACGCCGCCATCAGCGGGTCGGTAAAGCGCTTGCGTTTATTGGTCACGACGCCCCATTTCAATCCCCGCGCCTCGATGATGCGCAGCGTTTCGGCCATGCCCGAGAAAAATACCGTGTATTCGGCAATGTTGCTCTGATAGTGGTCAAGCATGGTTTTCAGAATGGCCGCCTGAAGTTCCGGGTCGGTGTCGGCACCGACGCTCTCTCTGACCATGGCGCCGCCGCCGTAGGAGATAAAGGGGCGGATAGCCTCCGGGGCGACGGCCGTCAGGCCGTGCGCGGTCAATGCCCGGTTCAGGCTGGCGATCAGGTCGGGTGCGGTATCGACCAGGGTGCCGTCCAGGTCGAACAGCACGCAGGAAAGTTTGAAGTCGCTCGGCATCGGCACGTTACTCGGGGCGTCTGAACGCGGCGAGATAGTTGACATCGATATCCCTGCCCAGTCTGAAACGCTTGGTGAACGGATTGTATTCGATGCCCACCATGCCCTGCAGTTCGAGACCCGCATCACGGGCGGACTGGCTCAGTTCAGACGGCTTGATAAAGGTTTTGAAATCGTGCGTGCCTTTGGGCAGCATTCTGAGCACGTGTTCAGCCGCGACAATGGCCAGCAGATAGGCTTTCGGTTGCCGGTTCAGGGTCGAGAAAAACACCATGCCGCCGGGTTTGACGAGCCGGGCGCACGCGGAAATGATGGAGCCAGGGTCGGGCACGTGCTCGAGCATTTCCATGCAGGTGACATGGTCGAAACTTTCGGGCTGTTGCTCGGCCAGCGCTTCGGCGCTGATTTTCTGATAGCGCGTGTTGACGCCGGCTTCCAGTCCATGCAGATCGGCGATATCGATCAATTCCTCGCTGAGATCAATGCCCAGTGCATCGGCGCCCTGTTTGGCGAGGCCTTCGGTTAATATGCCGCCTCCGCAGCCGACGTCAACGATGCGCTTGCCGGCAATTTCAGCATACTGCTGGATGAACTGGATGCGTAACGGATTGATGTCGTGCAGGGTCTTGAACTCGCCCTGCGGGTCCCACCAGCGTTCGGCCATTGAGCCGAATTTGTTGATTTCGTGCGGATGTACGTTCTCTGTTGCTGTCATCGTATGAACCGTGTGTTGGATGGCTATAGTGTACTATATTACTAGGTTATTCGTCATTACTGGCCTAAGCGTTGCCGCCATTCGCCGATTTTCCGCTTTAAATCCGTTATGTCGATTGTGGTCAGGTGGCGTTGCTTTAACAAGTGTTTGCCCGCTACCCAGACATCAGTGACCTGCTGGCGGCTGGCGGCATAGACGATCTGCGAGATCGGGCAATACAGCGGCTGGGTTTCCAGTCGGTCCAGATTGATGGCGATCACATCGGCGGATTTGCCGATGCTCAGCGAGCCGATTTCATGATCCAGGCCCAGAGCCTTGGCGCCGTTAATGGTCGCCATGCGTAAGGCGGTCATGGCCGGGATGGCGCTGGCGTCATTGGCGACGGCCTTGCCGAGCAGCGCGGCCATGCGCATTTCCCCGAGCATGTCCAGGTCATTGTTGCTGGCCGCGCCGTCGGTGCCCAGGACGACATTGATGCCTGCCGCGAGACATTTGGCAATCGGGCTGAAACCGCTGGCCAGTTTCAGATTGGATTCGGGGCAATGGACGATATGCGCGCCGGTTTTCGCGACTAACTGGATTTCGTCTTCAGTCAGCTGGGTCATGTGCACGGCCATGAATGACGGGCTGAGCAGGCCCAGTTCATGCAAGCGCTGTAGCGGGCGCCGGCCGGTTTTTTGCTGCTCCTGTTCGACTTCGTGCAGGGTCTCGTGCACATGCATATGCACGGGCAGTTCCAGTTCGTCGGCAAATGTTCTGATCCTGCTCAACGGTTCATCCGAAACCGTGTACGGCGCATGCGGAGCAAACGGCGTTGAAATCAATGGATGATGGCGGAGTTGGTCGTGCAGGGCCAGGCCTTTTTCGATATAGGCCTCGCTGTTTTCGGCCCAGACCGACGGAAAATCGATCACGATCAGACCGACACTGGCGCGTATGCCATGATGCATGGCCTGTTGCGCCGTGATTTCAGGAAAGAAATACATGTCATTGAAGCAGGTCGTGCCGCCGAGGATCATCTCGGCAATGGCTAGGTCAGTGCCATCGCGCACGAATGCTTCGCTCATCCATTTCTGTTCCAGGGGCCAGATATGGTTTTGCAGCCAGTCCATCAGGTGCAGGTCATCGGCGATGCCGCGCAGCAAGGTCATGGCCGCATGCGTATGGCTGTTGACGAAACCGGGCAGCAGTGCGTGACTTTCTAGGTTTTCCGTTGTCGTACCTTGGTACTTCTGCCTGGCCGTCGCTGTCGGCAACAGATCGATAATTCGGCCGTCGTCAATAACCAGTGTATGGTATTCGTATAGGGCGTCAGGCGCGCGCTCACGAACAGTCGCGCCATTGTCGGGAGCAATGCGCGAGGTTACGGATTCCGGCTCAACGGGTATAATCCAGCGCGCATGGATCACTGTGTCAACTATCATAGGTATTCCTGTTATTTAGATGCGGAATTATAACTTTTTTAACTTAATTTTTGATAAATAATGACAAGACAGACTAAATTGACTGTACAAGCCCTGCATTGGACGGGCGATGCTTTAAAAGTGCTGGATCAGCGCCAACTTCCCGAAAAAATCGTTTACGACGAATACCGCGATGCTGTCGGCGTAACGGAAGCCATTGCTTCCATGCGCGTGCGAGGCGCCCCGGCGATCGGCATTGCGGCGGCTTATGGGGTCGTGCTGTCGGTCATGCGGCATTATGCGGCCGGAGCCGACCTATGGCGGCAACACGTGGCGGCCGACTTCGACCGGTTGGCCCATTCCAGACCGACGGCCGTCAATCTGTTCTGGGCATTGGCCCGGATGAAAGCGGCGCTGAATCAAGCGCAGGATGATCCTTTGGCGGCGGCGCTGGACTGCGCCGAAAAAATCCACGCCGACGATATCGTCGCCAATCATGCCATGGGCGAACTGGGCGCCGATATCCTGGCCGGCGCCAAGGGCATTATGACGCATTGCAATGCCGGAGCCCTGGCAACGGGCGGTTACGGCACGGCGCTGGGCGTTATTCGCAGCGTCTATCGGCGGAAGCCGGTCGCTGTCTACGCCGGCGAAACCCGGCCCTGGCTGCAGGGCGCGCGCCTGACCGTCTGGGAACTGGCGCAGGACGGCATACCGGCGACTTTGATCGCCGATTCGGCGGCGGCCTGGCTCATGAAATCGGGCGCAATCGACTGGATCGTCGTCGGCGCCGACCGTATTGCCGCGAATGGCGACGCAGCCAATAAAATCGGTACATATTCCCTGGCGGTGCTGGCCAGACAGCATGGCGTCAAGTTAATGGTGGCGGCCCCGACTTCGACGATAGACTGGAGTATAGAGGACGGCAGCCGGATCGAGATCGAGCAGCGCAATCCGAATGAATTGCTGGCGCCTTGCTACATCCATGAGGATTCACTGGTCAGCGCCTGGAATCCGGTATTCGATGTGACGCCGGCCGAATTGATTTCAGCGATTGTCACCGAGAAAGGCGTGATATTGAATCCATCTGAACACGGAATCAGGAGCTTAATGTATGCAACTAAGTAAAAAAGGTAATAATCCGGTATTAGCGGCCGGCTATTTCTTCAGAGGACTAAAATTATTGACCGACCCTCAACTGCGGGCATTCTTGATTATTCCGGTCCTGATCAATCTGGTGCTGTACAGTGTTGTGTTGGCGCTGGGGTATTATTACGTCAGCGACTTGATTGATCAGTTTATTCCCGACTGGCTGGAGTGGCTGAACTGGGTATTGTGGCCGTTGTTTTTTATCAGCTTTTTTATCGCCGGTTTTTTCAGTTTTACGGTGCTGGCAAATCTGATAGCGGCGCCTTTTTATGGCAAACTGGCGGCGAAAACGCTGAGTATCGTTACGGGGCAAGCCGGTGCCGGCGAAGAACAGCCTCTGGCTAAAGTCATGGTTGCAGAACTCAAGCGCATCGGGTATCTCGTCGTGCGCGCCTTGCCGTTGCTGCTGTTGTTCATTATTCCCGGCATCAACGTGATCGCGCCTTTTCTGTGGGCCTTGTTCGGCGCCTGGGGCATGGCGCTCGAGTACATGGCTTACCCGCTTGAAAACGAAGGCATGCTGTTCACGGAACAGAAGCAATTGGCCAAAAGCATACGCCTGGGCGCATTGGGCTTTGGCGGCATCACGATGGCGGGATTGACGTTACCCTTGTTAAATATTGTTGTGGCACCGGCTGCTGTTATCGGCGCGACTATTTATCTTCATGAAGTTAAACAAGACTAAAGACACGAGGTTGATCATGAATAGAGAATATAAAGCGCATCCCTGGCATGGAATCAGTCCCGGCGATAGCGCTCCGTCCATTGTTACGGCATTTATCGAAATCGTCCCGACTGATACGGTTAAGTATGAAATCGACAAAGTCAGCGGTTATCTTAAAATCGACCGGCCGCAGAAGTTTTCCAATACGGTGCCGGCGCTGTACGGCTTTATTCCGCGAACTTATTGCGCCGAGCAAGTTGCCGAGTTTGCGGCCGTAAGGTCCGGCAGGACGGTTATCAAGGGTGACGGAGATCCGCTGGATATTTGCGTGTTAAGCGAGCGCACAATCACGCATGGCGATCTTATTTTGCCGGCTATTCCTATCGGCGGGTTTCGTTTGCTCGATAAAGGCGAGGCCGACGATAAGATTATCGCGGTTATGAAGGACGATGAGTTTTATAGGCAATGGCGTGATGTATCAGACTGCCCCGTGTCTTATATCAACCGCCTGAAACATTATTTTCTAACCTATAAAAGTCTTCCCGAAGAAAACAATTCCTGCGAAATAACCAATATTTACGGGCGGGAAGAGGCACATGAGGTGATTAGCAAGTCCATGGCGGACTATGAAAATCATTTTGCCCGATAAGCGGTTTTTGCGTTTCAAGGCCGGATTTAATGGCGTTTTTCCATTAAATCCGGTTTTTTGTTGCTTGCGTCCCGGCCTTTTCTGTTCGGGAGGCGGCATTCAATGGGGTGATTGACTCAACCCGGCCTTGAACTACAGGTGCGGTCCAGCTTTGGTGAAATCAAAATCATCGCCGGCGTTGGTATATTTCTTGAAGTTCTCGATGAACATGCCGGCGAGCTTTTTCGACGTCGCATCAAACGCCTCTTTATCTGCCCAGGCATCGCGCGGGTTGAGTCGGGCATCATCGACGCCTGCCAGCTCTTTGGGAATGAACAGGCCGAAGTAAGGTATTTTGTTAAATTCAGCCTTGTTGATGCTGCCGTCCAGGATCGCATTGATGCAGGCGCGCGTCGCTTTGATGCTCATGCGCTTGCCGACCCCGTAACCGCCGCCGCTCCAGCCGGTATTGACCAGATAGGCGTTAACGCCGTGTTTTTCCATTTTTTCGCCGAGCAGCTTGGCGTAAACGGTTGGATGCAGCGGCAGAAACGCTTCGCCGAAGCAGGCGGAAAAAGTAGCCTGGGGTTCGATGATGCCGCGTTCTGTGCCGGCAACCTTGGCGGTATAGCCGGACAGGAAGTAGTACATGGCCTGGTCCTTGGTCAGCCGGGAGACCGGCGGCAGAACGCCGAAGGCATCGCAACTCAGGAAAATAATATTTTTCGGCAGGCCGGCCTTGAGTGTCGGCTCATGGTTTTCGATGTGCTCGATAGGGTACGAGACGCGGGTGTTTTCAGTTTTGGAGCTGTCGAAGAAATCGACCACGCCGTCTTCGTCATACACCACGTTTTCCAGCAAGGCATGACGTTTGATGGCGCCATAAATCTCGGGTTCATTCTCCGGAGACAGGCCGATACACTTGGCATAACAGCCGCCTTCGAAGTTGAAGATGCCTTCATCGCTCCAGCCGTGTTCATCGTCGCCAATCAGTTTGCGTGCGGCATCGGTCGATAAAGTGGTTTTGCCGGTACCTGACAGGCCAAAGAACAAAGCGACATCACCCTCCTTGCCGACATTGGCACTGCAATGCATGGACAGGATGCCATCCAGCGGCAGCCAATAGTTCATCATGGTGAAGATGCCTTTTTTCATCTCGCCGCCGTACCAGGTGCCGCCGATGATGGCGATGTTCTTTTCGACGTTGAAGATGCAGAACACTTCCGAATTGAGACCGTGCTTTTGCCATTTCTCATTGATCATGTTGCTGGCATTATAGACCCGAAAATCGGGGGCGAAATGATCGAGTTCCTCGTCCTCAGGACGGATAAACATGTTTTTGACAAAATGCGACTGCCAGGCAAATTCGGTAATAAAACGCACGGACTTGCGCGAGTGCGGGTTGGCGCCGCTGTAACCGTCGGTTACATAAATATCCTTGCCGGAAAGATAATCGATGACGTCCGCGTAGAGCTCGTCAAATATCTCAGCCGACACGGGCTGGTTGATTTTGCCCCAGGCGATATTATCGCTGGAGGGAAGTTGCTGGACAAAATACTTGTCCTTAGGCGAGCGCCCGGTAAATTTGCCGGTGTCGACCATCATTGTGCCGTTGCTTGAAACCTTGCCTTCATTATTGCTGGTTTCATGGGTGAACAGCTCATCATAGCTGAGATTACGATAAACAGTGCCCACGCTCTTCAATCCCAAATCATCTGGGCTCAATCCTCTCATTAAAACCTCCTGTGGATGGCTTTTTACCATCACTAATTATGTTAACGGTCTAAGCCGGTCTTGTTAGTCAGCTACAACGGATGAGTTGTATACGGCTCAAAATCTTCTTTGCTAAAGGGTTGAGACGCGGTTGAAAAATCTCCCTTCATTATTGTCTCAATGTGCTAAAAATAATGGCGCGGATTCGGTGCCGCCGCCATGCTGAGCTATGAATAAATCATATATCATTTTAACTTAAAGCTAAACTCCCGGAATGATTTAGACACAGCTCCGCCGTGCCGCGAGCAGGCTTGATTACGCCAGTTCCGCAACCAGGTGATTTTCGGCATTCGCCGTTAATCTGGCAGTAATAATTTGATTCTCAAGCGATTCATCCTGATTGATCACGCAGCCTACGCGCAGATAATTGGGCGTATAGCCGAACACTCGCTTTTTGCCGGCATCGAGCTCTTCGCTGTAGCCCTCCCATAACACAGGGAACGCATTGCCGACATTGTCCGCGAAAAACCGCTGCTTCATTGTCTCGGCCAGTTCATGCAGTTGCTGGCTGCGCTGCTTTTTGATCTCATTGGATAACTGATCGGGCAGCGTGGCGGCCTTAGTGCCTTCTCGCGGCGAGTAAGTGAAGATATGGATATGGCCGAAACCGGTCTGCTTGATGAAACCGAAGCTGTCCTGCCATTCCTGTTCGGTTTCGCCGGGAAAGCCGACGATGATATCGGTCGTGATGTTGAAGTACGGTATTTGCGCGCGCAGCCGATCCACGATGGCGGCAAACTCGTCGGTTTTGCAGCGCCGCGCCATGCGCCTTAGCACCGCATCCGAACCGCTCTGCAAGGGCAGGTGCAAGTGCGGCATCAAGCGAGGGTTATCGAACAGCGCAAAAAAATCATCGGACAATTCCCACGGTTCCAAAGACCCCAGTCTCAGTCTTGGTATGTCTGTTTTGGCCAGAATGGACTTAATAAGATCCGATAAATTATTGCCCAGATCGCTGCCGTAGCCGCCCAGATGCACGCCGGTCAGGATGACTTCATCGATGTTCTGGCTGTGCAGCGCGTTGATTTCATCGATGACGTCCGCGACAGACCGGCTGCGCTCGACGCCGCGCGCAACGGTCACGATGCAGAACGTGCAGCGGTAGCGGCAGCCGTCCTGCACCTTGACAAAGGCGCGCTGCCGGCCGCGCGTGAACAGGGAGATCTCGCCCGGTTCCGTCGACATGGCCGGCATGCTGTCCATATTGAGCGTGGTCAGGGTTTTTTCGACCAGTTGGTCCTTGTCCTTGTTGCTGACGACCAGGTCGACGCCCATTAGCTGCGCCGCTTCATCTTCGTTCAAGGTCGCATAGCAACCGCTGACGACCAGTTTGGCGGCCGGGTTGTCCCGATGGATGCGCCGAATCAGCTGGCGCGATTTTCTGGCGGCGTCCTGAGTCACGGCGCAAGAGTTGATGACGACCAGATTGGCGGCTTCTGCTTGCCGCGTTATTTGATGGCCGGCTTTTTGAAAAGCCTGGGCCCAGGTTTCCAATTCCGCTTCGTTAAGGCGGCAGCCGAGCGTTTTGAGGTGGATATTCATAACATCATCCGAAGAACCAGTAGGCAACAAAAATGGCGGCCATGATGCCCGCAAAATCGGCTATTATCCCACAAGCGGCGGCATAACGGATATTTTTGATGCCGACCGCGCCGAAGTAGATGGCCAATACATAAAAAGTGGTTTCCGTGCTGCCCTGCACGATCGAAGACAGGCGTCCGGCAAACGAGTCGGCGCCCATCGTCTTCATTGTATCGATCATCATGGCCCGGGCGCCGCTGCCGCTGAATGGTTTCATCAGCGCCGAGGGCAGGGCATCAATAAAGCGATCGTCCAGCATCAATAGATGAGCCGTGTAACGGGCCAGGTCCGCCAGCAGGTCCAAGGCGCCGCTGGCCCTGAATACGCCGATGGCGACCAGCATGGCAACCAGGTAAGGAATGATGGTAATGGCGGTCTGAAAGCCTTCCCTGGCGCCATCGATAAAGGCTTCATAGGCATTGATGCCTTTATATAGGGCGCCGGAAATAAATGCGATGACCAAAGTGTACAGGATGACATTGCTGATCAGTGCGGATTGTTCAAGCATTTGCTGCTGGGGCAAACTTGAAAAATAATTGATAACGCCGCCGACAAACAGGGAAAATCCGCCCAGATAAGCCAGAATGACTTTGTCGAACAGGTTGATTTTTTGCACGAAGGCAATGGCCAGCAAACCGGCCAGCGTTGACGTATAAGTCGCTAACAGGATTGGAATAAACACATCGGTCGGGTCAGTCGCGCCCAGTTGCGCGCGGTATGTGAAAATCGTTACCGGAAAAAGCGTGACCCCTGAGGTGTTGATGACCAGAAACAGTATTTGTGCATTGCTGGCGGTTTCAGGGTGCGGGTTCAGCGTTTGCAATTCCTTCATGGCTTTAATGCCCAGCGGCGTGGCGGCATTGTCCAGTCCCAGCGCGTTGGCCGAGATATTCATGACCATGGCGCCCAGGGCGGGGTGGTCTTTGGGGATATCGGGCATCAAGCGACTGAATAGCGGCGCGAGGCCTTGCGTCAATAATTGGATAAATCCACTGCGTTCGCCGATGCGCATAATGCCCAGCCATAGTGCCAGGATGCCGGTCAGGCCCAGGGCTATTTCGAATGCCGATTTCGACAGGCTGAACATCGCGGACATGATTTGCGCGAAAACCTGTTGATCGCCCAGAAAGAGCAGTTTAAACAGCGCGGTGAGAAAAGCGGCGATGAAAAAGAAAATCCAGATGATATTGAGCACAATAGGCCAGTGAGTAAAAACCGTGCGCTATTTTAAAGCCTGAAAGCGGTGATTGTCTTGCCGGAAATAAAAAAGGCTGTGCCAGGAGCGGCGACACAGCCATAAGGACAGATTGCCGAGTTAGCTTAACAAGGGAGAAAGTTAACCTGGATGGCAATCGTGGTCGGATTGTTACAGAAGCCGGTAATTTTTAATGTGATTCGTCTCACAAAAGGAATCATTAAACGTTCTTGGCCAGTTTTTCCGCATAGCCGGTATAATTGCGAGGCGTTAACGCCAGCAACGCCGTTTTGGCTTCGGCCGGTATGTCCAGCGTATCAATAAAAGCCTGTAGCTGCTCCGGCGTGATGCGCTGGCCGCGGGTCAGTTCTTTCAATTTCTCATAGGGTTTCTCAATGCCGTAGCGACGCATGACGGTTTGGATCGGCTCGGCCAGCACCTCCCAGTTGGCATTCAGATCGGCTTCGATGGTTTCGGCATTAATCTGCAATTTGGAAATGCCTTTCAGGCTGGCCTGTATCGCGATGCTGGTGTGAGCGATGCCGACGCCGATATTTCTGAGCACGGTTGAATCGGTCAAATCGCGTTGCCAGCGAGATACCGGCAGTTTCTCGGCTAAAAACGAGAACAGGGCGTTGGCTATGCCCAGATTGCCTTCCGAGTTTTCGAAATCGATCGGGTTGACTTTGTGCGGCATCGTCGATGAACCGATTTCGCCGGCAATGGTTCTTTGGCGAAAATAACCCAGCGAAATATAACCCCAGATATCACGGTCGAAATCCAGCAGAATGGTGTTGAAGCGAGACAATGCATGAAAAAACTCGGCAATATAATCGTGCGGTTCGATCTGGATGGTATAAGGATTCCATTGCAGGCCTAGGGATTCGACAAAATTTCTGGAAAATTCCGCCCAGTCCACATCAGGATAAGCGACAGCGTGGGCGTTGTAATTGCCGACAGCGCCATTGATCTTGCCTAACAAGGCGACATTTTCCAGTTGTTCCTTCTGGCGCAGCATGCGCGCGGCCACATTGGCGAATTCCTTGCCGGTAGTGGTCGGGCTGGCCGATTGGCCGTGAGTGCGCGACAGCATGGGCTGGCCGGCCGTTTCCACGGCAATGGTCTTGATCGCATTGATGCAGTCGGCGATTTGCGCGGCAATGACCGCACGGCCTTCTTTCAGCATCAAGGCATAGGACAGGTTGTTGATGTCTTCCGAGGTGCAGGCGAAATGAATGAATTCGCTGACTTTTTCCAGTTCGGCGTGGCCGGTTATTTTTTCCTTGAGCAAATATTCAACGGCTTTGACATCGTGATTGGTGGTTTTCTCGATGTCTTTAACGCGCTGGGCATCGGCTTCCGAAAAGTGATCGACGATGCTGTTCAATAATTGGTTGGCGGAATCGCTCAGCGGACTGACTTCCGCAATCCGCGGATGAGCCGCCAGCGCCTGCAGCCAGCGCACTTCAACCTGTACGCGAAAACGAATCAGGCCGTATTCGCTGAAAATAGGCCTTAATTCCTTCACTTTGTCGGCATAGCGGCCATCAATGGGGGAAATAGCGGTAAGGGCAAAATTTGTCATGGTTATTCCGATGTTTTAAAGAGTTTATTACGACGAAGCTATGCCGGCGCGGCGTAACAGGATTCAGCTTCGTAAAAAAATATTAGATGTTATTCGTTAGTCTTGGATTCAATAATGCCGCCGCCCAGGCAGATTTCGCCGTCATAAAAAACGACGGACTGGCCCGGCGTAATGGCTCTTTGCGGTTGATCAAAAACAGCCTTGCAGCGATCGCTGCCGATGGGTTCCAGCCGACAAGGTTGGTCCGCCTGCCGGTAACGCGTTTTGGCGCTGCAGCGTATTGTTTGAGTTAACGGCCTATTGCTGCACCAGTCCAATTGGCAGGCTTCCAGTACATTGTGCAGCATCAACGGATGATCGTGACCCTGGCCAACGATAAGAATATTGTTTTCGAGGTCTTTTTCGAGGACATACCACGGCTCGTCCGGTGCATCTTTAACGCCGCCTATGCCTAAGCCCTGACGTTGGCCCAGGGTGTAATACATCAAACCCTGGTGCGGACCGATGTACTGGCCTTCCGGTGTGCGCATTTCGCCGGGCTGGGTTGGCAGATACCGCTGCAGGAATTCCTTGAATTTACGCTCGCCGATAAAGCAGATGCCGGTGCTGTCTTTTTTCCTGTAATTGGCGAAACCGGCTTTTTCGGCCATGGCCCGGATTTCGGTTTTATACAGGTGACCGATTGGAAACAGAGTGCGCGCCAGCTGTTTTTGCCCCAGCGTGTAAAGAAAATAACTTTGCTCTTTGCCGGGATCTAGCCCTTTCAATAAAAAGTATTCGCCGTTTTTCTCGCTGACGCGCGCATAGTGCCCCGTGGCAATGTATTCCGCACCGAGGTCTTCAATCGCATAGTTCAGGAAGGCTTTGAACTTGACGTGCTTGTTGCAGAGAATGTCCGGGTTGGGTGTGCGGCCGGCCTGGAATTCGGACAGGAACACTTCAAATACTTCATCCCAGTATTCGGCGGCGAAATTGACGGTTTTTAATTCAATGCCCAGCTTGTCGCAGACCTGTTGCGCATCGGCGAGGTCTTCCATGGCTGTGCAGTACTCAGTACCGTCATCCTCTTCCCAGTTTTTCATGAATAAACCGGTGACCTGGTGGCCTTGTTCCAGAAGTTGTAATGCTGTTACTGAGGAGTCGACACCGCCGGACATGCCGACGATTATGTTTTTACGCATGGTCAAGATCGAGAAATGATTTTAGTAATGATAAAGGGTGACGCTGTCCGCTCAGGTATTCGTCCACGGCAATAAGCACCAAAGGGCTGCGCAAACGATGTTCCCTGGCGGCTATTTCGTCACGGCTCAGCCAGTGGGTGGCAATAATACCCTCATCCAGCCGCTGGTTGGGGTTGTATGAATGGCACCGCCCGGAAAAACAGATTCTGACGAAACTGGGGAATTCAGGATTTTTTCGCCAAAGTTGAATGGAGAGGACATGCTCGGGCTCAAAATGCCAGGCGGTTTCTTCGTAGACTTCACGTTTGACGGCTGCAATCAGGTCCTCGCTCTTTTCAAGATGGCCTGCTGGTTGGTTGAACTGAAGGCCGTTGGAAGTTTCTTCTTCAACGAGCAAAAAACGATTGTCCTGTTCAATAACGGCGGCAACTGTAACATGCGGTTTCCAAACCATTAACAAATTCCGGCTGCAAAAAACTGATATTTTACTTGATTTGGTTATATTATGTTCGTAAAGATTTTTGAACTCTGCCTATAAAACAAGTCAAAGTTGGTGTCGTAAATGTTGTCTAAGAATGCGGGATGACTGATCAAGTTAATGCCGATCAATGATTTTTCGATATTTACGAAGAATGACTGTATTTTGTTAGGATAGGGTTGAAATTTACTGATGTTGGCACTATGGTAAGCTCTTAAAGTACTTTTATTATTTGGTTGATATGTCCGGTTTTGATCCATCTAAAGATAATGACGACGGCTTGGTTGTTCAAGAGGCCAAGCCTAAACTGAAACGGCCACCTTTATACAAGGTCATCTTGTTGAATGACGATTTTACACCGATGGACTTTGTAATTGAGATTTTAATGGATTTTTTTGCTATGACTGAAGAAAAGGCGACACAAGTGATGTTGCAGGTGCATACGCAAGGAGTTGGTGTATGTGGCACCTATTCCAAGGATGTTGCTGAAACCAAGGTATATATAGTTAATGAATATTCGCGAGAGCATCATCATCCATTATTGTGTTCAATGGAAGAAGCATAGGTTGGAGAGATAGATTATGTTAAGTAAAGAACTTGAAATTACATTGAATCATGCTTTTAAAAATGCGCATGATAAGCGACATGAATTTATCACGGTTGAGCATTTACTGCTGGTGCTGCTCGATAATGCTTCCGCGGAGCCGATTCTGAGAGCATGTGGATGTGATATTAAGTTGTTACGTGCACAGTTGACTCAATTTATTGATGAGACAATGTCATTGATTCCGGAAGGTGTGCAGCGTGAAACTCAGCCTACTTTGGGTTTTCAGCGAGTGCTTCAGCGTGCTGTTTTTCATGTGCAGGCCTCGGACAAGAAAGAGGTTTCCGGCGCCAACTTATTTGTGGCTTTGTTTAGTGAGCAGGATTCTCACGCGGTTTATCTGTTGAACAAGCAGGACATATCACGTTTGGATGTCGTCAATTATCTTGCGCATGGCATTTCAAAAGTGGAACAGGAACGAGAGTCTTCCGATGAGCGGGCGTCTGAAATTGGGGCTTCGGATCCTGATGCTTCAGGCAGTCCATTGGATAAATACGCCGTCAATCTCAATGAGGAGGCTTTACAGGGTCGGATTGATCCGTTAATTGGGCGTGAGCTTGAGGTTGAAAGAACCATTCAGATACTCTGCCGTCGCCGTAAGAATAATCCTCTATTGGTGGGCGAGGCCGGTGTAGGCAAAACGGCAATCGCGGAAGGCCTGGCGAAAAGAATCGTCGAGGAGAGCGTGCCTGAAATCCTGCTGAACAGCACCATCTATGCCCTGGATTTAGGTGCGCTGGTGGCCGGGACCAAATACCGCGGTGATTTTGAAAAACGCCTGAAGGCCCTGGTCAGCCAATTGAAGAAAGAGCCTGAATCGATTTTGTTCATTGATGAGATTCATACCATTATCGGCGCGGGATCAGCCTCGGGCGGCGTCATGGACGCATCCAATCTGATTAAGCCGGTGCTGGCTTCCGGCCAGTTGCGCTGTATCGGTTCTACGACTTATCAGGAATACCGCGGTATTTTTGAAAAAGATCATGCGCTGGCACGCAGATTCCAGAAAGTTGATGTCGTCGAGCCCTCCGTTGAGGACACCATCCTCATTCTAAAAGGTCTTAAATCGCGCTTCGAGGAACATCACGATGTGAAATATTCCGTCGAAGCTTTGCGGCTGGCGGCGGAATTATCTGACCGCTATATCACGGATCGGCATTTGCCCGATAAAGCCATTGATGTTATTGATGAAGCGGGCGCAAAACAGCGCATGATGCCTGATGCTGAGCGTAAGGATGTTATCGATGCCGCTGAAATTGAAGAGATTGTTTCAAAGATAGCCAGGGTACCGGCAAAATCCGTATCTTCAAACGATATAGATAAGCTGGCGAATCTGGAGAAAAACCTGAAAATGCTGGTCTTCGGTCAGGACGAGGCGATTTCGGCTCTGGCGTCAGCGATAAAGTTATCGCGTGCGGGCCTGAGGGAATCGCAAAAAACCATCGGTTCATTCCTCTTCGCGGGACCTACAGGTGTAGGTAAAACAGAAGTGACGCGTCAATTAGCCAAAGTATTGGGTGTTGAACTCATTCGTTTTGATATGTCCGAATACATGGAGCGGCATACGGTTTCCAGGTTGATTGGTGCGCCTCCCGGATATGTAGGCTTCGATCAGGGCGGGTTGCTGACCGAACAAGTGACCAAGCATCCTCATGCCGTGTTGCTGCTTGATGAATTGGAAAAAGCCCATCCTGATGTGTTTAATCTGTTGCTGCAGGTCATGGATCACGGTTCGTTGACCGATAACAACGGACGTAAGGCCGATTTCCGGAATATTATTCTGGTCATGACCACAAATGCCGGGGCGGAAGAGGGTAGCCGTGCTTCAATTGGCTTTACTCAGCAGGATCATGCCAGCGATAGCATGAAAGTGATCGAAAAAGGGTTCTCGCCGGAATTCCGCAACCGCCTGGACGCTATTATTCAGTTTAAACCTCTGGATATTTCAATTGTCGGGCACGTGGTTGATAAGTTCATCTTTGAACTGGAAGCTTTACTGGCAGAGAAGCATGTTACGCTGACGCTGGAACCCGATGCCCGATTGTGGCTGGCTGAAAATGGCTGTGATCCGAAAATGGGAGCTAGGCCAATGGCGCGATTAATTCAGGAAAAAATCAAGAAACCTCTTGCTAATGATTTGCTATTTGGCAAGTTGGCTCATGGAGGTGATGTGCGGATTTATGTGGAAGACAATGCGCTTGCCTTTGCGATCGAAAGCAATGAGTTAAGTGTTCCTGAAGGCAGTTAATCGTTCTGGATGCATGCGCGATGTCCAATAAATTGAGGATGGATTAGCGCATGCGGAACGTGATACGGCCTTTAGTCAAATCGTAAGGCGTCATTTCAACTTTAACTTTGTCTCCGGTGAGGATGCGGATGTAATGTTTACGCATTTTTCCGGAGATATGTGCTGTCACAATGTGACCGTTTTCAAGTTCAACACGAAACATAGTATTCGGAAGTGTGTCAATCACTTTGCCTTCCATTTCAATTTGATCTTCTTTAGCCATTTGTTTTAATCCAAGTAATATAAAGCCGCCAATGATAACATAAGCTTGTTTTTAACAACAAACACGTATATCGAAAAGGGGATTTTTTGTTTAAAGAGACAATTCAGCCCAGCAATTATCGATAAATAATTGCAGGGGTTGATATTTACTTTTATAAGACATTTTTTTACAGTTTTTTATCCAGAACCCCAGGTATAAAAATTCCCGTTGTTGCAGTTTTGCCTGTTCAATTTGCCATAAGATGGCATAAACGCCCAGGCTGTGACTGGAAAATTCAGGTTCAAAAAACGTATAAACAGCCGACAAGGCATTGTCCAGGTAATCTATTACGGCTATTCCTGCCAATTTACTGCCAATGGAAAACTCCACGAAGCGTGTGTCGCACCATGTGCTGCCCAGAAAATTGAGATATTCATCGGGACTGGACTCCGCCATGGAGCCATCGCCGTGTCTCATTTTCTGATACCGCATATACATATCGTAATGTTGTTGTTCAAAGACAGGCGGCTTGACGATGGCCCTGGTTTGACTGTTCTTTTTCAGGCAGCGCTTCTGGTTTCTGTTGATCTTGAATTCATTCACCGCCAGCCTTGCCGGAAGACAGGCTGAGCATTGGGGACACTTGGGAATATAGACTTGATCGCCACTGCGACGAAAGCCTTGTTCGATCAGTTGCGAATAGAGAGAGGGAGTCAGTTGAAATGTTGGATGCACGAACGCGGACTGGGCCTGCTCTCCAGTCAGATAGCTGCAGTCGTATTCCTGGGTCAAAAATAACGGGATGGAAATCATCGTCATTGAAGTTGCCAAGCGTGTTTATTGGCGGGGATGTCGCAATATCGATCAAGTAACTCTACAAAATAGGCTCGGTCAATTTCTTGAGCGCCCAAACTTTCCAGGTGGCGCGTATGTACTTGGCAGTCTATTAGCTGGTAGTCCCATTGTTTAAGTTGCTCGACCAGTCTGACGAAGGCTACCTTGGAGGCGTCGGTCATACTATGAAACATGGATTCGCCAAAAAAAACCTGGCCCAGGGCCACGCCGTAGAGTCCGCCGACCAGTGCGCCGTTGTGCCAGGTTTCCACCGAGTGAGCGAAGCCGAGTCGGTAAAGTTCGTTATAGGCCTCGGTTATTTCATCTGTGATCCAGGTTCCGGTACTGTTTTTTCGAAGCTCTCCACAAGCATTGATAACTTGCTTGAAAGCCTGATCGAAAGTCACTGAAAAGATATTTTTGCGCAAAGTCTTGCGCAGACTGCGGGATACATTCAGTTTGTCCGGGAATAAGACTAATCTGGGGTCGGGCGACCACCAAAGAATAGGATCCTCAGGGTTATACCAAGGAAAAATTCCGTTTCTATAAGCTTTAAGCAATCGCGTTTTTGACAGGCAGCCGCCCACGGCAAGCAAACCGTCAGGTTCTCGCAACGCTTTGCTTAACGGAGGAAAATCCTCATCCGGGTTGTTGAGGTCTAGGATTGTCAGTTGCATAATGCCAGACGAAAGGCGCAAGGACAGAAAAAGTATCTATTTGCCTTGAGCTTTTCATCTTGTATGTATCTCCTATACAGACTCATCCAGGAATTTTTCCGCATCGAGAGCGGCCATGCAGCCCGCTCCAGCTGAAGTGATCGCCTGTTTATATACGGCGTCCATCACGTCGCCGGCAGCGAATACGCCTTCCACGCTCGTTGCCGTGGCATTGCCATGAAGACCGCTTTTGACCTTGATATAACCATGTTCCATATCAAGCTGACCTTCAAAAATGCTCGTGTTGGGCGTGTGGCCGATGGCAATAAAAACGCCGTGCAAATCCATTTCCTTGGTTGAGCCGTCATGGGTGTTTTTGATTCTGATGCCGGTAACCCCCATATCATCCCCCAGTACTTCATCCAGCGTATGATTCCATTCAATGGCTACATTACCGTTTTCCGCTTTTTCAAGCAACTTGCTGGACAGGATTTTTTCGGAACGGAATTTGTCGCGACGATGAATGACGGTGACTTTAGAGGCGATATTCGCTAAATACAATGCCTCTTCAACAGCGGTATTGCCGCCGCCAATAACTGCCACCGGTTTGTTTCTGTAGAAGAACCCGTCGCAGGTCGCACAGGCTGAAACGCCTCTGCCTTTAAAGGCTTCTTCCGATTCCAGGCCTAAATAGCGTGCCGAGGCGCCGGTGGCAATAATCAGGGCGTCACAAGTATAACTGCCCGCATCGCCTGTTAATTTGAAGGGACGGGTGGATAAATCGGTCGTATGGATATGGTCGAAAACAATCTCGGTATCGAATCGTTCGGCGTGTTTACGCATTCTTTCCATCAGATCAGGTCCCTGCAAACCTTCAACATCGCCGGGCCAGTTATCGACTTCTGTGGTTGTGGTTAGTTGACCACCTTGTTGCATGCCAGTAATGATAACCGGATTCAGGTTCGCGCGCGCGGCATAGACGGCGGCCGTGTATCCGGCAGGGCCGGAACCAAGAATCAAAAGACGGCAGTGTTTGACGTCGCTCATCAAAAATCCTCCAAAGGGTAACAGATAGACAAAACTTCAGGAATTATGAAGGCGAAATATTATTTCGTAAACTTTTTATCTAACGTTTGTCTGCAGGAAGGCGGGGAGCTGTTGTGGACATTACTAATGTAAAATGTGTGATTATTCATCTATAATGATGTTTTATTGGTAATATTGTCAGACGAGTTGTTACATGGCTGCTGTGATGGAAGAAAAAACTTACCGGGGGTTGCGCGAAGTTGCTTTATTAGGTTTTTCCGCTTGTGCATTATTTTTTTTAATTTCACTGGTCACTTTCAGTAACGAAGATGCCGGCTGGTCACATAGCGGCGCAATACAGGAAGTTACCAATGCATGTGGCGTCGTCGGTGCATGGTTGTCTGATTTTACCCTCAGTATTTTTGGTTTAATTGCGTACTTGTTTCCGGGCATGATTACCTGGTTCGGCTATCTGATATACAAACAAGGCTGGCGAACCGGCAGCCTCATGCTGATGGCATTGCGCTGGACTGGTTTTATTGCCACCATTATTTCAGGAGCGGCGTTATTTTCCCTGCATTTGCTGAGAACGGGAGTTGAACTGCCGGGTACTACTGGGGGGATTCTGGGCCAGGAAACCGGTGATGCCTTGCAGATTGTGTTCGGCAATTCAGGGACGACACTGTTTTTATTGGTTGTCTTGTTGGCCGGGGTCACCTTGTTTACGGGACTGTCCTGGATAACCTTGCTAGATATGATCGGTAAATCCACGGTTATTCTCTGCCGCTTTATAGGAATTAAACTCATGACGCTCTGGCAGATGAGTCCAATCCATCGTATTCAGATATCAGTCAAGCCCTCTCGAGTTCAGGCACCCGAGTTTGTCGCCGCGAAACCCGAGGTCAAGAAAAAGCCCAAAATGAAAATGTTACCCGCCATCGAAGCGGTGCCCATTATCGAAAAGGCTGAAAAAGTCATCATCGGCAAAGTTGAAAAAATAAGCAAGGCAAAAAAACAGTCGCCCTCGGGTGAAGGCGTCTTACCGCCCTTAACGATGCTGGATGAACGTGATACGCGCGTCAAGGGCTATTCCGAGAGCGATCTGGAGGAAATGTCGCGGCTGGTAGAGAGCATTCTTGAGGATTTCAATGTAATCGTGGAAGTCGTTGGCGTGCTTCCGGGACCCGTGATCACGCGTTTTGAATTGCAGCCGGCTGCCGGCGTTAAAGTCAGTCGTATCAGCGGCTTGTCCAAGGATCTGGCGCGGGCTTTATCGGTAACGAGTGTGCGTATCGTCGAAGTGATTCCGGGCAAATCGGTCATCGGTCTTGAAATTCCGAATCGCGAACGCGAAATGGTCACGTTGCGGGAGTTGTTAGCATCAAAGAATTTTGAAAAATCCAAATCCCTGTTGACGCTGGCGATGGGCAAGGATATTTCCGGTGCGCCGGTCGTCGCCGATCTCGGTAAAATGCCCCATGCCCTGGTGGCCGGTACGACAGGCTCGGGAAAATCGGTCGCCATCAACACCATGATCCTCAGCATGCTCTACAAGGCGACGCCGGAACAGGTGCGCATGATCATGATCGACCCCAAAATGCTGGAATTGTCGGTTTATGAAGGCATTCCTCATTTGCTGACGCCGGTCGTGACCGACATGAAAGAGGCTAGCAACGCCTTGCGCTGGGCTGTCGCCGAAATGGAGCGGCGCTACAAGCTGATGTCCAAAATGGGCGTCAGAAACCTGGCTGGCTTCAATCAGTTGATTACAGACGCCGAGGCCAGGGGCGAAACCATCAGGGACCCGATGTTCCAACTGGTCAGAGAGCTTGAAGAAGGTGAAGAGTTTCCGGTATTGACGACCTTGCCGAGCATCGTCATCGTCATCGACGAGTTGGCCGACATGATGATGATCGTCGGCAAGAAGGTCGAGGAGCTGATCGCGCGTCTGGCCCAGAAAGCCAGGGCCGCCGGCATCCATTTGATTCTGGCGACACAGCGTCCGTCCGTTGACGTATTGACCGGCCTGATCAAGGCCAACGTGCCGACGCGGATTTCATTCCAGGTTTCGTCACGTATCGATTCGCGCACGATTCTCGATCAGGGCGGTGCGGAAGCCTTGCTCGGCAACGGCGATATGCTGTTTTTGCCGTCCGGCACCAGTATTCCGATCCGCGCTCATGGCGCCTTTGTCGATGACCATGAAGTTCATCGGGTCGTCGAGTTTCTGAAGAAAACAGCTCCCGCCAATTACCTCGATGAGATTACGCGCGAATCATCCGATTCCAGCGATAGCTTCGGCATGGGCGGTGGCAGCGGCAATGGGGGCGGCGAGAGCGATCCGCTGTATGATGAGGCTGTGCAGTTTGTCACTGAATCGCGAAAGGCTTCAATCTCCAGTGTGCAGCGGCGCTTCAAGGTTGGCTATAACCGCGCCGCCACTATGATTGAAGAAATGGAAGCGGCCGGTGTCGTCAGTCCCGCCGAGTCCAATGGCTCAAGGGTCGTACTGGCTCCACCGCCGGTCAAGGATTGACCATGAATATCGCCATTATGGGTGTCGTCATGGTGCTTGTTGCCGCCCTTGGCGGCATCCTTTTCGTCCGGCGGCATACCGAACAATCGCAGACACAAGTCAAAATGGTGCTCTTTGGACTCTATTTCTGGGGGCTCATTTTTGCGCAGATAATTGTTTTGGCACTGGCCTATGCCCTGAACCAGAAATTTCACTTTTTCTGATGAATGTGGGGGCGACTTCAGTCGCCTTTAGCCAACAGGTTTAAGTTATAAACCACGAAGAACACGGAGGACACGAAGTTTTTACCTGTTTTTCTCCGTATTCTTCGTAGTTAATAAAGATTTAAAAATGACAATTGCAGATCAATCATAAGGTTATTCATTCTCTTTATAGTCATTTTCCAGCAGTTTGGCATGCGCGGCGGCAAGCCTCGCAATCGGTATGCGCGGCGCCGAGCAGGAGACATAGTCCAGCTTGATACGGTGGCAAAAACGGATGGACTGGGGGTGACCGGCCTGTTCGCCGCAGATGCCTATTTTGATATCAGGCCGGGTTTTGCGGCCCAGGTCCGCCGTCATCTTCATTAGTTGACCGACGCCTTTGACATCCAGCACTTCAAACGGGTTGTCCTCAAGCAGCCCCACTTCATTGTAAAGCGGCAGAAACTTGTTCTCAGCGTCTTCGCGCGAGAAGGAGAAGGTCGCCTGCGTCAGGTCATTGGTGCCGAACGAAAAGAACTCGGCGAATTCCGCCAGTTGCCCGGCGCGGGTGCAGGCACGCACCGTCTCAATCATGGAGCCGAACTTGAAATTCAGTTTGAGGCTATAGCGGGCTTCAACGTCCTGCTGTATGTCATGGACATACTCTCTTACCCGTTTCAATTCCTGTGCAGTAATGACTTGCGGGACCATGATTTCCGGCGAAATCCGGAGCCCCTGCTGCGTACAGATGGCGGCGGCCTCGAGGATGGAGCGGATCTGCATCCGGTAAATTTCCGGATACGACATGCCCAGGCGCACGCCGCGATGGCCGAGCATCGGGTTGACTTCATACAATTCACGGACTTTTTTCAGCATTAACTGCTTCTTGGCGATGGCTTTGCGAATGACATCCTTGCCGAGCCGATTGAACGGCGCCGGCAGTTCGTCATGCTCGCCCAACGTCTCCAGTGTGACGCGCTGGCCTTTGGCAATAATTTCATACTGCTTGAGCGCCTGTATTTCGTCCTTTAACTGCTGCTCATTAGGCAGGAATTCATGCATGGGCGGATCGAGCAGGCGCACCGTGACCGGAAGAGGCGACATCACGGTAAACAACTGGACAAAGTCCTCCCGTTGTATCGGGAACAGTTTTTTCAATGCGGCTTCGCGGCTTTTCTGGTTGTCGGCCAGTATCATATCGATGACCAGCGGCAGGCGGTCCCTGGCATTGAACATGCGTTCCGTGCGGCACAAGCCGATGCCGGCGGCGCCGTAATCGATGGCCAGTCGGGCGCCGGCCGGCGTATCGACATTGGCGTACACCTTCAGCTCGGCATAGTGATCAGCCCAGGACAATAAGGTTTGGAGTTCTCCGGAAACAGACGGCGTTACCGTCGGAATTTCGTCCAGATAGATTAAGCCGGAGCCGCCGTCGATGGTGATGACGTCGCCTTCCTGTATATGGACATGGCCGACGATGGCCTGGCGCGACCTGACATCGATTCTGATATCCTCGGCGCCGGCCACGCAGGCTTTGCCCATGCCGCGCGCGACCACCGCGGCATGGGAGGTTTTACCGCCGCGGCTGGTCAGTATGCCTTGGGCGGCAAAAAAGCCGTGGATGTCCTCAGGTTTGGTTTCCTCGCGCAACAGGATGACTTTTTCGCCGGCGCGACCCATGATTTCGGCGGTATTCGCATCAAATACGCATTTGCCGCAGGCAGCGCCCGGCGATGCCGGCAGGCCTTGCGTCAGCGCGGAGATCTTGTTGTTCGGGTCAAGCTGCGGGTGCAGCAATTGCTCCAGCAGCTCCGGATCAATGCGCAGCAGCGCCCGTTCCTTATCGATCATGCCCTCATTGGCCATTTCGACAGAGGTTCTGACCATGGCCGTGGCATTCATTTTGCCGTTGCGGGTTTGCAGGCAGTAGAGCACGCCGCGTTCTATCGTGTACTCATAGTCCTGAACTTCGTGGTAATGGCTTTCGAGCTTATGGCGCAGTTCAACCAGTTGCCGGTACATCTCCGGCATTTCCACGGCCAGTTCCTGAACCGGCTTGGGCGTGCGGATGCCCGCCACGACATCCTCGCCCTGGGCATTGACCAGGTATTCGCCGTACATTTCATTGGCGCCGGTGCCCGGATTGCGGGTAAAGCCGACACCGGTCGCGCAATCATCGCCCATGTTGCCAAACACCATCGCCACGACATTTACGGCCGTACCATTGGCCATTTCCGGCGTGATGCGGAATTCGCGCCGGTAATCGACGGCGCGCTTGCCCATCCAGGAATTGAACACGGCTTTGATGGCCAGTTCCAGTTGCTCGTACACGTTATCAGGAAAAGGCCGGCCGGTTTCGTCGCGCACCACCTGCAGGAACAGTTCGCAGATCTGTTTCAGGTGGTCGGCGCTCAGATCCGTATCGGCCTCGACGTCTGCCTGTCGCTTGACGTTGTCGAAATGCACGTCGAATTTTTCGTCGTCTATGCCCAGCGCAACTTTGCCGAATAGTTGAATAAAGCGCCGATAGGCATCAAAGCTGAAGCGCGGGTCCTGCGTTTGTTCTATCAACGCTTCCAGGGTGGCTTGATTCAGGCCCAGATTCAGGATCGTATCCATCATGCCCGGCATCGAAATCGCCGAGCCGGAGCGTACCGAGACCAGCAGCGGTCGGACCGGCGCGCCGAATTCCTTGCCTGTCGCCTGCTCGACTATCCGCATCTGCAGCTTGACTTCATCCATGAGACCGGCGGGCAATTGTTGATTTTTCAGATAGTCGAGGCAGGCTTCCGTGGTAATGACAAAGCCGGGCGGCACATTCAGGCCGATCTGGGTCATCTCGCAAAGATTGGCGCCTTTGCCGCCTAACAACACCTTATTTTTACCGTCACCTTCGTGAAAAGAATAAATGTATCGAGTTGTCATGCCTGTTCCCTGAAAAATAGTGAAGAACTGTTTATTTGCCGGCTTGTACCTCGTATGCCAACAGTGTTTTGACGTGAACGGCAGCACTGGCAGCCAGGGCTTTAAGGTTATAGCCACCTTCCAGTATTGAAATTATTCTGCCTCCGCAATAGATGCCGGCAATCTCCATCAGTTCCTGAGTAACCCATCGATAATCGTCTTCAACGAGTCCGATCGAAGCCAAGGGGTCGTCCCGGTGCGCGTCAAAGCCGGCTGAAACCAGCAGCAGTTCCGGCTTGAAAGCTCTCAGCGCCGGCAGGATGATCCGGCTGTATTTCTGCCGGAATTCCGCTCCTGAATCGCCGGCCGCCAACGGTACATTGACGATATTGCCGACGCCGGTTTCACTTGGATAGCCCGTGCCGGGGTAATGCGGAATTTCATGGCTGGAGGCATAAAGCACGGCCGGCTGCTCATAAAATGCCGCCTGCGTGCCGTTGCCGTGGTGGACGTCAAAGTCCACGATGGCGATGCGCTGAAGATGATGGTGCGTGCGGGCGTATTCGGCCGCAATGGCGATATTATTGAACAGGCAAAAGCCCATGGCCCGTCCGGATTCGGCGTGATGGCCGGGCGGGCGCACCGCGCAGAAGGCGTTGTCGGCTTCGCCGGCCAGTATTTTATCGACGGCATCGCAGACAGCGCCCACAGCCCGCAAGGCGGCCTTTACCGAGCCGGGCGAAAGCACCGTATCGGAATCCAGATAATGCAGTCCATGCCGGGGGACGGCATTCAGCACGGTATCGATATGAGCTTGTGTATGGACAAGCCTGATTTGCCGCTCCGTGCCGAGCGGCGGCTGTGTCCTGATTAAACCGGAGAATCCGGGCGTGTCCAGGGCATCGGCTATGCGCCTGAGCCGGTCGGCGCTTTCCGGATGGCCTATGCCCGTGTCATGAAGCAGGAAATCGGCATGGCTGTAATAAAGAGTCTTCACGACGCCTCGCTTTCAAGAATCTGTTAAAATAGCCTCCTTTCTACCGATTATTTGATTTATTTACAAGGAGCATCATGCTAGATCAATACCGCAAACATGTTGAAGAACGCGCAGCTGAAGGAATAGTTCCGAAACCGTTGAATGCAGAGCAGGTTGCCGGTTTGGTTGAGCTGATCAAACAGCCGCCGGCAGGCGAAGAGGCGTTTCTGCTCGATTTGCTGGCCAATCGCGTGCCGCCGGGTGTTGATGAAGCCGCTTACGTCAAGGCCGGCTTTCTGGCCGCCATCGCCAAGGGTGAAGCGACTTCGCCCATACTCGATGCCGCCAAAGCCACCGAACTGCTGGGCACGATGCTGGGCGGCTACAATATCGCGCCGCTGATCGAACTGCTCGACAACCAGGAACTGGCGCCGATTGCCGCCAAGGCGCTTTCGCACACCTTGCTGATATTCGACGCCTTCCACGACGTGCAGGAAAAAGCCGAGGCCGGCAATGAATTCGCACAACAGGTGCTCAGGTCATGGGCCGAGGCCGAATGGTTCACCAGCAAGCCCGAAGTGCCTGAAAAACTGACCGTAACCGTATTCAAAGTCACCGGCGAAACGAATACCGACGACTTGTCGCCGGCGCCCGATGCCTGGTCGCGGCCCGATATCCCGCTGCACGCCAAAGCCATGCTGAAAATGCCCAGAGAGGGCATCACCAATGCCGAACAGCAGATTGAAGAACTGAAGCAGAAAGGCTTTCCGGTCGCTTATGTCGGCGACGTGGTCGGCACCGGCTCGTCACGCAAATCGGCCACCAACTCCGTATTATGGTTTACCGGCAACGACATTCCCTATGTGCCGAACAAACGCGCCGGCGGCGTCTGCATAGGCGGCAAGATCGCGCCGATCTTCTTCAACACGATGGAAGATTCAGGCGCGCTGCCGTTCGAGTGCGACGTATCGAACATGCACATGGGCGATGTGATCGACATTTATCCTTACCAGGGTGTCGTCAAACGTCATGATAGCGATGAAATCATCGCCGAATTCTCGCTCAAGACCGATGTATTGCTTGATGAAGTCCGCGCTGGCGGCCGTATCCCGCTGATTATCGGCCGCGGCCTGACCGACAAGGCGCGCAAAGCGCTGGACCTGCCGGCATCGACCGTATTCCGCCGTCCGGGCAGTCCTGCCGACACCGGCAAAGGCTTTACCCTGGCGCAGAAAATCGTCGGTCAAGCCTGCGGCGTGGCCGGCGTGCGGCCCAACACCTATTGCGAGCCGCACATGACCACGGTCGGTTCCCAGGACACGACCGGCCCGATGACGCGCGATGAGCTGAAAGACCTGGCCTGTCTAGGCTTCTCGGCCGATCTGGTGATGCAGTCGTTCTGCCATACCGCCGCCTATCCGAAACCGGTCGATGTGGAAATGCAGCATACCTTGCCCGATTTCATCATGAACCGCGGCGGCGTATCCTTGCGCCCCGGCGACGGTATCATCCATTCCTGGCTGAACCGCATGCTGCTGCCCGATACGGTCGGCACCGGCGGTGATTCGCATACGCGTTTTCCGATAGGCATCTCGTTCCCGGCCGGCTCCGGCCTGGTCGCTTTCGCGGCGGCTACCGGCGTCATGCCGCTGGATATGCCCGAATCCGTGCTGGTGCGCTTCAAAGGCGAAATGCAGCCCGGCATCACCCGGCGCGATCTGGTCAACGCCATTCCATATGCGGCGATTCAGCGAGGCCTGCTGACGGTCGAGAAGAAAGGCAAGAAGAACGTGTTCTCGGGCCGTATCCTGGAAATCGAAGGATTGCCGGATCTGAAAGTCGAACAGGCGTTTGAATTGTCCGATGCCTCGGCCGAGCGTTCGGCCGGCGGCTGTACGATTCGCCTGAATGAAGCGCCGATCCGCGAATACATCAACTCCAACATTACCTTATTGAAATGGATGCTGTCCGAAGGCTACGGCGATGCGCGCACGATCGAACGCCGCATCAAGGCCATGCAGGAATGGCTGGCTAGTCCGGTATTGCTGGAGCCCGATGCCGATGCCGAATACTATGAAGTCATCGAAATCGACCTGAATGAAATCAAGGAACCGCTGCTGGCCTGCCCGAACGATCCTGACGACGTCAGACCGCTGTCGGAAGTCGCCGGCACCAAGATCGACGAAGTCTTTTTAGGTTCGTGCATGACCAACATCGGCCATTTCCGCGCCGCCGGCAAACTGCTCGACAAGCATGCAGGCCGCCTGCCGACCCAGTTGTGGGTATCGCCGCCGACCAAGATGGACCAGTCGCAATTGACAGAGGAAGGCTATTACAGCATTTTCGGCAAGTCCGGCGCGCGCATGGAAATGCCGGGCTGCTCGCTGTGCATGGGCAACCAGGCCCGGGTCGCGGATGGCGCGACCGTGGTCTCGACCTCCACGCGCAACTTCCCGAATCGCCTGGGCAATAATGCAAACGTGTATCTGGCCTCGGCGGAGCTGGCGGCCGTCTGCTCAATACTGGGCAGAATCCCGACGGTTGAGGAATACATGCAGTTTGCGCAGCAGATCGACGAAACGGCGGCAGACACCTACCGCTATCTGAACTTCGACCGGATCAAGGCTTATCGGGAGAAGGCCGAGGCTGTCGAGACAGATAAATAGCAGACCTTGCGTAGGGTATGCATCGCGTACGAGACTGTGAAAGTATTCAATTTAAAAGATTTAACCACGAAGGACACGAAGCACACGAAGTTTTAAGTTATTGATTAATTTTATTTTTTCTTCGTGTCCTTCGTGATCTTCGTGGTGAATAAGGCTTTTTATGACGCTTTTCACTAATTCTTTCACAGTCTGGTACCTTTTCAAAGTTATCAATTTTTGAAAAAGGTATGCGGTGCATACCCTACAGGGTTTAACAGCAACGAAGCGTCCCAGGACGAATACACCTTAGGGCGCAAGTTAATTCGGCTCATACAGCTTGTTATTGACCCTGCAACGAAGCCAACATCAAAAACAACCCCTGAGTCATTCTGGCAAACGGCTCGTAATCGAGCTGGTCGGGCGTATCTTCAGGCGCATGATAATAGGGGTACCGATAGAGTGCCGTATCGGTCACCATAAACGCCTTATAACCGTATCGCCAGAACGATGAATGATCGCTCCAGGAAACGCCCGGCACTATGTCCGGCGCCGCAATCGTTTCCAGCGGAAAATCGGTTGACGCGGAAAACGCTCGAGCGCTTTCCAGCATGACGCCTCGGGATCTCAGGTTGGAAACGAAGGCGATAAAATTGCCGGTATCGGGATAGAAGTATTTAAGCATGGGCGGATAGGCCTGGCTGCCCGGGGCATTCCTGTAGCAAGCGATAGTTTCCAGCGCAATCATGAGGCGTATCGGTTCGCGGCGCCGTTTCGCGGCTTTGGCGTAGATCATGCTGCCCATTTCATCGCCGTAGAAAAAAGGCGGCTCTTCATTGACAAAAGCCACAAACCGAAGGCTGACATTGGGCTTTACCTCGCTGAACAGGCGGGACAGTTCCAGTAATGCCGCGATACCGCTGCCATTATCGTTGGCGCCGGGGCTGCCGATGACCGAATCGTAGTGAGCGCCCACCAGAATGTATTCGCGATTGCGGTTTTTGCCTTCACAGGTGATTTCAAGATTGGCGCGCTCGACCCCTCGGTCCTTGTAAACATGCGGCCGGACATCATAACCTTGCTTGTGCCATTCCTCGGTGATGTACTGTGCGGCGGCATCCAGCGCCTGCGGATGAAATATATTCCGCTGCCCAATCTCGCCGGCAAGTTTGTACACATGCGTTTTCAGTCGTTCTACGGATATCTCGGCCATGTTTTTATGGACAGCAACGGTTGAGTTGGGTTAACTATTTTTTCATGTCATTAGCATTTGTCAGACTTCCCGGCTTTTGTGAGCCAGCTTGTGCGCATGATTCTCCCAGTTTTGACCGTCGAATTGTTCTATGGTTATCGAACGGGGCTTTGTATCCAGGCAGCGGACATTGATATCGTAACCGTCCGGGTTCGAGCGCGGAATATAAAACGGCTTGATGCCGCATGTCCTGCAGAAGGTATGCTTGGCGACCCCGGTATTGAAGGTGTAGACGGCGATATTCTCTTCCGGGCTCAATAACCGGAATTTCGATTTCGGCACGATCAAATGCAGGAAGCCCGATTTCGCGCAAATGGAACAATTGCATTCTTCCACTTGTAAATCCTCCGGTGCTTCCACTTCAAACTGAATGCCGCCGCAGTGGCAACTTCCTTGATATTTCATAGTTGGCCTTTTAGCTTGAAAATTTAGCTGATGTTGTGAGGCCAAAAAATACCACAGAATACACGAAGTTTTTACTTAATCTTCGTGTCTCTGTGGTAAGAAAATAGCTACTGCTAAGGCTAGAATTTGATTTTACAATTCCGTCTCTATATTCAGCTCTTTGGGCTCGTTCCGTTTGATCAGGAAATAAACCACCGGAATCACGACCAGCGAGAACAGCGTAGACGCCACGATGCCGAAGATGAAGCTCCAGGCCAGCCCTGAGAATATCGGGTCCAGCACGATGATCGCGGAGCCGAATACGGCGGCCGCTGCGGTCAGGAAGATCGGCGTCAGACGTATGGCGCCGGCTTCTATCAGCGCTTCGGCCAGCGTCGTTTCGAGGTCACGGTTGTAAGTGCGTTCGATGAAGTCGATCAGGATGATCGAGTTCCTGACCACGATGCCGGCCAGCGCAATCATGCCGATCATGGCAGTGGCCGTGAAATAGATCGGCGTCGGATAACCCGCCACCGGCTCCGTGAACAGGTTCAGCAGCCAGAAGCCGGGCATGATGCCGATGATGGTCAGCGGGATCGCGATCATCATCACCAGCGGAATGCCCAGCGATCCAGTTTGTCCCACCAGCAGCACGTAGATCATGACCATGGCCGCGCCAAAGGCCAGGCCTAAGTCTCGGAACACGTCGACGGTGATTTTCCATTCGCCTTCGCCGGCCATGTCGGCGGTATAACCGTCGGGCAACGGATTCTCGTCGAAGTAGTCGAACATGTCCAGTATCGCTTCTACCGGACTGCGGCCGGCCATTTCAGCTGTTACATAAGACAGTCTTTGCAGATTTTTATGGTGAATGGTCGTGTCGCCCGATTCGACGGACATCGTGCCGATTTCACCCAGCGGCACCAGATGACCCTGGTCCGATTTAACGCGCAGCGACAACAGATCGGGCAGGGTGGAACGGATGGCCCGGGGCAGTTGCAGATAGATTTCCAGCGGCTTGCGTTCGGTCATGATATGCACGGAACCTGCCGCCGAGCCTTGCACGGCCAGTTGCAGGGTTTGCGCAACCTGAGCGGCGGTAATGCCGTTCAGGGCCGCCTTTTCGCGGTTCAGGCGGAAGTGTATTTTTTCATGCTCGGCATCGACCATGTCGTCGACGTCGACCACGCCCTCGGTTTCGGCCAAAGCGGCCTTGACGCGGTTGGAGACGTTGATGATGTCCTGGTAGCTCGCTTCGGGCGGACCGTAGACTTCGGCGACCACGGTCGACAGCACGGGCGGGCCGGGCGGCAGCTCGACTATTTTGAGCTTGGCGCCGTACTCTCTGCCGATGCGTTCGACTTCAGGCCGTATGCGCAGGGCGATGTCATGCGATTGATGCTCGCGGTGCTCCTTGTCGATCAGGTTGATGCGCACTTCGCCGACATAACTGCCCTGGCGCAGATAATAATGCCGCACCATGCCGTTGAAATCCATTGGCGAGGCCAGGCCGACATAGGATTCATAATCGGTCACTTCATTGACGGAGGACAGATAGCGGCCTAAAGCCCGGGCGACTTCGTCGGTCTGCTCCAGCGTCGAGCCTCGGGGCATGTCGATGACCAGCTGCAGCTCGTTTTTGTTGTCGAACGGCAAAAGCTTCAGCGGCACGGCTCGGGTCACGGCCAGCAGGGCGGAGGCGATGAAGGCGATGATGATCACAATGATGAACAGCCAGGCGCGCCGCGGCGAAACCAGCAACGGCGCCAGTATCCTGTTATAGATGCGGTAACCGGCGCTTTGCTTCAGTTCGAACGGTTCGCCGTGATCCTTGCCGTAATCGCCTTTCAGCATCCGGTAACTGGCCCACGGCGTCACGGTGAAGGCGATGATCAATGACATCAACATCGCGATCGGCACGTTAAACGCCATCGGCGCCATGTAGGGGCCCATCATGCCGGTGATGTAAAACATCGGCACGAAGGACAGGATCACCGCAAATGTCGCCAGAATGGTCGGCGGCCGGACCTCGTCGACGGCGGTCAGCAAGGCGCGCAGCGGCGGTTCCTTGCGCATTTTGTAGTGACGGTGGATGTTCTCGACGTCGACGATCGGGTCGTCGACCAGCAGGCCCAGCGACAGGATCAGCGCGAACAGCGTGACGCGGTTGATGGTATAGCCGAAGATCAGGTCCAGCAGCAGCGTGACGGCGAAGGTCATCGGCACGGCGATGGAAACGATGAACGATTCTTTCAGGCCCAGGCTTAATGCCAGCAGCACGATGATGGTCAGGATCGCGATGCCTAAGTGCTTGACCAGCTCGTTGACCTTGTGGTCGGCCGTCTCGCCGTAGTTGCGCGTCACGCTCACGAGGAGGTCGTCCGGAATCAGGGTGCCGCGCAATTCTTCAGTGGCTTTGATGACGTCCTCGGCGACGCTGACGGCATTGCTGCCTTTGCGCTTGGCGATGGCGAGCGTCACCATCTGCCGTTCTTCACCGGCCTGAGGCAGGTCGCCTACGGCCTGGCCGACCGTATGCATGTGTTCGGCGGCAGGGCCGAAACCGATACGGGTGTAGTGCTGCACATCGGCAGGTCCGTCCTCGACGCGCGCGACATCTCGAAGATAGACAATGCGGCCATCGATGCTTTTAATGACCGTCGCGGCCACTTCTTCCGGCGTTCGGTAGAAAGGGCCGGCTTCCAGCAGGATTTCGCGGTTGTTGTGCTCGAATGAGCCGGCCTGCACGTTGATGTTGGACTGCGTCAGCGCCTGTCTGATTTCCAGCAAAGTGGTATTGCGCGAGGCCAGTTTGCCCGGATCGGGATAGACGGAAATGCGCCGCGGCGCCGCGCCGACGACCCAGCTTTTGCCGACGTTCTCCACCGTGCGCAATCGCTCGATCAGTTCGTCGGCAATGCGCCGCAGGCTCATGGAATCATACAGGTCGTTTTGCGGCGACAGGGTCAGCAGCACGACCGGCACGTCGTCGATTTCCACGGGCTTGACCACCCAGTTGGTCACGCCGACCGGTATGATGTCCAGGTTGGCCAGCAATTTGTCGCGCGTCTTGATCAGGCTGTTTTCGCGGTCTTCGCCGACAAAATAACGGACCGTAATCACGGCCTCGCCAGGTCTGGACATCGAATACACGTACTCCACGCCGTCGATTTGCCGCAACAGGACTTCCACCGGCGTCGTGACCAGTTTTTCCACTTCCTCGCTGCTGGCGCCCGGGTACTGCACGAACACGTCCATGACCGGCACGATGATCTGCGGATCTTCTTCGCGCGGCGTCAGCATCAGTGCCGCCGCGCCGGCCAGCAGGGAAATGATCAGAAACAGCAACGACAGCTGCGAGGTCGTAAACAGTCTGACGATGCTGACCGTGAAGCTGTCTTTTTTTACCGGCTCGGTCGTATTGGGTTGATGCTCGCTCATTCGGGTGAACCGCTGTTGATCAGTATGGTTTCGCCATCGCGCAGGCCGGACAGCACTTCGATTTGATCGCCGTATTGCTTGCCGGTGCGGATATGGCGGGTATAGATGTGATTGTCTTTAACGATGGTGACTGCTTCGAGCTGGCCGTAGTGCCGCACGGCGGATACCGGTATCAGAATGGCATGGTGTTCCTCGGTGCAGTTCAGCAGCAGCCAGGCCAGGAGTCCTGGATGCAGCCCCTCTGTTTTCGGCAGGGCGGCCTTGACCAGCTGGGTGCGTGTTTCTATATCGATTTGAGGGGTGATCTCATCGATTTTGGCTGTTAAATGTTTATCCAGGGCATCAATGCGCACATCGACTTCCATGCCGGTACGGATGCGGCTGGCGCAGAAGTTTGGAATCGCAACCTCCAGACGCAAATCCTCGGGTTTTTGTAGAATAACGATAGGCTCGCCAATGAGTCCCATGTCGCCGGGATCTTTCAGCCGTTTGGAAATGATGCCGTTGAAAGGCGCGTGCAAGGTATTTTCACCTAACGAGACGCGCAGTTGCTCAAGGGCGCTGGCGGCCTGCCTGACATTGGCCTGGGCGGCTCTGGAGCGGGCGATGGCGGCATCGTAAGTTTCGCGCGTGGCGGCCTGTTTTTCATAGAGGAATCGGGTTCGCTTCTCATCGGCAATGGCCTGGGCGGCCTGCGCCCTGGCAGCGGCCAGGCGCGCCTTGGCTTCATTGAGGCTCGCCGTCGCTTCGCGCTCGTCCAGCCTGGCCAGTACCTGGCCTTTTTTGACGCTGTCGCCGGCATTGACTTCGATGCTGGTGATGCGCGCCGTGTATTTGGGTGAAATATTGGCGACGATGCGCGAACGGACTGTACCGGGCCAGAACTGGACATCATCGGTTTTGCTTTGGCCGACCACGAGCGTCTGTGCATTGGCCGGCACAGGCTTTGCCGCAATTTCCTGAGTGCCCGGCTCTACTTTATCGCCGGCACCGATAAGGCCCAGCGCGTAAAGAATGACCAGGAAAAGCCCAAGGATGGCGGCGGCCGGGATGAGCCATTTGTTTTTCATGGCCGGGTTGTGATCTGTCATAAAGATTCCTTTATTTCCAATTACCTAACGCTTTATTGAGTTCGGCTTCCGCCTGCAGGGCATCGTAACGGGCGGCGATGACGCGCGAGTTGGCCTTGTCGCGCGCGACCTCGCTTTCGATATAGCGCGTGATGGTGACGACATCGGCCTGGCGCTGTTCGCTGACAAGCCGGAAAGCTTCCTCCGCGGACGTGACCGAAACGGTTGTCACTTTGACCCGCTCCAATGCCTCCTGAAGTTTCAGATAGGCGGTTTTAACGTCATTTTCGATGTCGAGCTGTATTTTCCGGGCGATTTTCTTCGCTTCGGCAAGCTGCCTCTCGGCTTTTTTCACATTTTCGCTGGTGCGAAAACCTGAGAAGACGTCCAGTTCGACCTGGACGCCGGCGGTGACATTGTCGCGGTTGGTCGAGTAATCGAGGTTCTTGCTGTCGGAGCCGTAGCTGAGATAAGCATCGGCTCGGGGCAGATGAGCGCCTTTGGCGGCGCTAAGCTTGCGCTCGGCAATTTCAATCTGTTTCTGGGCGGCTTCCGATTCGGGGCGCTGTGCGATTGCTTGAGTCAGCAGCGTTTCAAAAGATTTATCGAGTTGCGGCAGTTGCCAGACCGAACTTTCGGCGATACCGAATTCTCCACTGGCATCGATTCCCATCAGGGTCCTGAGTCCGCTTTGAGCCAGTTCTATGGCATTGGCGGCCTGGATTTCGGCATCCTGGGCCTCGGCCAGTTGCACTTCCAGCGATAACACGTCGGATTTGAGTACGGTTCCGGCTTCATAGCGGGTACGGCTTTGCTCCAGCTCGCTTTTTACCGCATCAATGGAGCGCTGAGCCACTTTATGCGCTTCCTTGGCGGCCAGCACGCTGTAAAATGCCGAGGTGACTGCCTGAATCAGCTGGTTGCGCGTCGCCGATTCCTCAAGTGTGGCCGCGTCCACGCCCAGTTCGGCGGCTATTTTGTTTTGATAGTCCTGGCCACCGTTAAAGAGCGAGTAAGTGGCGATCACTTCCGGGCGATAATTGTCGACACCGCCGGGATGGTTGAAGTCAGTACCGCCTAAGTCCAGCCGCCGCTGCGAGATAACCATGCTGAACGCGCGGGCAGGGTTGTCGGAATGCTCGTAGGAAAGCCGCGTTTTGACCTGCGGATAAAAGCTGGCCAGCGCTTCGCCGACCTGGGCTTCGGCCTGGGCAATTCGTTCATGCATGACCTGCAGGCTCGGATTATTGTCCAGCGCATAATTGACGGCTTGTTCGAGCGTGTAGTTGTTGTTGCTTTCGGCGACGGCCGGGGCGGAAAAGCCTATGCAGCCCAGTAATAAAGCCGTAGCGGCGGAGGTAGCGTATTTTGATAGGTCAAACATGGTGTATGCCGTTTTTTTTGTTATTTGCAGTCGGAAAATCAGCCTGGATATACTTTTAGTATATTAGGAATTATTAATATAGTCTATCGACTCTGTTTCGGTTTATCTCAATCTCTTAAGTCATTGGCGTGTAACATTATGATTAAATTGGTTAAAAAAGAAAAAGTGTTCCCGATATGGTATATCGGCATGGCCGCAATATTGGCAGGCGCTAGAGGATTTTTTGCGCCCGCCATGGCTGCGCAGACCGAACATATCAGGCCGGTAAACAAGGTCAGGGCTCTACCTGCTTTGATCCTGAACGACCTCGATGGAAAAGAGCATAATCTGTCTGAGTGGCGCGGCAAAGTCATCATGCTGAACTTTTGGGCGACCTGGTGCGGTCCTTGTCAGATTGAAATTCCGTATTTTATGCAATATCAGCAGGCCTATGCAGGGCAGGGACTGCAGATTATCGGCATCGGTCTCGATGAGACAAAAAAATTACGCAACTATGCCCGCACCCTGGGAATCAATTATCCAATCCTACGCGCCGACCCCGCCCAGCAATATGAGTTATTGAATCAGTGGGGCGACCCGGCCGGCGTTCTGCCTTTTACCGTTATCATCGATCGCGAAGGCCGGCCGGTCTTCATGCAAACCGGTATCTTTAATGATGAGGCATTCGACACGATCGTCAAACCGTTGCTTGAGTGACCGGCCGGGCTCAAGTATCAAATACGGTCTTTTATCTGCCAATCCAGCGGATGCCTGGCCATGACCTGTTCCAGATAAGCCGTCATTTTCTCGGCGATCAAGGCCTGTTTTACCCTATCTTTTATCCCTGCAAATTCTTTATGCTCGGCAGGCTTGCGGTTCACGATCATGACCAGGTGCCAACCCCTGGGGGTCTGGATAATATCGCTGACCTGATTGTTTGGCAGTATTTTCAGGACCTGTTCGACCGCGTCGAAACCGCTGCCTTCCTGCAGCCAGCCCATATCGCCGGCATGCTCGCGGCCATACGGATCGATGCTGTATTCGGCCGCCAGTTTAAACAGGCTTTCACCGGCCTGTATGCGTCGGCGCAGGGCTTCGGCCTGTTCCCTGGTGGCCGCGACAAGCTGGCCGATTTGCCTGCGTTCGGGGATGTAGCCGATCTTCGGATGTTTATGGAAATAATCGAGCAGCGTTTTATCGTCGGGTATCCATTGCCGTTCCTGTGCCGCCAGCAGCATTTTGGCGCCCAGATAGTGCCCGTAATCGGCCACTTGCGTTTCAACGTCAATGCCCTCGGCTACTGCCGCACGTGCCAGAAGCATTAGTTCAAGCCACTCGTTGACCTTGTCTTTAATAGGTTGAGGATCTGTGTTAACAGCGCCTTGAGGCGGCATCAGATCGGCGTATTTAATGGTATAGCCGGTCGCTTCCGCCAGTACGGTATCGGCTTTTGTATTTTTATCCAGACGTTCGAAATAAGTTTTGATCTGGGCCAGTTGCTTAAGCTTGGCTATGCGGCTTTCCTTCAAATTCTTGAATTGCCGCGCAATATAGGCGGCGCGGGCCGCCATAAGCGCGTCGCCGTTGCCTTTCAAGTCGCCTTTCAGTCGGCTTTCCAAGGCAGCCAGGATGCTGATCTGATCGCGCAGATGCGTCAGATAACGTTGCGCCAGCAGGGACGTGCGGAAATTGCTCATTTCCTGCTTGTAGGTCTCGGTTTCGGTCATGCCGGAGGCGACGGCTTCCTGATAGAGCGCTTCCGATCTGGCCAGACGCATCAGCATGTCGCCGCGCAGGTAGGCCTGGTCTTTTTCATCCATCGCCGGAAACTGATTGGCGAAAGGCGCCGCACTCATGGCTTTTTCCAGTTGCTGTTCGGTAACCTGGCCGTTGCCGACTTTGACCAGCACCGTGTCGGCAACGGCAGCGCCGCTGATGGTGCAGGAAAGCCAGAATAATAAACCGATCTTCTTTATAGGCATAAAAACTGTCTCATCGTTGCATCCATGCCGACGGGGCAATGCCCATCGGCGTTTTGCGGTTATTTAGGATTTTTGCCGCCCAAATCCGGCGCGTTGGCATGTATCCAGCTGATCGCCGCATCCAGATCATCCTTGATTTTCTTGCCGTTCCAAGTCAACGCTTCCGCGACAACCGGCACGCCGAATTGGTTGGTCTGATGACAGGATGCGCATAACAGCGGACCGTGGCTGCCGTCCGGATTGTATTGCGGCGCCTGTTTGTAAGTTGTGGTGTCGACTGCCGTCGTTACCGGGTACAAGCCGTGGATGGACTCGTGACATGCCTGACAGGCAAGGCCGGCATGGCCTTTCGAATAGCGCATCAGGCTGTACTTGCCGGGCTGATTGATCGGGAAGGCTACGCCGCCCTGGCCTTCGACGTAGGGCGGCGCGTGACAGTCGGCGCAATGCGGCTCGCCGGGCGCCAGCCAGTAGTCCCGGCCGTGTGAGGCCGCGTCATAGGAGACCGCCGTGACGCCGTTGGCGTCTTCCGGCACTGTCAACGCGGACATTTTTACCGAAGGATTAGCCGATAATATCGAGACATTGATATCACCGTCTTCATCCTTGGTCACCAGCGGTTTGCCGTCTTTGGTGGCAATGACGGCAATATCAGGCACCATGTGGTCCTTGGCCCAGGTTTTCAGAATGCCGGATTTGCCGGGGGTATCATGGCCGTTTTCATCCGGTACCACTTTAGGATCAAGATACTGTTCTTCCAGCGTTCTGCGGTCGACGCCTATCGCCTTGGCGATGTCATCCAGCGACTGGTCGCGGATGGTTTTGCCGGTTTGCTTGAAGGCATTTTCCAAATCATCTCGCTGATACAGTTCCCTGGAGAGCTGGGTATGGCAGTTGGTGCACCAGACGCCGTTGCCGCCTTCGCCGGTGCCGATTTTAGAGACATTGGCCTGTATCCATTTGCCGATTTCATTCAGATGCTCGGGGGTACCGACGCCGTCTTTATCCTTGTCGGGGTTGGAATGGACGTCGCGGCTGGCAAAACAGCCGCCTTTGGAGTCGCGGTTGTCGGATGAGGCGTAAAAATTCCTGCCGTCCGCCGTGATGGCATAGCCGTCCATGGAGCCGTCCTGCCTGTGCGAAGGATGGCAGCCGGCGCAGGTGCCGGTGCGGCCGTACGAGTCGGGCATGGGGCGTATGGTCTGATGAACCCGGTGCAAGGCTTGCGACAGGGGCGGAATCGGATTGTCGCCTTCAATTTTCTGGCCGCCGGAAATGACTTCGACGACACCCTTCGATTGCAGCACGCCGATGACGTTATCGGCATGGCATTGCTGGCATAAAACCGGATCGGCGCCCAAGCGGTTTTGGGTGGCTCGGCTCGATGGATCGTATTTGGCCGTAAACTGTGTGCCGTGGCGGGCGTCGTGGATCTGTAAAATGGAAATGGATGTGGCCTTTAAATCGGCCATGTAATCGCTGGCGCCCAGACCTTTCCAGAACGCTTTTTCCTGTTTGTACAAAGTGAAGGTGTCGCCATTGGCGTTCTCATTGGAATGGCAGTTGGAGCAGTTGGGCACATCGATCGGATTGGTGCCGATGAATTTCACGGGGTTGCCGGAATGGCTATCGATAATGGGCTGATTGGTTTTGGCGTCGACCAGTCCCACCCAGGCTTCCTGATAAGGCCGGATGTCACTTTCCACGATTTCCAGCGGGCTTTTTCGCATCATGTCGTCATAGAAGGGCGTCAACGGCAGACCCAGCGCATCCCAGATGCCCGGGTTGGTCAGCACGATAGGCACGTTGTCCAGTACCGGCGATTTGGTATAAACAACGGTGCCCTTATCGCCCGTGTAATGCAGATGGCCGCCTTTCACGGGGCTCGGCGCCGCCGCGCCGGCCGGGCCCATATCGCGCGGGATGGGGATTTCGATGCCGATCCGCTGCTTTTCGCTGTCCTTGCTGGTGTTGTCGGGATTGTCACCTTTCAACCCCTTGTAGACATACAGGTGGGTGAAATAAGCGTTGGCGACATTCTCATTATTGCCGTATTTGCCATCGTGGTTTACGTCGTACGGTATGTTCCAGTAAGCCAGTTTCGTGCCTTCTGAAAAGGTGTTGCCGACGTGACCGTATTCAAGCTTCATGCGCTTGTCGCCGTCGACTAAAACGGTCGGATCGTTCGGGTCGGCGGCCAGCAACCGCGGAAATTCATAGGTAGAGCCGGCCGTCTTAATGACCTGGCTCTGGATGGAATTGTAGGGCGGCAAGACGCAACAGTAAGAAAAGTCAAAGCCGGTGCAGTGCATCCCCAGTTCATAATTGATGGTGATGTTGTAATCGTTCTTCGGCTTCTGTTCATTCGCCTTAAAAATCTTACTGCTGCCCGTCCCGGGCGTTTCCTGGGCGAAAACCGGCAGGACTGACAGGCTGCCTGCCAACATCGTGGTTAACAGGCCTATAGGCAGGATGTTCATAGTCTCACCATCACTGCAGTTGCTGGTAATATTGCGCAAGCTCTTGTATTTCCGTATCGCTCAGCTGCTGGCTGAGTATGCGCATGCGACTGTAGATGTCGTTGTGGCGCTCGCCATTTCTATAGGCCGTGAGTGTGGCTGCGAAATATTCGGCCTGCTGCCCTGCCAGGGCCGGTATATCCATTTTCTCGCCTTGCCCTTCGGGGCCATGACAGGTGTAACACGGAGGCAGGGTGCGCCTGCCGTCGCCTTCGAATACCAGTCGCTCGGCAATTTCCAGCTCTTTATTGCCGGCTTTGTTCCTGGGCGGCGGCAGTGAACTGTACCAGGCGGCCATATCGGCCATATCCTGGTCGCTTAATCCCGCCGCTATCGAGGTCATGAGCGGGTGAGTACGCTGGCCGTTTTTGTAATCCTGCAACTGTTTGTAGATATAGGTTGCCAACTGGCCCGCCAGCGAGGGAAACTCAGGCGTCGGACTGATGCCTTTTTCGCCGTGACAGCCAATGCACTGGGCGGTCAATTCCTTGCCGTTTTTGCTGTTGCCTTTTTTTACGAAGTTCAGCTGGTCGGACGTCCAGGCAACTTGAGAGGAGGGTTCGGCATGTGCAAGGCTTGTGGCCAAAAGACCCAGCAATGCCGTTTGGATTATTTTATTCATGTTAGTACCCCCATCCGCTTGATTCGAACGTGTCCATGAAAAAGAACTGAAGAATAGGATAGCCGAAACTGATAAGCATGGCGGCTGCTATGACCCAGTTCCAGATTTTGAAGTCATTCAGAAATTCAGGCAAACGAGCGACCGGATAGATCGGTTCGGCGTATTCGACTTCGCCTTTATAGGTTTCAGTTGTTGAATTTAATTGAGTCTTCGCCAGATTGTAGACAAATAAACAAGCTGACCCCAGCATTATCAGGCCGCCGACAATCATGGCCAGTTCAAATGTATCCCATGCCAGGGTAAGGGGGCTGTTGTACTGAACGCTGGAAATGCGCCGGGGCTGGCCTAATAATCCCAGAATGTGCCAGGGAGTGCTCAGGACGACCATGCCGATAAACCAGGTCCATAACTGCAGTAAGGCCATGTTCTGCGAGAACAGCGGCTTGCCCGTCAATATTGGCCAGAGATAATAAGCAATGGCAAAGTACATGATGACGGTCGTGCCGGCAAAGATCAGGTGAAAATGGCCGGGAACCCAGGCGGTATTGTGAATCATGGCGTTCATGGCATAGCTGGCATTGACGATGCCGCCGAAACCGCCCAGCATCAGCATCATCAGGCCCAGAATCATGGCCAGCACCATCGGGTTGCGCCAAGGCAGGGCGCCAATCCAGCCGAAAAGGCCTTTGCCGCCGCGCAGTTTGCCGGCTATTTCCAGCGAGGCAATCACGGCAAAGCCGGTCAGCAGTGTCGGCAGGGTGACGATAAATGTACCGATGCCGTGCAATAGCTTCCAGCCTTTGGCCTGCTCCGGATCCATATATAAATGATGGAAGCCGATTGGCAGGCTGAAGACGACCAGCACAATAAAGGAGACTCTGGCCAGTTCATCGCTCAGTATATAGCTGCCCGCCTGCTTTGGCACGAATACATAAAAGGCCGTGTAGGCGGGGATCAGCCAGAAGTAAACAATGGGGTGCAAGGTCCAGGCAAACAAGGTGCGCGCCAGTCCGGGATCGACCGTATCCATCCAGCCGAAAGCCAGAGGGATCAGTTGAAACAATACTTCCAGGGCAACACCGACGCTGGTCCATAGCCATAACACGGCATTGGACACGGTTGCGAACATAGCCAGAGGCACAGGCTGTCCGGGGTTGGCCTGCTTCCATTGCCCCATCATGACAATCATGATCCAGCACCAGACCCAGGAGCCGGCAAGCAATAAGGTGGCACCGACGTAAAACAAGGAGTGCGCCTGTATGGGCGGATAAAAGGTATAGAGTACGGAAGCGGAACCTGTCAGCAAGGGGATGGCTGCCAGGACCGTACCCAACAGGGACACGCCGAAGCCGGCCCAGGCCAGTTTTATGTTCCATACCGGCTGCTTCAGGCTGGTCGTGGCCGTGTAATAACCAAAACCGGGTATAAAAAAAACCGTTAAAACATAAGCCATCAATACGCCATGGCTGCTGACCGAAGCGAAATAAACCCGGCTTGACTCAATAATCGGCAGGAAGCCGCTGCGTTCCAGAACCTGATAGGCGCCCATGAATGAGGCGATAAGGAATGCCCCGAAAGCGATCCACATATGGCTTAGCGCCAGTTTTTTTTCTTCAGCATCATTCATGACTGCTGTCTCCTTTGGAAGCTGTTTTTACCGGTGCGGTCCAGTGTTCTTTCGCGACGACTGTGATACTGCCCCACATGTGATCGTGTCCCATGCCGCAATATTCATTGCATAGCAAAGGGTAGTTGCCGGGTTTTGGAAAATCGGTCTTCAGCTCTGCGACATAGCCCGGCAGTATCATCGTATTCATGTTGGTCATGGGCAAGTGAATGCCGTGCAAGACATCCATGCTGGCCCAGCGGAATGTTAAAGTCGTGCCGGAAGGGACGGTAACCTGTTTGGGGTAAAATCCGTAACGACCGGCTACTATCCGGACCGTGATATTGCCGCTTTCATCAACCTGAACGCCCAGGTTGTCCTCGGCGAATTCCTCGCTCAGATGCAGGCGGGCTGAATCGATGGTTTCAACATGGCTGGGAGGATTAATGCCGTGAAACAGCGCATCTATGATAATGATGCCGACAAGCAGGCCGGCCATGCCCAGTATCACGTATATCCATTTTTTTTCCAACGGATCAATATGAACAGGGTCGCCTTTAAACTGCTCGGCTAAGGACTGGATTGCACTGGACCATTTCTTTTTCAATGGGTCGGTATTCATAAGGTCCCCTTTAGTCTATAGCACCACGCGGCAGAAATACGCCGTAATAGAGAAACAGCCAGGCGGCAACCATGCCGGCGCCAACCATTAGCATCAGAGCCCAGGTGCCAACAGGCGGGCTCTTGATGATTTTTTCGCGTTCTTCTTCGCTTAATTGAGTCATAGCTTCTCCTCGATTTTTTTATTGTTATTGCTTCTAGAGCGATGCCGGAGGTTCGGCCGATCCGGCGGATGGAGCGGATGCTTGTCGAGACTGACAATTCCGAATGTAATGATGAAACGGATGAAAAGTCAATTTTTAATTTATCTGTTTGAAAAATAAGAAATAACTAAGTAGAAATGCTTACTGTCAATGGGCATGGAATCGATTTATAATGGAAAGTTAATTTAGATCCGTTTGAGAGAGAATCATGGAAATCAAACAATATATGAGCAGTCTGGGCTTTAACGCCAGGGCAGCGGGGAGAGAAATCAGTCGAACCGAATCGTACAAGAAAGATCAGGCTTTACTGAAAATAGCGGAAATCATCGAAGCCGATCGAGACATGCTGATTGCGGAAAACGCCAAGGATCTGGAGGCCGGCAGGCAAAACGGTCTGGATGCGGCATCGCTGGACAGGCTTGCCTTAACACCGGCGCGCATCCAGGCGATGATCGAAGGTCTGAAACAGGTGGCCGCCTTGCCTGATCCGGTCGGTGAAATCAGCGATTTAAGTTACCGGCCCAGCGGCATACAGGTCGGGCAAATGCGCGTGCCGTTGGGCGTGATCGGCATTATTTACGAGTCTCGTCCCAATGTGACGGTTGATGCCGCGGCCTTGTGCCTTAAATCGGGCAATGCCTGTATTCTACGAGGCGGCTCGGAAGCGCTGCATTCCAATCAGGCGATCGCAGCCTGTATCACCAAAGGTCTGGCGGAGACCGGCTTACCGGTGGAGGCGGTGCAATGTGTGGCGACTGCGGACCGCGCGGCCGTCGGCGAATTGATCACGATGGACCGGTACGTGGATGTGATCGTGCCGCGTGGAGGCAAAAGCCTGATCGAGCGTATTTCCAAGGAGGCCACGATCCCTGTGATCAAGCACCTGGATGGCATTTGCCATGTCTATATCGACGATAAAGCCGATATGGATAAGGCCATTAACATAGCCGTTAATGCCAAAACCCATCGTTACGGGGTTTGTAATGCCATGGAAACATTGCTGGTGGCCGAAGGCATTGCCGCGAAAGTATTGCCGAGACTGGCCAGGGAATATGAGGAAAAAGGCGTGGAATTGCGCGGCTGCCTGAAAACCTGCTCCCTGATTCCAGGGTGCAAAAGAGCAACCGAGGAAGACTGGCGCAGCGAATACCTGGCGCCGGTTTTATCGATCCGGATTGTCGATGGGCCGGATCAGGCCATGGAGCATATCCATCGGTACAGTTCCGGCCATACCGAAGCCATTGTCACGGAAGACTACACGCTGGCCCGACGCTTCCTGAGGGAAGTCGATTCCAGTTCGGTCATGGTCAATGCCTCGACGCGTTTTGCCGACGGCTTTGAATATGGCTTGGGCGCCGAGATCGGCATCAGCACTGACAAACTGCACGCACGCGGCCCGGTCGGTTTGAAGGGCCTGACCTCGCTGAAATACATTGTGCTCGGCGATGGCCATATCCGGCAATAAATGATCGGTATTTTGGGCGGCACGTTCGATCCGGTGCACTACGGTCATCTGCGCCCGGCGCTGGAAGTCAAGGAAGTTTTCGGGTTGACCGAGATCCGCTTGTTGCCCAGCGCCCATCCCCCCC